>Ga0307508_10007577_pt1 | contig 10087 bp, 8 predicted proteins | sample 9_EM_MG_FD_203089 | JGI IMG/M metagenome (GOLD analysis project Ga0307508, IMG submission 203089) | Populus trichocarpa ectomycorrhiza microbial communities from riparian zone in the Pacific Northwest, United States - 9_EM | ecosystem: Host-associated > Plants > Roots > Unclassified | place...
CCCTCGACCTGACCGTCCGGCCCGGTGAACTGCTCGCCCTGCTCGGCCCGTCCGGCTGCGGCAAGACGACCGCGTTGCGCATGCTCGCGGGCTTCGAGGAGCCCGATTCGGGCGCGGTGCTGGTCGACGGGCAGGACATCACCGGCGTTCCGGCCCACCGCCGCGACGCCGGGATGGTCTTCCAGTCGTACAGCCTCTTCCCGCATCTGAGCGCGCTGGACAACGTGGCCTTCGGGCTGCGCATGCGGAAGGTGCGCACGGCCGAACGCCGCTCGCGCGCGGCCGAACTGCTGGAACTGGTCGGCCTCGCCGACAAGGGCGAGCGGTTCCCGCACCAGCTGTCCGGCGGCCAGCAGCAGCGCGTCGCGCTCGCCCGGGCGCTCGCCCTGCGGCCGCGGGTCCTGCTGCTCGACGAGCCGTTGTCGGCGCTGGACGCCAAGGTGCGCACCACCCTGCGCGAGGAGATCCGCCGTCTTCAGCAGGAGCTCGGTATCACCACCTTGTTCATCACCCACGACCAGGAAGAGGCCCTGTCGATGGCGGACCGGGTGGCGGTGATGCGGGCCGGCCGGGTCGAGCAGTGCTCCACGCCCACCGAGCTGTACTCCCGTCCGGCCACCGCCTTCGTCGCCGAGTTCGTCGGGACGACGAGCCGGATCCCCGGAGTGATGGTCACGCCGGACACCGTGGAGGTGCTGGGACGCCGGGTGCCGGCGACCGGTGACGGCATCGCCGCGGGCGCGCACGTCGACGTACTGCTGCGTCCGGAGGGGGTGGACGTCACGCCCGACCCGGACGCGGAGGGGCGGGTGGTCGCCACCGCGTTCCTGGGCGCGACCACCCGCGTCACCGTGCGGCTGCCGGACGGCGGCGAGGTCAAGGCCGACGTGTCCACGCGCCGCGCGGCCGAGCTTCCCGTCGGCACGACGGTGGCCGTCGGCCTGCCGGATCAGGCCGTCCTGGTGGTGGACCGCGCCGTGCGGTGACTTCGCTCAAAGAGGCTGCTCGAAGAGGCCTGCTCGAAGAGGCCTACTTGAAGATCCCGCAGTACATCTTGACGGAGGGAGTCTGCCAGCGTGAGCCCGCTTCCCGCAGCCAGACGGTCTGCCAGGTCTGCAGATTCGCGCCCGAATTCGGGTAGTCGAATTTGCACTGGTGGGTGATGCTCCACTTCGCGGACTTCTTCGACTTGAATACGTAGTCCTTCTTCTCGTAGTAATCGAGGCCGAACGCGGGATGCACGTAGTTGATTTCCGAGGTCATGTGGAACGTGTGCGCGGACTTGCACGTCCACGCGCCGTTGACGGTAATGGTCTGGTCGTCCCGGCCGTAGTAGTGATGGACCGGGACACCTACGGAGAACGTGCAGCCCTCGAACTTCCAGTTGACGGTTGTCGCGCCGGCGCTGGGAGCCTCCAGGACACCCAGCGCCGTTATGGAGGCCAGGGCCGCGGAAAAGGCGGCCAGGCGGGAACGAGAAGACATGGAACAACCCCGTTTCGTGGTGATCTTGGGGCGCAAATTTATCAGCCACTGAAAGGTCGGAATCGGCGCGGCGGTAACTTTGCCGATGTTTTCCTGACTTGAGGAAGAAGAAAGAGAAGGTTTCCGTGGAAAGCCTTGCGGGTCGTATGGCTGACGCCTCGTTGGCGGCCGTCCTGTTCGACATGGACGGCACGCTCGTCGACACCGAGCGGCTGTGGTGGGAGGCGGTGGAGCGGGTGGCCGGGCGGCCCCTGACCGAGGCGGACCAGCCGGAGGTGCTCGGGCGCCCGGTCGAGTACACCGCCGCCTGGTTGGCGGCGACCACGAGCACCTCGGCAACCGAACTCGCCGACGCGCTCCACCGGGAGTTCGCGGACCGCGTCCGCACCGGCATCGTGCCCCGCCCGGGCGCCCTCGACCTGCTCGACGCCCTGGCCCGCGAGGGCGTGCCGACCGCCCTGGTCACCGCCTCTCCCCGGGCCGTCGCCGACACCGTGCTCGAAGCCCTCGGCGCGAGCCGCTTCGCCGTCTCCGTCACCGCCGACGACACAGAGCGCACCAAGCCCGCGCCCGACCCCTACCTGGCCGCCTGTCACGCTCTCGGGGTCGACCCCGCTCACTGCGTGGCCGTGGAAGACACCGAGACGGGTGTCAGGTCCGCCGAGGCGGCGGGGTGCACCGTGCTCGCGGTGCCCTCGCTTGCGCCGATCGCCCCCGCCCCCGGACGGACCGTCGAGGCGACCCTGGAGGGCGTCACCGTCGGCCGGCTGCGCTCCCTGCTGCCGTACCGCCTGCGCGTCATGACCTGGAACCTCTGGTTCGGCGGCACCAAGGTGCACGACCACAGGGCCAAGCAGCTCAAGGTGATCACCGAGACGGACGTGGACGTGGTCGGGCTCCAGGAGACGTACGGCAGCGCGGCCGAGGAACTCGCCGAGGCGCTCGGCTGGTATCACCACCGGGCCGGCGAGAACCTCGGCGTCATCAGCCGCCACCCGATCGTCGCGGTCTTCGGGGACCCGGAGGTCGGTTTCTACGGCGCGGCGGGCGTCCGGCTCCGTGTCGCCGAGGGCGCCGAGGTGGACGTATGGACCGCTCACCTGGACTACGAGTCGTACGGGCCCTACGCGAGATCGGCCGCTCACGAGGAGGTGCGGCTCGGGCAGATGCGGGACGCCCTGCGCCGGATCGGCGACACCTCGCCCGTGCCGGTCGTCCTCGTCGGTGACCTCAACACCCCCTCCCACCTGGACTGGCCGGACGTCGAGTGGCCGGTCACGAAGGCGGCCGAGGAGGCGGGCTTCGCCGACTCCTACCGTCAGGTACACCCCGACCCCGTACGGGAGCCCGGTCACACCTGGTCGCCCGTCCACGACGAGCCCGAACCGCGGGACCGGATCGACTTCGTGCTGCACCGGGGGCTGCGGGTCCTGGACTCCCGGACGTACGTCAGCGGGACACCGCGGGTCCTGCCGGACGTCGAGGACAACGACTGGCCCTCCGACCACGCCGCCGTGATCACCACATTCTCGCTGGGCAACGGGGCCGGGCCTGTCTAACATCGGTGTCATGACCTGGCGACATTGATCCACCAGCCGTGCCTCCCGAGGGCCGCCTCGGACGCCGTACCGACGACGTCCGATCCGCCCTTCCGGGAAGGCCTCATGACACTCTCACCCGCCCGTGTGCCCGCGACCGGCGCCCGACGGCTGACGCGCACGCTGTACGGCTACGCGTTCCTCGACGACCTCGTCCTGCTCTACCCGGTGTACGCGCTGCTGTTCGCCGACACCGGCATGTCGCTCTGGCAGATCTCCTCGCTGTTCGCCCTGTGGTCGGTCACGGCCGTCGTGCTGGAGGTGCCCTCCGGCGCCTGGGCCGACGCGGTCTCGCGCCGGCTGCTGCTGTGGATCGGCCCGCTGCTGACGGCCGCCGGCTTCGCCCTGTGGGTGCTCGTGCCGTCGTACGGCGCCTTCGCGGCCGGTTTCGTCCTGTGGGGCGTCGGCGGAGCGCTCGGCTCCGGTGCGCTGGAGGCGTTGGTCTACGACGAACTGGAACGGCTCGGCGCGGCCGACCGGTACGCGCGCGTGATGGGCCGGACCCGGGCGGCCAGGCTGCTGGCCACGGTCGCCGCGATGGCGCTCGCCGGACCCGTCCTCGCGCTCGGTGGCTACGAGGCCGTGGGCGCGGCGAGCGTCCTGGCCGCCCTGCTGGCCGCGGTGACGGCGACCCGGCTCCCCGAGCACCGGGTGGCGCCCGGGGCTCGGGGTGGCAGCTGGTCGGCGACCCTGCGGGGCGGTCTCGCCGAAGCCCGCGGGGACCGGGCCGTACGCGGCGCCCTGCTGCTCGTCCCCGCCGTCGCCGCCGTGTGGGGCGCGCTCGACGAGTACACCTCGCTGCTCATCCGCGACCTCGGTGTGGCCGAGGCGACCGTGCCCTACCTGGTCCTGCTGATCTGGGCGATCGTCACCGTCGGCAGCCTGCTCGCCGGACCGGCCGAACGCCTCGGCACCCGGGGACTGGCCGCCCTCGTCGCGGGCGCCGCGCTCGCCCTGGCCGTGGGCGCCGGGATCCGCACCCCGGCCGGCATCGTCCTGGTCGGCCTCGCCTTCGCCGGCTTCCAGCTCGCGGAGGTGCTGGCCGACGTCCGGCTCCAGCACCGCATCGAGGACGCCCGCCGGGCCACCCTGACCTCCGTGGCGAACCTCGGCACGGAGCTCGTCACGGTCGCCGTCTTCGGCGTGTACGCGCTGCTCGGCACGAGGGCGGCGCACAGCACGGTCTTCGTGATCCTCTCCGTGCCGTACCTGGTGACGGCGCTGCTGCTGGCCCGGGGGAGAGGGAACGGAGGCCCGCGCAACGAATCGCCGCGGGACCGCCCTCGCACGCAATGAACCCCTTACCGGCGCGCAACAGGTGCTCCTTGTCCGCGCCGGTGAGCCGCCCGTACCGTCTATAGGGCCCTTCTCGTGGGCCCCCAGTCCACCTTCCGTCCCGGTGAGGATCACGCATGCGCACCGCCCTGCTCCAGAGCTCCGGCCGCCCCGGCTCCGTCGACGGGAACCTCAAGGTCCTCGACGAGGCCGCGGGCCGGGCCGCCGCCGCGGGCGCCGCGCTGCTGGCCGTGCCGGAGATGTTCCTCACCGGGTACGCGATCGGCGACGACATCGCCCGCCTCGCCGAACCCGCCGACGGCGACTCCGCGGACGCGGTCGCGGAGATCGCCGAGCGGCACGGGCTCGCGATCGCGTACGGCTACCCGGAACGCTCCGCGGACCTGGTGTACAACTCCGCCCAGCTGATCTCCGCCGACGGCGTCCGCCTCGCCAACTACCGCAAGACCCACCTCTTCGGCTGCTTCGAGCGCGACCACTTCACACCGGGCGAACAGCCGGTCGTCCAGGCCGAGTTGGACGGACTCACCGTCGGGCTCATGATCTGCTACGACGTCGAGTTCCCGGAGAACGTCCGCGCTCACGCTCTCGCGGGCACCGACCTGCTTCTCGTGCCGACGGCCCAGATGCACCCGTTCCAGTTCGTCGCCGAGTCTCTCGTGCCGGTGCGGGCCTGGGAGAACCAGATGTACGTCGCGTACGTCAACCGTGTCGGTCAGGAAGGGGAGTTCGACTTCGTCGGGCTCTCCACGCTGGCCGGTCCCGACGGGGTCGCCCGAGCCCGCGCCGGCCGCGGCGGCGAGGAGCTGGTGTTCGCCGACGCCGACCCCGCCTTCCTCGCCGCCTCCCGCGAGGCGAACCCGTACCTGAAGGACCGCCGTCCCGGCCTCTACGGGTCCCTGGTCTGAATCCCGTTTTCTGAGTTCTCTGAGTTCTCTGAGTTGTCGCAAGGAGTCCGTACCCCATGACGTCCACGGTGCCCAACGCCGTCCAGCACGCCGACGAGCAGCAGCCGCCGATCACCATGTTCGGGCCGGACTTCCCGTACGCCTACGACGACTTCCTCGCCCACCCGGCGGGCCTCGGCCAGATTCCGGCGACCGAGCACGGCACCGAGGTCGCGGTGATCGGCGGCGGCCTGTCCGGCATCGTGGCCGCGTACGAGCTGATGAAGATGGGCCTGAAGCCCGTCGTGTACGAGGCCGACCGGATCGGCGGACGGCTGCGGACCGTCGGCTTCGACGGCTGCGACCCGTCGCTCACCGCAGAGATGGGCGCGATGCGCTTCCCACCCTCCTCCACGGCGCTCCAGCACTACATCGACCTGGTGGGCCTGGAGACGCGGCCCTTCCCCAACCCCCTTGCGGACGTGACCCCTTCGACCGTCGTCGACCTCAAGGGCGAGTCCCACTACGCCGAGACGGTCGCCGACCTTCCGCAGGTCTACCGCGATGTCGCCGAGGCCTGGAACAAGTGCCTCGAGGACGGCGCCGACTTCACCGACATGAACCGCGCCCTGCGCGAGCGGGACGTGCCGCGCATCCGTGAGATCTGGGCGAGGCTCGTCGAGAAGCTCGACAACCAGACCTTCTACGGCTTCCTCTGCGACTCCGAGGCCTTCAGGTCCTTCAGGCACCGCGAGATCTTCGGCCAGGTCGGCTTCGGGACGGGAGGCTGGGACACGGACTTCCCCAACTCCATCCTGGAGATCCTGCGGGTCGTCTACACCGAGGCCGACGACCACCACCGCGGGATCGTGGGCGGTTCCCAGCAACTGCCGCTGAGGCTCTGGGACCGCGAGCCGGAGAAGATCGTGCACTGGCCCTACGGCACCTCGCTGGCCTCTTTGCACGTGAACGGCGAGCCCCGTCCGGCCGTGACCCGGCTGCACCGCACCTCGGGCAACCGGATCACGGTGACGGACGCGAACGGCGACATCCGGACCTACCAGGCGGCGGTCTTCACCGCCCAGTCCTGGATGCTGCTCTCCAAGATCGCCTGCGACGACTCGCTCTTCCCGATCGACCACTGGACGGCGATCGAGCGCACCCACTACATGGAGAGCTCCAAGCTCTTCGTCCCGGTCGACCGGCCGTTCTGGCTCGACAAGGCCGTCGACGACAGGGGAAATCCGACGGGGCGGGACGTCATGTCGATGACCCTCACCGACCGTATGACGCGCGGGACTTATCTCCTGGACGACGGTCCCGACAGGCCGGCCGTCATCTGCCTCTCGTACACCTGGTGCGACGACAGTCTGAAGTGGCTGCCGCTGTCCGCGAACGAGCGGATGGAGGTCATGCTGAAGTCGCTCGGCGAGATCTACCCGAAGGTCGACATCAGGAAGCACGTCATCGGCAACCCGGTGACCGTCTCCTGGGAGAACGAGCCCTACTTCATGGGCGCGTTCAAGGCCAACCTGCCCGGCCACTACCGTTACCAGCGGCGCCTGTTCACCCACTTCATGCAGGACCGGCTGCCCGAGGACAAGCGGGGCATCTTCCTCGCCGGTGACGACATCTCCTGGACGGCGGGCTGGGCCGAGGGCGCGATCCAGACCGCGCTGAACGCCGTCTGGGGCGTCATGCACCACTTCGGCGGCGAGACCGACACGACCAACCCCGGCCCGGGGGACCTGTACGAGGAGATCGCGCCGGTCGAACTCCCGGAGGACTAGACCCCGGCCGCGCGTGCCTTCTCGTACAACTCGGTGGCGACGTCCTTGAGTTCCTGGGCGTCCCGCATGCCGCCCTGGAGTTCGAAGAAGAACTCGTCGAGTCCGATTCCGGCGTGGGCGACCAGGTCCTCCACGATCTGGTCGACGCTGCCCTGGAACGGGGCCCGGTCCGTGCCGTCGTACGCCTTCGGGGTGTACTGCGCGTTCACCCGGACCGCCGCGCGGATCGGCCGGGTACGGCCGCGCTCGGCCGCGAGGTCCCGCAACTGCCGCCACTCCTCGGCGAGTTGCCCGGCCCCTGCCATGGCGATGGGCATCCAGCCGTCGGCCCGGTCGACCAGCCGGACCATCGACTTCCTGCTGAAGGAGGGCAGCAGGATCGGAATGGGGCGGGCGGGCTTGGGGCCGACCGCGGCCGAGGCGATGGTGGTGTGGCGGCCCTCGTACCGCACCGGGTCCGGACCCCAGACCGCCCGGCAGACGTCGATGATCTCGTCCAGGACCCGGCCGCGCTCCGCGAAGGGGGCCACGCCCGCGGCCGCGTACTCGTCGTGCGACCAGCCCGTACCGAAGCCCGCCAGCACCCGGCCACCGCTCGCCGCGTCCAACGTGGCGAGGGACTTGGCCAGTTGGAACGGGCCGTGCAGCGGGGCCACCAGGACGCTGGTGCCGAGCTCGGCGCGCTCGGTCGCCGCGGCGGCCAGCGTCAGCGTGACCAGGGGCTCTGGGACAGCGCGGTACTGGTCGGGCCAGGGCACTCCCTCCATGCCGCCCAGGCCCTGCGTCGGGGGGTCCGGGAACAGGGCGCGTTCGTAGACCCAGAGACTCTCGTAGCCGATCCGCTCGGCGGTGCGTGCCACGTCCTGCACGTCACGTCCGAGGTCGTACTGCCGCGCTTGGGGAAGACTCAGTCCCAGCCGGATGGCCATGTGTGCGCTCCTTTGCGTCGGTTCGCATCGAGCGGTGCACCGGCCAACGTAACCCGGAGGCGGGCGGACCGGATCAGTCCGGCATCGGAGTGAGCAGCATGCGGCCCGCGAACCCCACCGCCGTGTCCAGCCGCTCGGTGAACTCCCCGGCCACGTCGGGCAGTCCGCGCAGTGCCCACAGCGCCCGCGCCGCGGTCCAGGTGGCGTCACGGGCCCGTTCCAGGCTCCACGAGCCGAGCAGATGGGTGAGCGGGTCGGCGACCTGGAAGAGGTCGGGGCCCGGCATCAGATCCTCGCGGATGCGCTCCTCCAGCGAGATGAGGAGATCGCCCACGCGGTCGAACTCGTCCTCCACGTCGGCCGGTTCGCAGTCGAGGCTACGACAGGTGTCCACCACGGCCAGCGCGAGGTCGTGGCCGATGTGCGCGTTGATGCCCGCCAAGGCGAACTGCAAGGGGCGTACACCGGGATGACGGCGGAACTGGAACAGCGGTCGCCAGCAGGCCGGTGGACGGCGCTCGCGGGACACCGCGTCCACCGCCGCCAGATAGCGCTCGGCGAACCGCACGTCCAGGGTGATCGCGGTCCGCGCCTCCCCGAAGCGACCACTGTCGACGCACCGGTCGACCGCCTCGGTGACGGCCAGGTAGACGCGGTTGAAGACCGCGACGCCGTCCCGCTCCGGCAACGCCTCGTCCAGGGCGCGCAGACGGGAGACGACCGTGTCGACAGGAGTGGTGAACTGTTCCCTTTGCGCCATAGCGGCAGGGTCCCAGTCCTAGGCTGGCCGGGGTACCGGCGGGCCCGAGGCTTCCCCAGAACGGGGGAACGCGCCCGCCGCACGAGGGGGGAGCGACAGGGTGTCAGGCTTACGCGCCCAGCGGCTGGCCGCGCGCCGGTCCGCACACCGGCGCGCCATGGGCCGGGCCGTGATGGTCGCGGTCGCCTCCACGGTGGTCGCCGTCGGCACCGCGACCGGGATGCTGTCCGCGCTCGACGACCGCCACGACTCCGACGAGGCCAGGCCCGCCCTCACCGGCTCGCCGAGCCGCGCGCCGCTGCCCGCTGTGCCGTCGGCGTCCGCGTCCGCTTCGACCTCCGCCTCGACGAAGAAGAAGGCGAGCGCGTCTCCCTCGCCCACGAAGAAGGCGAGCCCCACGCCCGCCAGAACCGAGCCGAAGAAGGCCGCCTCCGTCCTCTACCGCCACCCCGCCTCCCAGGTACTGGACTGGGTGAGCCAGAACCCGGCCGACCGGCGCACCGACCTCATAGAGTCCCGGATCGCCGACCGCCCGGCCGCCGTCTGGTTCGCCGAGTACGCCCCGGCGACCATCACCGCCAAGGTCCGCGCGGTCACCGCGGGCGCCGCCGCACAGGGCCGCGTCCCGGTGGTCGTGGTGTACGGGATCCCGGACCGCGACTGCGGCGGCGCCTCCCAGGGCGGGGCACCGGACCTCGACGCGTACGACGCCTGGATCGACCGGTTCGCCGCGGGGCTCGGCTCCGGCGAGGTCGTCGTCGTCCTGGAGCCCGACTCGATCGCCCAGGCCGACTGCCTCTCGGGCGCCCAACGGGCCGACCGCTTCGCCTCGTTGGCCCGCGCCGGCCGCGTCCTGAAGGCAGCCGACGCCAAGGCCCGCGTCTACTACGACGCCGGCCACTCCGGCTGGAACCCGCCCGCGAAACAGGCGGGTCTGCTGAAGCAGGCGGGCGCCGCCTCGCCCGCCTCCTCCGACGGCGTCTTCAGCAACGTCTCCAACTTCCACACCACGGCCGCCGAGATCGCCTACGACCGTCAGGTCCTCGCCGCCCTGGGCGGACCGTCGAGCCTCGGCGCCGTCATCGACACCAGCCGCAACGGCAACGGCGCCCCGGCCGACGGCGCGTGGTGCGACCCGGACGGCCGGAAGATCGGCCGGGCGCCGACCCTCGACACCGGCGAGGCGAGGATCGACGGCTATCTGTGGGTGAAGCTGCCGGGGGAGTCGGACGGCTGCAAGGGCACGCCGGGCACGTTCAGCCCGTCGTACGCCTATGAACTGGCCTCGTCCTAGCACGACCGCCGGACCGGCCCACGGCTTCAGGGCCGAGGGTCGGGAACC
>Ga0307508_10007578_pt1 | contig 10086 bp, 8 predicted proteins | sample 9_EM_MG_FD_203089 | JGI IMG/M metagenome (GOLD analysis project Ga0307508, IMG submission 203089) | Populus trichocarpa ectomycorrhiza microbial communities from riparian zone in the Pacific Northwest, United States - 9_EM | ecosystem: Host-associated > Plants > Roots > Unclassified | place...
CGCGCTGCCGGCCTTCGGCATCGTCTCCGACCTGATCAGCGTGCATGCGCGCAAGGCGATCTTCGGCTACCGCACGATGGTCTGGGCGATCGTCGTCATCGGGGGCTTGAGCTTCGTGGTCTGGGCGCACCACATGTTCGTCAGCGGCATGAACCCCTGGTTCGGTTTCTTCTTCGCGACCAGCACGCTGATCATCGCCGTGCCCACCGCGATCAAGGTCTACAACTGGGTCCTCACTTTGTGGCGCGGCGACATACACCTGACCGTGCCGATGCTGTTCACGCTCGCCTTCATCCTCACGTTCCTGAGCGGCGGATTGACCGGGCTGTTTCTCGGCAATGTCAGCGTCGACATCCCGCTGTCGGGTACGTATTTCGTCGTCGCGCACTTCCACATGGTGATGGGCGTGGCGCCGCTGCTGGTCGTGTTCGGCGGCATCTACCACTGGTTCCCGAAGGTCACCGGCCGCATGCTCGACGACCGGCTCGGCCAGTTCCACTTCTGGGTCACGTTCATCGGCACCTACCTGATCTATTTCCCGATGCACTACCTCGGCGTGCTCGGCATGCCGCGGCGTTACTACAACTACGAGCACTACCAGTTCATCCCGGCGTCGGCGTACACGCTCAACGCCTTCATCACGGTGGTCGCGCTGACCGTCGGCGTCGCGCAGCTCGTGTATGTCTACAACCTGGTCTGGAGCACGTTCCGGGGTCAAAGGGCCGACGCCAACCCCTGGCGTGCCGCCTCGCTGGAGTGGGCCACGCCGAACACCCCGCCGGTGCACGGCAATTGGGGCGCACGGCTGCCGGTCGTCTATCGCTGGGCGTACGCGTACAGCGTGCCAGGCGCCCCGAAGGACTTCATCGCGCAGGATGCGCCGCCCGAGGCCGGCGGCCAGGAACCCGAGCCCTATGAGCGGCCGAAGGAGGCACCGGCATGAACGCAGCAGTCTTGACGCCGGGTGCGACCGGCAGCGCGGCGGCGTCGCGCGCGCTGGGCACCGGCCTGTGGGTGTTCATCGGCGTGGCGAGCACCTTGTTCGGGCTCTTCCTGACCGCCTACGTGATGCGGATGGACGGCGCCGACTGGTCGACGATCGCCCTGCCGCCCCAGCTCTGGCTGAGCAGCGGCTTGCTGCTGGCCGGCAGCGTGCTGTTGCAGCGCGCCAGCGCAGCAGCCAAAGGCGCGCGCTGGCCGGCCGTCCAGATCCTGCTGCTGGCGGGCGGTGCGTGCGCGATGGCATTCATCGGTGTGCAACTCTGGGCCTGGCAGTCGCTGCTGGCCGCGCGCGTGATGCTGGCCAGCAACCCGGCAGCCAGCTTCTTCTATGTGCTGACGGCACTGCACGGGCTGCATGTGCTCGGTGGCCTGATCGCCTGGGCCGCGACGATGCCCACGGTCTCGCAGCAGCCGTCCGACCCGGCCGGTGTGGCCCGGCGCGTTGCCCTGTGCGCGCGCTACTGGCACTTCCTGCTCGCGGTGTGGGTGGTGCTTTTCGCCGCATTGGGCTGGCTGACACCGGATGTGGTTCGGTTCATCTGCGGCCGGGGCTGAGGAGGAGGAGTCGCGATGAGTGCCGTGCCTGCGTCCCACGACCTCGCGCTGTCGCCCCCGGTCGGCTGGCGCGGGCTGATCTCCGACTGGTCGTCCGATCGCGAGGCCTTCCATATCGCCTGGGGCAAGGCGATGATGTGGATCTTCCTGCTCAGCGACACCTTCATCTTCGGCTCGTTCCTCACCGGCTACATGACGGTGCGCGCCTCGACCACCGTGCCGTGGCCCAATCCGAGCGAGGTGTTCGCGCTGCATGTCGGCGGCACCGACGTGCCGCTGCTGCTGATCGCGATCATGACCTTCGTGCTCATCAGCAGCAGCGGCACGATGGCGATGGCGGTCAACTGCGCGTACCGGCGCGACCGCATCAACGCGGCCGCGCTGATGTTCGTCACCGCCGGCTTCGGCGAGATGTTCGTCGGCATGCAGGCTTTTGAGTGGACCAAGCTGATCCTCGAAGGCGTGCGGCCCTGGGGCAATCCGATGGGCGCTGCGCAGTTCGGCTCGACCTTCTTCATGATCACCGGCTTCCACGGCCTGCACGTCACGGCCGGCGTGATCTACCTGATCGTCGTCGCGGTGCGCCTGCTGCGCGGCAAGTACGAACATGGTGGCGGCAACTACCAGATCGTCGAGATCGTCGGCCTGTACTGGCACTTCGTGGATCTGGTGTGGGTCTTCATCTTCGCGCTGTTCTATCTCTGGTGAGGTGTGCCATGACAACTGGAACGGGACAACAGCATCCGATCGGCCTGTACCTCAAGATCTGGGGGCTGCTGTTCGTGCTGAGCACGCTGTCTTACGGTGTCGACTATTTCCACATCCAGGGTTTTCTGCGATGGGGCCTGATCCTGGTCTTCATGCTGCTGAAGGCCGGTCTGATCGTCGCGGTCTTCATGCACCTGGCTTGGGAGCGGCTGGCGCTGATCTGCGCGATCCTGCTGCCGCCCGTGGGCCTGCTGGTGCTGGTCGGGCTGATGGCGGCCGAGGCCGACTACACCTACCTGACGCGGCTGTTCTTCTTCCGCTGAGGCCGCGAGCGAGGGTCGCGCCATCGACACGATCGCCCCACTCACCGTCGCCCGCGCACCTTGGCGGGTCTACCTGGAGCTGACCAAGCCGCGCGTCGTCGCGCTGATGATGTTCACCGTCATCGTCGGCATGCTGCTGTCGACGCGCGGGGAGTTGCCGTGGCGCGCCGTGGTCTTCGGTTCGCTGGGCATTGCGTTCGTGGCCGGTGCCGCGGCCGCCATCAACCACCTCGTCGACCGGCGCATCGACGCGATCATGACGCGCACGCGCGGCCGACCGCTGCCGCGCGGAACGCTGCGCGGCGCACAGGTCGTCGTATTCGCCGCAACGCTGGGCGGGGTCGGCATGTGGCTGCTGCTGGTCTTCACGAACGGGCTGTGCGCGGTGTTGACCTTCGCATCGCTGGTCGGCTACGCCGTGGTCTACAGCATGTTCCTGAAGCGTTCCACGCCACAGAACATCGTCATCGGCGGCGCGGCGGGTGCGGCCCCGCCGCTGCTTGGCTGGGTCGCGGTGACCGGGCAGCTCGACCCGGGTGCGCTGCTGCTGTTCCTGATCATCCTGGTCTGGACACCGCCGCACTTCTGGGCCCTGGCGATCCACCGCCGCGACGACTACGCACGGGCCGCGGTACCGATGCTGCCCGTCACCCACGGCATCGCCTTCACGTCACAGCGCATCCTGCAGTACACCGTGGTCCTGCTGCTGATCACCGCAGCGCCGTTCGCGATCGGCATGAGCGGCGTTCCGTACTTCGTCGGCGCGATGCTGCTCGGCGGGCGCTTCGTCTGGTTCGCGTGGCGCCTGCGCCGCGACGTGCGCCTGGCCATGCCGACGTTCCGCTATTCGATCATCTACCTGTTCGGCTTGTTCGCGCTGCTGTTGGCCGACCACTACCTGGCGGCCTTGGGGCATGCCCCGGCTTTCTGGTCGTTGCTGGCTGGCGCGTTCGGTTCGATCGGCTGAAGCACGCCTCACGCAGGAGAAAGATCCGCCGCGGTGACGACCCTGTTGCGGCCGGCCTGCTTGGCCCGGTACAGCGCCACATCGGCGCGGCGAATGACCTCGTCTGCGTCCTCTGACCGCACCTGAACTTCAGCGACACCGATGCTGACCGTGACGCGGGGCTTGCCGGTGGCGGCGATCTGCGTCGCCATTCTTTCGGCCAGCGCATGCGCTTCGGCCACGCCGATGCGGGGCAGGAGCACGCAGAACTCCTCGCCGCCCCAGCGCGCGACGACATCGCCGATACGCAAGCCATCACGCAGGTTCTGTGCGACGCGCTTCAAGACCTTGTCGCCCTCGGCATGGCCGTGCTGGTCGTTGACGGCCTTGAAGTGGTCGATGTCCACCATCAGCACGACGTACCCGTGACCGCCTTGCTGCGCGCGCGAGTGCACTTCCGCCAAGTGCTGCATCAGCCCGCGGCGATTCGCGGTGCCCGTGAGCGCATCGGTCCGCGCCTGCGTCGTGAGGTGTTGCAGAACCCGCCCCAGAACGAGCCGGATCTGCGCGAGGTTGATCAACCCACCCACGAACAGAACCAGGATGGCCAGCGGGACATTCAGGTGTCCAGGCGCGTCGATCGAGATCTTGGTCGTGGCGTCGACGCTCAAGGCTTGCAGCGCTCGGGCGAGCAGCGCAAGTGCAAGCAGACCGTACCCGCTCGCGACGATCACGGCGAACGTCGGCGTCTCGCGGCGGCCGCGCCACCAGATCAGATGCACCGTCGCCAAGAGCATCACGCCGACCCCCACGCACACCGCGGCGACGCGCCAACCGTGGCCATTGACCTGGGTGAAACTGAGCGTGATCGCCAAGGCGGTGAACGCCAGCAATGCGAGGTAGCCGCGATCGCTCGGTCGTTGGCCCCAGTACAGCGCCATGCCGCGGTGCTGAACCGCGATCGCCGCCACGATCAGCAGGTTGCCCAGGTTGCGTGGCGGGCTGCCCGATGGCCAAGCCGGCACGTACAGCATCAGGCCGACCGCCAGCAGCAGCCAGAACGCGGCAAATTGGCCTTCTGTGTCGCGCCAGCGCTGGGTCAGGCGGGCGGTCATGGTCCAGCCCAGTGCATGCACCAGGAACTGCACCGCCACGAGCGCTATCAGCAAGGGTTGATCACTCATGAATCAAGACAGGGAAAGCCAGGCATTGCCAGCGGCAACGTAGCAGAGGTTGTACCAGGCATGCACGAACATCGCCGGCAGCAGCGACGGGTACAGCTGCTTGAGGCGTCCGAACACCAGCGACGGGAAGAAGATGCTGGCGGCCAGCCAGGGCGGACTGACGAGCAGATGAGCCGCGGCGAAGAGAATGCTCGTCAGCACGTTGCCGACGCTCACGCCACGCTGTATGCCAAGCCGGCCGAACGTGGTTCGATCCAGCACGCTCTGGACGCCGCCTCGAAAGACCAGTTCTTCCAGCACCGGTGCCAGAAGCAGCGTGTTGACAAGCGTCGTCCAGTCGACACTCAGGCGCGGAACGTCGAGTGCGCCAAGACGCGACGCGATGTGCAACGCCGAACTGACCAGCGGTCCGACGAGCAGAACGAGGATCAGAAATCTGTGTCGATCAAAATCGGCGAGACGACGACTCACCGAGCGCGCCTGCTCGCTAGAAGCGGTAACGCGCGCCGATCGCAACCGACACCCCTTCGGTCTGCCCTCGAATACGGTCGTTCATGCCGACGACGTAGAAGTCGGTAACGCTGTCGTAGGCATACAGATAGGCCGCGCTGATCGAGGTGTGCTTTCGATCCACCGCCGGGCCTGTGGCTTTCGTGAACCCGGCCTGAAACTGAAGCGTGCCAGGCCCGAGCGGCACACTGGCACCGCCCGAATAGATGTTGCTGCGCACATCCAGCCCTTTGTCGTCGGTGTGCGTGTAGAGACCGAACAGGCGTGCCCATCCGAAATTGTAGGTGGCGCCGAGTTGCCAGGTCTGCTCCTCGGTGGGATCGTTGATGCCGTCGTTCAGATGCACACGCTGCATCGACAGCGCCGCTGCAAAAAGACCGCGCGAGACGACGATGTTCGCGGCGGCGAGGTCGCTGCGCTGGTCGGTGGGGCCGAGCGCGTACATCACGCTGCCGGTCACGCCTTCCCAGTTCGGCGACACGTAGCCTGCCGCACGGTTCCAGTAGAAGTCGCGTTGCACGCCTTCGAGGTTGCCGCTGACGAATATGTGGCGGATCGCGGGTGAGAACGCCACCGAGTTGCCCAACGCATTGAAGCGCACGGTCGTGTCGAACAGAAGCGTCTGCAGACGGCCCACGCTGAGCGTCCCGTAGTCGCTCGCGAGCGAAGCGAAGGCCTTTCGCGAGAGCGCCGGGTCGTTGTCGCTGCGGCCGGTCTTGAAATCCTGAAAACGCACGAAGGTCTCGAGCGTGATGCCCGGCTTCCAGCCGCCGTCGAAGCCGTAGCTCGCATTGACGCCGACGAAGCTCGCAGTGAGCGAATTGCTGTTGAAACGGTGCACCGGCTCGAAGCCGCTTGGCTCGAAGCGGCCGTACGAGAAGTCGGCGACGCCGTAGAGCGAATAGTCGGCCTGTGCATGGGCGGCAAGCGCTGCCATCGCCAGCAGGGCCCCGAGTGCTCCACGCACGAACATCTTCTTGCCGATCATAGACGCGTCCTTCGGGTGGCAGGGTCAATGCGACGGTTTATCCGCCGGCGCAGCCAGAGAATTGCGGCCGCCAGAAGCAGGAGCCCACCCAAGGTCGGATCGACGAGCGTGTTGCCGCGTGCAAGCGTGCAACCGCCGCCCGAAACGCCGGCCGCGTCCTGTGCATCGCCCGACAGCGCCAGCTCGGTCGGCGTGCTGGAAGCATCGGTAGCGATGCGCAGCGTCCCCTGACCGGGCCCGGTGGTCGTCGGCTCGAACGTGACCGTGGCCTTGCAACTGCTCCCGGGTGCCAGCGTGAACGGAGGCGCAGTGCAGGTCAGCATCTGCACTTTGAACGGCCCAACCACCTCCACGCTGGTCACCTTGAGCGGGAAGCTGCCAGCGTTGGAGAGAGTAGCTTCGAGCGGCGTCGACTGAGCGCCGACCCTCACTGTGCCAAACGCCGCCAGCGATGAGACAGAGAGCGAGCCGGGCGACGCCGACCCCGTCCCGGTGCCCTGCAAAACAAGAGCACCGGGACCATTGCCGTCGCTGACGACCTGTGCGTTTGCGGTCTTCGGGCCCGCACCACCGGGCGAAAACCTGATCGTCACGTCGCACCACTTGCCTTCGGCGAGGTACTGCCCGGCACTGCATCCCGAAGGCACCACCTCGAAGTTGACACCGTCAATCCCAACGATGTTGAGGAGGCTGAGTCGAGCACTCCCCGGTCCGGCGTTGTTCAAAACGGCATGTCGCTCGACGGGGTTACCGGCCGCGGTGGTCCCGAAATCGAGCCCACCGATCACGGCGTTGCCGGCGTCGCGCCAGCTGAGCACTGGTGCGTGGTCGGTACCCTGCCCCGTGAGATTCACCGCGAAACTCGCGTACGGGTCGGCCGGTGCGGCATCGGCCGCGCGGCTCTGGATCGCGAAACTACTGGCGTAGGTCTGCAGCAGCGTCGGCACGAACGCCACCGAGATCGTGCAAGTCGACGCGCCGAACGGCAGCAACGGCTGCGCACAGCCGGCACCAGATGCCGTTGTGAAGCCAGACGCAGCGTTCGCGTCCGGTAGCACAAGCGCGAGGTTGCCCAGAGTGCCACCGTTGGTTAGCGTTAGCGTGCGCGATGGATATGACACACCCGGGCGCTGGCTGGTGAAGTCGAGCAGCACGCCGGTGCTTTGCGTGACCGTTCCTTCCTTGACGACCAGGCGCGGCCCGTTGAAGCCGGTGCCTTCGAGCACGACGCGTGCCACACCGGCATCGGTGGTGGAGATCGACAGCACGGCGCAGCGTTTGCCGAGGCCGTTCGGATCGAAGCGCAAGGTCAGCGAACACGACGGAGGTGTGGCCCCCGTGTACGCGGCAAGCCCGCCGCCGCAACTGTTCGCTGCAACGCTGTACTCGCCGCTGTTCGTCGCGAGGGGAACGGACCCGCAACTGCCATCGCTCAATGTGGAGTCCGCAATTGTGAACGGGCTCGCAGCGAAGCTGAGCGATTGGCTGCCACGGTTCGACACGGTGAGCGGCAGATCCGCGCTGACGCTGCCATCGGCTTCGAGACTGGTCGACCCGAACCGCGACAACGCATCGACGGTGAGTACAGGCCCGGCATTGCCGCGCAGATGCACGGTCAGCACATCCGGACCGGAGCCCTGCACGTCGAGCTCAGCATTCAGCGGCGTCGTCACTGCGCCGGGCGCGAACGTGACGCCGACGTTGATCGTGCGCGGGCTCGTTGCCGTCGCGCCGCCGGGATCGACGGTGGCACAGTCGCTGCTCGGCGGCAATGTGTAAGGCGCATCGAGCGTGTAGTTCGTCTTGCCGTCCAGCGGCGGAGCGGAGCGGCGGCAAATCTGGATCGCGCTGCCGACGCGGTCCTTGATCGTGACGGTGCTGCTCGCAGTTGTACCGGGACCAGTGGTAGTGAACGACGCGGTGCCGCCGCTCGTGATCTCGAGCGGCGGCACCGCAGGCCCGCTGAGCGATATCAACCGGGTCGGCGGATTGCCGCCTTCGTTGTCGCTGAACGAAACCGCCAGCTGCGCGTTGCGACCGCCCGATGCGCCGACTGGCGGCTTGAATGTGACGTTCAGCGTGCAGACCGACGGCGTGAAGATCGCGCTGCCGCTGGAGGTCTCGACCGCACCCGCGATCGTTCCGTTCGCGCTGACGCCAGGCACCACGCCGCAGCCCGAGGCCTCGAACTCGCCGGAGTTCAGGCCGCTCGTGCTGACGCTGAAGTTGAGTGCCAGATAGCGGCTGTTGCGGATCTGCAGCGTCTGCGTCCGCGTATCGCCGGCAACGGTGTCGAGAAACGCCGGCAGCGACGATGGCATCACCGCGTCGCGAACGTCGATCAGGTACTGGCGGATCAGGTTCAGGTCGACGTTGTCGGTCGGGTCGGCGGTGAGGTTCGCCAGGGTCGTCATCTGCGCGACCCCGGCTCCGAGGAGTTTTGTTCGGAACGCGCCGGGCGTTGCGAGCCAGTCGACCGTGGTGGGCGTAGCTGGGTGATCGACGGCGGTGTTGACCCTGACCCGCTGTGTAAAGGCGCGAGGGTCTGTCGTCGAGCCGGCCGGCGATGCGCCGATCCATACCGGGCTGCCGTGACATGACGCGCAACTGTGGTCTTTCCAGTAGCCAGGCGTGTCGGCCGCGTACGCCAAACCGGGCAGCCACGCGGCGGCCGTTGCTAGCGCCCACGCTGCGATCTCTCGCGTCAGCGCAACGTTGACCTGCATGGCTCCTCCCCTCCTCTTATGCGCTGCCATCAGCTACACGCAGTCCACGACCCGGAACTCGACGCGCCGATCGAGCGCATCGCGCACGTCGTCGGTGCCCAACCCCACCAGCGCTTCGCGCGAGCCGACTCCGGCGGCGCTCAGCTTCGCGGCGAGTGCACGGTTGTCGCGCTCGAGCATGCGCTGCACGGCCTCCGCTCGTTGTCGCGACAGCGTTTCGTTGCCGCGTGCACTGCCCGTGCGACTGGTGTGGCCGATGACACGCACACACGAGGCGGAACTGCCGGCCTTCTGCGCGAGCGACGCGATCCACATCTGGTACTGCTGGGGCAGGTCACCAGCGGCGCTGAACTGCGTCTTGCCCGGCTGGAACAGCAGCTTCACCGGCAATCGCTTCAATTCCAGTCCGGACTCGACGAGCTTCCCGAATGCATCGCGCGCCGCGTCGCGCTGGCCGAGCTGCCAGCTCGTGATGTACAGGCCGTTGAGCACACGCAGGTCGCCGGGGTCGGCGAGCGGCTCGGCCTCTTTGTAGAGCTTGTTCGCGAGCGGCACCTTGCCGCCGTCGTAGGCGAGGATGGCTTCGTTCACGACCGCCGCACCGGGCAGCCGCGCCAGATAGTCAGGGTCGGCAGGGTCCCCGATCTTCGTGTTGATCTGGCAGGAGTTGATGTAGCCGAGAACCGTCTTGTCTTTGTGCCAGGTCGGGCTGTCCTGGTAGAACTTCAGTGGCTCCGGGTTCACCGAGTCGATGGTGGCGCGGTCGAGCTGCTTGGCGATCACCTTGCCGCTGCGCAGATCGATCAGGGTCAGCCAGACCCGGAACGCGTCGGGCACTGCGTCGATCGAACGCTCGACGGTGACCGGCGTCAAGGTGCCGATCAACAACAGCGGCTTTTGCGCGAGCGAATCGCGTGTCAGCGACTTGACCGACCACTGCGCATTTCGGCTTTTCGCGATCGATTCGAGTTGCTCTCCCATCTTGACGGTACTGACGGTCTGAGCGCCGGTGTTCGCGTCGATGAGCGGGTCGATGACGATGATGCGCGACTCGTTGCCCAGGAGCGGGGCGGCCTGGGCGAACAGACTCTGGCCGGCGCGTGTAATCGAATCCTCGAACTTGACCGGAGCGGGCGCGACGAAA
>Ga0307508_10007580_pt1 | contig 10086 bp, 10 predicted proteins | sample 9_EM_MG_FD_203089 | JGI IMG/M metagenome (GOLD analysis project Ga0307508, IMG submission 203089) | Populus trichocarpa ectomycorrhiza microbial communities from riparian zone in the Pacific Northwest, United States - 9_EM | ecosystem: Host-associated > Plants > Roots > Unclassified | place...
TAGTATCAAAAATATTTTGATAGTCTATATTTTCAATCAAAACAATTTAACACATTAACCTCGACTCATTTCATCACCACTATATGGAGTCCTCCAGCATTCATGAATATATAAGTGTGATTGCGGTTACTTTTTAAAGTATTTTTCATTCAGAAATATATTAAAATAATATTTTTTTTATTTTTTTTTAAATTATTTTTGACATCAATGCATTAAAATGATCTAAGAACATCAAAAAAATATTAATTTGAAACAAAGAAAAAAATTAAAAAAATTCAATTTTTTTCAAAAATACTTTTGAAACGCAAAAACAAACAGAGATTGCCTAGCAAATTCGTCCCTTTCATAGAACCATCACAGCATTTGAGTCTGTACTAAAAAATGTCCTAAATATATTTCTCTACAGCACCATCACATTTTAGGGTTAGAACAGATCATCATGATAGCTGAAAAGAAATTATCTCCAATTGAACGAGGAAAAGAGGGTACTCATGGGAGGAAAAAAAAAACCCACATTACAAGCATTGAATTATGCATATACTTCAAAAGGAGTATTCAGTTGCTCCCAAAAAAGATGATAAAAGGCTAATAATGAGAGACAAGTGAATAATCACAGCAGCGGTGGTGGGGGGGCGTTTATTACCACTGCACCAAGAGAACTTTAGGTCACATTGTCTCCAAAATAGAAGACTTTTCAAGACTTAAAAATAATGTTGAATACAGTTAAATTCAAAATGCCAACAGTGACAGATATCAATGCCCCCCCCACATGTCTCCTCTTATCACCCCTCCCCATTAGAGGCATAGTGTAAGACACAACTAAGCTCAAATTATAATTAGGAGCCACAGATTGTAGATTCACATTCACCCTAATGTGAATGGTGAGCTATAAGCATTTCCCTCTTCCACTCTCCCACCACAAACCATCCTCTTAAATCAAAATCTTAATCAGATCAGAAAAACAAATCCACGTTTCACAGCTATAGAACTGAATTTATTCCAAGTTGACAGCACATACCTAGAAGATAAAATCACTAGGGTAGAAAATATATAGCTATATACATAGAGCTGTATGGATATTTTTATCTGTATTACGATAGAGTTCGTCTGTTGAAAGACTCCACTGTTAAGTTGGCTGTGAAAGCTGGGATTGAGTTCATCTTCCGAATAAATATATCAGCCTGAAAAATTGCAAGCTTTGGATGAGTGTCTTGCCCCCGCCCCAAGAAAAAGAACCATAATAATAGAAATAAAATAAGTAGTAGATAACAAAAATCAGATGCAGCTAACAATTCAGGTGACAATTTTTTTACTGAGAATCTTAAGGCGTGAAAAAAGGAAGCATGAACTTTCAGGTCCTTGAAAACCAAACCAAGCAACAGTTCTGGTCCAAATTTTGGAAGAAAATCTATGGGTAACAGCATCAATGGCACCAAACAAAGTACCACCACTTTCCACAGAAACCAGCATTGAAAGTTATAGCCGAATGTAGCCATTTAAAATCAAAGACATTAGAATTCAATATCCCCAAATACTTTTAACATGAGAGGAGTGAGTGATTTTAATGATCCAGTAGAGGCCATACAATGATACAAGCCACGGAAGAGCATTCATACTGGTTTCTATGCAGTTAATACATGTGAGTGCCTGTGCTTGTGTTCACAGACTCTAAACAAAACTATTTCTCTATACCTGACGAGATATGTCGGGCTGCGATGTGTAATCATTTACCTGTTGCAACACGAGGGGAAAAAATTTCAGGTTTCTCTCTAAAATTAATGATAATAAACTGGTGCTTACAGAGTATTCTTTTCTTCCGGTCTATGTACCAAAAAAGTATTTTGCATCCCATTGCCCGAACCCAGAAAAAAGAAAGGAAGAGGACAGACTGTAATTAAAATATTCACTCCTTTTTCACTTAAGGTAAAGATTTTTTAGCAGAAACTCATTTTTCACGTCCTGTAAATGAATTTAGGCACATGAGAATATTCATTTCAAATTCCACAGAAGAAACAACTACAGTATAACCTCAATAAATTAATAACCTTGATTAAGTAATATTTTTGTTCAGTTCCGACTTAAATTTGAAGTTTAAATAATATCTCGATTATATAATAGATTTTCATGGTCCTAGGAGTATTAATTTATAGAGGTTTAACTGTAGCATGTCTTAATGTCAGAAGAATCATCTCTAGGACATCAGGCACATCTATGTAACTTAAATTTGCTAACTTACCAAAATGTTTGTATTCCCTGATTCATATTCAAACTCAAGTTTCTCATCATCACTTTGAGCATACACAGATTGCAGGGTAAACCGAGTAACTGGTATTCCATTAGAACGCTGATGTTCATCCATTACAATCTGCAAAAGATATGAACATAGGAAAAGCATAAATTTTATATGCTAAAGTAAAAGACAACAGCTTTCTAAATCAGTCACAATGACTTGAGAAGAATCAAAGGAACATATAGCATATTCCTCCAATGATGATCTTATTGTCTTGGCATGTCCTACCAATTAAACTTTATTCCTTTTTTATTTTAAAACAGAGGATGAAGAGTTAAACTATTATAACTGGAGCTCAAAACAGAAAGAATGACACTTTCCATGGCACAATTACAATCAAATTTAAATGAAATTGGTAGATCCCATATAGATATCAAACTCCAAATGCAGCGAGGAACATATAATACCTTGTAGCCAAAAAGTTCACAACATGCCCTCCGAAACACAGAGATTCTATCAGCAAAAACTGTCTTGTATCTGTTCAATGGATAAAATCAAATGCTTTATGTTATAATAAAATTGAATCATCAAATACTTCATGAAATCACTCACCTTTCTTCACGCTTTTCAAGAGTTGCAATTTGTTCTTTTAATTGTGTTATCTTCCCAGAGATATAGGAGTCCACCAGCTTGCCCGTATCACCTGAAACTGTATTATCAAAAGTATAAAGAGGTTGGGAACAGAAATGTAATAAAGGAAACAAATCAGGACTGGAAAAAAAAAAGTCGTTGTTCATGGTAAATTGCTTGTGCTTGATACCTGACTGACTCTTCAATTCTTCTACAGCTTGTAACTTCTCCTTTGTCTTCTTCAACTCAGTTCGTAAAGCCTCAATAGATTGTTTGGCCTCACTATCAACTGCAAGCGTATTAAACATTCTCAGTACTTTCGTATTTGCAGCAGAGAAGTCACCATGCCCTAGCTGTGGAGGAAAAGCAATAAATTTGTCAAGCACCATAGCTGAATGATAAAATAAATTAAGCATCTTTAACAAATGAATCATCCATGCAACCAGATCTCAATTATGTACAACTGAAAGAGAACATGACAAGAAGTTTGTTTCACAACCACATGTTTTCAGCGAACGAAACACTACATGAACCTTTGTTGCATGCTTTACATCTTCTCAATGTCATCAACAAACTACTACAGAAAAATAGAAAGAACAGGAACAAACATGCAAGCTTATGCTTGGTATACAGGAAAAGCTCCTTGATGGTATCCTCATGTTGACAGGATATAACAGAATCACTCTACAAGCACTCTAGAAAATTCACATAAGAGCGTAAAAGCAACTTTAGAAACAGTGGAAGAATTATAAATTTCCAGGTTTCATTGTTCTGATATTTTAAGGATCACATTTAGCTGGAGAAGATACATATGAAAGTATGGATAATAACACTAACCGGTGCAAGCAAGCCACTACTCTAGAATGCTAACCCTGAATCCTCCACTGATTTCACAAAACTTTTGGGAGACCAACTAATTATAAAGTGAGGTAGCTTTTAACAGGCAAGGAGCAGCGACTACTTTTTTAGTACACGGAGCTTTTAATCCTCTAAACATGGACACGGATTGAACCCTCACAAATAAGCATAGCTTCTATGATTTTGCACTGGTTCTAAATATCCTTGGTGTCCACAAAGGCAACACCTAAAACCATGTAAAGCTTTAACGATCATAAGAAACATCACATGTGAGAAGAAAACTCTTAGCAAATAATCAAAAGTAAGGTTATAAATATCAATTTGTGCATGTGAGAGGATCTGTGTGAATCCCTGTGAGCTATTCTTAACATGGAAGCTTGATGGCCTCTGTTTTAGATCTTTTACAATTTTTATGACATGAAAAGCATGAATTCTCAGAACTCTAGACGTCAGTAAGCCATTGACCAATTGCCATCAGGATATGGGACAAAGTTTTACAATAACATAGCCTGCCAGGTCCAATTACAGCCCCTGAACAAACAGTGAGAAGAGAAGTGTTTCTCAATCCTCGGATGAACTTCAGCCACCACCCTTACAAAAATTCCTACCATGGATAAAGAGTTCAAGCCAATAATCCTGAAGTTCAACAACTAAAGGCAGACTGAAAGGAAATCAATGACCAGAACCAATGGATAAAGAAAAAGGAGGGAAGGATGCCATAGACAGATCATTTAACAATAGAACCTACCTCCTATCACTTAGCTATATCCAGGGAGCATCCCTGTTATGTACAAGTCTCAGCGTGAAGAAATTCAGATACAAGACCAGATATAAAAGCCAAGTATTGCCTAAGACAGGCTTTTGCAAGCATCAAACCATGCCTTTATTCCACACAAAAAAAAAAACTATGGGCAACAATGATGCATGTCCCTTAATACACGCATGAAAAAATCAGAAGCAACACACTTAAACATCCTATGACAGAAACTAATAAGATTTCCTCAACAGAACTGAAACTTGCTACTCAATGAATGACCTTCTATAAGTTGAAAGAAGTCAAACTTCATTCATACATGAATGTCAAATAACCTTCCAGTGTTAAGAAGAATATATATTAAGATATTACAAAAGCCATTAAAGCATTTAATTCAGTGCCTAAGCCCAAAAGCGCCATGTAATTCTTGGAACAGCTTTGAAATTACCTTAGACTCCAACAGGGAGATCTCTGCACGAAGCCGATCACTCTCCCTTTCCAATGACTTAATTCTTCTAGCTTCATTATTTAGCATGTCATTGAGTGTCTTTATTTCTTCCAATTGGCGATTATTGACTTCTTTTTGTGCATGTAAATTATTCTCCAATTCTTGAATACAAAATACCTTATTTGCAAGAGATGATTCAAGCTCCTGCACATGAAAGCAAAGTGCAAAGAAAGACTTTTAGAAAAGATCGCAAGGAAAATAAATGAAAAGCTATAGAATTCCAAAAGACCTGAAGAACTCCACTGGCTGTTGCATCCCCTCTTCGATTGTCCTTTGGCCTCTTCAATTCATTAACAACATTTTTCAACCTATCTCTCTCTTCGGTAACCATAGAGAGCTGCAATTATTCATCAACATATTATTTCAATTAAAACATACCAATGGAAAACAAAAATATGTAGAATGTTACCAATGTTAAGGATGAATTCGATTATATAGTGAAATCAATATTATGACGTGCATGACCAAGCATTAACCCCAACAGTTAGCATCTTAAGACAATTTACAGGTCAATGTCAACAGCATGTACTAGAAGCCATCGCATTAATTGCCCAGAAAAAGCAAGCACATCTCCAACACTGCATCAAGCAGCTGAAAGTGCATTCAAGTCAAGGAGAATAGTAGAAAGAGGGTACAACTCCATGTGCAGCTCTAACAACAATTAGCAGATGGAGAAGGATGAGGAAAGCCATCCTTACTCCTTATCTCCAAGAAAGTATAAAAACAGCCCTCCATCCCCAAAAAAACAAAATTGATGTCTTGTAAGAATTCAGAGAGCAGAAAGGGAAATATCCAAGCACGCCAAAAGTGCACAAGTTTTAGGGCATCAAAGGCCAAATGAAAAATATAGCACAGACAAAATGAAGCAGTATCGAAGGAATTTTGCTTCTGATGGAGACATATGCCTCTGCAATGGCAACTCTGTTAACAAGATCAACTCCACAAGAGATGTAAAAAAAAATACCACACGACTATATAACTGTACTTCCCGGAACTCTCTGCAAATCTCTGACATCTACCCCATTGTTTGTGGAGTAACTCAGTTTACCTAAACAAGGGAAATAATAATGACCAAATCTCCTGAAATACAGGAAATGGAGAACAAAATGATTATCTGATGCATGGCTCCCTTTACACATGCAACGCTATTCCAAATTTATTTCTTCTTCCTAATCAAAGTACCCACCTAGAGGATTTTTCTTAAAACAGCTGCAATAGCATAGCCAAAATAAGAAAGCCTTTTTAGAAGGCGCTTTTTCCCCACCAAATACTAATCCAGGTAACCAAAGAACTTGATGTTTCTCTGAACATGTAGTGGAAGGATTTTTAACTTTTTCCCAAAATGTGCTGAATAAAGCAATTCCATGCAGGGAAATGCCTCCAACTTTACAGGATGCTAGTTGCTAAACTCATTTGGAATAAACAGAAAAGAAGAGTAGAAGTTGTGAAAGCATACAAGCACCTAAACTAATATACTTACCATCAATTCAATCTCCTTGACCTCCAATTTCAAAGCTTCTGCCATCTCTTTAGTCAATGCAGCCTCAGTTTCAGCATTTTGTTTACCAAGTTGGGCAGTGTCCAAGGCCACCTCCATTTGTTTCAAAAGTGCATTTGCCTCACCTACCTTCATCATGTTGTCAATAACCTCTCTGCATTGCCAAGAAAATTTCAACATCAGAAAGAAAAAACTAAATTGAGAGAGGTGAAGAAGGCTAATTAAAGTTTTTCCTTTAAGCTCTTATATATATTTTAACCATCATAATAACAAAATGATGTAATATCAAAAGGTAACCAATTATTTTACATCATAGATTTTGTAAGGGAAAGTGGATAGTTTCCAATTAACAAAGATACTTTACGAAGCACAGGTAGCACTAGAAGACACTTAAACTTACACCACCACACACCCTCTGCCAACAAAAACTTTATAAAGGAAAAAGAAAAATCAAAAAGTTGGGTGTCGATATTCCACATGCAGGCAACATTAAGTAATAATGAAGCAATTCCAAGTAACAAGCTAAAGAAATAAACATACTTCTGTAAAGCTGCAAACTTAGCAGGTATATCGTCATAGCACAACACCCCAGGGATATCCTTTATCACCGACTTCCAAGAAGACAACTCATCCTCCAGCTTCTTCATATTTAACTCAAATTCTAGTAACTTAGATAGCTCTGATTCTGCTCTTTCTCTCCATCCTTTTTCTTCAAATAATTTTTCCTTCAACAACTCGATGTTTTCATGAGAAGATCTTAGCTTTCTTGCTTCTCTCACTTCAGACTCCTATAAAATTTCAAACCTTGATAAGTAACATAGCAATAAGAAAAAGGATTCATGTAATAAGAAAACGATGAGCAACATGCTGAAAATATATGATGTGGGATCCAAAGACATTAAGACACCTATGTCACCAAGTGTGGCCAACACCTGAAATTACTCATGTTGATGAGCAAAGAGGTAGGGATAATCAACATTTCCACCAGCATACACAATTTCATATCTACAGCAATATTTCTATCTTCATGGATATAGATGCTTCAAATCTATTTTTTTTCTAATATTTTTACTTGAAAATATCTAGTATACACCCCATACTGACACTTCATGGAAGCTGGATGGACACTTTATGCCACAACATAATTAGACTACATAAGTGAGTTGTGTTTGTGGGCAATGCATACTTTGCAACCTTTTACAATCATAGTTGTAAAAGACATTTCCGAGACTATTCTGAATTTTCAGTTGGCATGAGATCTTAGAGCCAAAGGTTTAAATAATCAAATGTTCTGCTATCTAAAACAAATATCAAACATAGATGGCCACCAAATATCTAAAAATACAAAAACTTAAATTAGATTAAGTACCATAAATATAGGAAAACATATATATATATAGAGAGAGAGAGAGAGAACAATTAATGAAAATATTCTGCAAATATTCTTTTAGTTTGAATAAAATTTTGTCCATTGTAACAACACTGAATCTACAACACCATACCTTAATCTAAATAAATATAACTTACTCAATTTCAACATATGTCAATTATACCTTGTAATCAACTTGGATAACAAAGAAAAATGTAAGGCGCAAGGAATAGCCCCTCTAAAATATCAAAAAAAAAAAGAGCAATTTATTATTTATTTACGTGACAGTCCTTGTAGGACAAGAATTCACATGTAAATAGGTTAGGAGGATGAAGATGATTCCACTGGTAATTGGCGAAGATTGTCCAGATGGGGTTAAATTGACAGCAAGATTAAATTAGGAGTTTCTTGCTTCATTTTTGGAACTGGTATCAGATAACTCGGATTTACAACTATGTTTACAAGGACCATCTCCTTACCATTGAAATGTTAGCCTTGATTAATCGGCAACATGCCCTATAAATTGTTTTGTATTTCAATTCCATGTCAACTAACACATAAATACCACTTCATACAATACAATGAACATCATTCCCGCAAGTTAGCAATATACCCATAAAATTTACTGCAGGTGCATCTGCTACCCAAGAAACCATCATGTGGACTCTTTCAGAATCAAATCACAGCAGCAAAACACAAATACACTAGAATAGCAGACAAAATCACTGCTCAAACCTAGTCCGTTTACACCAGAACACAAGAGCTAAGCTTCCCAAATTATTTATCCCAAATGCATGCTGAAATGAGAGTGGTTTCATAGTTTTCTAGTTTTCTTAACATGAATGCACATGCAACACATGAATATTATGCCAAAGCAACCCAGATAGCAAGGAAATCATGGCAGAACAGAGCTCAATACAAGTTCACAACATGGATTCGCCTAATACCCTAAATAGCACCGACTTCAATCAGGAAACTCTGTACACAAAAAAGTAATCAGCCTGCCTAGACTCCACTCATCTAAGGTTCTTGGGGACCATGTATGAATGACCAGCAGATTACCATATTACTTGTAATCTTTTAATGGACCATGAAACTAGCAAAATCCTTTATCTGAGTATGTGGTACACATAGAAACCAAACTTACATGGTTTCTAAGTTCCACTTGCAGATGTTTAACCAAAATGGTGCTATCAAAAGAAGAACCTTCTTGAAATGTGAAACTTGATAATTTCTTCTCTAATTCACTCCTCTGGTGCAAGCACTGAATCCAAAAATACGGCCATAAAAAACATTTGGTGAAAAAGTGATCACTTGTCTAGTACAAGTTAAGAACCCTGGAAGGTTTTAAGCATGTCACTCCAAATTATAGCAGACCAATAATTGCACCAAGTAGAAGCTTGGCTGACTAAACATACCAGTCAATGAACACAAGCCACTTATAGAAAGAAAAAAAATGGACGAGAAGAATAAAAGCAAGACACCTCAGTAAGTTGCCTTCTCAGATCTTCTAGCTGCTCCTTCAGTAGCTCTGATTCTTTCTCAGCATGTTGAGCCCTGCATTCCATTTTTTCTAGCTACAAAGAAGAAAAATGAGCAAGCTAACAAGCACGCTGGATCACAAGTAAGCCATTATAAAAAGAAAATCCACAATTTATAATGCTCACTTCTGCGCTTATTCTAGAAACAGAATGCTCCGGTTCTCTATTCATCTGTTCAAGCTCAGTATTGGGGCGCTTTTTCTCCCTTTCTATGCTTTCAGAAAGATGGCTAAGTTTTCCCTCTAAAACACGTGCTTTCTCTTCAGCAGAAGCTGCTGAGGATTCAGCTTTCTGGCGAAGGTTCTTCTCATTTTCAAGGTTAACCTAAAACAGGAGATGGAAGGGAGATTTAAAAATAAAATAAAATAAATAAACAATTTTAAACACTACAAGCAAGCAAGCAAACAATGGGTGCTGCCAAGAGAATTTAAACTTTTAGAGCAGAATTTTAAATTACAAAAGTAATTCCTTGTAGTAACTTTAGAACAATGCTTCATAATAATGCAATTCGACGCTGAAAATCACAATCGATGACAACGAAAAAGAAAAGGAAAGGAAAGCATTACCATTATTAAGATGCTAAAATAATGTATAGCCAAAAAGTTGAAATGGGTCGTCAAACATGCTGTAATTCTAAAACTTATACAAAATCCCTAATACACAAAAAAAAAAAAAAGCAACGGACTGGATACGTCAAG
>Ga0307508_10007581_pt1 | contig 10085 bp, 10 predicted proteins | sample 9_EM_MG_FD_203089 | JGI IMG/M metagenome (GOLD analysis project Ga0307508, IMG submission 203089) | Populus trichocarpa ectomycorrhiza microbial communities from riparian zone in the Pacific Northwest, United States - 9_EM | ecosystem: Host-associated > Plants > Roots > Unclassified | place...
CTCGCGGCGGCGCCGCTGCCCTCCTCCGCCGTGACGCGGCAGCCGATCCCGGCGGGGCTGCCGAAGCTGATCGCCCGCGGGAAGCGGGCACGCAAGGCGGGCTAGCCCGTCGCGCCCGCGGGGGACGGGCCTACGTCCCCGTGGGGATTTGCTGGCCGTAGTCCACCACGTGGTCCTCATCCGGTGCGGCCAGCTTGAAGTCCTTGTTCCAGTCCGCGAGCCGGATCACCCCCGCGTGGCCCGCGCGCTGGAGCCGCAGCGGGTACGGGCGGCCCTCCAGGGAGACGTCGAGGGTGCCGCCGCCGCCCTGGCCGCCGAGGATGCGGATCGTGCGGATGCCGCCGACCTCGCCCCGGTCACCGGCGGTGATGGTGCCGTGCAGGCCGAGTAGTCCGTCCAGCATGACGCTCTTGTCCGTGAAGCCGCTGAGCCGCTTGTACGCGGGGTCCCCGGACGGCACCTTTACGTACTTGTCCTCAAGCTTGCCCGCGGCGGCCGCGTCACCGTTGTGGCCGCCGCTGCCGCCGCCGGCGCCCTGGTGCGCCCAGAAGCCCGCGTCCGCCTTGAGGTACAGCTCCTCGCCCACCCGCAGCAGTTCGTACCGGCTGCCCTTGGTGGAGACGACGCCGGTGCCGCCGTCGCCCTTCAGCTTCATGTCGACCTTGTAGGTGCGGCCCTTGGACATGAGGCTGCCGGACAGATGGACCGCGTCCGCGCCCCCGGCCGCCGTCCGCGCCTTGCTCTCGATCTTGGTGGCGGGGAGCTTGCCCACGCCGTTCGTTCCCGCGTCGGGGTCCGCCGTCTCCCCTTCGCCGCCGCACGCGGTGAGCGTCGCGGCCAAGCCCGCGCACATCACCGCGACGAGAGCCGTGTTCCGGATGCGCACGTCCGCTCTGCCTCCTGATGCCGGTCCGGTGCAGTACGGCAGCGTACCGGTGCCGTACGGAACTGTGCGCAGGGCGCCGGGGGCCGCTCGCCCGGCGGCGGGGCAGAACGGGGCAGGCTAGCCTGAACCCGGCGATGACGCACGGATGCGGCAGAGAAGGAGGCGCATGAGATGCCCGCAGGCGCCTCGCGGATCTACGTCTCGCATCTGGCCGGGGTCGCCGTCTTCGACCCGAACGGCGACCAGGTCGGGCGGGTCCGTGACCTGGTGGCGATGCTGCGGCTGGCCGGGCGTCCGCCGCGGGTCCTCGGGCTGGTCGTGGAAGTGGTCACCCGCCGCCGCATCTTCCTGCCCATGACGCGGGTGACCGGCATGGAGTCGGGCCAGGTCATCACCACCGGCGTGGTCAACATGCGGCGCTTCGAGCAGCGCCCCACCGAGACCCTGGTCCTCGGCGAACTGCTGGACCGCACGGTGCGGATCGTGGAGACCGGCGAGGAGGTCACGGTCCTGGACGTGGCGATGGGCCAGCTGCTCGCGCGCCGCGAATGGGAGATCGCCAAGGTCTTCGTACGCCGCGGCAAGAGCGGTGCGCTGCGCCGCCGCGGCGAGACGCTGACCGTGGACTGGTCGGCCGTCACCGGATTCTCGCTGGAGGAGCACGGACAGGGCGCGGAGAACCTGCTGGCCACGTTCGAGCAGCTGCGCCCCGCCGACCTCGCCAACGTCCTGCACCATCTGTCCGCCAAGCGGCGCGGCGAGGTCGCGGCGGCGCTGGACGACGAGCGGCTCGCGGACGTCCTGGAGGAGCTGCCCGACGACGATCAGGTGGAGATCCTCGGCAAGCTCAAGGAGGAGCGCGCGGCCGACGTCCTGGAAGCCATGGACCCGGACGACGCGGCGGATCTGCTGTCCGAGCTGCCCGAACGGGACAAGGAGCGGCTGCTGGCCCTGATGCGGCCCCGGGAGGCGGCCGACATGCGGCGGCTGATGTCGTACGAGGAGGGCTCGGCGGGCGGGCTGATGACGACCGAGCCGATCGTGCTGCGGCCGGACGCCACGGTCGCGGACGCCCTCGCGCGGGTGCGCAACCAGGACCTCACCCCGGCGCTCGCCGCCCAGGTGTATGTGTGCCGCCCACCCGACGAGACGCCCACCGGGCGCTATCTGGGCACCATCCACTTCCAACGGCTGCTGCGCGACCCGCCGTTCACCCTCGTCGGCGCGGCCGTGGACACCGATCTGCGGCCGCTGCGCCCGGAGACCCCGCTGCCCGTGGTCGCCGGTCATCTGGCGACGTACAACCTGCTGGCGGCGCCGGTCGTGGACGAGGGCGGCTCGCTGCTGGGGGCGGTGACCGTGGACGACGTCCTCGACCATCTGCTGCCCCCCGACTGGCGGGAGCGCGAGCTGTACGGCGGCGTGAACATCCCGGAGGTGGGCGGTGGACGGTGACAGGGGCCGTCTCGACCGGCCCAAGGAGCCCCGCCGCAGCCCGCTGCCGCGCTGGGACCCGGAGGCGTTCGGCAGGACGTCGGAGCTGATCGCCCGCTTCCTGGGCACCGGCCGCTTCATCGCCTGGATGACGGTCTTCGTCGTCGCCTGGCTGGCCTGGAACACCCTGGCCCCGGACCCGCTGCGGTTCGATCCGTTCCCGTTCATCTTCCTGACGCTGATGCTGTCGCTCCAGGCGTCGTACTCGGCGCCGCTGATCCTGCTCGCCCAGTACCGGCAGGCCGACCGCGACCGCGTCAACCTCGAACAGGACCGGGCGCGGGACGAGCGGTCCATCGCCGACACCGAGTTCCTGACCCGGGAGATCGCGTCGCTGCGGGCCGGGCTCGGCGAGGTCGCGACGCGGGACTGGATTCGCTCCGAGTTCGAGGGGCTGGTCCGGGAACTGGACGAGCGGCGGCCCGCGCCGTCGCCCTCGCCCTCGCCCTCGCCTTCGCGTGAGGAACGCGACCGCTGACGGGCTTACCGGCGCGTACCCCCGGCGCCGTACCATCTCCATATGGCTACCGACACTGTCCCGGCACCGAGCGAAGACGCGGTGCGCACCGCGCTCGCCACGGTCAACGACCCGGAGATCCACAAGCCGATCACGGACCTCGGCATGGTCAAATCCGTCGAGATCGCCGCGGACGGCACGGTCGCGGTGGAGGTCTACCTCACGGTCGCCGGCTGTCCGATGCGGGAGACGATCACCAGCCGGGTGCGGGACGCGGTGAGCCAGGTCGACGGCGTGACCGGGGTCACGGTCGAGCTGGATGTGATGAGCGACGAGCAGCGGCGCGAGCTGGCGACCTCGCTGCGCGGCGGCCAGGCCGAGCGCGAGGTGCCCTTCGCCCAGCCCGGCTCGCTGACCCGGGTGTACGCGGTGGCCTCCGGCAAGGGCGGCGTCGGCAAGTCGTCGGTGACGGTCAACCTGGCCGCCGCGATGGCCGACGACGGGCTCAAGGTCGGTGTCGTGGACGCCGACATCTACGGCCACTCGGTGCCGCGCATGCTGGGCGCCGACGGCCGCCCGACCCAGGTCGAGGACATGATCATGCCGCCGTCGGCGAACGGCGTGAAGGTGATCTCGATCGGGATGTTCACCCCGGGGAACGCCCCGGTGGTGTGGCGCGGGCCGATGCTGCACCGCGCCCTCCAGCAGTTCCTGGCCGATGTCTACTGGGGCGACCTCGACGTCCTGCTGCTGGACCTGCCGCCGGGCACCGGTGACATCGCGATCTCCGTCGCCCAGCTGGTGCCGGGCGCCGAGATCCTGGTCGTGACGACGCCGCAGCAGGCCGCCGCCGAGGTGGCCGAGCGGGCGGGCTCGATCGCCGTCCAGACCCATCAGAAGATCGTCGGCGTGGTGGAGAACATGTCCGGGCTGCCCTGCCCGCACTGCGACGAGATGGTCGACGTCTTCGGCACCGGCGGCGGCCAGTCGGTCGCCGAGGGGCTGTCCCGGACCACCGGGACGACGGTGCCGGTGCTGGGCTCCATCCCGATCGACGTACGGCTGCGCGAGGGCGGCGACGACGGCAAGCCGGTCGTGCTGTCCGACCCCGACTCCCCCGCGGGCAGCGCGCTGCGGGCGATCGCGGGCAAGATCGGCGGACGGCAGCGGGGCCTCGCGGGCATGTCGCTGGGCGTCACACCGCGCAACAAGTTCTGAGCGGGCGAACAGACCACATATACGTGCGCGGGGGCGGCCTCACCCATGAGGCCGCCCCCGCGCACGTGTTACCGGCGCTATGCGTCGTAGCCGGTGATGTCCTTGATCACCGAGAAGCCCAGGCCGTAGGCGCTCATCCCGCGCCCGTACGCCCCGATGTGCACGTTCTCGCCCGCCGAACCGGCCAGCACCCAGCCGTACTCCGACTCGCGGTAGTGGAAGTCCGTCGGCACGCCGTCCACCGGCAGCGACATCGGGGACCACTCCTCGCCGTCCAGGGCGTCCGCCAGCTCCCAGGCGATCGCGGTCTGCTGGTCCAGCCAGTCCTGGCGCAGCCCCCGCTCCATGCGGGTCGGCCAGGTGCATGACAGCAGCCCCGAACCGGCCAGCCAGGCGGCCGAGGAGACCGAGGTGGCCTCCAGCTTGCCGGTGCCGTCCGCGCTGTCCCGTACGGGACGTCCGCCTACGGTCACCACCGCCGTGAAGCGCTGCTGGTCCATATCGGTCTCGACGCGCAGCGACGGCTCCTCGCCGTGCCCGGTCGAGCCGTACTCCACCCGCCCGTCGGCGGCCGCGCCCACCTGCATGAGCCAGCGCGGCCCGGTGAACGCCTCGTCAAGGCCGTACCAGGGGAAGGCGGCCATCAGGTAGCCGTCGACGCTCCGCCGCGCCTCAGCGGGCATCCCCCGCGTCGCACCGTCCACCCCATGCACCCCTAGCCGACTCGTCGTGCTCATGTGCGCGGAGCCTCCTCGTTGCCCTTCGTCGTGGGCGGCCCGCCCCCCTTCGGGCGACCTCACCCCGGACAAAGGGAGGATAGCCATACGGGTCAACCAGCCCGGGCATACGGGGGGATCAGGTGGCGTCGGAGTCGAAAGGCGGACGGTCCTCGCGAGGCTGCGCATCGCGCTTGCGCAGCAGGTCAGGGGTGCCGGAGTCGTCCTTGGAGAGGGACAGGGGGGTGGAGCCGGAGCCCCCTGAAGAGCCGTGTGCGACGTCACTCTCCCGGCCGCTCACGGAGTCGGCGACCTCGGCCATCTCCTTGCGGAGGTCGAAGCCGTTCTGGATCTCCTTGAGGCCCAGCTCGTCGTTGTCGAGCACATGCTTGCGCACAAACGTCTTGGGGTTCAGGTCCTCGAACTCGAAGTCCTTGAACTCGGGGCCGAGCTCGGAGCGGATGTCTTCCCTGGCGCTGTCGGAGAACTCGCGGATCTTGCGGATGAACTGCGATACATCCCGGATGACCTTCGGCAGCTTGTCCGGGCCGAAGATGAGCACCGCAAGGACGACGAGCGCGACAAGCTCGAGGGCCCCTATGTCGTTGAACACCCTGCAGCTCCTAGAGACGTCTGAGGCCGGAAATCAGGCCACTTCACACCGTACCTGGCGGTGGGGGCGCCCCGGGAGACGCCCGGACCAACAACGGGCGTCAGCCATCGCTGCTCGCCGATCCCAGCGTCAGCTTCACGGTGCGCTCGTCGCCGTCGCGCTTGACCGTCAGCGTCAGCCGGTCGCCGGGGCGGTGGCTGCGGATCTTGACGATCAGCTCCTGGCCGCTGTGCACCCGCACGCCGTCCACCTTCGTGATCACATCACCGGCCTCGATCCCGGCCTTGTCGCCCGGTCCGTCCGGGGTGACCGGCGGGCCGGAGGCGCCCTTGGTGTTCACCCGGGCACCGTCGCCCGTGTACTCCATGTTGAGCGTGACGCCGATCACAGGGTGGGTGGCCTTGCCGGTGTTGATCAGCTCCTCGGCGACCCGCTTGCCCTGGTTGATCGGGATCGCGAAGCCCAGGCCGATGGAGCCGCCCTGGCCGCCCAGCTCGGCGCCGTCGTCGGCGGCCCGGATGGCGCTGTTGATCCCGATGACCCGCGCCTTGCCGTCGACCAGCGGGCCGCCGGAGTTGCCCGGGTTGATCGGGGCGTCGGTCTGCAGCGCGTCCACATAGGAGATGTCGCTGCCGTCCTCCTTCTCGCCTCCCGCGGTGATCGGGCGCTCCTTGGCGCTGATGATCCCGGAGGTGACCGTGCCCGCCAGGTCGAAGGGGGCGCCGATCGCCACCACCGGGTCGCCGACCTGGACGGAGTCGGAGTTGCCCAGCGGCAGCGGGCTCAGCCCGGAGACGCCCTCGACCCGGATGACCGCCAGGTCGTACCCGGCGTCCCGGCCGACCAGCTTGGCGCGGGCGGTCTGGCCGCCGTTGAAGGTCACCGATATCGCGCCGTCGGAGCCGGCGGGCGCCACGACGTGGTTGTTGGTGAGGATGTGGCCCTGCTTGTCGAGGACGAACCCGGTGCCGGTGCCCTCCTCGGAGCTGCCACTGACATGGATGGTCACCACGCCCGGCAGTGCGCTGGAGGCGATGCCCGCGACGCTGCCCGGGGCCCGGGTGCCCTTCTCCAGCGGGGCCTGCGGAAGCTTCACGTCGATGCCCCCGGCGGCCCGGTCCCGCTCGACGTACGCGCCGATGCCGCCGCCCAGGCCTCCCGCGATCAGCGCGATCAGCAGGACGGCGACGAACGCGCGGCGGCGGGAGACCACCTTGCGCTCGGCGGGCGGCGGGGGCACGGTCCAGGGGTCGTAGCTCTGCCACTGGGCCGGGGCGGCCTCGACGGGGCCCACCCCGGGGTACGGCGCGCCGGGGTCCCCGGGCGGCAGCGGAGTGCCGTGCGCCGGGGTCATCATCCCGGGCTGCGGAATCCCCGGCTGCGAGATTCCCGGCTGCGGCATCCCCGGCTGGGCGGCCGGGGGCTGCGGCACCCCGGGATGCGTCATCTCGGGGTGGACGGTCCCGGGCTGGGGAGCAGAGTGCGGGGCGGGATGCGGCATCTCGGGCCGAGGAACCGGAGGCGGGGCGGCGCCGGGCGGCAGGTGCGTGCCATGCGCCGGGGTCGTGCCCGGGTGCTGTACGGGTGGGGCCGGGGCCCAGGGCCCGGGGCCGCCGTAGGGCGGGGTGCTGTACGGATCGGGGTCGTGCAGCGGCCGCCTGCCGCCCGCACCGGCCCCGCCCGGCGCCTCGCGGCCCTCCCCGGAACCGGAACCGGACGGCCACTCCACGGCCTCCGGCCCTGATGGCACCGACCGCTCGGCCGGTGTCTGCGCCGGTGCCGCCGCCGCCGTCTCCTCCGACGGTTCCAACGGCTCCGCGCCGGGCTCCGCCGCCTCGTCCGTCGGCCGGTCGCCGGGTCGTGCGACCGGACGGCTCCACCACTTCGGCTTGGGCCCGGGGGCCTTCCGCTCGTCCATGATCTCCCCAAGTTCCCGCGACAAGGCGCCGATCACGCCGCCCGGGTCATACGTCACCGCGACTCTTCGAGGCTCGCTCGCCTCCGGGGCGCCTTCAGCCTCCCCGGCCTCCGCCGGGGGTGCCCGGAAGCGATTCAATCAGTCCGCCCGGTCCCGCGTGCGCGGAACGGGCGGAACGACCGGACGTGTGAGCGATATTGCGCAGAATCCCCGGGCCAGGACCAGGGCCAGGGCCACGACTAGGGAGGGGGTGTGCTGAGCCCCAGGTAGGGGGAGACACCCGGGGCGGGCTGGACCGGCCCCTCCAGCTGGGTCGGCGCGGGCGGCGCCGGGGTGGAGGTCGAGGCCCGCAGCAGCTCCGTGACCGACAGAACCGGCTGTATCAGCGGGTTCACCGCGGCACCGGAGGGCCCGCCCAGCACCGGGTGGCTCGACGTCGCGCTCGGGGACGGGAGCCCGGCCGGTCGCGTCTCGGCGGTGGTCAGCAGCCCCACGTCGCGGCTGCGCCCCTCGCGTGCGCCCGTGCCGACCGCGTCGGCGTCGACCGGGGTGACCGCGGTGTCCGAACCGTCCGTCCGGGGACCGGGGTCGACCGCCGCCTCCAGCGGCAGGGCGGCACCGAGCGCGAAGGCGGCCAGGGACACCGCGCCCGCGGCCGCGAAGGCGAAGCGGCGGCGCGGCCCGGGACGCTCGACCTCATGAATCCGGAAGCCGCGCCCGCGCTGCGCCGAGGCCGCGGCGACCGGGTCCACCGGGGTCACCACGGGGAGGTAGGCGAAGGCCTGCTCACGCCTGCGCTCCGACGCCCGTACGTCCGGTGCGTCGCCCCGCACATCCCGTACATCCCGCACATCTCTTACGTCCCGCGCGCCGCCGCGCAGGCCGAGGAGGCCCGGGTCCGCGAAGGGGGAACCGCTTCCCGAGCCGTCGTCGTCGCCGCCGATGGCCGGGAGGCCCTGCAGACGGGCCAGGAAGCCCTCGGACGGCGCCGGGGGCGCCGTCTCGGCGAATACGCTCTTCAGCCGCCGCTGCGCGTCGGCTTCCGCCTTGCACTTACAGCACGTCGCCAGGTGTGCGAGGACGCGCTCACGCGCGTCATGCCCGAGTTCACCGTCGACCAGAGCCGCAAGGCGGTCGCCGAGATGCTGCTCGGCGGGGGACGGACCGCCTGATCGGGTCACGCGATCCCGACCTCCCCGCTCAGCCGCGGTCCGGAGACCCGCGGCGCCACCGCGGCGACCTCACGCTGCTGCTCGGCGCGCGCCCCCGCCGGTGCGCGGTGCTGCAGCGCCTTGCGCAGATGGGAACGGCCACGGTGGATACGGCTGCGGACGGTACCGAGCTTGACACCGAGCGTCGCGGCGATCTCCTCGTAGGACAGGCCCTCGATGTCACAGAGCACGACGGCCGCGCGGAACTCCGGCGCCAGGGTGTCGAGCGCCTGCTGCACATCGGCGTCGAAGTGGGTGTCGTTGAAGTGCTGCTGGGGGGAGGGCTCGCGGCTGGGGAGCCGCTCGGCCGCGTCCTCGGCGAGGGCGTCGAAGCGGATGCGCTGACGACGGCGGACCATGTCGAGGAAGAGATTGGTGGTGATGCGGTGCAGCCAGCCCTCGAAGGTGCCCGGGGTGTACGTCGACAGCGAGCGGAAGACGCGGACGAACACCTCCTGGGTGAGGTCCTCGGCGTCGTGCTGGTTACCGGTGAGCCGATAGGCCAGGCGGTAGACTCGCGCGCTGTGAGTGCTGACGATCTCCTCCCAGGTGGGAGGCGTCCACGCCGCAGCGTCCCCCTCCGCACCGAACGACGCGGTCGTGGCAAAGGTCGCGGTGGTGGAGTCGGCGGAACGGGAACGGTCAGCGGTGTCGGTCACGGATCTCGGCTCGCCCGCTGACCTGCGAAAGCGCCTCAGCACTCGCCGGTCACCGGCCGTAGCCGCACCTCCCCTGTCGGCTCTGGTGGTGTCCAGTAGAGCCCCTACCATATCCACCTCGCCCGTTAGCTCCGGATAAGTATTTTTGACCTGCATTTGCCCGTGATCCATGCGGTCCCCCCTTCCCTCCACAACGGCTGGTCCCATCTGCGGGTTCCCGTGCCCAGCGGATACAGTCACCGTTGCGCCAACTACGGGGACAGGAGAGGGTCATTACCGGCAACCGGCAGACGAGCTGGGCGTTCGCCGACGCGTTCGTCGCCGAGGACGAAGCCCTTCACTGGGCCCGTGACCGGGCCCGGGAGGCAGGGCTGCGCTCGGTGTCCGCGGGCACCGGCGCCGCGCTGGGCCTGCTCGCCGCCGCCGCGGACGCCAAGGCCGTCGCCGAGATCGGCACCGGGACCGGCGTCTCCGGTATCCATCTGCTGCACGGCATGCGCCCCGACGGCGTGCTGACCACCGTCGACACCGAACCCGAGATGCAGCAGTTCGCCAAGCAGGCGTTCCGGGCCGCCGGGTTCGCCGGAAACCGGGCGCGCTTCATCCCCGGCCACGCCCTGGACGTCCTCCCCCGGCTCGCCGACGGCGGCTACGACCTGGTGTTCTGCGACGGTGACCGGCTGGAGTGCCTGGACTACCTGGAGGAAGCCCTGCGGCTGCTGCGGCCGGGCGGCCTGGTCTGCTTCGAGGGGGTCTTCGCCAACGGGCGGACCGTGGACTCCGCCGCCCAGCCCGCCGAGGTGCTGCGGGTGCGTGAGCTGCTGCGTACCGTGCGCGAGTCCACCGTGCTGCAGTCCTCGCTGCTGCCGGTCGGGGACGGCCTGCTGTGCGCCGTCAACCGCGGCGGCTGACG
>Ga0307508_10007582_pt1 | contig 10085 bp, 5 predicted proteins | sample 9_EM_MG_FD_203089 | JGI IMG/M metagenome (GOLD analysis project Ga0307508, IMG submission 203089) | Populus trichocarpa ectomycorrhiza microbial communities from riparian zone in the Pacific Northwest, United States - 9_EM | ecosystem: Host-associated > Plants > Roots > Unclassified | place...
GCTTAAAATAAATTCACAAATAATAGTAAAAAACAATAAAATGAATAATGGCTTGAATAAAATTAGAATTTAGTACAACTATCATAACCTTTCTTCATAAAGAATGATTTGGGTTACCACTATATTTATTTTTAGTAAAATCAACTTTTAATTAATATATTATTTTTTCAATATATTTTTTTAAAAATATCAAATTAACTTTTTTTAAATATTTGATTGATTTTAAAATAATTTTCATCATATATTTTATTTTGTTTTTTTGGGATTAATTGGTTTCATTTCCTTATTATAGGATTATTTAACTTAAATCATTTTAATATGTTGGCTTTTTAATATTTTATTTTGGATTCATATTTGAATTGTTTTTTTTTGTCATTTAAGTTTTTTTATTTTATTTTATATTAATATTTTTTTAATTTAACTCCCAACATAATTCGCCAGTAACCTAATTAATTAAATTTAAATTTATAATATGTGTTTAGTAATGTAATGTTGAATATATTTGGATTATCAATTAAAAATATATTAAAATAATATTTTTTTAAATTTATTTATTGTTTTACACTAGTCTATTAAAATTATAATTTTTTTTTAAAAAATATAAATTTAATATTTTTTAAATAAAAATATTTAAAAAAACAAATGGAACCGAATGAAAATAAAAATAAAAATAGTGATACCCAACAGCTTGACTATTCGCTCACTTTTGAGTCTTCACCGAATACCATACATATTTTATTAGTAGCATGTTCCCGTCTCTCTCTCAAAAACCAAACAAAACGACAACTCAGACGAACAATGCTTATTACTAGGAGTATGTTGCTATTGCAACTCGGATAATGAAACTCACAACCGATTCAAGCGATATAACGAGTCGCTCCCCTCTAGGCATCGATCTCAATGAGATCCCCTCCACTTCGACCTCTTCTCCTCCAGAAAATTCATTGGATGTGGTGCTGTCCTTTCACGAGAACCCAGACCCGGCGCCGGGAATGGCTGCTGGGTTGCGGGCCGAGGGATCGATGTGCGGGGCATGCGGAAAGCCGGAGGTGCGGGGTCAAGTGGTTGTTTGTGACGGTTGCGAGCGTGGTTTCCACCTAGGTTGCGCTGGAAGGCAAGCTATTAATTCGGCGGAATGGCTATGTGGAGAGTGCCTTAGTGGCGGCGTTAAGAGCAAACGTTGGCCATTAGGTGTTAAACGGATTTTGGACATCAACGCTTCGCCACCAAGCGATGCCGAGGATGAATTGCTTTCAAATTTGAGGTGAAACTGCTATCTATCTATCTAATTAATTAACCAAGTACATAGATTATTATCGTTAATCATTCTTTCAATTTATTCATGCCAAATGCACTCTTGGGTTTTTGTAACTACATATTTATTTCATTTTGAAGATGCCTCATATATGCTTGCTGTTTCCATTTACAATTGTTTTAGGAAGCACACTCAGAGTCAGGGTGATAATTCTTTTGGTGCCCCCCCTCTCACATATTCAAATCTTTTCTACACCGGGTATGGATTATTGTCAGACGTAATGCGTCCTATGCAAACTGCAGATACAAGTGCTGAGGGTGCAGGGATGAGTTTCCCTCAAGGAAGCCTTAGAAGCAGGAATAATACAACCATTAGATTATTGTCTCGCAATCCTAGTGAGATTTTCTTGCAGGGTCTCAGAGAATTCATTTCTGAAAGGCATGGTGTTCTGGAAGAAGGTTGGAGTGTCGAATTTAAACATTCTATCAGTAATTATGACCTCTATGCAGTTTATTGCTCTCCAGATGGAAAGACTTTTCACTCGATGTCTGAGGTTGCTTGCCATCTTGGCCTGATGCCTAATCGTAATTCAATCGACACGGACTCAACAAGTTACGTGTCTCCCTCTCCGCAGGAAACTTTGCATCTACCCAGAAAGAGCAAGTCCAAAAGATGTTCACTTACCAATGTTTTTTCTGAACATAAAACAACTTTGGTGAGCGGCTACTGCAAGGAGCTTTTTTCCAATGGTCAAAGTATTGAAATTAACAACGCTAACCTTGGTGAAGTTAGAGAATCTGAGATGCAAGGAGATGGCATATCTGATTTCCAGCCATCTAATGTAAGTACACATTCAATCTACATTTATACAGTTGTAATTCTCCACTGCTGCCATGGTGATAAAAATACAGTCCAACTTGTGCTCATCAAAATATTGCATTTTCTTTGTTTACCTGATTCTTGTGCGTGCTACTGTGCCTTATGTTTCTTTCAGGAAGGACTTCCTGTCCAGTTTGAAGACTTCTTTGTTCTTTCTTTGGGAAAAATCGATGTGAGACCTACATATCATAATGCTAGCCTGATTTGGCCTGTAGGTTATAGATCCTGTTGGCATGATAAGATTACTGGATCCATTTTTTTGTGTGAAGTGTCAGATGGCGGTGATTCTGGACCTGTTTTCAAGGTTAGGAGGGTCTCATGCTCATTGTTGCCTGTTCCTCAGGGGCTAACTGTTCTATGTAGGACAAACTTTGGCCAGTATAGTAGTCACAATAACCAAGATTGTCATCATATGATTTTCCACAATATCGATTGCGAAAGTGATGACAATATTGAGTTGATTCTTGCAGACCCTGCCCCGCCATCATATGATGATGTTCTAACCTGTCTTCAGGGCAGTTCAAATAGAACATCGGAGATTATGCAAACTAGCTCCTTTGATAGCAGGTCTGAAAACTTTTTGTTCAGTGATAAAGTATTAGGAGAGGAGATTGGTGAGATTTCAGTGGAAGAGCGTTCCTCAACTTCAGCATGGACAGTGATATCTCAGAAATTAGTGGATGCTTACTCTGAAATACATAGACAGCGAGGTACTCTTAAGGTCTCCTGCAACCATGCAGATAATGAAATGGGTTCACCAGGCTTGTATACCAAGAATGAAAATAGCAATGCAAGTTCTGCCTCATTAGCCAAATTTTGCAGCTGTCCCAACTTTGTTGGAATCCCATTGGAATGCCAGGGTGAACTTGAGGCTTTCTCTTCTACATTATCAGAATGGCTGGATCAGGATAGATTTGGGTTGGACACAGAATTTGTTCAAGAAATGATAGAACAGCTCCCTGGTGCAAAAGCCTGTTTGAAGTATGAATTTCTGATTAATAGGGGTCATTATTCTGTGTCTCCAACTGTTGGAAATGGATTCTTAATGGCTAAAAGAAAAAGTAGATCAGAATCAGATGCTTTATTTCAAAGATCCAAAAAAGCCAGGTTGGCTAAAGAGATTTTGGGGGATTATCAATATCCTGCTGGGAGGCCTTTGTGTTCCAGGCTCCCTCCTGTACTTGTTGGTGACTTTTATCAGGTGTGTGCATATGCTAATTACTTGTATTGTATAGGATTTTGAAGGAATCAGTGTGTTCTTTCTGGATAGAGAGCTTAGTTGCTTCAATCATTAGGGCTCACACTTTTGGGTCTGTGCAGGTATTGGAGTTATTGTGGCGCTTCCATGAAATATTGGGTTTGAAAGAGCCTCTTTCCTTAGAGGAACTTGAAGAAGAACTTATCAATCCATGGTCTAATCTTTCTCATCTTCTAAAGAATCTTGAGAACAAGGTCCATGGTAGTGAAGCCATAGATTTTTATGAAGCAGATAGTATGAGTGGACTAAACTCATTTTTACCTGATAAATCTGGCATGACAGTTTGTGAGGGTAATTCACATGCATGTGTTAATGATGAAGGATGTAGGATGGGAGTGAAGGATGGAGGCCAAGCTACAGTTGCATCTGTTACCCACATCAGTCGCAGTGGTGTAGCTTCGACTAATGCACATTGCTCGTTGTTAGGTATGCTAATAAGTGAGCTACAATGCAAGATTGCTCCACTAGTAGATCCAAATTTTGATTCTGGGGAGACAAAATCAAAACGGGGAAGGAGGAAAGACGCAGATAGCTCAGCTCCAACAAGAAGAAATAACCTCAATATGCTCCCTATTAATGAATTGACTTGGCCAGAATTAGCCAGGAGATACATCTTAGCAGTCTTAACTATGGATGGTAATCTTGAATCTGCTGAGATTACTGGTCGTGAAATGGGCAGAGTGTTTCGCTGCATACAAGGTGATGGTGGGGTGCTTTGTGGCGCTCTTACTGGAGTTGCAGGCATGGAAGCAGATGCACTTGTAAGATTGACTCTTAATCCCCCTATCAACTCAAAACATTATATTGAAAGACCTTTTTTCAAAATTATTAGTAGCATGAGAGAAACAATTTGTTATTTATCTTTAGCCTTGTTCAAAAAGGAATCGAGTGTTAGGATCTTCAACATGATGCATCTACTTGAGCTTGGTGGTGCTGGTTTGTGCATATGCTTTAATGTGTGCTTGTTATCTGCTTCCAGATGCAGTGAAAGTTACAAAGAAAAACAATAATTTACACTAATTTCTTAACCTTTGCCTTCAGTTTCTTGCAGAGGCTACAAAAAAAGTTTTTGGTTCTTTGAGCAGAAAAAAGGATTTTCTTAGCATAGAGGATGAAACAGCTGATACAAGTTGTGATCATGAAAATAATAACATGAAAGATGGTAACATCCCAGAGTGGGCACAGGTGCTGGAACCTGTTAGAAAGCTACCCACTAATGTAGGAGCTAGAATCAGAAAGTGTGTTTACGATGCTCTGGAGAAATGTCCACCAGAATGGGCAAAAACAAGATTGGAACATTCAATTAGTAAGGAAGTGTACAAGGGCAATGCATCAGGACCTACAAAGGTGCTGTACAAAAATCTGTTTCCTTGTTTGAATCTCTTCTGTTCTGTATATTTTTCTGTGCTTATGCTTATTGATTTATTTTTTTCACTGTAGCCTGAATGTTACTTTGTTTTGATCTTTTAAGGTGCTGTCCCTATGCAGTTTAAGCTCTGTTTAAAAGTGCTGTTAATTCAGTGGGTAAAATAGGGATGCAATTTAAATAATAAGAGCTTGAGAAGATGATTGGCTTTTCAAACATAAAATGAAGTTAAAATCTGTTTTCTTTCCCATTGCCTCACAAGTCATGCTGAGCAGAAACCTTTCTTTGTACTCAAAAATTTTCTGAGTACTATAGTACTCGATGGAAAATTTTTAAAACATGGTTGTTCTGGCCCTTTTTGAAAGACATTAAGACTTTGATGTTCAAAATAAAATATGTAAACCAAAGAACATGGAAGTTTTGAAGCGCAGTACTACTCAAACCCTAGCAGAAACAGTTGATGTTACTTTTACTTTAAACTCAAATGGTGGTGTTGCCATAGTGTTTTTCTTAAACAACAAAAAGAGTGGGGTTGAAAAGTAAATTCTAGGAACCAAAAATCTTACCTGGTTGGAAATTTGTAAGTGAAATTAATAATGACACTTGATTGCAACCTCCAATTGTGTTCATAACAGAAGCTTGAGACATTGACGTACAATTTTTTAAAAGCCCTAGTGCATATGAATGATTTAAAAAAAAATGAAATTGATGAACATTGCTTCTTGGAAATGTAATTGTATTATTAAAGACAATATGAGATGGAAACAATATTTGTATCCTCACAAAAGCCTTTTATCTTAATTGTACTCTTCTGTGGAAACTGAATTGTGCACATTTTTTCAAAGTACCCATTACAAATTTGAAGATAATGGTTTTAGTGAAAATTTGCTGGCCAGGATTTAAAACCATTGGAGAAACAGAAACGGTGATAGGATCCAAAATGATGTGAATAATGTGCTATACCTTCATGCCTTTTATCTTTGAAATTTGAGACCTGCAGTTCCTGCTTGAACATGTGTGTCCAAACTATCTTTTGTTGCAGCAATTTTTTATTTCAGTTTAGTAATTTGGTGAATTGTATGTAAGAATCTTGTGCTCCTAAGATTAAACTTGGTGCCTTATTGTTGATGAAAGTGACCTCTTCCAATTGTTTGTTTTCCCTTTACTCCTGTCTCATATAGCCTTCACCTATAATTTACTTGTTGAAAATGGTTTATGAAAGAGTATGCTTCATTAAGCTTAGTATTATTTCTTGTTATGAGAATTTGATTTATAGGCTTTGATTCTGAATTCACTGCTGTTTGTTGATCAAACACAGAAAGCTGTGCTTTCAGTGCTAGCAGATGTATTAACTGGAGTCCAGCAAAAAGCGGTCAAGACAAATAAAAAGAAAATATCTATACCTATTTCTGACATTATAATGAAACAATGTCGTATTGTATTGCGGGAAGCTGCTGCCGCGGATGATGCAAAGGTTTTTTGCACCTTGCTGGGAAGAAATCTCAGAAATTCTTGCGACACTGATGATGAGGGGCTTCTTGGATCTCCAGCTATGGTTTCTCGTCCTCTGGATTTTAGGACTATTGATTTGAGATTAGCAGCTGGAGCCTATGGTGGTTCACATGAATCTTTTCTTGAAGATGTTCGAGAGGTTTGTATACTTATTATGAATTGGCTTGACATGTAAATCCTTTGATGATTCTAGCTTTTCGTTGCTTTCTAACATGGAAAGTTTTTCCTTTGCATGTTGCAAACGTGAACTAATTTTGTATGCTATTCATTCATTCAACTCCTGAAGTATGTTTATTTGAATTAATGCTCTTATTGCATTTATATGTTGGATATGGCAGTGAACTTCTTTGTTCTGCCCTGTGATTAAGTTGTAGTAAAAATTCAGTATCAATTTTTATGTTCTATCACTTCTGAAACTTTTTGGAGGCTCTACTTTTCTTATTGTCAAGGTGGGTTATAGATTTCCTGTCATCTTGGAAAGACATGTTTGGTGTAATGTTTAGCATTTGTAATGTATTAAGGATCTCACAAAACTTGATTCGTGTGTTTCTGTTTGCTGGTGGAGAATTTTCCAGCTCTATATTTTCTTTCAGAAAATAGAAAGCTGTGGAGAACATGTTTACAAATTAAAAATATAAAGTGTTTTCTGCTTTGCCAGTGGTAGACACTACTAACAGTTGTTTGCCCAAATTGTCCACCTTAGGAAACAACAGTCTTGTTTGGTTCATGTGTTATTTCATCCAATTCAATAGAATTACATTAATGGAAATTCAAACCAGGTCCTTGTTTCTAGATAACTGATTGGTAAATTTGTATTCTTGGTTTTTTACGAAGAATTAATTCTAGAATCAGGATGTAATCTAGACAATTGTTTTCTGTTTCTCCATTTGCTTTTGTGGAGTTGTTTTCCTAATTCTGAAGAGTCAGGTTTTAGAAGGTTTGAACAGTTTTTCAAGTACAGTAGGAAAAGTTGCAAAAGTCCATTGAATGTTATGTGTGATTGAATGTTTGAATCAAACCTGTAATGCAGTTTCGTGGCTGATTATCTTTATAGCTTTCATTTTTTGGTAAGTGTCCTTGAGAAATTAATGTTTAAGTTTTTCTGTCATCTTTATTTATACATAACTTTTTAAGAATTACATCACCTCCACATTTTATTAAAATGGTCTAGTATTTATTCTGTTCCTATGAAAAATAAATAAATTTCAGTCATCTTTATGCTTTCTTTTCATATAATCTCAACCAGTTCTGCTGAATTCAGTTAGTGATATTTTTCTAACTTGATAGATTGCTATGGATGATCTAATGTTTTACTACTGTTACTCTTTGAGTGGTAGTAAAATCTACTTACTGTTACTCTTACCTGGCAGTTATGGAGCCATGTACGCATGGCATTCAGGGAACAGGGTGATTTGGTTGAATTAGCCGAGACACTTTCCCAAAACTTTGAATCATTGTTTGAAAAGGAGGTAATAACTTCTGCTTCCTCCTCTCTCCACTTCTTACTGAAGTTGTTTCATTATTAGCAGTCATGTACAAGGAAATAATAGCTTCTACCTTGTCTTCTCTCAATAGCTCGCTAAACTTGTTCTGTCATTGCTATGTACATGTATTTAATGCATCAGTCGTAGTTAGCCATGAATGAAGATCTCAGTAACATGATGTATTCGCATTTAGAAATTTTTGTCCATAAATTAAAATTTATCATGTATTCATGTCATGATGCTGTCAGGAATTTTCATTTTTAGCATTAAGTTAAACTTTTAGCTGAATGATCATGTTATTAAGTATGTGGCTGATCATCTCGGGAGAATTGAAGTTTTTCAGGACAGTCATATTGGAATAAATTATGAAAATAAATTCGTGATGTATGAAAAAAATTTGGGAATAGAAAAACCTCTCTGATTGGAGTTTTCTTATTCTGTCAAATTATATATATTTGGTAAACAAGTCCGAAAGTAGATGTCTGCTAGATGAATGATGGCGTGGCTGTTAACTGCTGATATCATTGAAAACGTGGTATGTACCACATAAAAGCATATAATCATAAATCGTATGCCACATTAGGGTCTTTCTTTAAATTTCTCTGTTTTTTGCCCTTTCCTTTTGCTTAAACTTCCCCACTGACCAAACACCTTCACTCTATCACTTTTCACACTTCCATCATTCAAAAGTATCCCAATAACAATCGTGGCCAGTTAATTAAATGTTTCCCTCTCTTGGTGAAGTTCATTGTTATGAAGATTCGCTGCTTCAAGTTGCTCTATGATTTGGTTATATTTATTTCCACAAGTCTAGGAATTTCTTGGGTGGTGGATTAGCATGGTGCTTTTGCTTGGGTGTATTTTGGTAGCTATGATTTATCAATGTTCTGGATGGTCGTATCACTTTCTTGGTTGAGGTAGAACTTCTATGGGTTCTTTCATCCCCTCTTATTTGTGTTTTGATTGCATTTTGTCTGACAAATTGCATAGAAGAGTATTTTTGTTGTTTTGCACTACTATGAGGCTTAACTCAATGACGAGATAAAATCTGGGGCACTTGTTAGTTAATATGGTTGCTAAAAATCTGTAGACATTTAATCACGAGATAAAATCTTCAGATTCAACACAATTTACATACAAAACATGTGAGCCATAGACTGAATCATAGATGGATGTGAATCATGCAATTCAGTTATAATTTAATTCAACTTGGTATGGTTTGTTGCATGGCAGAGTCAACTCGAATAAAAAATAAACCTTAGAGGAAAAATGCATAATTTGGAAGAGATGGTAAACATCAAAGATGCTCCAAATCTAGAAGTCTTGAACGACAAAATGTAAAGAAATCAAAATTCCTGTAAAGAAAGAGAAAGGAGTGGGTGAAACAGTGCAAGAATACTGATAATGGTGATATCAATATTAGGGAGGATTACTACTTTTTATTAAAATTGCCAGGTTTGGTATTTTGACTGGTTTGAAATTAGCTTTTGGATATCTTTGAAGTAATTTACTTGTTAGGATATCCGAGTACCATGGAACAATTTCTCTAATCTTTTGAATTTTGAGACTTTAGAGTCTTCAATAACTTGAAACTGATTAAGTGAAATGAATTGATATACCTTCTGTTCAATAAATGTTTTTTTTTTTTTTTTTGTTAGAAACAAGGTTATTAAAATCGGGATTCTAATTAGGATCATTGGAGGGTTCAAAAAATCAGATCAGAAGTTTGGAATGTAATATCATAACACCTTGTGAATTATTAAAACCCTACAAAATAAGAATACACATAGGACCTTAACTATCATAATTCAAACAGTTAGTACAAAAATCATATTCTTGTGGGCATCCTCTAATTCATATCAAAGTGAAGTACACATACACACATAAAGTAAAACAAGGAAATTATTTTTTTTTTGGACAAAAGAAGCGTATTCACAGAGTTAAGAAGTACCAATAATTCATGTGAGGAGAAACAAGAAATGAAAAGAATCAGTAATAGGCTGTTTTTAGATGAAAATAGTAATTAATAAACATGTACAATGTTTTGAAAACTCATCTCCAATTATTCTTACTTAACTGAATTCTAAAGCATTTGAGATGCAGATTAAATTATGTTCTACTTTGGTTTTTATAGTCAACAAAGCAATTTTGTCACTTCAATTTTTTTTTTTTTTTTTGTAGATGTATCTTTTATCAATAGCAAACCTTCATTTAGGGATGTTTGATCCACCCAGCCTAGAAACAAAAGCAAACGCTCGGGCATTAAAAATATTTAGTATTTTGGTTTTTTAATATTAAATATCAAATCCACTATAGAAGTATTCATTATCC
>Ga0307508_10007583_pt1 | contig 10084 bp, 10 predicted proteins | sample 9_EM_MG_FD_203089 | JGI IMG/M metagenome (GOLD analysis project Ga0307508, IMG submission 203089) | Populus trichocarpa ectomycorrhiza microbial communities from riparian zone in the Pacific Northwest, United States - 9_EM | ecosystem: Host-associated > Plants > Roots > Unclassified | place...
TCAGTGGTTCATTCCATTTCTTCAGCCTCGTGGACTGTAGTGGGTTCTCTTCGCATACGAGAAGCCGATTTGAGCCGCGACATACATATTTTCAGCATTTCCTGTACCACTTTTGAACGGTGTTGGGACCGAGTTCTCCGAGTTCTCGACATCCATTATATTTGCAACTCCGAAACGTCCTTCGAATGGTCCCATGATAATCGCCATAGAACTGAAGTCGGATTAATGAACGGCTCAGAGACTCTGTGGGATAAGAGAAGGACTTCGAAGTGAACTTTTGACAATGGTGAAACTGTCGTAGCCTCTTCTTTTCTTTTTCATCCGCGATTCAAAAGTGGCTTCTTGTCTGGACTGACAGATCCGCAGTTTGAAATCGAAACCAGTAATCACGAATCACTGTCGACCGAGCAGAGGGAATTCTTCTCTGTTGGTATGGATCTGGAGTCACTGGTACATCAAGAAGGTGAACAGTAGAGCGAATGAGGAGCAACATGACTATACAGTTGATGGATCGTTACTAGATACTCCCCATCAAAGCACTTTGAAACATGATACTGTCGGCTATCGAAAATCCCGGCATCCTTGACTGCGGCACACCACAGCTCCGATGGCAGAACGACAACATGAACCGTTAATGTAAGCTAGTCTCGACGAGGCCGGGAATCTGCCCAAATTGGCTTCGATGTTTCAGGCATTTTGTCGTTGGCAACCTAAGAGATGGTTATCGTTAGCATAACGATGCATTCAGCCGTTGAGAAGGAGTTATGATAGCAAAGACAAGTCTAGAAACAACATGCAGGCAATCAGAGTTTTCTGTCAGCTGGCCATACCAGCCATTTACAATTCATGGAAGAATCGACTTCGAGAACAAAAGAAGGGCGGTAGAGATGGTACACACCTGGATATCAATTTGTTTTTTTATGCTCGCTTCTCTTGCCAGGCGAGCGGCTCGTGTCTGATCAACTTTGCGTTTCAGATCGGGTGTCATTTCCTGTCAAAGAGTTTGAATCAGTAAGCATCATTATCGGTAGTGTTATAATTAAAGAGCTAAGTCGCTTTATGAAGGTCTAAGGCCGAACAGATTACGCAGATACCCTGGGAAACGGAGGAAAGATGGGAAGCGGAAAAAGAAAACGTGTTTAGCACATGTTCTGTGTCAGAAAAGCTTGCAAATTCACGAGATCATTCGCAATGTTATCTGGGATAAAAATGCGTCACCACGGTTCAGCTAGTTAAAAATAACAGTCCGTTTAGCGCGCGAGAGAGCAGAGGGGTCACCATGAGCCAAGAGTAACGCAGAAGCAAACCGAAAAAAAGAAGGAGGGATTGGAAATATGAAAAAAATCAAGCAAGATGGGTTCGAAGTGAGGTAGATTGACTGACCTTATACAGTTGCTCTTCTGTGGGTGTTGTTGCTGAAATGGAAATGATAAAGATAGAGTCAGATCCGAGAATGAAGTTATGCGAAGACAAAAATGGATCGCAGCGGCTAATCGATCCTTCATCTGGCAAGCACTGGGTGTATGCTGAGAACTCAAGGCAGACCCAAGTCGCCGAGGCGGGGATATAGCCGGAGAAGCAGAGGCAAAAGATAGCGCTCCGGGATGACCGACCTTTCATCAGAGCGTAGCCTATACCCATCACTGCGTGGTTGAAAAGAACACGACAATGGGTCGCAGAAGGTAAAGGTCCGGTAAGGTTTCAGTTCACCCCACAAAAGACCGCAGCATGGTTTTCAACCATAATTAGGACAGATACGCCAGAATTAACACAGAAGCGTGCAAGACCAGATAGCACCGGATTGTATTTTACATGTCAGACAACATGCCGCAGAGGATTATCGTTCCAATGAATCCAGAGTCCAGACGAGAATTTTTTACATCCAAGATCAAGAAATTTCAGTTAGAGAAGTCTTTGTAGTTCATGTTTCGGAAACCTACATCCAGCTGTGTATATGGAAAACTTTCCCCACGGAAATTGGGACATGGGTGCGTGTTAGCAAATGTGAAAGAAGCGAAGATTGCTGTCTGCACGAAATTGTTGTGGATAGTCACGGTCACGCGTATGTACTTTAAAAATATTATGATGGTCAACATGATATGAATAATCAACGATGGTGTCTACTGATGTGATGAGAATTCGCTTAAGTGCTGATGAGCTGCTGTTAACGCCAAAACGACAGACTAGTATGCATTTAGGTTTGTCATGAGAAAGAATGACGGTCGGTCGAGAAAAAAGAACGAAAGACAAGACTATCTATGGATGAAAAAATAAAGAGGGTGGGTGAACAAAAATTTGGATTTCACCAAGAAGGGCTTTGCAGACCGGTGCATTAAGCATTTTGAACTGGCAAGGATTTGAACGTGGACTTCTTCCTCTGCCTCACAAAGGCCAACCAAGCACTCGATTCTTTACTCCGGGCTTCAATTCGGGCAAGCTCTTCTTCCCATTCTCGTACGTGATGACTAGATTGTGATGAATCATCGCACCGAAAGCTAGACCCAAGGGAGTTAACGCTGGAGTTCGTGGTTCTAGTGCTGTCGGCGCTTGGCGTGTTCTTCACTGTTGGTGAAGAGAGGTTGCTGCTATTGTTCGAAATGCGCTTCGTCAACGACCAACTTAAACCTGCAGTACTGCCACCAGCTCCACTCGGGACACCATTGACGGCCTTTGAACCTAGGATGTTCTTCTTCAACGATGCATAGCTCTCGAAGTACTCCGGCCGGTTCATTATGTTCCTCATGCTCGTTTCAGAATGCCTCTTCGAGCCCACACAACGACTGTTGCTGCTTCCTGTACCAGCGGACTCCCAGCATTGCCTACCAGTACTGGCCCCAGAACCGGAATCCCGCCGTGGTTTTGAACAGACAGCAACGTTTGCTGCCACATGTGGGGCATATGCCGTGCCGGCGAAGTTCACTGGCTTATCGCGCGGTCCTGCACTCGTGTGTGGGCGTCTACTGGGCTTGCCACGCACGGGTTCAGGTTGCGATAACGTGTTCGCTGTGGTGTTGAATCAGCATTTTTACAAATCTCTCAGTAATATTGATCATACCATCACCGTCTGTAGTAGAAAAGGGAATCGAATTCGCTGGTGGCGATGGGCAAACCCCATCCACTGCCGTGCGTTCAGGTTTTGACCTCCGTGGTGATTTCGATTTCGACCTCATCAAGCTTCCGACTGCCTCTTGCATCTCCTGATACTTTGCTATTGCCAACTGTCTCTCAGCTTCGTTCGTCGAGACAACAAAGAGCTCCTTATCAGCAAGCTCAAGCGTTTCGGTCCCCGAAGGCCCGTTAACGACAATCTGTAAAACGTAAGGTCAGTAAAAGGGGGGATCGGGATTCCTGGAGACTGGAATGTAAAAATCATTTACGAACCTTCGTCCGAAGAAAAAACTTTACGGATACAAGATCAGAAGTAACCGTCTCACCGATTGCCCAAAGAGAGCGGGACTTCGCAGAAGGCCATTGCAATGTGAGGGTTTTGCTAAATACGCCGTTTTGGTCTCGAACGAAGCTTCCGGATGACTCAGCGCTAGCAATCGGATTGGTTACAACCTTGCACGGGGATGAATGAGGGGAGGCGGGTGAATTCATAGGGCTTGATTCGGATGTGGGACTGAGATAGGAAGCGTCAGGAGTAACTGTTGAACCAGCTGAGTGAGGTGATGGTGCCAGATCGGACTCTGAGGGTAGCGGGAGACCATTCCACGACGGTGAATGGCTGGGACTTGGTGACGTTGATGAACGACGGGGACTTGGCGATGGTTTCTGTAGTGATGAATTAGAAGACTTGCTATAAAGTCCCTCGAGCGGTAGCCAGGAAGAACTGGGTGTGGGGTTATCATTTAGGGTAATGCGGCGCTCCACAACAACGCTTGCGCTCCGTATGGAGACGTCGTGGTCAAGGGGTTGAAGATGTAAAGGTATTGAAACCAGGTCCATGGGCCCAATTGCCGATTTGGGGGGATGTATCGAATATCTCAGTTTTGGTGCTCGAACTTTGTTGGTTTGTAGGAGTACCAACTGGTCGGAACCCGACGGGATGGGTATTGAAGAGGGGACATCGTACCGCACGAGACTGAGATCGAAATGACGGACTTGCCGACAGCCAACAGCAGAGATGGGCAAGTGGTTCAGCACTGGAAGGTTGCACATCAAAACCAGACGACATGAAACAAGAGAAGCACTCACCTGCCTCGATTCTCCACATGCACTTGTAATCCACAAAGATGGTGTTACTGAAGCCGGCGACCTTGGCGGGGATGGTAACCCGAAATGGGAACTCCAGGTTGCCAATTGGCTCGAACTCAACTTCGTCCGGTTTTGCCCATAAGACTTGCGTGTGGTCGAAAAGGATATTGGTGTAGTTGCTGCCGACGCGTGTTCTAGTCTCATAACAGCGAACGGAGATAGTTATCGACCTTGCTTGAAGAAGCTTTTGGTCATCGTCGAGCTTTGTACGGACGACTGGCGGCGAAAAGGGATTGAGAATATTATAGCAGGTGAATAAACGAACATTACCTCCGTCTACCCGAATTGGGGTAAGGCCAAGATAGCCTGAACAGGGAAAATACCGTAGACCCGAGTTGCCTGTAATGGGATGAATAACGAGGAAAAAAAGGAAAAGGGGACGGACAGACCTTGCGGAGACGAGAGCGATAGCTTGACCATTGTCTAGGAAGGAGGAAGGGTGCAAAACGGAGGCCATCTGGATAAAAAGCGATTTCGACGTCAGAAGCACTCGTTCTTCGTCTCAGATCTAGCTTCGCCTTCTTGAATCAAACAATTAAATATTTGTCACGGTCACACATATATCCCGTACCGAACTACTCGGATGCCATATGTAACACTTCTCTTCTAATAATATTGCTTCGCTCGATGCGCGCCTGCCTTTCTTTTGCTTCCTTATCGTCGTCTGCTGCCGTGTGGCTTCCGCCAACATAGGTTGCCCTTCCATTAGGATGCAGGATTCTCTTCACCCCAACCCATCTGATCATTCATGCATTAATCGCTCTTCTGCTCCTTTGCTACCTTAGACACTAAGCGCGCTTGGCTGTCCAGGCTAGTTCGTTTTTTTAACATCGTCGGCAGCTTCTCGCACCCGATATCTAGCGACAGTAGCAATTCCTATATAAGCTACACAAGCCCTGCTGGGTTCTCAGGTCCTTTCGATCCCTTCTTGAGCTCATGACCTATAATTCGTGGGCTTCACTACTGGCCAGGAGCCTCTCGGGGAGAGTGACATGGACATATATGGAAATGTCAAGCGTGTTGTCCAACTTTGGAAATATCACCATCGGGCATCGCGGTTCCGGAGATAGGAAATCATCCCTGCGACCCGACGCGAAGAAGCAGATCCATTGAATAGCCGTGATTGATAACGGAGCTCAGTTCAATTCCTGTATCCACGACAACAATTCCGCATTCCCTGTAGCCTCATGAAAATCAACTTCCAAGCGATGGCAGCGGATTCACGGTTCACGAATGCGGTCAGCTACAATCGTTGGTGTTTCACTTGTATGGTGGAGTCCTTCCACATTGACATTTGTTGATGCATGATGGCCGGAAAGAATATATCTCTCAGTGTGGGAAAGTCTCCGTTGCTACAAAGTTGGGGCGCCAGAAAGTAAGGCTTTGATAAACAACAAGACAACTCACAACGATATGTACACAAGGCTCAAACACAGAAGGAGGTGGTGTGATAATGGACAGTTCATCACACCCTCACAGACAATTTTGTCCCGAACAACTGATATTCCCTCCCTTATCTGTGGAGCCGTAAACCATCTAAGCGCTTGTGGTCAAATGGTACCCTTGGCACTGACAACTGCCACGATCTACACCCGATTGCTGGAATGCTTTTTCCACTCTTCAAGTTTTAATTCACGTTCGCACATAGATTCGAATCCAGACGGAATCCTTGTGAAGTTCTTTGAGCGGCTCTGGAGTTACGAGTACCGCTCCTATGCCTGGGCCTGCATTCTGAGCGCTTCATTGTCCCCCTTACTCTTACCCGCGCCAACTAATACTCCGCATCTTCCGTTTATCCGCTGGAGGGGGGCCGGCCTTCGATTTTACCCTCTCAGAACAAATGACAAATCCGCAGCCTCCTTCTCGCTACGCAGAGTACGAAATACGCATGGTGTTGCCCCAACCTGACAAAGCAGCGTTTATCATATTAACCAGGTGACTGTCAATCAAATGGCAATGACTCTTTACAGCTTGTGCTATACAAACTTTTTTGACAAAGCGGCCCAAGGCTACAATAGGTACTCTCAGACTTTCCTCCCAGGCCTGACTTGAAGCGAGCTAAACTGTTCTGAGGAGACGCTCCAACCTTATTCGGTCCAGGTTGCAGAATCACAAACCCTTTTCTCTCTCCGCCATAGACCGCAAATTTTGCGTCAGAAAGTGCCCACTATTGCGTTAAACATCAGGTGATAGGGACTGTCGTTGACCCCTGACTTTTAAACCCATGATTTCGATGTCTCCTCGATCCCATGCAGCAGCCTGGGTGTACTTTGGGATCTGCTTCACGGTCTATTCTTTACGCCTTTGAGCCAATCCAGAACTCAGTGATATCAACAAATACGCAGGTGTCCCGCTACGAAGATTCTGCAGTTGAATAGTAATTCTGAAATTGTGTGTGTGGGGCTCTAATCAGTGCCATGAGGTGCTTGTACTACTGGAACTATCCGGCGTGATTTAAGTACGGCAGTGCCACTTGAAACCCATACTTACAACATGTGAGTGACCAATCTCCATCACACTTATATTATGGAGGGAAGCAGATGGTGCATTGACACGATCTCCTATCAGACTTGCAGCTTCCATGTAGGGTAGATCAGCCGGGTATTCCATTCAATGATTTCAATTTACGTAGCCGAACACACATGGAAGCCAAGAATTACTTGACTGTATTAATATTTGAGCTCGAAGTTGGACGCTCAGAGAGGAAGCTCGGATACTCCTGGATAAATGAGAAAGAAACCTGAAAAGAATCCATGAACATGAACTACAGAGTGGAACTTGGATGTATGGGCTCTATAACTTTTAAGGATATACTGGGAAATGTTTCAGGTGTCTGCTTATCTTATTACATCGGTTTGCAAAAAGATGGTAGTGTTTTCGGTTGTTTACTCTAAAAATGGCCATTTGCAAGTGAAGTCCAGCCACGACCATTCCCAATGGATGATCATACTTGAAGTGGTCGTCTGTTAGAAGGCTGAAATCACGCACGATACATTTGCATGGAACCCGGAGTTCTAAGTGCCATTTTCGCTTGAACCGCCCATGCCAACACTCTTCTTGACCTGTGTGCGTTGGGGACACGAGGGCCTCCTGCCTTCGGTATAACACCTTCCAACAATCCTACAATCGTAAGCCACATTGAACAAGATAGTTTGAACACGTGGAAACAGTGAGGTTGGGCGAAGGGCTATGAAAACAATCGACGTGAGTGGGGCCGTACCTGTGAATCGTAAGCACAAAATAGTTTCGATCACGGGGGTCATTGGTATCTTAGTGCTCAGAATCTTAACGGTACTTTTGTAACACAAATAGAAGTTCAGCTTAGGTGTCCATGCCACATACGATGAAGATTATCAAGTTCTGTAGTGTCGGGTGATTCCTGTGTTTGTTGGAGGACATACGTCCCTGTCAACGAAGACCACAGCACGTCGACGAGACTTTTGAATTGTGCCGCGAGGGTATCATCATAAAAAGAAGGTAACAAGGACCATGGGAAATATATACAGGTGAATCGCTGTAGTAATTATAGAGCATTAAACCTTTTGTGAATAGGAGGAGCATCTTGCGACGATTGCCCCGGATCGTTGTCGTTTCGCGGTTGGGAGCCACTTCTCCTCCTGAGCCTGCGTGTAGTCATCGGTGGCAGGTCATATTGTAGGCTTGGTACGTATCAAGGACATCTCTCCAGGTGTGTGGAATAAGTTTATAGCCAAGGGAATTTGGGCACTGGAGGAGGAGCATCTTGCGATGATTGCCCCGGAAATAACGCCGATGGAGCGGCTCGCCATCCATACGAGGGGCAAAGTGCTTCTTGAGTCTGTCTAGCTGTTCTCTTCGTCCCATGAAAAGAGCACTCGATCGTTGTCGTTTCACGGTTGGAGCATTGATATATTCTCGTTGACGTGAAGTAGGTTCTACATGTTAACAGTCTTTCAATTGAATAAAACGAAACATTCAACCAGCGACGATGAAGATGAAGGTGCCACCGTGAATGTTGACAACTTCTGCATCATTAAACATCCCGATTTGTTGTTCACCCCCAGGTGAAATCGTGGTTGGTTCGGGGTTAGCAGGTGCAGTTGGCTGACGGCTCAATGAAGCTGTCATTCGATCCCGACCCTGTGATGAACCCCAGGGTAGAGAAAGGCTGGTTGGATTCCTTTGTCTGGGTGATGATGGACTCTCTTCTGGACTCCGCGCTCGGTCTTGCTGTGATGATTCCGAGGGTGTCGGATTACGGCGGGGCCAAACTATGTCCTCTTCTGGTGTCGATCGTGGCGTCTCTGGGCGGTCCTTAATCCTACACCCATCTGGGTGAACAGTATGGCTCCGTGGCGGAGGTGCATGTTGCCATGGGTGGAGAAGCTGATTCGTTAAAGGAGGGGGCACACCCCATGCCGGCGGCTTCTGGTCTGGAGGAATATTGCATTGATTCGGGACACTGCGTTGACTCGTTGATCGCGAAAGCCCTTTCGACGATAGACTTGACGAACTCGTGTATTCGGGTTGGTTCGATGATGCACCCGTCGTTGTATCCCAACTCTGTGGACTCCAGGGTCGGTAAAGGTTGCTTGGACTCCTTGATGATGGACTTGCACCCTCCCCTGGACTCCGCGCTCGGTCATGCTTTGACGATCCCGAAGAGGTTGTTGGATTACGGAAAACAAAGTCTTCCTCTTCTGGTATCGGTTGTGTCTTGTCGTTTCGCGGTCGGGAGCTACTTCTCCTCCTGATCCTGCGCGGAGTCATCGGTGGGCTTGGTACCCCCTGGTGCAAACCCAAGTTTCGATCACTATGCGGGGTGGATGTTCTCGACTGGCTCGTCGATGAAATCCTACGCCCGTCTGGTTGGACAGTGTGGCTCCGTGGCGGAGGTGGATGTTGCCATGGGTGGAAAGGTTGGTTCGTTAAAGGAGGGGGCGCACCCCATGCCGGCGGCCTCTGGTTTGGAGGAATATTGTATTGATTCGGGACACTGCGTTGACTCGTTGACCGCGAAAGCCCTTGGGACGATAGACTTGATGAGTATTCGGGTTGGTTCGATGATGAACCTGTCATCGTTTCCCAACTCTGTGGACTCCAGGGTCGGGGAAGGCTGCTTGGACTCCTTGATGATGAACTTGCACCCTCCCCTGGACTCCGCGCTCGGTCATGCCTTGATGATCCTGAAGTTGTTGGATTACGGAAAACGAAGTCTTCCTCTTCTGGTATCGGTTGTGTCAATTGCGTCTCTCGGTCTTGAACCCTTGAAGGAGCTGGTGCTTTTTCCTGCCTCGATGGTGGGCGTGGAGTCTTTGGCCTAAAGATGCTGAAATAGCAATATCAGGAGATGAACATAACGCACAACTTACTCAATAAAATGTCTAAATTTTGTTGGCGGCTTCGATGTCGAGGTCTCGATCCTCTTCGCGTCATCTGTCGTCTCCTGGATCTGGAGAGAGATCGTCTGGTAGTCTCCCATTAGTAGCCTGAGTTGGGTTGGGGTGAGCGAGGGATCTTTCAACTCACTCCGAATCCTGTTCAACAGTACCTGTGGTCCTGCCTGGTCCCGGGTAAACATGGCACAAGGGAAGGAAGTCTTGACATCGTTGCGGAATATATATTCGGCCGGGGACCCAATTGACGTGGAAAACGAATATGCCGAGTTCAGTCATGGTGAGGGATGCTATTTACTGTGGCTGTGAAGTTTGTACCGGATAATTAGTGTTGCGTGAATTAGGTTCCGGACCTAATTCGCCCGGCAAATTTGCGCCGCATCCGTGGCGGCCCTAATCTGCAGGTGCAAATTTATGCAAATTTGCAACTTTCTTATTCGCGCAAATTTGCA
>Ga0307508_10007584_pt1 | contig 10084 bp, 15 predicted proteins | sample 9_EM_MG_FD_203089 | JGI IMG/M metagenome (GOLD analysis project Ga0307508, IMG submission 203089) | Populus trichocarpa ectomycorrhiza microbial communities from riparian zone in the Pacific Northwest, United States - 9_EM | ecosystem: Host-associated > Plants > Roots > Unclassified | place...
GGGTGAGCCAGCTCCCGTTGCGATAGAAAGCAACGTTGCAGATCGACGACTCCATGATGGCTCCCGAAGTATTGAACAAGATAACATCATCCGGATGATGTGGGGTGATATCATGGGGACGGGGTGCACCGGGCGGGGGGATGCCAGCGCGCGCTCGAGCATCATCGTATGGTTGTCTGTTTGTGGTTTTCATGGAGACGGTGCCAGAGGTCGGCTGTGTGTCAATACGGATGGAGAGTATCGGATCGAATCGAGTACGGGTGTCCACATCAGGGCGAAATTGAGACCCTGCTGTCGGATCATAACGCAATGGTTCGATTGGAAAGGCGGATGCAGTAATATTCCCAGATGGCGAGAGGATGACGCGGACCTAGTACACGGGATCAGGTCAGTGCATGACAAAGAACCGGAGTTCCGCTCACCTTGAGAGGGGTCTTGCGGTCAGCACCGTTTACCCCGAGGACAGCATTGTCGCACACATGTTTCAGTGCTGCGTAATCGAGGGAATCGGAGACTGTCCAGTGACTGAGATGGGCAGAGGAAACCAGACGATCGAGCTGGTGTGTGAGGAGGAGATATGGCGACGGTGTGCCGTCGGGGGCATTGTTCCACCCGAATGCCTCCAGAGAGGGGTCGAATCTGGTCGTGCAGAGCAGCGAGAACGATGATGACATGGTGTGAGGTCACACTTTGTCACGCCCATAAATGAGTACTGGTGCTGCGCAGTCCCCCTTGGACAGCAACCATGTTCACCGTCAAGGCAACCTACAGAAACGAGACTCGCAGATTCACCTTCCCAGAATCTGTTCTCTTTCCCACATACGAAGAGCTCTATCACCAGGTCTGTTACAGTTACATTGCGCTGATCGCTTCCCGCGAATTGGCGCTCATTCTCACCCTAGCTTTATCGAATATTCCCCATAAGCCACAACTATTATCTGTCCAGACTTATATTCTCTCCCGACGCGTTCAAGCCTGGTCGCATTTTGGTTGGCAAGGAAGTGCACTCCGCCGAAGACTACGATCCTCGTGTGGCCCCTTTGCGCCGTCTGTGGCCCAATCCTTTGCTACGGTTCACCATATTCGACGAAACCCCGCACAAGGCCCCAAGTAGAGCCTCCGAAAGGTTGTCGCTGTACAGCGTCCCCGCAATTTCCCAGTTCGAAGTCTCGTCCATGTTGCCATCTCCTGTTGTGCCCCACTACAGTGGTATGTTACCTCTGAACGCACACCCATTCATACCACCGCCACCGCCACTCCCACCGCCATTTGTCCTTCCGCCTCCATCCCCGCCATTCATGATGTCCCCTCCTCTTCCTCCGATATTTCCGACTCCCAGCAACTTTTGTTCCCCTCATGTATATGGCACGGCGGGAACGGCGCCCTGCTGTCCCATTGCGAAGGGCAAGGCAGATATTGAGGGTTTGTTGTCCTCATTCAAAGAGGACCTAGAGCGTGTTCTGTGCAGAACGTTTGGAGCCGGCTACGTGGGGGAGCCATCTACATGCAGAGTCTCTGGCCTTGACATTCTGCCTCAAACAGAGACACCTCCTATCAGCACCAGCGCGAATGCCTCGTCTCGGTGGTGTTTTGTATGCAAGACCAGCTTCACTGGTGTTTGGTATGGCTGTATCAAATGTCCTTGGCATGCAGTCGTGAGTCAATTACTGGAGAGCCTTGGCTGATTCATTCACAAATTACCAGTGTCCCAGCTGTTTCTCCAAGTCGCAAAGTGCTCATACTCTGAGTTTTGGTCCCTCCCACGTCGTCCAGCAACGTTTGAGTGACTGCTCCACTCAAGTTTCAGCGCAAATTATAAGAGAAAACGAGCCTTGTAACAGTATATCAGGAGCCCCTCAGTCACCAGCGCCTGCATCTTCGGCTCCGGCTCGTGAGCCAGCACCTTTGGTGCACCCTGGCGTCATCTGTGATCGCTGCAATGACACCGTTGTGGGCGTTCGCCATAAATGTCTGGATTGTCCTGGTATGTCAGATGATCTTGCTAGGACTCACCCCTCTCATTCAGTCCCAGATTATGATCTTTGCACCGCGTGCGTGGAAGTTGGGGCAACAGAGCAACACAATCCATTCCACGAGTTTTTCGATATAGAAACGCCAGGACGCGTTTATGTTCACACTGTTCTCAGTGGCGATAGGGACAGATCGTTTAGAAACCGCCAGCAGTCTTCCACCTCTGGTCACGCGCCGGCCACACGACAGGAACCAGTTGCCCCTGCCGATCTACCTGTTCGTCATTCTGCGACCTGTGATCTCTGTGACTCAGCAATCATCGGGGAACGTTATGTGAGTCTTTGCGCTATATCCCGACTTCCGGGCTGAACATTTGTGTTAGAAATGTGTTATCTGTCCAGGTGAAGCTTTTTCTGCAGATTTGTAACGGATCAATGCTAATACAACCAGATTTTGATACGTGTTCGTCTTGTTTCAGGTTTGCCATTCCATATATATGAAACTCAACAATCTGACTGTCTGATGCTCTTTCAAGGATTACACCGGAGCAGCATCCGAGCCACGGATTTGTAAAATTGAACAAACCTGAAGACTTGATGGTAGGAATGCGGCGTTTTCAGAAATGTTATTTTTGATTATGGGTTGCTTAGATGCGTGACTCTACCCCACTTCGTCAAGTTGGTCATTCCGCGGTATGCGATTGTAAGCTGTCTGCCCCGTTTATCCAGATATGTTATTGAGTATATTTTGAACATAGCGTGTAGAAAGACGATTCGTGGCGCTCGTTATAAGGTCAGAAAAATATACTGGCCATTGTTTGCAATCTGATCTTCCACAGTGCATGCATCCAAACTGCCCTGATTTCGACCTGTGCAGCGGCTGCGAGGCCCTTCCAATTCCTGTTCATCCACTGAGTCATCCGATGTTGAAAGTAAGGACTTCTGACACAGTTATCCCGACTGTCCACAGGGTAGGGCAGACAAAGATGATCGATGAACCAGCCAGTCAAAAGTCTGTTTCGGTTTGCGGGGGGTCCGGATCCCCTGCTTTACTTCCTCCAAGCCCGCTCGCGACCCCAACGAAGTCACCCGAACTTAGACCTGTCGTTGTATCTGGCCAGGCTACCAACGTGACTGCAGAGGACCAGATGCCCTCCGCTGAAGAATTCCTCAGCCCACTCGGTAGTCCCGCGAGCGAGGTACTAGGGGCAACACCTTCCGTCACTATTGCGCCACCGCATCTTCTAGTTGATGTCGCAGACCCACCTGGATCCCCCCCGTCAATGCACCCGTTGGATATTTATCATCAATTGTGGCCGAAAGTAAACCAAGAAATAATGCACCTGAACGCAGTGGAGGCTTTGAAAGCAGTTGGTTCTGAGTCAGTTGTCGCGGAAGAATCGCTATCGGGAAGTCCTGCTACTTCCGTTCACCAGCCGGGTGAGCGCCACGGGACATGTCCAGGTTCCCCTGTCCCTAGTACCAGGTCAATTGTGGATGGCTACCGTACTCCGCCATCAAACGTTCAGGAATCACACTTTATTACTGAACAGTCCACTATTGGCCATCAGCAGGAAATAGTCACTACGAATTCACCACGGCAGAGTTCTCTGGACTCGGTTCTCGTTGGGGACACCAACGTACCAGATGGTCAAATCTTTCCCCCTGGAGCGGAGTTTGTCAAAGGCTGGCATATGATGAACAATGGTGGAGTGCCTTGGCCTACGACCACCGAGGTCCAGTTTATCGCTGGAGAGATGTTTGCCCCAGAATGCAGTGCAACTCTCAGGGCGAAGGTCGGATCCGTGGATCCAGGACAAGATCTTGACATCTGGACTAGGGACTTGAAGGTATGTGCTCACCCTCGCTGAAGCGGGGATGCACCTGACTTCTGTTAAGGCACCGGATGTTCCGGGGAGGTATGTTGGCTACTGGCGACTAAATGATGGTCAGGGCAATTTCTTTGGGAGCAGTGTGTGGATTGAGTGAGCTATCCCAATTTATCCCCGAGGGCTTGCGACTGAGTCAAAGTTTATAGTTTGACAGTTGTAGACCATCATTCTGATCAAGCGAGCGAACAATCGCTCGCAGCGTCCTCGATGGTGATGCCTAGCGCACACTCTGCCCGCTCAGTCAATGCCAGCGAAGTGCCGGGTGCACCCCAGCCTTCACTACCATCGACTAGAACTGTGACGGACGAGGTTGAAGATCCTGAATCGGACATCTCTTCGCTGTCCCTTGTGAGTGTACCAACATCAGATGACGAAGATGCAGAGTGGCAGGACACCCGTACCCACTCGGGGCCTCTGGAATATGTGGTACTGTACGATAGTAACCCCGAGGAGTGAGACTTTGAAATGTTTGGTTTCCTGAGCCGTATTGTTAAACATGTATACGGGTCTTATGTAATAAAATGAATGCTTGTTTCTTATAACGTTACGTCATTTGGGTACATAGGGGATGTCACTGGCCCATCGATCATTTCTTGACCATGATTCTGCTTCACCATCCGACTTGCAGCCAGTACTAAACACCTAGAGTCGTCTCAAGCGAATGAACACGGGGGTTTAAAATCCCCTCGGGTGATATCGCACGGCCGGGCTCGAGGGTCTTCATCCGTGTGTGACGCATCTCCCTGAGCATGTCTTGGGAGAAGAAACACTGGCGGTTGTCGACCCCCTTTCGGAGACTCTCCGGGAAGCAAGATCTACAACTAAAAGGAAGCTCCGGGAGCCGTGTATCCAGTGTCTATCTGTCCGATGACTCTTCCGCCAATGGTTTCGTCGTCGTACCTGAGTTCGATGACCCTGTGCGAACGCAAACGACACAGGAAGGATCCAACCATAGCTCGCACCTGTCCAAACTATCTGGGGTAACATCCTCTGACCCCTCGTCGCCCAACGATGTTGACAGCTACTTCTACGACCTCGAGCCGATTGGTTTCCAATACAGCTCCTATGTTGTTGGAGGTTCCTGTAACAATTCGGTTGACAGCACAAGTTGGGACGACGATCTTTCACAGAGATTGTGGTTTGCATACGAGCACATTCGCTCTATGAGCTCTGCAGCATCTCCAAAAGTCTCGTTGTCTTCAGATCCCCAGATTCTTCGGAAACAACTTGGAGTTCCACAGCACTCTGTACTCAATTACCCAATCCACTCTTCGCCAGATCTGCCAAACCCCCATACACCCCCTCTGGAGCGCACGTCTCCTAGACTGTCACCTGCCATTTCATTAGATGCGTCGCCCGCGTCGCCCGCAAAGAAACTTGGTTTACGCATAGATACAAACGTATATCCGGTTTCTCCTTGCCACGGTTTCCCAGCACCCTTTAAGCCTACACAAAGGAACCCTGTGGTAACTGCACCAACCCTAGCAGAGAACTCTCTCTTACAATGCAGCGCGCCTGAGGCGCCTTCGAGTGCACATATTGCCCGCACGCCGAAGCCTCAATCCTCCATTTCAAATCCATCGAAACTTGTCAAACGCCGCGTTGAGAAACCCATTGCACTAGTCTCTCTGCCATTTTCCCGTCGACAAGCATCAAGGAGCGTTTTACGCAAACCGGCTGCTGACTCGGATATCCCGCCATCGACGAAACCGCACAGCCGGTGGGTTTCGCTGCCTCAAATCAAACCACCCTCACCATTTAAGGTTGATATTGTGAGTTCCTCACCATTCGTCATTCCACATGAATGCAGTGACGTCTAGTAGCCCCTTCATCATACATGGCACGACCGCCGAACCGATTTTAACCCTTCCCCCGAGTATCATTCCAAGGTAACCCGATTTCATGAAACAAAATCACAACGAACCAGTGGCAGTACCGAGGTTCTGGCTTCCTTAGCCTGGATAGGAACTCCGCCAATGACGTCGACTCCTTATACCGCTAACCGAACATATCATCGGACAAACTCGGCGATTTTGCCAGATCATCTTAGCATGGCGATCGCCGTTGAGGATGACACCATATCGGACGATGTCTTAGTAGATCAACTTGAGAAGGTCCGCAGGAGGGGTGACCCTTCCGAACACGGCAGAGACGTTTCGCCTTCGAGGTCCTTGGATTCTTTTTGCGTAGGGGGAGATGAAAACGGGCTTCTTCGCACCCCTCTCCTGTCATCCTCCCCATCAACTTCTGACTGTCTGGTCAGGCCTTGCAATGCACGTCTGCCTTCTCCCTCAATACCAAAGGACACGACCTCTGACTCGGAGGATGCAGAAGTCTGGCAGGCAGCCAGGAAGGCGCTTTTATGCATTCGGGAGATTATCCGAACGGAGAAAAAGTACCAAGAGGCTTTAAAGATGTTGGAGAATGCCCAGGTCTGTCTTCTATTACCAACATGATCACCGCCTCATGGTTTCACTTAGACCGCGACACCACCTCCACCCTCAATGGTTCCATATATTTCTGCACTCGTTCGGGCTTCTGAAGTACTTCTAAAATGCTTCCTCGAGGACCCATCAGCGTGGGGGGTCTCCACGGCCTTTGTCGCATCTGAAGATGAACTCGAGGCAACAATGGTATCCTGGTGTGCTGTGGCGGGAGCGTTTTTCATGGATGGAAATGATCCTCAGTCCAGTGGATTGATAGGCAGATGGCGCCTTCGTAAATTTGGAGTGATGGCCAGCCCTTCGTCATCTGTGAGGAAACAAACGTCCATTTCTCTCAGCCCTCAGCTTCCCCCCACGCTTCCCATGGTCAGCACTGTCAGCAAGATCAAAGGGCGGATGGACGGGGAATATGACACATGGCAGTGTCCACAGCCTGAACAAGAGAGAACCTCTGTCTTTCTGCAGAAGCCAGAAAGCACAAAGAGTCGGGCGCCCACTGATCAGCCCCCTAGTCGGAAGCTCAGTGTTAGAGACCTCGCAATACAACCAATCCAGCGCGTGATGCGATACGTGCTGCTCTATAGAGGTGTGTTTTGCTGACCCCAGTTTGTGTTGATTTCTACCCACTATCTTAGATCTTCTAGATTGCACCCCTCTGACTTCGCCGTCACGTTTACTTGTTGAGCGCGCTCTGGAAGCCGCAACACGTATTGCCGACCACTGCGACAGAGCACAAAGAAACCCTGCATTTTTTCACGCTTCCTAGACCTCTGCTGTCATCTCACGGAGCGCGTTGATACCATCGTTCCGGTATTCATGCACATGCCAGAATGTTTTCACCCGCAATCCCTGGTGGTTGACCTGCATGTGGTAGTATATGGCCACGTAGCATTCATCGCGGTGCCGTGGTCGAGAGAACATTCGGATACTACGAGATATCAATGAAGAACTACTGACGAGTCGGAGTCACCCGAGGGAGTACTCACGATTGGAAGATGAAAGGTTAGTAAAGCTTGACAGAGACACAGAGAAGTCGTGGAACAAATTGCGGACATCATGTATAACATGGAATTAAGCACTGGGAATGAGATGAGCCTGAAGCATGATCGTTGAAGGGGGCTAGAAGATGTGTGCGCGCTCAACCTGTGCAGTGGTAAGGCAGCGAGCGCTGCCTTCGTTGATCGGCGGGGCCTTCAGCCTGCGGGGTACGCTCAATGGCTAGCTGTCGCGCCCAGTCGGAGCCCGCCCCGCAAGCATCCAGCCGCACCGTGACCGTGGCATGCACCTACGCCTGCAGTCTGTAGCTTCCTAGTGACTTGCGATACGGAATTGTCCGGCGTTGGCTGGTGTGGCTCCGGCTCCGGCTCCTAACCGACCGACGATGCGCAGGCACAACCCGATGAGGGTCCTACACACCTACCTCAAGGTCTTGCATCTGCCGAGTCTGCCTCCACAAAAAATGACGCTATCCTGCCGATCATCCAAAAGGTATGTCTCTCGGCGCTCAAGAAATTGTTCATCTGGTTCAGTAACGCTGCCCAGATGGAGAGTCCCGATGGGTCTGAACGCAAATGGGCTTGCGTCGCAGTGTCTAACCTGATACAAAACGATCCATCCACCCGAAGGTTGCTGCAAGGCAAAAATGTGGTAGGAGCCTTGATCACGCGGCTGTCAGATAGTGAAGAGGAAGTGTGGATCGAGGCTGCTGGCGCTCTACGGTCCGTCAGATCGGGTCTCTTCGGACGATTGTCGACCCTCCATATTCTAGAAACCTGTGTGTCGATAGGGGATATGACGTTTGCGTGGAGATGTACAACAAATATATCCTTGCCCCTCTGAGGACGTTTGTGCCAAAGGTATGTGCGTGTCATCGTCACCACCTCATTGGACTTACTTAAATACATTCCGCACAAGATATCCACAATTTCTTGAATCCCCACGAAATGCCCCCGAAAACGCGAAAAAGGTGGTGTACGAGTTTGCTGACAATGTCATCACCATTTTGTGGTGCCTGTCGTGAGTCCTTTTACTCCTCCCGACGTGTCACCCTTGTCCCAGGATATTCAGGGAGACTTCGAACAAGGCTCTCAATGCCATCAACCAGATCAATCTCATTCCGTTCTTGGTGTCCTTCCTGTCCTCCCGTAGCAAGTTGCCTGTATCCACTGTAGTTTCAGCAGGTGGTTTTCTTATGGCCTCTTCATTGTCTACTTGATCAAACTGGTCTCATGCAGCTCAAAGTCTATATGTTCTCACAGACGATAACCAGGCAGCGATCGACGAAGTCCGTTCTGATGCCGCCTATAGCTCAGGACATCGTGCGATGCAACGAACATGACCCCAAAGGAAAATCAAAAGATCACTCCAGTGATCGTTTCAAGACCCTCAAAGTCCTGTGTTGTGGTGAGATCTTTTGTATTCAGATGTGGAGTTTCTTGGCTCAACCTGGGGGTCAGGCATCATGAGCAATGTGTCACCGTTGCCGCCACCTAGTGCTGCTTCCACCCTCAACGTCATTAAATCTTCTACTCCCTGTTCTGCGACCTGTCATTTCTTTGGTGTCCTCGGATAAGTGGCACAAGTGGTTCAAGAGCTCGTAACTCGGCAGGTTGGTTGTGCCGTGAGACACTGGATCATTGCTGAATGTTTGGCCAAGGCAAACGAGCCGCCACCTATCGAAAAATTATCGTTAAAACATACACCAAAGTCAGATTACAAATCGCAGATTGAACTAGATCTCGAGCAGTCGGATAACAAACTTAGGACAGTGCAACTCGCTCTTGAGATCTTGACAGGAGCGTGCGCAACCCTACCGGATTTGGTCTCAAGTATCTCGACCGATGAAAATGACGAAGAAGACTTGGAAGGTACGGGCGTCTTGATTCCCATTCAACGAGTGAATGACTTTTTAGACGAGGATGTGGAGATGGACGATGACATGAGAGAGAGCATGCCACGAGACGAGACGAAACGATCCTCTACGGCTCTCCTTCCCGAACTAGTACGACCTCTTCTAACCCTGGTGTAACCAACATGCCTTTCTTTCTCGCCTCCAGGCTCCATCCAGCCCGTCGATTCATCCTCCGACAACCTCCGCTCTCAGTGCTATTCATGTGAGCGCTTTCGAGTGTCTCAATAATCTATTTCTTTCGCTCTCGGCCTCCCCAAATGCGGAGCTCGTTGCGGATGAAGATGCCAAACGTGGTGTATGGTCGGAGATATGGACAGCATTGTCCAAAGTCGGACTTGATATCGCTCCAGGCCAGGAACGCAAGCGGGACATCTGGGAAATTGCTGTTGGGGTCCTCTGGGGCATCGGGAACATTTGGAAAGGCAAATTAGTGAGAGATCCAGCCCCACGTATCTCGCTATTCTCAACCCTCACAAAGGTTCCAGTTGATCAGCAAGCCCAGATCTTGATGAATGTCTGTGACTCGAGTACGGAAGCTCGGGCGCAAGTGAAATGTATTGGTACGCTAGAATGCCTGGCACAATACCCCGATTCCATAGAGGCAAATCAGGTACGTTGGTTGGTTCATGTACGCTGAATTGTCCGATTTGCGTTCCCCAAAGGTGATATCCAGTTATTTATTATCCATCTTACCGACTGCGAGCACGCCATCAACTAAAGGCACCGAGCCGCTTCTCCAGGCAGTCTCCGCTCTGATCGATATCTATTCGGACGAGAGACTCCCGTACGATATCAACTTTAGGAACGGCAGGTTTCTCGATCGCCTTGTGGAGAGTGTCGATGGAGTGCGGAAGGCTGTGAGAGCGA
>Ga0307508_10007585_pt1 | contig 10083 bp, 12 predicted proteins | sample 9_EM_MG_FD_203089 | JGI IMG/M metagenome (GOLD analysis project Ga0307508, IMG submission 203089) | Populus trichocarpa ectomycorrhiza microbial communities from riparian zone in the Pacific Northwest, United States - 9_EM | ecosystem: Host-associated > Plants > Roots > Unclassified | place...
CTCACAGCACTATGGGCAGACCCACCACATGCCTGCCCTGTCCGCGGAGAGTGTCGATACGTTCACTTGTGAGCTGCGACAGATATTGAGTGGACAGGCGGTTCGCATTGAGAGATGGAGGGAGGGGGATCCGCTCGACGCCTTGAGGTGCGCCGAGTGGGAGGGGGGATGGGGTGTAATGGTATAGCTTGGTGTCAGCGTGTTCAGTTTTGGCTCTCTTGACGGACGACAGCGGGGAAGGTGTCGATGGCGACCCGCGTTTCGAGCGGTCAGCGTTCATGTCAGGGATTCGTAAACAAGCTCAAACAGGTCCCTTGATCGCGAACAGGCTCATGGAGGACACGCAGCCCAACGAAGTTCGCCTCTCTCGCAAGGGATCCACAAACATTCCCCGCGTGCGCACGTCTCACCCAGTACACATTCCGTACGGTGGCTACGGCTCGAGACCATCCAAGAGATTAAGATGGCAGCCACCAGCCCCGCGCGCGCCACTTCCCGGTATCCCGAGCAGCAAGACGGACAAGGCACTTGGGCCCAACCTTGTAGAGGTAGAGGTCCCTCTTCCGCGGGAGTGCTCCCTTGTGGCACCCGGAAGCCACAACGCACGCAAGAGATGGATTGGAGACCAGAAATACCACCTATGGACCGACCGTCACCTCTCCGTCGTCTCGTTCAGGTATTCAGACAACAGCGTACTGTTCACCTGTCGTGTTCAGCTGGCCACCCAGTTTGCAGCGCATCACGCTAGAGGTTATTCTGAACCCCGTGTCTTGCTACCACCCACTAAATTTGTCCTCTCGTCAACTCAGACAGTACAGAGACGGGGTCGCACCGTCTTGTCGATGTCCGCATAGACAGAGAAAGTATCGGTGGCGCACGACAGGCTCCATCTTTGATCAAAGACAGTCGCAGTGACCCTACCCAGGTGACCCAGGTCGCTTTGATCCTCAGAGATCTTGTTGAATTCGTTGCAGAGCAGTGAACCCGGGTCCAGTCGAGTCAGATATATTCCACGGCCACTCGCTGAACCTGGGGGCCACCCTCGGCATCTTCATAATCATTCCTTGACCCCATCTCCGGGTCACTCTGTCGAGAGAAAGTTTGTCCGGTCATCCACAACAGAGATCGGACCGTGCCCAGTACAGAACGTACACGCCAGTCCTGTTCCTCGACATCGAGCCGCGGTGCATACAGCATCCCCAGCAGAAAGTGTCATTGACTTGACTCTAGACTCTCCCAGTCCGGCTGCGGAAGATAATTCTGCTCGATGGTCAACCTTCCGATCCGGCTATATGGACATCTCCCTTCCACCTTTGGTCGGTGGCTCCGCAATTTCATCACCAGAAACAGGCACAAACCCACGGCCGAGCATTGATCAGACACCAGCACTGGTTGTGGGACAATGCAAAGACATGCCTGTCGCCTGGAGAAGCAACACTAATCCGCACTCAGTCCAGTCAAACATCCGCGCGGAGGACCCAGTCACCATACGCTCAGTGGAAGATCAACGAATAGGTGGGTCCCTTTCTGACCAACACCATATTCTCGAAGCAGTTCGCTTAAATCGTTCTCGCGACTATCCGGTTGCACTGGAAGATGAGGCAGAGGTGCTTCCTTCGCCTCCTGACTACAGCCCACTCGTTCGTGGTTTCACCTCCGCATGTGGCAACCTGCCTCTTTCGCTCGGCCCGCATGACAGACCCCGCCGTATATTACACGATCATGATTTCACCTACGTGGTCACTGCACATGGCATTATTGATCAGATTGACGCGACGAGTATGCTGAAATTGGACCGCAACATTCGATCGCCCGCTTTACCCTTTGAAGAGTCCGTTGACGATGCATGCATATTGTCCCACCAGGGACAACCTGTCATAATCCTCGGTCATGCACGAGAACAAAATCAGATCACTTTTCTGAGTTTGGGACATGGTCAGGTCAACATGGCAATCCAATAGTTGTGTTGCACTCTCTGATAATTACTTTCCAGGTTTTCCGGCGTATCGCACTGCGTCGTGATTGGAACACGGCGAAAAGACACGGTGTAAGCGCGATGACGTCGCTGATGTCTCCCTTGCAATTTGCGAGTGGGGGCTACGACCATCGCGTGCACCTCTGGGATATTGCGCAGGACCTTTCTGGTGCTTCGGCAGTCGAACTAGCCATAAAACACGCATCCCTCGTCCACTCCCTCTTACCTATCGTGGACACCGGCCACAAACTCGTCTCCGTCGGAGCAGATCGTGACGTTCCCATTTATGACATGTCCGCAGAACGCGTCGTGCAGACTCTCAAGACGTCTTGCACCCCATACCACGCACACAAAACCGACTCACGATTTTGTATCTTGCTCGAGGTATCCTATTTAGTTCCCGAGCAGTACTGTTTATTAAACTCATCTCAGGTTTCTCACCTGGAAACGCAATTTGAAATACGAGACCACCGTTTGCCCAGCCAAGCAGTCCAGAGGTTCGGCTTTCTTACAGAAGAGAAGCGCGGACGGTTCGAGAAAGGTTTGTCTACAAGCTTCTCCGGGGGGATTTTCACATTGAGCATGCAACCAGCGGACTCGTGGTCTCACTTCGTCGTCTGTGGGGACAGGAATGGTGCTGTACGTCTTTGGGATCTCCGTAATGTCTCCACAGAAGTTGCCCTTGTCAGTATCAACTCTTCTACATTAAGTTGAACCATTGCTCATTTGCATACAGCAACAGTGCTTCAATGATCCTGTCATACAAGTTGTAAATACTGGCCCACGCTTGCTAGCGTGTTCAAAAAGGAACGAACTTGCATGCATCAAGTTTCAGGGTGAAGTCGGATAGATGTGTTGGTCACGTCAGCGTATACAGCCTCCCTCGCTAACGCGACAGACCGATTCCTAGTACTCGATGCGCTCTACCTACTACTAGGTTCCAATAGAAGTATTATGTATAGCTGTGCAACAGAAAAGATTATCGCTGGATTGTATACGTGGTATACATGCAGAGTCCGTCGTGTGCGACACACATGAAAAGTACCGGTGATCTTCGGAATCTCGGATTTGGGAGTCTCGGAGTACAGTGGACCGAGATCACACAACATCCTCATATTCCCCACTGCCTTCCCCATGTCGACGGCAGCAGAACGTACCCGCCGAGATGAAGCGGTCAACCGCGCATATACGGTTCAGGTTGTCGAAGGCTCCAAGGTCTGTCTGTCTGTTGCCAGTACCGAGGTAACTCAAGACGGTCCTTCCGTAGGGTGCTGCCAAGATGGGCGCATTCGGCCTTGGTGTCATTACTCTGGCTCACTACACATGGCCGACTTTCCGGTGAGCGGCGCTGTGTGACGGTACCCCAGTCCGAACTCAACCCGCACACGATTTCGATTTTCGTGTTGCATCACAGGCGTCAGACCCTTCCGTTCAAGGCATTTCTTGTCTCTGTCTGTAGGTCGTCTGTCAAAATGCGCGACAATGGTTCGTTTTGTCGTTCTCATGTTTGCCTAGTTGCAACGGCTGGTCTGGTGATCGGTGCGGACAATGCACTTCTATCTCACGAAGCCGAATTTCGGCGGTCTGAAAATGCGATCCGTAAGCTCGCTGTCATGGAGCTTTCTCGTCAAGGTCTTGTGCCCACGGAGACGGCAATTGCTCGTTGGCGAGACGAAAGGGGGAGGTGACCTTGGTCAAGGCTCGGGCATAGATCCTGCTTATCATACTACGTGCGACATATCATTAAACGTCGGAACGAGATACAGCACTCTAAATGAAAAGCGATCACAGTCGGTATCATTCAGGACCGAAGTGACGATGCGTTTACTGCGATGGGCGTGACAATACACTGCTGAGGTATGTGACTACAAAATCTTTCACTGCCAGTCCCCGTGAACGGGGGGAGGAGTCGGCAGAGCTTGTCCGTAGTTGGAATATGGCTGTGGTCTTTGTGCCGGCCCTTGGAAATGCGAGGTGTTACCAAAGGACGATGAAATGCTCGAAGGAAATTGCGTGTGTTGAGGCATGTCTGGCAATGATGGTGGTGGTGGTGGTAGTGGCTGATACGCGGGCTGAACGGGATGATATCCAAGGGGGGGTTGGGGCAATGCCGGTGGCCTCGGAGGAGGATTCCCTTGCACCTGCGGCGGAGGTGCAGGGAGTGGAGGTGGACGGGAGTTCATAGAGTCGGATAGACCTGGATGACCAGGTGCAGAGGGTATACGGCGGTAGTGCGGGGGGACAGGTAAAACAGGTGGAAAAGATCCGTTGGTTGGAAAGCCCGCACCAACCTGCTGAGGGAAGCTTGACGACGGCGGAACGGCTACTGAATAGCAGCGATCTCGCTGGAACTGTCCAGGTTGGGGCAAAGGTCTGGACCCCATAGTAGAGGAACTGGAAGCTGCAAGGGGTGGGAGCTCAGAAGGTGGTGACGGCGTAGTAGGAGTGCGTGCTGTATACATCTGAGGAGGCGCAGAATGAACTGGGGTAGGTGGAGGAAGCGGACTACCATACTCTACGGACTGCGTAGGGAATGGCACAGCTTGCTCGTAACCCGAAGACGTCAGTTGGTAGGGATGGTAGTCAGGTACTTGTGAGGCGCTCAATGAGTGGGCGATGCGATGAGAAGCAGCACTTGGTGGTGGGAGTGGAGGGGGAGCAGCTGTAAACGAGTTCGATGTTGATGGCACCGTTGCGTATCCAGGGTGTGTGTGATGAGGGGAGTATCCGGCATGCGGAGGTGGATTGGGAGATGGTGGATGTGGTGTATGTCCCTGTGCGACGCTGAATGCGGAAGGTTCAGGTGAGTATGACACTGATGCGTAGCTGGACGGAGCGGGAGCACTAGAAAAGGGTACGAAACCGGATGATGAGGTAGGCATGCTATATCTGGGACCATGATTCCGAGGCGGAGGGGGATGGCTGGACATTGATCCATTTTCATAAGTTGGATAGCAAGAAGAACCCAAACTAAGGCGGGGCTGAGGGGTTGTTGGAGTGATCGAATTATCGTACAGGATACTAGATCCATCTATTTGACCTTGCTGCTCGTAGGACTGTGAACCAGGCAGCGGTAATGGATGAAATCCTGTAGTTGTCGATGGCCTCAGTGTCTGATTCAAGGATAAAGAAAGCGTATTAGACGGCGTATATAAGAGAAAGGGAAGTAAACTGACTGCGTAGCTATCCCGCGATCGGTGGTGATCCATCACGCCAAGCTCTGCAAAACCATTCGCCATCTGGTCCACAGGCGATGCCACGTTCCTTTGTTCGTAAGGGGGTGCATACAATTCGGGACGGGAACCGGAGGCGCGGAGGGAAGACGGCAGAGAATCAAGTTGATAGGCTGCATCAACCGGCGCGGGAGGAGCAGTCGGGCGCGCGCTCCCGCTCAACGAAGCATTACTGTCTGCTGGGACAAATGATCCAGGTCCACCATAGTTCTTGTTTGATATTGTTGGCTTTCGAGAGGATTTCTTCTCTGGCGGAGGTTCCTGATGATGGTGGATCAGTATGATTTCCAAATCATTTCTTTCGTAACGCACATTCGACCAGAACGTCAGCTCAACGTAGACTTCACCAGCATACTTGTCTTTGTTTGTGAGCGTAAACCACTCTGACATAGGGTTAACAACAAGATTGACCAGGACAGACATCAGTTGATTTACCGTCTGTCTCGCCCTTTGTCAAAGCCTCGGTGAGATCAACAAGCGTCTCCCCGATGAAGTCTGGATCACGCGCATCATCAGCGTAACATTGAAGCCTCATAAAGTTCCCGCCCTTAATCTTCTTGGGACCCTTCTTCTTTGGAGGCAGCGGTGGGGGAGTGTCGCTCCCCGGGGAAGATCGAACAAGACCAGCCTCTACGTCCTCGAATATGGAAAACCGGAACTCCTCGTCCCACTCTGGGTGCTGGCCACCGCGCTTGATGACCTTAGTTCGTCGCTTCTCCTCATTTAGCGTCACCAGACAATACGGAGCTTGTTTCCCAATATGCCTTTTATTTGGCAAGTTTTTCTGTCTTTGCTGTCAGAAAGTTAGCCAGAGTTAGACAAGCTCCGTACCGCTTTGAGCACGACAACTATGAGAGTTCCGATTTCGTGCGGTGTGAAGGGCATGAGTTGGATGCTGGAGAAGATGGACAAAATGAAGGATGAAGAAACGAGCGTACGTCTTGCCTTGCGCGTCAATCGAACTTCATCAACGAGAATACTGCCAGGCTGTACAGTGCCCACAAAACAAGAGACCAGTGGCTGTGCTCATAATTTATTATACTTTGGGCGATACATCACATCCCTTTGGCGACGCCAGTTTCCCCCTCCATACAGACCACATTATCTCATGGAATTTGCAGAACAGATACATTTATTGCCCCGGAGTGTAAGGCTCACAGCTGTCAAACAGGAGGTGAGGCTTTCGCTGAGCAAGATCCAAGATCATCTCGCTGAAGTAGCTATTGGCCCATGCGAACCATGATCGAGTATACTCGCTCCCGTTATAAATGTCGATCGACTCGTGGATCAAGCCCAGTCCCGCCGTGTTCTGTATATGTTTACTCGGGTCACAATCAAAGGATGTGGCACCGCAAGGACTCACATTGACAACCATGTACAGAGACTCCAGGATTTCGTCGTCGTCATCACTGCCAAATATATTGGTGATCTGCGACATTGGCCACGGGTTCCATGCAGCAATGTGGGGTCCTCTGTGGGTAAGTAGTTGAGACTCGCTCGTCGTAAATCCGAGTCACTAACCCAATGCCACTGAAGTTTAGGCCCTTGGCGAAGTAAGGGTTTTGGCGGGACATCAACATCTTCTTCGTCTTAACATAGGCGGAGTCATTTCTGTCAAGAAATCCTAGGTAAGGGAGTGAAAGGAGGGACTAAAAGGGTGTTCATGTACATCCATTCGAATCAAGAGGCTCGCTTACCGGAACATTGGCGTCATCCATCATATAGACGGAACCGAGTCCTTGACCACGGATCAGTCACATTTGCCATCGAATTCTTCAGAACACACCATTAATCTCGTACGCAAAGACATTGTCAATGATCTAAGCAACAGTGTTCATTAGCACTTACTGCAACTGGGGGTTCGGAACCTACAGCATGTTCATAAATGGCTTTCTTGATGCTCTGGCTCCACTCCTTGGCCATAGCGCTGACGTTAGGTGCGATTTCAGTATCATCGAGTATTGCGGCCAAGTTGGTCAGTTCAACACTGAGCATCGCATTTGCTGGGGTAAGGAACGCTGATACACACGATTAGCTGGCTTAGCACCCACATAAATATTGTAGACCCACCGTAGACGGACAAATCATCTGAGGGACGATGACTGGTTCCGACCATACCTGTATAACCTTTGGGTTCGCCATTTCCGCCATTATTGACAGAACCGGCGAGGGACCCTGGAAGTCCAGTCCAGTTGTAATACGAGATGAAGTTGAAGTCAGCGTCGAACGAGGGTTGGGATTGTTCATTCATAACACGGAAGATCTGGTCGATTGCAGATAACCCTATGCGGGGGTAAGTGATCATGGTCAATCCTTGACAGAAGAAAATACCTACAATTGGCATTCATCATTGATGAGTCCTTTGTTGCTTGATAGTAAGATGCAGATAATTTGATGAAACTACACAGTGAATCGAGTTCATACTATATCATCCAAATAGTCACGATGCTTTGATCTTCTCAGTAGCAAGATTCGAGACATACCTTGCATTCAAACACGGTTAGATCGTTGACGGGGCTGATACGGTCGATTACATCCTCGCTGTGGAGTATCTATAGCATTTAACTCACGGATTAACGACTACGAGGTCGGCCCAGGGGTTGTGGGAGGGAGTTAAGCTACTTTCCGGAGGGGGATGGAAAGCACCACAATAGGGATGTTCGGAGATATATCGTGCCTCATTATTGATGACAGCCTTGACGAGTGTGGCAAGCTCTCGATCTATCGGGAGAAGATTACGATAGTGAGCAAACTAAATTGCTTTCATGAGCACTGGGGTAGGTCTTGGGCTCAGGGACAAACTTGGTTTCCAGTATCTCGAAGCCACTGCGCACTATAGAAACGACGTCAGATGTCTGTCTGTCTGCTATAGGTTGATCGTACGAAATGTCTCCAGTGATGATAAAAGCTAAATTTTCAGCCTGTGTGCTAAGTTAACATTTAGCGTTACATTTCGACCGGCAGCATACCTTGCTAAAATATTCGACGGTGGTATCTTGTTGTAAGCCACGCTCAGCACCAAAAGGACTCGACTACCACTCGTCAAATCAGCACCCACCAAGAGTGTTTGGGAAAGCGTTTTCGAAAAGACGTGCAATATCGGGATCCTTCAGGCGCGCATTCATGTCCAAAATGACTTTCTACGGGATGGGCATCTAAGACGTCGACCAAAAGAGACTCGGACACAATCTACCTCGACAGATGTGCTATTGAACGTACGGCACGCGGGATCAGGCCGCATGTAGGGCAAGCTCAAAGGTCCAACAGAAGGGTTGCCATGCGGCGTCTGGAGGGTCGCTATTAGGCATGAAATCAAACGCAGCTATCACCATGAAGTCGTACCTGTGAATACGCGGAATAGTCTGGGCAGCCTGCACCAGCACTGAGAGCACCCGTCATAGACAGTGCCACAAGGGCCCGGGTGAGCCTGCCAAGTTCGAACCTCGTACCATTTGCAAGTCTCCTCAAGCGTTGTAGAAGAGTGGGGGGTGAACAGTTCCACGACAACTGCGAACAAGTCCTCTCTATGAGCTCGGCCAGCACCATTTGATGCGAAGACTGTGACGAAAGTGCAGCAAGGGTGGTCACACCTTTATTCAGGCACACACCAACCTGGCGGGGCCAATTGGGTCAGGACAAAAATGTTACGAACGTGAAGTGAGGGTGCGGGTGTGAATAGCAAGTACATGATACGGTATATGCTGAATAGGCAAGAAGGGAAGGCTTGTATACCATGATGCATAGCGTATAATCGAATAAACTAATTCCGCCCCTGAGAAGACAAAACAAAAAAAGTCAGGGAGGAGAGTTGACCGAAGGCACCAGTGTCCTCACAGTAGACGTCAAGTGATAGGGAAATATTCATAGGTGCAGGCAGGGAAGTCATTTGTCTTCACCCGCGAACGGAGCTTTCAAAGCTACCACACCTGTCGACCGTCCCAGCGTCGAAGGTACATCTTCATAAGGTTCTCGAGTTCCAGGGTGTTTCAACTCTGGGTCGTTTTCATCATCATCTCCGCCAACCTCGCTAGCAAGGGGCACACCTCGACCCTCAGCCTCCGACGGCGACTCCAGACCTACCCCCCCTTCAACCATGCTCTCATTAACCTTCTCATCGTCCCCATCTTCCAAGCTCACTGGGCCGCCGATTTTCATACTGTTGCTCGTCCACATGTTCTTGTTCCCCATGGTTATGCCTGGACCAACCCCGAGAACCCTGGCACTCCATCCACTGACTTCGCTGTCCCAGCTTCCTCTCCTCGAGCTTCTGGGTCTGAGGGCGCGGAGACTGGCGTCCACGTCCCGCTCCCCATCGACATCCAAGCGATCATCATCGACCAGAAGGAATTGGCTGGTATTCTCCCCTTCTGGATCCCCAAGGACACTGCCTCCGAGGTGAGAGATGGAATCACCACCTCCAAGTAAGCCAGACAGGGTCGCAGATCCCAACGAGCCAATGGTCATGCGTGCTCCGGGTATCGCATATGCCGAAGAAGCGAGGGTAAGCATGGAGGCGTTGTCAAGGGGTGGCGAAGAAGGGCGGGGGTTGTTTCGCGGATGGTGTGCCGTATGGAGCGGTGCCTGAAGCCCATGGACATTGTGTCCCAACAGCCCAGGGTTTGATGATGCGGGGTTTGTATGTGTCAAGGAGGATGGAGGATGTGACACAGATTCGGGGGATGGTGGGAGGGCAGAAAATGTAATGGATGCGCCACTACTAACCAGGCCACCATTGGTGCCGGTGGAAGATGTGCGAGCGTGGAGTACATTGCGTGGCGAGATCTGCGATACAGGAGTCACAGGGACCTGGGCAATGTGAGCCACACCTGCAGGAGGGAGATCAATACTAAGGACAGTGGTAGGTTTGGTGCTAGC
>Ga0307508_10007586_pt1 | contig 10082 bp, 11 predicted proteins | sample 9_EM_MG_FD_203089 | JGI IMG/M metagenome (GOLD analysis project Ga0307508, IMG submission 203089) | Populus trichocarpa ectomycorrhiza microbial communities from riparian zone in the Pacific Northwest, United States - 9_EM | ecosystem: Host-associated > Plants > Roots > Unclassified | place...
GGTGAGGGAGGAAGCGTGGCCTTCGGTTCGGGTGTTGGGGCTGGGGGGAAGAACGCTGTCCGCTGCAGCGCCGGTCAGTTGTCAAGTTGGCTTGCAACGCGTTTCACCAACCGTCGGTTTTCTGTCGCTTAATGAAGGGGTTTGGCCCAGCCAATGAGAGGCCGAATAAACGTAGCGTGGGATGCGAGCACTGCCACCAGAAATAAATAGGTAGGCGAGCCGACCAAACCCTCCTCTTATTGAGTCGGGGACAACATGTAGAACTCGGTGTCAGACAGAGACAGCGTCGACTTTGAAACCGTGTTTATGTAATACTCGTGACCGTGGTAAATTTGCTGACAGAAGAGGCAATGTCACGTGCTCCCAGCGCTAAAGACTGACAAGAGGCAATGCTGAGAATTGCGCGGCAAGCGTTGTGTCTGCACCGGAATGTGAATCAATTGCGCCTAGCCTCGGTCGCCACAAGGCGTTTGTCCTCTTGGGAACCGCATTCATCCCCATCAAAGCATCTTTCTCCAACCCCAACTCCAGCTCACCAGCGAGTCGCCACTGCTGGACTTCGGCCTCATCCTGGTTCTCGACATGCTGTACGCTGAATTCTTATTCGTATTCTGCCCGCGGCTTATTAGTATTAAAAAGCAAAAACGTCTCGGCCGTGGCCCCAGCTCTGGAAGAGGTGGCACATCTACAAGAGGTCACAAAGGTCAATCTTCACGGTCTGGCAATGGCAAACCGCGGCCAGGGTTTGAGGGTGGCCAGACTCCAATAACAAGGCGATTTCCGAAGCGAGGTTTCTACAACCAGTGCGTACTATGCTTATTTGGCTAGGTCGTCGCCTCTCATATCAATTCTCAGCAATACGAAAGAATGGGCACCTGTTAACCTGGATAGATTGCAACACTGGATTGATCAAGGAAGGATACTGCCCACGTCCTCTAAGGCGAATCCTATAACAGCCAAACACCTTATCGAGAGCAAATGCATTCATAATGTCAAAGACGGTGTCAAGCTTCTGGGAGATGTGAAGTCATTGTATTCATAGCGAAGCATGATTCTTAATTGACTGTACTTATCCATAGGGCGTACAAGATCTGAAAACTCCAGTTCACATCGTGGTTTCCCGAGCATCCAAATCTGCAATCGCTGCTGTCGAAAAGGCCGGGGGGAGCGTCGTGTGCCAGTACTACAACAAACTAGGACTCAAAGACCTTCTGCAAGGGCGTACTGACCGAAAATTTGCTGCTCCCACACGCAAACAAGATATATGTGCGTTAACCGTATAGCCTGGCTAGTTGTCTGCCCGTACTCACTTGCTTTTCGTTATCCAGTATGGTATTCTGATTCGCGTAATCGGGGATATCTGTCGCCTTTGGTTAGAGGTGATGCTGAGGGCGCAACGACCGAAATCGAAGCGAGGATAGCGAAAAGAAGAGAAATGAGGGCTACACAGCCAAGTGCCGAGTATCCTATTTTCAAATTGGAAGATATGCTCAAGGTCCCGAAGCATGCCCAAGCGCCTAGGTAGCCTCGTGCTCCAATTTGTACTACCGTACTTAGTTTAGGCGCTTATCCCATTAAAGGAAACGCCACCACAGACGGAGCGCACCGCAGGTTTCTACCGGGATTACATCGCGAAATGTCTGGGACTGGCCCTAAGGAGAATGTCTTTCCAACCCGGCAAGCCCTCACGAACACAAAATTACGTCTGAAGAGTGCGCAGAACGGACACTCCTTACTGGCAAAGAAACGCGATGCACTTACAATGCGCTTTCGCGTCATCCTGAGAAAGGTTGATGAGGTCTGTTGTAATGCATCACAGCCTATCCCGCGCTTTTGACGGTCCTGATGCCCCTGTACCGCTTGTTTGTCTTGGACGCACACCATTCACGGCATTCTCTTTGGGTATTGCGTCTTTCTCCTCCTTGACATAACACACTCGGTGTAGGCGAAACGACGAATGGGCCGAGTGATGCAGCTCGCCTCTTTTTCACTGGCCGAAGTGACGTACGCAACTGGCGCAAACAGTATCGCCTACCTCGTCCAAGAACAAGCGAAGAGCGCATCCTTCCGCGTCAAAGCTCGAACTGATAATGTATCCGGTGTTATCCTTCCAGCTTTTGAGAGCGATCGAAGTTCAGGCAATGGTAAGTACTCCTGATCTCACTTATTATATTTTCGCTAATTTTTTTTATTACTATGCACGCTCCAATGCACACGATCGTAACGGCAAATCTAACCCACTGAAACTTGTGGTTTATTCTACTAGATTTCAATCTTACTGGCCTGGGACGTGGCGGGCAGCAAATTCTCAAATCTCGAGAAGTGTATGCCAAAGCTTTGGAGACTCTTGTGGAGCTAGCATCCCTCCAAACCGCATTTACAATACTAGACGACGTTATACGCGCAACGAATCGGCGTGTAAATGCTATTGAACATGTCATTATACCAAGATTGGACAACACAGTCAAGTATATCCTCAGTGAGCTCGACGAGGCAGATCGCGAAGAGTTCTTCAGGTAAGTGCAGCATTTTACCATCTGGATTCACATCACTGACAAAGGTTTTTTCAATGCATGAAAGGCTGAAGAAGATTCAAAACAAGAAAAAGAGGGATGCAGAGGCAGAGATCGTTCGGAAGCGGCTACTGGCTGAGGAAGGTCTTGAACCCGTTGTTGAGGCGAAGATTCCTGATGCAGTAGAAGATTTTGGTAGCGAAAATGATGAGGGGAGCAGCAACCTGTTGAGCAGCAAAGACCAGGATGTAATATTCTAGCACCGCGTTCAAATCCAAGGATCCAAGCATTCGGAAGACATAGTCGGGTCGCACACGATAGAAGTGGAGGCCTGGGACGTTAGCAAGTGCATATGCATATCGCAGCCACTAAGACAGAGCATAAGTACATGACGCCATCATTTTGGTGCTGAGGAAAGGAGTGCAAAAAATAGTAGAATGATCCAACAGCTCATGCCTACGAACGGGAGAGGGTTAAGATGAGCAAACAGACAACGAAGATACTGATGGGATACGAACATCTTTCATCTCAACATCCTTAGCCGCGTTCCTGCTGGGGAGTTTGGAGCGATCCTTGCGCTCAAGAATCGCCTTGCGGTCCTTGTCGAATTTGATGGTGGTAATGACGACATTGCTTGGGTGAACGCCAATGGGAGCAGTGGACCCGTTGGCCTTGTCACGGTGGACGCGGTCAACATGGATTATCCACTTCTTGCGGTATACTTGGGTGATCTTGCCCTCCCGACCCTTGAACTTGCCGCGGACAATCAAAACCTCGTCATCCTTGCGGACGGGTAAAGATCGTGTCTATGACAGAGAAATGTTTTATTCGATTCCTCCAATACAGCTGTTGTTTCAAAATGATCCTGCTCACGTTGTGTTTGGCACGGAGCTCCTTTGACAGGGGAGCCGACAAAATCTTCCTGCGCACCGAAGATGCAGCAGAGAAGTGGGCCTTTCGGCTATTGCTCCTTGAGCTGGAGACACCTGCCGTTCAGAAGCAGCAGTAAGCATTGCATCGCATCAGCCAAACCGAATCCAGTAGTCGGAAACATCGCATCAACTCCGTTATTGCAGAGCATGATGACGCCCAGAACACACAGATCCATGGCTACATACTTTTGGAGAACTTCATATCCGCTTGAGGAGGTTGGGGAACGCGGGTTGATGTGGTCTGTTTGTTCCTGGCGCTCGCCCACAATAGGAAAATGTCAGACATCAAACCGAGAGGCGGCAAGCTTGCGTTCAAAGGTGACAAACCCAAGAAGAGGAAGAGAAAGGAGCGTGCAGAGTACGGTGAGAAGGAAGATGAGGGCGATCCACAAGGTGCGCAATGAGCAATGAATTTGAACAATATATGTCATCGTTGACTTTACTATTCGATTCCACCAGCATGGGTACAACCTGAGGCTCCCAACGAAATCCTCGGGCCCACGTTTGTAGTCCATCCAGTTGAACCTCCTATATGTATTGCCTATGATTCGACGCGAGATCGAGTCACCTTCCCAACTGTTTCTCAGCCATCCCCGTCTGCTTCCTCATCATCTGCCGCTCCGTTGAGTTCCCTAGTACCTACCGAAGTGCAACATGTCTGGGTGGTCACTCGTGTTGCTGGTTCTGAGACTATCAACCTACGCTCTCCTTCGGGAAAGTTCCTTTCTTGTGATGCACACGGACTTGTAAGCTCAGACCGCGAGGCTCGTGGGCCACAGGAAGAATGGACACCAGAAATATTAGCCGACATGGAACCACCTATGGTTGCTTTCAAGAATACATATGACAAATATCTCGGCGTCGATGAGGTTGCTGGGGGAAACTTAGCTCTTCGAGGCGATGCGGATGAAGTTGGCTTCAACGAGCGCTTCTTTGTGCGCGTACAGAGTCAATACAAGAAAAAAGTTCATGAAGAGGAGAGGCAAAAGAAGCTTGCCTCTAATGAGGATGAGGTTTATGGCCGGATTGATGAAGCTTCTATCAAGTGAGCAACCTCCCCCCCTATGACGTTCATTCGATCCTGCGGTCTAATTCTTTTATTAGTTCCAAGTTCCAACTCTGGGGTGCTGGTAGACGTGTGATATCACATGACGATACACGAGAGGTAAATACTCTGCTGTCCATGAAATGAACGATCGCTTCTCACAACTTCTCCGTCAATTCTTTAGCTGAAGAAGGCACGGAAGGAAGGTCGCTTGAACGAGGCCCTGCTTGAGCGGCGGGCGAAGCTAAAAAGCGATCGATTCTGTTAGTCAACAGTGTGTACACTAACACAAGACGTTGCCATTATCATCGTTTCCGTGATCGACGGTTCAGAGATGAACTTTCCTTGCAACCTATGACCTGGCAGTTCATGTCTTGCTTTTGATTTGCGGCACTCAGACACTGTGTCCCTACTGCATCGCCGCATTGCCTTCAGGCCGCAAAGAAACTACAAAATTGAGGCCCGTTTCCGGATCTTACAACAGGGCCCGGGACAACGTAGGCTCATCTCGAAAGGGGATGGGGCGAAAGTGCTCCGGCATGTTAAAATTCAATTCCTCTAGCTCGGCATCTTGGCTTGCGTCAGGTACCGCAGAACGTCAATAAAACGTCAGGGATTGACTATAGACTTCCTATTCCCTTGTAATTTCGGTTCGTTCACTCTTGTCCTATTAACGTTAATGTCACCCCAGCATTACCACCCTGAGACACTGGCTTTCTCCTCAAACTCCCCTCTGGCGGCACCAACCATCTCAATGATAATGTTGCACTGGCCGCTCTACAATACCTCTGTTGTATTCTCCCAGAGAGCTTTGAAAGAATCTGGCAAATGGACACATCATCTTTAGGGAGCTCCTCGAGTTCGGGGTCACAAAACGCGGACGGTGCGCTCGATCTGGGGTCCAAAAATGTATGAGGCGCCGCTTTGAGCAGTCGCGCGGCAGCGAAAGGGGGGACAGAAAGCGAGCGGCAAGGGTCCATCGCAAATCGTCATCGAATAATAAATATAACAATGAGCCGGAGTAAGCCGTCGTGCAGGAGGCTGAGGTGAAGCAGTGTTTATTGAATTCGAAGAAACCGCTGAGGGACACGGAAGAGACGGATCGAGATACGAATCCTAGAAATGTCTCCAATGATGAAGGTGATTCCCGCAACGGATTCACCATAAACACACCTATCTCAATCAGGACCGTTCGCCGCGGAAAAAGTGAACAGGCGAAGGTTCACGGAACTTGAACATACTCTTGTTGATGTCGATGGCAAATGCGCGCGCAGCTAACCAGCCATCGAGCACTACCTTTTCAAATACCGGCGCCAGTGTGTCAAGCAGTGATCGCTCAGGCCCCTCGTCCTTTCCCTACTCTATAAAATAAAGGATGACGAGTCATCTTCATCGTCAAGAAATCAAAGGCACCTTGAATTGATTAGCGAATGTGTCAGTTAGTTATTGAGGGACATCAAATCGAGGGGGCAATATTGGCGATACGCTCACGGAGACTATAATGATAAGGCGCAATGTTCTCATAGTGATTTGCATACTTTGTCTTCTCAACTAAATGAGTTTTCAGCTTTGCTCGTCGATCAACCCTGTGGCGCTCGCGGAAAGGCCAAGTCAGCTTGGGACAGATTGAAATTCTGTGAAATATCGATTTCCGGAGTTGTGGACGATGCCATGCCAGTAATGTTTGTTGGAACAAAAGCTGAAGCTTCACAAGACTTTTGATCAAGTTCTGCCGTCTCGTCTGTGGAGGCAGGGTGACAGATGAAAAGGGTCACGAAAGACAATTACAGGGAATTATCCAGAACTTTTTATCTGAGATGGTGCAGGTGTCCATCGCGGAAATAATCCGGGGAAGGTGGGCCGCGTCTCGATCAAAATTTTCGCGCCTATCTGAGATCTGAGGTCGCTGAGTGAGACACGGAGTATGTGTGCCGGTGGAGATTTCCGATTTTAAACGAGCACAGCCACCATAAGCCGCTTCCGGCCCGGATCTGAATTAGAACCGAGACGCCGGCGGAAAAAAAAAGCTTAAAAAAAATATTGGGCTTTTTCGATAAATAAATTTCTGTTTGTAGAAAAATTGCACACCTCATTGCAAACTTGATTTTCCGCAGGATACTGTAGCGCCACAGCAAGGCACGCAAGTGATCGGGCAAGTTACTAATTGGTATGCTTATAGCCCAGGGTCAGAATGAACAGGCAAGTCTGCCTTTTGCGTGTGGTGATAGCACACAAGCAGGAACGATCTTCGCAGCTTTTGAGAACACGGGGACAAGGGAACTGAGACGGTGATGCGACGCGTGATCGCAAGAACAGATGTAAAGGTGTTTGCAAACGGTCCCATCTTGCTAGACTTGAGGTGCGCCGAGGATCGTGACAAAGGTCTATACATCAGTGATTGGGGCGAGAACTAGAGTGACAAAGGACGCTGGTAGTGTTCTGGAGCAGCGCAAACATCCATGGTGACGAGCACAAACGCAGCGTAAAAAGCTTCGACACAAACTGGACGTCGACAACAACAACGCGAAATTTGATCTTCACTCGCCCGCCATAAAAGCGCTGTCGCAGAATGGCGCGGACCATCCAAAACGGGAAAGCAGGCGTCACGACTCGCCAGCCTCCTACCTGGGTGAGTGCGGAAGCTGCAACACGTCTGCTTTTTGAAGAGTTATCATGTTTTCTAAGCCCAGTTCGGTACATTCTACGCGTTTAATCCTCCTTTCTAGCAACCGAATTATCGCGCAAACGCTTTCCATACGCTCGCTACGCGGAAGATAGCCGCGAATACATGCACTTGCAAAAATACTTTAATTTACAAGCGACGAACATTTTCCGTTCTCACGATGACCCAATCTAAGTAATCGCAAACGCGATCATGACAGCAAGTGGCCGTCGCCCTCGAAAAGTCGTCGTCGTCGGCGCCGGACCTGTGGGATGCCTCGCTGCGCTCGCTATGGCGAAGCTGGGTTGCACCGTACACGTCTATGACGCTCGGCCAGGTTCGTGAGCTGACAAAGTAATCGAGATCCCTTTCACCTAAAAGGTCATGCTAGACCTACGCCTTGCATCTTCCAAGGACAGAATTCAGGGGCGCTCCGTGAACATGGCGATCTCGTCCCGTGGGCTAGCCGCGTTTGAGTTTGTGGACAGTGGGCTGGCAGCCCGGTTTCTCGAAAATGCTATCCCTATGCGTGGACGTATTATCCACGATGACGAAGGCACCCATATGCAGGTGTATGATCCTGATGGCGGGGTACGTTATTATTTTGCTTTTTCTGTCCGGAACCCTGATATCAACCTGTGACTCGCTTTTCCTGAAATGCCAATAATTTCCAGCGCTGCATCAATTCCATCGACCGCTCCTTATTGAACGAAAGTCTTCTCGATGAGGTATCCGCGCGTGATTCCATTTCACTCCATTTTCAACATAAGTTGACGACGGCGGACTTTGATCGACGAGTCCTTGCTTTCGATTCAACGCTTTCCGGCTCCGCCGAGAAAGTTCAGACCACATTCGACTTGTGTATCGGAGCCGATGGCAGTTACTCTAACGTTCGACGTCAGATGATGCGCGTGGTGTCGTAGGGTTTAAATCACTCCTCGGTGTGTCTTTCAGGGGGTTTCTGATGTCATCCCAAACAGCATGAACTATCAGCAAGAATACATCCCACACGCATACATCGAGCTCCGCATTCCTCCTGGCCAAGGATCTACACCCTCACACCCTCGATTCTTGCTGGATCCAAACGGTCTTCATATCTGGCCACGGCATTCTTTTATGCTTATAGCGCTTCCCAACAAGGCATGTATGCAATCGCGCCCATATGATTTTCACTGCCACTATGAAATCTTCTCTTGATTTAACCAGGATGGTTCATTCACGTGCACACTGTTCGCACCCCTAGCCGAATTAGCACGACTTGATGATCATCAGTCAATAACCCAATGGTTTCAGCGTTACTTCCCTGACGCTATAGAATTAATCGGGGAGGCGAGTTTAGTGTGCAATATCACACAAAACCCCAGAAGTACGCCCATCTCTATCAAAGTTAGCTTGCTCAACCTTTGTTCTCCCTGTTTTGAAATGCACAGGACACCGTTTTATTCTCATGTTTTTCTACCTCTTTAGGCGGATCCTTACCACTATAAGGGCCGCGCGATCCTGTTAGGCGATGCGGCGCACTCAATGGTGCCATTTTATGGCCAAGGGCTGAATTGTGGGCTTGAAGATGTTCGCATCCTCGCGGCCACGTTGCTGTCTAAGGGATTGGATCTCTCGGTCCCATCAGAGCCCCAACCCCTGTCAAGTGAAGATGATGAGGAATTGAAAACGGTGTTCGAGGAATACACTCGCACCAGGCACGCTGATGTTGTGGCCATTTGTGATTTGGCGATGCAGAATTAGTGAGCAATTTCGCTTTTCCTCTTTCCAGCGGACCGGGCATTACAGGGCTTACTCGATTGATCGCCGCATATCGTTCCTGCGTTTTTGCTTGTTTCCTTGGGAATTATCTACATTTGCAGCGTTGAAATGCGCCATTCTGTGACGACTTTGCGTTACCGCACTCGGAGAATCATCGATCGAATCCTTTCCCGCGTGTTTCCGTCGTCATCAGTCACTCATACGCCGCTTCAACTAGCGCCAGCAACCACCACTTATGTCAAGACAGCCTCTTCGCCGGCACCCGGAGCGACGGTTCCGTTGTCATCACACCTGTCACGGGATTATCCTGGTGGCTGGATTTCTTTGTATACAATGGTGCGAGAAACTTCGGTCCTTCCCTTCTTGCGCGCGTGTTTCCTGGGTTTTATTTTATTTTATTTCTATATTTCCCGTTCACTTCTCGGGGTGATCAACGCATTTTTCTCCTTTTCTTTCACTTCTTCCTATTCTCTTTCGGGCCGCTCTACCGCTTGCATGCCGTCTCCAGTGCGCTTTTTATGGCATCTTTCGTACCCCGTAAAGGGGCTATGCCAGACTAGGCACGATGATCCACGTTCGCATCCCCCTCTGGTTCTGGATGAACCCAGATGGGAAATAGTATTTCCTGATCTGAATATGGTGGATTTTGTTCGGTCATTTCAGAAGAGGAAAGTGGACTGAACCTTGATGGATTGGCAGAAAATCTGGGTATTTGATCGTCCCCTCATTCCAACACGAGTTGCCTTTTTCTCGCCGCGCGAGCGGGATACCAAACGGCAATTATTTCTATTTTTGCATCAAATGATTTCATTTCATTTCACGTTTTTGATTAATCGCTTTAACCGCCATCGCATGCGGGAAAACACAAATAACGGCAAGGGGGATATTATTTCACTGCATGGCGTCGAGCACTGCCGTGAGTTGTCGCATGCATATCCCTTCAGATCGATTCTTCCATCTGTCATGGCCCATGTGAACAATATCGTCATTATCACGATGATGATATGATTGTATTTTATGTTGGTTTGTATATTCTGGACTATTTGGTCCACTTTATGTTGCCCACATGTCCCACGCGGTGCGGTCATTTCTATCGTAATTCTGCGCTCTCCTTTCGGTCGAATTCCCGATCCTTCGTTTCTCTTCATTTCTATCATGGCCCGTCCTGT
>Ga0307508_10007587_pt1 | contig 10082 bp, 7 predicted proteins | sample 9_EM_MG_FD_203089 | JGI IMG/M metagenome (GOLD analysis project Ga0307508, IMG submission 203089) | Populus trichocarpa ectomycorrhiza microbial communities from riparian zone in the Pacific Northwest, United States - 9_EM | ecosystem: Host-associated > Plants > Roots > Unclassified | place...
TATTATTGTTAGTATTATTTGGGTATATAAGTTGGGCTGCTATCTTTTTTCTAGATGTTGGTGCTCTTTTTTTCTCTAGAAAAAAGAGAGAGAAAAGAAAAGGAAGCAACCTCACTCTCTTTCTCCCCCCATCTTCCATCTATTATTTCTGAATTGCAAAAATTATAGCCTTGTTTAAAGTGCCAATGTGAGTGGTCCAGTCCATGTTTATTCTTGCAATTAGGACAGTATATGAATTTGTTATGAACTTATGCTTTGCTGATAAGAGTTCACTATCAGGAAGCAGTATTTTCAGTTTAATTGAAGTTCTCTTTATGGATGATTTTGGATATGAGAACTTTGACTACCAAGAAATTGAAGTTTCTACTGCTAATTAATTTTACTTCTTCCACGCATAACCCCAGTTAATATGCATCCTTTTTCCAGTGATGTACATTTATCATTTAGTATTTTCTCATTATTTTACTATTGCTCTTTATAGTTTTAGGAGCTCATAATTTTAATAGTGTTCTTTATACTTTTAGGGGTTTGCTTTCCAATGGGAAAGGGGATGTATCGCATTGTTCATATACCCGAAGATGAAGCTGTTCTCTTGAATTCGAGGGAAAAGGCACCTTATCTGATTTGTGTTGAAGTATTGAAAAGTGAAATGCCAAGGTATGTTGTGGACTTCAATCACTGGAAAATACCACAGGGTCCAATTGGAATGCGTTACAATACAAAACTTTTTTTTTTCACAACAATGATTTTACCTGTACATATGCTTGATTTTTCTTCCTGTAAACCCTTTTCAGTAATAGCAAGGAGACATCTGGTACTCAAAAGCTTTCCAGAGGAGGAATTCCTCTAGCAAATGGCGATGCATTCTTGCAGAAGCCACCTCCTTGGGCTTATCCTTTGTGGACTGCCCAGGAAGTTTATCGGAATAGTAGTGATAGGATGTCTCGATCAACCGCTGAGGCGATTGACCAGGCAATGTCCCATTCATCAGAAATGAAAATGAAATTTGTTAGTGTGAGTCTTTCAGTGGAGAAGCAATTCCCTAGCCAGTCAACTATCATTGAAGCACCTAAATTGAATTCTGGCATCAATTGTATGCATCAAAATGCTTCACATTGTAATGATTTGGAATGGGTAAGGGTAGTGTTGACAGCAGATCCTGGAGTTAGAATGGAAGACACAGGGTATGCAGGGGCACCACGACGCAAGGAGCATCGTCGGGTTCCTAGTACAATTGCCATGGAAGAAGTAAAGGTGGGTTGTTGTGAATGGATTGCCATTATTGTGTGTTTTTGTCTTTGATGGTCATGATACAACTTTAACTGTCTTCTGCAGGCTGCTGCAGCCAAAGGGGAAGCACCTCCTGGACTCCCTCTGAAAGGGGCTGGTCAAGATTCCTCGGATGCACACCCAAAGGTGAAGATTCATAAAAATTGATAAATCATGTTTTCTGTTTCTTAGTCCAAAATGATGGAATTGAAAGTTTTGAATCTCCACAGGTTGATGGCAATCCCAAGGCCAGTGATGCCTTATCTGGTGAACTCTGGGAGGTCAAGAAAGAGAGAATACGCAAAGCTTCATTATATGGGAAATTACCTGGTTGGGACCTGCGCTCTGTAAGTTCTGCATATGGAACTATGTTTCTCTTTCAAGTTTTGCTGATAATTGAAATGGTTAATGTTAATTGAATAGCACAGGCACATTTCATGTGTCTGTGTGTTTGTTTGTGGTTGAGGCTTCTCGTTTATGTGCATCTTTTCAGCTTTATTTACAAGAATCTTGACAATGTGTAGGTATTTACATGTATCCTTGTATGGTTCTATGTATCTTCTAGAATGCTTAATTGTCTACAGTGTTTGATTTGATCTTTCCTTTTTAGGCTACCAAGTGAACATGTAATACTAATAAATTTCTGCGAGTTGCTATTGTTTAATTGCCTTCTGTTCTAATAAAAAATTTTGTTTCTCATGCAGGTTATTGTGAAGAGTGGTGATGATTGTAGGCAGGAGCATCTTGCTGTGCAACTCATTTCTCACTTTTATGGTAGGTGCCTGCAGATTGTGTTGCATTCATCATGGCTAACTATTCAGAGGTTGTTGTCTGAAAGCAGCATGTTTCTTCTTAGGGATGCTATATAAATTGGCAATAAATTTCCTGAACTATATAAGTAGGATGTGTCTGTATTTGTGCCTATGCTAAATAGCTAAAACTATCTGCATTAACCATGCTTCTCTCCAATTTAAATGAACAGTTAATCAATAGCAACTAAAAAGAATAACGGAAAATTTCTGGGAATTCTGGACTTCTGAAGTCCTTGTTTATACCTAAGAGGTTACTTTGCTAAAATCTGATGATTTACACATTTTCAAGAATCCAAGTGGGCCTTCTTTTGCTATCTTCTTAATCTTGTCAGATCAAATTTTCTATCCAAATTCATTTTGCCTAACTTGAAGCATCTAAATGCCCTTGCTTTACATATTTTCAAGAATCCAAGACAGACCTTTTTTGTTATCTTCTTAGTGCGTGTTTGATATTATGGTGCAAGGGGCCTTTGAAAAGTGTTTTTTGCTAAAAAATGCATCAAACTGTTTTTATTTTTCCAGATATATTTTTTTTATTATTTTTGACATCAACACATCAAAATTATCGAAAAACACAAAAACAAACATCAATTTGATGTGTTTTTCAAGGCAAATGCATTTTTGAAAAGCACTAAAAAACAGAAGCTACCGTACTCTCAAATGGGTTCTTAATGGTGTCAGATCAAATATTCCATCCAAATTCATGTTGCTTAACTTGATGCTTCTAAATCTTCTTGATTTTTCTTTTTTTCTTTTTTTTTGTGCAAATTAAACTTAGCTGTCACATTGACTTTGAGATGATGAGTTGAGCCTAAAGTGCATTCCAGTTAATGTTATCAGCTCCGATGCCAGAGTTATCTTTTTTGTTTGTGTCAAGTTCTTATGTTCAAATTATTCCAAAAAGTTGGATTTTGTTTCTTTTTTTTCTACAGTAGGTTCAAGCTTAAAATATTTAGGTTTTAATGCCAGATATATTTCAAGAAGCTGGTCTCCCTCTTTGGTTGCGTCCCTATGAAGTTCTATGTACTTCATCTTACACAGCTCTCATTGAAACAATTCCAGATACGGTAATTATGTATATTAGTTCTGTTTGATTTGTTTCATAAGGACTGTTCTTTGGTATCTCAGTGATATTGCCTTGGTTTGCAGGCATCAATCCATTCTATTAAGAGCAGATATCCAAATGTCACGAGTTTGCGTGACTTTTTTGTTGCCAAGTATGGAGAGAACTCCCCAAGTTTTAAGCTTGCACAGGTATTGAACATTAAAAAATAGTGGTGCACTGACATTATCACCATGGTTAAACAGGCTTATTCACCCCAAGAAAATCCATTGATGCATTAGCAAATGCATAGTCATTATTTTGGTGGGTTAGTCAGGATGCTTATTCTTCCTAGAAGTTTTGTGGCTCTACATGTATTGGTGGCTTTCTTCATCTTTTATTTTTAGGTGGAAAGCTACCATAGAGGAGATTCTACAAGTATAGAGGACACAATACAGTAATTATAGATTTTGAAGAGTTAGCATCCAATTTCTCACTACTTCTTTAGGCATTTTTTTGCAACACGAAATACTGTACCATCAATCATAAACTGGAATTCATATTAGTTAAAAACAAATGTTGTTTCTCACTCTAGAAATGGTTGTGGATTAATGTGAAAGCTTTCTGTTTAATAGGCTCATGCTTCTATTGGCAGTGCTTCCTTCTCAAGCATGGTTTTTTTTATCTGGGAAGGATGGTGAAATCTGTTTGTGATTTGGAACATTTTCTCATTTTAACAACATCAGTCGCCTAAGCTGTACATAGCATTAAAACCTCTTGCCTAATGCTTTTATTTGTCATATTATTGATTGTTCATAGATATTGGAGCCCCAGTTTTGATATTTGTAGTTTCTGGTTTTATCATGGTTCCTGTAATTTGAGACTGCATCTTGTATCAGTGTTGCAAACCTTTGTCTTCCCCAAATTCTTACTTCTATAGTTTAACAGCAAATGGTGACTTGGGCTGTATATTTAATTTTCTTTTTTCCTTTTTCTTTCTCATTAAAGATATATCCCCAAGGTTTTATTTATTTATCTACATCTTATTTCTTCAGAGGAACTTTGTTGAAAGCATGGCTGGATATTCTCTTGTGTGCTACCTTTTACAGGTATGGTGCCTGATCTCACTATCGTTTAAGAATGTGCAGGTCCCAAATGCAAATGTCTTTACTAGTCACCTCTCACCTGTCATACTCGTCCATATCAGGAAACGATAGAAAATTTTACTTTTTTAATGTTGTATTAATGAATTTTTTTCTAACAAAAAATGTTTTTTCAAGGAGAATGTAAAGATGTCCATTTGCAATTTAAAAATATATTAAAATCTTTGTCCTTGTTGAAATGGACAAATGTGGGATGGATGGAGTGTTAGATTTTGAGAAAAATCGATGGCATATTTGTGTATCTGTAAAGATGGCTTTTTCTCCATAGTAAGCTGCATCCTTCATTTAGGTGTTACTATCATGTAAAAAATATTCAACACTCCAAACCAACCGGTCAAATAGAGTGTATTTTCTTGTACTATTAGCTTTTATAACCAGAATGATTTGCACCTTATGTTTTACTTATTTCATTCATTCTCTTTGTGAGAAAAATGCATTTCTTTTTTGTTTTTTTCTCAGGTGAAGGACAGGCACAATGGGAACTTGTTAATGGATGAAGATGGCCACATTATACACATTGATTTTGGCTTCATGCTCTCTAACTCTCCTGGTGGTGTAAATTTTGAAAGCGCACCTTTCAAACTAACCCGGGAACTTCTTGAGGTATGGTAGTCTATTTTATGTGCCAGTGTGTGTGTCCACATTTTTGTTATTGTTCTGCAACTGGTTTTGGATTTTGCTTATGGATCTTATTCCAGGTCATGGATTCTGACGCTGAGGGAATTCCAAGCGAGTTCTTTGACTATTTTAAGGTAGTGATAACACTTTCTACTGTTTCAATCCAATTACACCGTTTTGGCTCTTCAATCTCGTGATTGATTGACTTATCATTTGCCCTTCAAATGCAGGTTTTATGTATTCAAGGCTTCTTGACATGTCGTAAGCATGCAGAGCGTATTATTCTCCTTGTTGAGATGTTGCAGGTATAACTGAACTATCATTAACCTTCCAATGTTTTCTGTTGTTCTGGTCCTTTCTTTCTTCATCATTTTTTTCCCCCAGTATGTGGTTTTCATAAGCTATGCATGGCATATGTTGTGTGACCATATATGATCCTGATACAAACATCATGAGACTGCTTTTGACAAGACTGATCTTGGATTGCACATTTTAGGGCTTACTATGTATGTTAGATGGAAAAACTGAGATGAATAAATATGTAGGTGAGACTTGATGGCCCATTGTGGAAAAGAATGATCTTGGGCATGAGAATGTCCTGCTTTGTACAAGGTGGGCTGGTCGTTAATGTATGGCACTACTGGGGTCATGAGTAGGGATCAAAACCTTGTGGGACTGGTTAGGTTGGATATCTTGGGTTTTTGGACCTGTCCTTGCTCATCTGCTGTCTTATATACCCAGAATGTATCCTGGGCCTGGGCTATCTACATTCCCCTTCCTATTAGGTTTTTCATCAGCTTTCTCTTACTGCAGTCTTCTTTCCCACGCATGCCATTTGTTTGTACTCAGTGGCACCTGAGCTTGTTAGTTTCTTTCTGTAAACCTGCAAGTTTTCCTTGAAGTTTTGGTTCATAGTTTAAGTTTTTGGCAATTTCTCGATGATGTTCATGAAGCCTTTAAATCTTGTTTTGTTGCCCACAAAATTGGTGAAGAAATGACAGCGGGCCATGGATTATTGTTGCAACATGTGAATTGTGGATTTGAAATTTAACCGCTGTGATTTCTTTCTCTGATACAGAGTATTTCAGTCTGACTTATCAGCCAAATCTGATCTGTTTCAACTTTAATAGCACTGGTATTGTTAAAGCAAATAAAATCTGTTTGGGTTGCTCATCCCCAATATGTAACCGGGAATTTGGGCTGAGGAGTGATGCTTGAGAAGTGCCGAAGCTGATCTATGGTCACTAAAGTTTGAAATAGGACAATTAATTTTCCTTGTTCTTAGTTATTTGATAGAGGGAGAAAGGGAGCACATAATTTTCAATCCAACAAAATTATGTAATTTCTTTGGAGGGGTCTGGCTTTATGATTCTGGTGCTCTAATGTCAGCAATACCAATGCTTTGTTGACTGATGGACTTGTTTGTCTTTTCTTTTTCTGAATCAGGATTCTGGTTTCCCTTGCTTTAAAGGTGGTCCAAGGACAATACAGAACCTAAGAAAGCGATACCATCTAAGTTTGACAGAAGAGGTGACATTGCAATTTTATATTCGTATCAATCTGCACAGCATTTGAATGCTATGGTTGTCATGAGACAATGTGTTTCTTTCTTGCAGCAATGTGTGTCCTTGGTGCTCTCTCTGATCAGCAGCAGCTTAGATGCATGGCGGACACGGCAGTACGATTATTATCAAAGGGTTTTAAATGGAATATTGTGAGGTGAGATTTGTTTGGTGACTGCCTTCTTTGCTCCCTTTGACCAAACCAGTCTGTCCAGTGAAGCATTTTGATTGGAGCTGTTTGTAAAATGATGTCATATAATGGCAATTGGTTCACTGCACTGTGGTTTTGGCAACTAAGCAGAATAGTGATGACAGTTTGTGACCTGTTTTCGCTTGGTGTGAGGAAATTGTGTAATTGTATCGGCTGAAATACCTTTTAAAAGTCCTGCAGGCTGCATTTACCTCAGCAAGGTTTTCTTTTTTTCATCATTTCCCTTGTCATTTGTCATAGAATTCTGCTGGCTGCTGGGGGAATTTAGTTACACGACAAGAGAAATACTGCACTGTTTACGCATCTTCAGATAGAACATACTTGTACATAGTGATTCCTCGGGGGACAACGTTCCAGGCATGAAATGGTGTCTGAGGCTGTAATTGTTGGTTCCCATTGCAGCTACTTCATATTCCACACTGGTTAGTGATCAGAAGCAGCTGAGCATTCCCGATTTTGTATCTATTCATATTTCGAAGTCTATTATTTTCTTCCGATGTATATTGGATAGGCGGCCCTGTCAGTCGGTAACTGTTCTCCGTTTGATGTCTATTCTTCCAAGAGTATGATTCTTCCATGCTTTCTACCAAAGGCTTGCTAGTAACATTCTTGATAAAGAGTATATGAATACAACCTCTTAGATTAGATCCCATTTGCTCTCAACAGTTAGAAAATTTGTTCATTTGATATTCCTGTTGTATATCAGAGTTTTGGTGGCTTTGAATTTGGATTCCAGGCTGTGTTTTTCTTGATTAAAATTTTGATGTTTGTCTGCTTGCTTGCATCCAAGTGCTAGGTCTTTTGAGCAATATTTGATGATTTTTTTTCTTTCCCTTCTCTGTACAATAGTTTTTAAAGGTAGGAGATATGATCTTGGACACTTCCAACTCTAAGTCAAGTCTTCTAGTATGGACATATAGTCTTATTGACTAGTTCATCTTTCGTAATGGTTGGTTCCAGCATAGGGCAGTTCATGCAATATAAGCTTTTACTTGGTGGGTTAATCCAATGAACGGAACATGTGGGGGAAATTGCCATTAAAGAAGTTTATTTAACATTAATAAATTTATTTGTTCTGAATCATTTCTTTTTTTATTCAAGAGAATATTCTATGTAGTGCTTATCCTTTGGATATTACGTGATTCAATTTTCGACTGTGATGTTTTGTCTCCATGACCAGATTGGCTTTTCTTCTCTTTGAAGTTTGGAAGGCTGGTCAAGTGTTGTGGCAGTAGCTGGGGGTGGTGATCCTTTGCCTTAAATAAGGTCTTCTTCTGTAAAAGCTTTCCTCATCCCCATTTGTCGTTGTTAATTTTCTATTTCTTCGTGGACACAATATTAACCTATTATTATTTTTGTGTTTTAAAAATACTTTTGAAAAAATTGAGGATTTTTTATTTTTTTTCTTCAAATTAATAGTTTTTTGATATTTTCCAATTATTCTGTTGTTAAAAATAACTTTTTAAAAATATAAAAATATTATTTTAATTTATTTTCAAGTAAAAAATATTTTGAAAAGTAACCGCATCTACACTTTTAAATATCCATTTAGGCTTTCGTGCTTAGGATTATTTAAATGAATTTTGGTTTAAATGAATTTTTTTATTTAAAATTATTTTTATATATATATTTTCAATCATTTTAATATATTAATATTAAAAATAAATTTTAAAAAATAAAAAATATATATTATTTTAATATATTTCTAAAAATAAAATATTTTAAAAAATAATCTTTTTACCATTCTTTTTATAATAATGTTGTTTATTACTTGAGCAAGCAAGAGCCAGATTTTTTTTTTCTTGGTATAAGTTGAAGGAATGCAAATATGAACATAAAATTTTAAAAAAAAATTAGAAGAAAACCACAAGAATTTCTACTGAACAATCTTTGCTAATTGATAAGATTTGGAAAATCAAAATTAATGATCTGCAACAAGTGTTTAGTTAAGATATTCACACTAACAAAAACAATTAAAAAGAAATTAATATCACCTATACATGGTGATTTAAGAGACTTCCATATATAGAACAATATAATTTTTCAAGATTTTTTATCAATGATGTATCAATATTAGGTTATAACATAATACACCCAACATAAAAAAAAAAAAAAAAAAAAAAAAAAAAAAAAAAAAAAAAACAATACAAAAGCACATTCCAAAAACTAACTTATCATATTTGGAAAAAGTTCTTCCCAAAACATTCACTCGATAATATTTTGAAATTTATGAATGCAACGGTGTAAATAATTGAGTGTCTGAGAATGTAGTTATGATTGTTTTTTAAAATACTTTTCATGTTGAAATGTATTAAAATGATATATTTTTTTATTTTTTAAAAATTATTTTTAAGATCAACGCATCAAAAATATTCAAAACACAAAAAAATTAATTTTTAATAAAAAAATTTAGATTTTTTAAAAACACAGGTATAGCACGGAGAGAGAATGGATTAAAGTCTGATTGAAGTGTGATAATTTCGATATTCAAAAACTAATTTAATAACACTTCAGCCTTAAAATGAAAAAGAAAAAGAAAACATAATTTGCAAGAATTCTCTTTTTTTTTTAAAAAAAAAAAAAAAACTAGTGTGAACAGGAAAATTCTTACACTTGACCCAACCAATCATCATGACACAACCACCATACACAAATGGTCCCACAGCAGAAACAACCTCAACATTTCCTAAAAATACATCTGTCCAGTTCTATAAGAAATAAAACAAAAATAAAAAAGAGTCAAAATCAATGAGGCAATCCAACCAATCAAAACACAAGGGTTCTTGATCACGCCGATAACTAATTTAGTTTAGTAACCAAACACTCCTTCTATACTCTCTCCCTTTCTATATAAAGTGACCCGACCAATCCCTAGGCTGCTTCCCCTTACTTCTACGCACATTGATTTACTGGGCACTCCAGATATTGGCGTCTCTCTCTCTCCCTCGCTCTTGATCACAGCCTCCCCTCTCCCCGGGTACCATTTCTAGGGTTTCTTCTTTCTGTATTTACTTCACTTGTTCTGGGTTTTATTTTTGGGATTTCTCTCTAGGGTTTGTGGGTTTTTTGTTGTTTAATGGTTTTGAGCTGGTTGATTGAGATTTTTATCTGGGGTGTGCGATTTATGGTTTGTTTTTTGTGGGTTTGTTTTTTATTGAGGAATTGAGATTGTTTAGGTGGTAAATGTTGTGTTTTTACGTGATTGGTTAGTTTTGTACTCTTTTTTTTGTTTTCGTTTAGGGGTTGTTTTTTAAATCATCGTCTTGGTTTGGCGATTTAGTGTTCTATTTTTTATGGGTTTTTGTTGTATTTGAGTTGTTGTGGTTCCATAGGAGTTGAAGATTGTGTTTTTGCAAAATGGGTTTGTCTTTTTTTTGTTGTTGTGTATGTGAGTTATTTTTCTGT
>Ga0307508_10007588_pt1 | contig 10081 bp, 16 predicted proteins | sample 9_EM_MG_FD_203089 | JGI IMG/M metagenome (GOLD analysis project Ga0307508, IMG submission 203089) | Populus trichocarpa ectomycorrhiza microbial communities from riparian zone in the Pacific Northwest, United States - 9_EM | ecosystem: Host-associated > Plants > Roots > Unclassified | place...
TCCCTCTCCTTTCTTTCTTTGGTGGATGCACTCTTTCTCCTATGTCCGTGGTTTTCCCATGAGGTTTTTTACACGGTTATGAGTTTTAACGAGGCATCCGAGGATACTGGGATTTTTCAATATTTTTTTCTCCTGCTGCTGTTTGTTTCTGTACTGGCCGTTTCGTTTTCTCCTCCTGTGTTCCTTTGCATCTTCCGTACGAGGGGAAGTGTCAGAATAAGGTGGCGTCCGGAGATGAGGAGGCGTCTGGACATGAGAGACCAGAGGTGGCGTCCGGAGATGAGGAGGCGTCCGGACATGACTGAGTCCCCGAGCACCGGCTCGGGGGGCAGTCTTCCGTCCTTTGTCCTGACGGCCTCCCTGTATATAGAGAGATCTTGCGCCCGCATAATGCTGTAATACAATCTTCACCTTTTATCGATCCATATATTCCAACAGGCCGAAAATGGGAGCTTGCAACGTGCTGCCACCGCGCGGGCTGCGGACAGGAAAACTTCGTAAATGCACGCCGCCATGATCAATATGGGTCATGCGAGTATGAATAAACAAAAAAAAAACTACGCCTTGCGTGATGCAACAAGTGATCTCGAAAATGCGCAGCCTCTAACGAAACTCGATTGCGCGAACACCAAAACTGTCGACACCATCTACACCAACAAGTCCATTGGTCGCGAACTTCCTGTTTGCATCCAAAGCGACCGGGCCGATGAAAAGCGCGTTTCCTCCTAATTTTGCCTCTTTATCAGGTCGCATATTAAGTGCACACTTCTGCGACGTTGGGCGGTAAGATCGCTTGCCTTTCAAGATATGATAGGTATTTTATTAGTGTTTTGGCTGCGGCACACTTGGGACTTTGTACTGACCTTCATGCGATAAAAACGTTGCAGAATGGTTTTCAGTCAAAGATAGCGAACTGGCGGCCCCGTGGAATGCTCCCACAAAAGCCGCATGCGTCATCTGACGCTTTTCCGTCACTTTACTAAAGAACCCGCAGTCGCTCTGCACACGGCTGCCCCTCGGTGGGCAGTTGCAGCCGCTAGTAAAAGCCTCACTCTATTCGCCGCCGCAGAGTACCCCTTTGTTTCGCCAGTTTCATGGCTTGAGTAAGCGTAACCAGCGCTGGCGCTACAAGCGGAGTGGCCGGTCTTCGTGAGGTGGGAAAACGGTTATGCGTCGAGAGACTCGCAAACTGTGAAGACAGGACAGTCTGAGTAGGATCGTTTCGTCGTGTCTGGTTACCTGACTCGTTGTGTTGATTGGACGTGGGTGGTAGGTAGACGGAGATCTTGACGACAGACTTGGCATTGGGGAATGGTAGAGGCGAAGGTGTAAATCGTGGTGGAGCGAGGCCTTTACTAGCGGCTGCAACTGCCCACCGAGGGGCTGTGGTGAGGTGAATATGAGTAGGGGAATGAGTGAGGTGAGGAAAGGGTCAGGTAACGCATGCGGCAGACGCAGTGGCCATCCTGTGGGCTAAAGATTCTGTTTTTGTGATAGCAACTCACTCGGCAACATTGTCATCGCGTTGGTCAGCGCAAAGTTCCAAGCATTCCTCACTATAAACGCAAATAAAATAACCGAACATTCCTCGCAGGGAAAGAGATCTCACCTCGCAACATCTCCAAATACGCCGTAGAATTGCACACCGTAGCAAGCCGAGGCTGATGTCGTGGCCGCCAATCGCGAGGTGACGCGATACAGCGGCGGTACTAGCGCCGAACCAAGTTCATTAGTGCTCAAGAACCGTAAGATGTATGCCTTATGGCTGGAGAGGGTACCCAACCCGATGCCGATGCCGTGATGTTAAACGGTCAGGTGATGGAATGAGGTTGCAGTGGTGGAGTTAGTGAGGATGTAAACCGTTGACCGTCGATAAATTCCGACATTTTTCCGTCACATCTCTCAGTCACCTGCACTCATTCGCCTCTCTGGGTCCCTCCGTGGAGAGTTGCAACCGCTAGTAAAAGCCTCACTCAATTAGCCGCCTCGTGGTTCCCAGTTGCTTCGCCGGGTTCATGGTTGGCGTAAGCGTCATCAGCGCTGGTGCTACAAGCGGAGTGGCCGGTCTTAGTGTAGTGAGAAAACGGTTGTGCCTCGATAGACTCGCAAGCGGTGGAGGCGGGACAGACTGAGAAGGAGGCTTTGTAAATCCATCTTTTCGTCGCGCATGATTGCCGCTGCGGCCGTGCTGATTGGGCGTGGGTGGTAGCTTAAGGCCAAGCTTGGAAAATGGTCGAGGCGAATGTGGAAACCGTGGTGGAGCGAGGCCTTTACTAGCGGTTGCAACTGTCTGCGGAGAGAATCCAGTGAGGAGAAGGGGTGCAGGTGAATGAGCAATGAAAAGCGCCAGATAACTCATGCAGAAGATGCGGGTGCATTCTTTGGAGTAGTCGGTTCGCTATTATTGATTGTAACTCACTCTGCCGCGCCGTCATCATATTAAGGTCAGTACAGGGTCCCAAGGGTGACACACTCAAAACACTCATCAATTAACCGAACATTCCTGAAAGGGCAAGATATCTCACCCCTCGTCATCGCAGAATACGCCGTAGCAAGGGGCAGCGCGGCAGTCGGGCGCCGGTGTCGTGGCTGCCGATCCAGAGATGCAGTGAGTGGCAACCGCAGTGGTATTAGCGACGACGCACGCTAGTCAGCGATTTGGAAGTGCGAGATAGCGTTCCTACGTGGTGGAGCGGGTAGCCAAACTAATGCAGATGCGGTCGTGGGTGGGAACCGTGGTATTGGACTGCATTACCAAACATGCGGAGGACAAATGTGGAGTGGAGCAGGTTGCGGTGGTGGTAGTAGCAAGAAGGCAAGCAAGTAGCCACCTAGAAAGCGTAAGTTAGTTGGCGCCTAGCAAGGGACAGGGTAACCATACCGATGCCAGAGTATTGGTTGGCGAGCCCGATTTCGAGAAGGAGATGGGGTGATAGTAGTAGCGATGAACCCCGCCCTCAAGATCCGATGTAGAGAGGTGGAGGGTGTCATCATCGGGGACATGGTCGCCAAATGGTTGGTGTGGAGACTAGAGATGCGGACCAACGTGGTCGTAGTGTTAGAACCAAGGGAGGAAGACCGTTCCCGCCTAACAGGTGAGACCTCGTGGATTCCGTCGAGGTGTAATGAATTGCGGAACAATTGCTGATACAGCTCGTTAGCAGACCACATGGTTGAGCGGGAGGTCGCACTGGAGGTAGTAACGACGTCAGGAAGTTTGAGAGAACGTATGCTGTTGGGGAGGACCAGGTAGACAAACCGCTGGCGGGGAGTCCCAGGAACCGAACGAGAGGGATTTGGTGGTACTCACTCGGAGCAAGCATGAGACCGCCGTGGAAGTGTTTGGTAGCGGGTGCCGCAGCGGTGAAGGCAAGATATGATGCTGATGTCATTTAGGTAGCGTCAGACTGGGGGGCGGGGGTCGGGGTGGTAGTAGTGGCGAAAAGACCGTGACTATCGACGAAGAGCGAGGCAGCAGTTCAAGCATCGCGGAACCGGTGGATGGAGGCGAAGCCGATGAGGTTTCAACTATTCGTGAGCTGGAGGAGCAGGATGGGTGTTACGAACAGTTATAAGCCCGCGACCGTCGAGGAAGTTTGAGGCACAGGAAACCGCCTGCTGCAATGGAGTGTACCGCTGCAGATCTTCGACGCTCATGCAACCCCTGCATGAAGACCATCTTCGTCAATGGGGCGTCAAGGGTGACTCTGTAGTGGAGAGCAATCTCGATCCTGGTATAGACACCGTCAACATCAACGCGGAGATCGATTTACAACATGCCATCGACATGCCGGGCAACCCTGAAATCGATAGTGTGGTCCAGGTGTTGTGTGAGCTTGTGGTGGTGGTGATAGTTTGACTGTTGCCGCGCCTGATGAATATAACACCAAGAAAGGAAGGCCGTGTTAATTAAGCGAGGATGTTTGGGTGTTGTCCCTACCTTATGATTAGCGGTTTCGATCCCGCGAGGAGGATGAGGATGAGATACTGAAGTCTTCTCGGCATCACGCGGGTGACGATGGGGGGGTCAGAGATGATGGTGGACAAGAAATAAATTGGTGACCCTGTGAGGTGTGACAGGTAAAGGATGAGGAGCAAAACCTCGCTCGCTTTGGGGTCTGAGGGCTGACTCATTCTCCTCCTTGGGCTAGCCGCCTTTGGTCCACCCCTTCCCACTGGTTTCACCCCTACGCTGCCGTTACCTCCTCAGCACTAGCCCCGGTCTACAGCCTTAGAATAGGGTGACTAATCTCCAACAGGACTTAATTCCTCCTACTGACCGCGCAGTGGCGTTGCGTATGTAGCAAGCCCCTTCGCTCCCCAGGCCGGTCCCAAGAAGAAGCGCACCAAAGAAATTACAAAGAAAATTACAACCGAAAGGAAAGAATGCGCTCCCAGCCCCATTAACCCTCTCCCACCGACGCAATGACTCAGGCGCCAGAAGCAACAGCAGTGATCCCCGTCCTGCTCGCAGCCCCTCGGCCCCCGCTCCCAGCTCCTCCAACCACTCCGTCGACTGCCGGTGTTCGACATAGACCAGACTGGAGCAATTTTAGGTATGGTCGGGTCGGGTCGGGATGTACTCAGACCGACCAGAAGGTCTGCTCAGGTCGGATCCCGACCTTGCCGATGTCGACTCTGGATGGTTGGCCGGTGTCGGCCGACGTCGGCCAAGCCGTCCCCATAAAGTTGAAGTTTCATACTCCTTACAGCCGGCTTGTGCTCAATGGATACGGCAGCCTCCAAGGCCGCTTACGGAAAGACCACAGTCGCTAGTGATTGGTTGGAAAAGTTCACCGCTATAGTCTACAGGCTGTATATAAGTGTGAATTTTTCCAAATGAAATGATACATCTCGCAAGCTACACAATATCCTTGTTACGCAGTGCATTAAGCATTTCGTCAACGGCTCTGATATCATCGCTTGCAGCCGCAATCAAGCCATCCCGCTGCCAGCTCTTCCGACAATCGACTGCCTCCACAGCGTCGTCTCCCATCCTACATCGACGATCAGACATCGTGATTTTGGCGCCACTGACTACTCGCTCCGGCTCTGCACTTATTGCTGGAACCGTCAGGTATGCCAAAGCCATACGGACAAGGTCTGTCCACTGGGAATGTTACGAGGAGTGAGCGGAGAAGGTGTATGTCACGTCGAGATGTCAGTTCGGTTCCAACTTTTATGGCATTTTTAGCGTAGATTGAAGTCGATCAAATTGCATATGTATTATTTTATGAGTTCCATGACCGAATTATCCCGACATCGGCCGACATAGGCATAGTCGGTCTGACCTGCTGCACCCGTCGTCGGGACGGTCTATTTTCTGTGTATCCCAACTGTGAAATGCGAGGTCTGGTCGTTTTCTTGGCAGACCGACCGGAGCAAGTCCGCCGACCGGTCTGGTCCATGTCGAACACTGTCAACGCGTTGCGGATTGGCAGAGCCTTCAAGCCGGGCTCATAACCTGTCATATAGGAACCAATACAGATGAAGGTGGTGAATTGATTGATTGATATAACGTCGTAGGAGGAACGTTCCCTATAAACAACAGGCTTGAGGGACTCACCAGTGGGTAAAGACGAGAGACCGTCGCCTGCGCTGGTGCTCTCCGGGCGTGCCGCCTTTGGTCCGTCATCTCCGGACTCCCATTATTGTGACAGATTCTCCGCTGAGCCGGCCGGGCAGTCCCCAGGTCCCTCTTGCTGGGCCCAGCCCAATGATTTCCGGATACGTGGACCGGGTTTGTCAGAGAAAACTGCGTGCACCAGCCTGCGATTGCGATAGAGCCGAGAGCTGCTCCTGCTACCGTCGGCAGTCCCTCCCCAGTGTGAGCACGGCGTAAACCACGGATCGGGTTGGCTCCGGTAAACGGTGGCTCCACGGAAAATGCACAGAGCATCCTGTGTTTCGCCGTACGGTATCGCTCGGTTGCGGTCCCCGCGGAGTCACTCCCTCGAAGCCCCCCTCCTCGCCCGTCCTGTTGGCCTCGGCCTCAACTCGCTGCTCCGCGGTGTTTCCCCCTTGCCTTTGCATCTAAGGCGAATCCGGCGACCCTCCGCACCCCTCGCTCGGAAAAAACTCGTTGCCACTGCAGACCTTCCCTCTCTGGTCCTCCCCGTCCTCCTCCTCCTCCTCCATGTACTGTTCCGGCTCCACAACTCCACCACCACCACCACCACCACCACCACAACCACCTCCACCTCCTCCTCCTTCTCCTCCTCCTCCGCCTCCTCCGCCTCCTCCTCCTCCTCCTCCTCCTCCTCGTCGCCCCCCTTTCGTTGATTCGAGTTCTTCCTTCACAAATCCAAATCCCGCCTATATACCCGCCTCTTGACGGGTAGATACGCATCCCAACACATCCCAAGTCGCCAAACAGCCTGCCGACCTCCCATCCCTCCTTCCTCGTCAACCCTTTCCTCCTTGCCACCCTCTCCTTCTTGTCACCCTCCGTTGACCGTCCTCTCCTCCTCAGCCCCCACTCCAACGGCTAGCCTAACCGCTTGCTTCTCCCGGCTCTCTGAATCGAACGGACACGGGCGTGTCGGGATTTGCCGTCCAAAAATAGGAGCCCGCCCGACGAGAAAGTCTGATGACGGAACTGAGGTCGATCACCTCGAGGGCCCCTTCCTCGCCCGAAGCAGGCAGCCGAGTTCCGGCTCTCTCCTCCTCGAAACCGAAGGGTGGAGTGCACTCCAGGAGCAGCTCCAAAATCGGTCCGATCGAGAGCACGTCGCTTTCGGGAACAATGGACGCGCAGATAGTGAACGCGCCGCTGGGCCCACAACACCAGCAGGCGGTGCCGTTGCGGAAGTCGGCTGTCCAGCAACCGAAAGTGCAGGTCGCATTCACCTACAAGCTTTACGAGTACTGTCCCTTGCCTGAGCCCTAGCCCTACGCGAGCTCCGAAGGCTAACTGGGGAAATCGTAGCATGCTCGAGGACGCAAATATCCAGCACCTCATATCGTGGTCTCCCAGCAATGAGAGTATTCTCGTTTCTCCCACCGAGGAGTTCTGCAAGGTCTTGAGGTAAAGTCACTCGAAACAAAAAGAAAGCCAAAGAAAATGACCTCGGGATAATGAACACGAAAGTCGAGTCTGACGATCGAGCGTGTAGTCAATATTTCAAACATACCAATTTCTTCTCCTTCGTACGCCAGCTCAACATGTACGGCTTCCGCAAAGGTCCGCTGCTGCCCATCCGATTCCATTACCATCCCTCCTTCTCCTCCTCTGCCACAGTTGGTGACGCCCAGCTCACCCGTACTACGTTTTAGTGAGCGACGGCTTCCATGCCAGTTCCCGGGGTTCCATATTGTGGGAGTTTAAGCACAGAAAAGGGAGATTCAAGCGGGGCGATCTGGTTGGCTTGCAGAAGATTAAGCGCCGGGCATCACGGCACAAGTTGACCAATCGCAATTCGTTCTCCGGGCCCAATAGTGATACCGATTCCACCCCCGGAACGCCAGGCGAACAGTCAACGGGCTCCGTGGAAGCCAGATTCATTGGCATCGAACAGATGCTGCTAGATGTGACCACACGGCTGGCTCGCACCGAGGACAACAACACCTACCTGTCCGCCCGTTGCCAGGCTGCGGTTGCGGGCTTTGCTCAGTGCCACCAAGTGCGTTCCCCCGCCCTCAGTCGTTTGGGGTCCGTTTCTCTAAGCTAGTGGTTTCCAGTATACCTCGGATATTGCCCAGTTTTTGTTCCACGCGTTTCCCTCGGGTGCTCCGATTCTTCGTGACAGTATGATATACTCCCCCAAATGCAATTGCGAACCCTCGCGGCACAGCTAACAACGCGAGCAGTACAATCGCTGCAGAAGGAAATCGAACGACGTAGCCACGCACTGGAAGACCCCGGTAGGGATATGATGCACCCTGACGCGCCAACGTTTACCACAACGTTGGTGGACAATTGTGTGCCCCTATCGCCGCGCCAGTGGCCGGTGGAGGAGGACTCTCACCGCAGTTCCTTCAGTGGCCCTGCGCGCCGCCACATCCGACACCCAGCACCGCCGGAGCCACAGGCTCCCGGCAGGCATCTGGCCGCCCCTGGGATGTCCGTCTCGTCATCCTCCAACTCGCTCTACCCGCAATGGGACTACCAACAACCGATTCCTCAACCCCTGTCAAACCTGCAATCCCAATTGCCGCCCGGCGACATGTTTCGGCGGCACACGACCGACGATATCAGGCAGCATGGCTGGCAGGTCAACTCTCCGTTCAGCGAGCTAGGCACCCCGCACCGGCCTCCGTCGCCTGGAAAGCCACCGAATGGGTACCGAGATGCCAGCCTCTACGATATGCCGTGGGCACCCGGGCCATCTATATTTATGCCGCAAACATCACCGCCCTGGAACGAGGGCGGAGGGAGTAATCACGACGGCCGTGGTGGAGGCATTGCGGGGAGTTTCGGAGGGTCAAAGCTCCCTCATCCTCAGCAAGCAGGACATGCGGCGCCTCCTGCGAGGCGCTCGAGTCTCGCGTCCAGCAGTGTCCACGCGTTGCTGAATCCACCAGACTCGGCGGTGGAAAGGGATCATGTGAATGACGGTGGGCCGGACGACAGGAAGAGGAAGCGGATGATGTAGCGAGCTGTGGTTAAGAGAGGGGAGACCCAGACAATCATATCATGGCAATATCGTTATGGTTTCAATGTGCGGTTGGGCGTAAGGGAATTTATTTTCACTCGATTTTCCTTTTATTTATTTCTTCTTTCGGAGACGTTCTTTCGGGTGAGGCAACGGATGGACAATGGTATTTTGTTGTGTATGTACATACGATCTGCGAAGTCTGTCTTTACTCGTGTATGAAGTGTATGTTTTTTTTTTTTTTTTTTTTTAACACTTCATTACTCACATTTGTGACCATACAGTTGATCACGGCGAGCCAAAGTCTATCAGTGTAAACCAAAATGACGTATTTGCCATTAAGAGTTCGAAAGACGCGGGATTCAATCCGAATAGAAAACCCAAATACACTCACATCCGCAAAGGGCCTGGGAAGCCATAAAACTCAGGGACTTACTCCAATAACTAACAACTCCCGAAGTGAGTCCTAGTCTAGAGAAGTCGAGTTACGATGAAATTTCCCAAGTCCAGGGAACCTGTGTGAGTTTCAGGACGAAAACTCTGCAGCAGTGCAACGAATGCCAGCCTCTGATGGGTTTGTGTATGAGGTGTATGAGGTCGGCGGCGCTGGGTAGGATTATCCTCGGTTCGTGGGTGATAGTGGGCTATTCCCGTGAAGAGGAGACGATGCGATATATTGCCTAGCTCCGGTACTTCCTTGCCTCGGTTGTGGGGCTATGCGATGCTCTTGTTTGGCTGCGGTGCCGTCTGCTCTCCGCGTGTTCTTCTTTTCGATTTTTTCGAGGTGCGGTAGATGCCCCGCTAGTTAGCAGAAGCAGCAGGAAAAGAAGCGGAAACGGCGGGAGTATCAGCGTCGCCCGCGAGGTTGGGCTTGGCTTCGCCGTCCTCCGCTTCCAAATTCGCCTCACTATGCGCTTCGACCTTCGGCCCATCCTCCACTTCCCGCCACATGTGTGCTCGCTGCGGTTAGTTGTGTGGTGTTGTGTTCGAAATCCAAAGTTCAAGAATGGGGTTTCTTTCCACATGTACCTCTTCTATATACCATCTGTTTCTGGTTTTTGGGGGGGGTAATGGCCTTTGCTTTAGTGCTATATACCTCTCCTGCTGCGACGAGCCAAGCAGCCAGCAGCTACTCGCTATTTTTGTCCCCCAAACCCAGACGAAAAGAGAACAATATACAATATCTGAGCCACCGCACTCCCGTCCTCGTCGTCGTCCTCGTCGTCCACCGTTTTGGAGCGCGAGTCGCAGGCAGAATCGGAAACGGAGTCGAAGGGCGGGGCGGAAAGAAGGGCGGATGTGGCGGCGCCAGAGGAACGGCAAGTCTGTCGTCCAAAGAGCGGGTGCTCCTGTAACTCTGCCAGCCTGTCAGATTTGGACGTCCGGACTCTGTACGGCGGAGGTAGGTGGTGCCGACGGAGGATGAGAGGCGCCGACGGGGATGAGAGGCGCCGACGGATGAAGGATATCCCGACGGGGAAACTAGG
>Ga0307508_10007589_pt1 | contig 10081 bp, 14 predicted proteins | sample 9_EM_MG_FD_203089 | JGI IMG/M metagenome (GOLD analysis project Ga0307508, IMG submission 203089) | Populus trichocarpa ectomycorrhiza microbial communities from riparian zone in the Pacific Northwest, United States - 9_EM | ecosystem: Host-associated > Plants > Roots > Unclassified | place...
CGCAGGACCGGTCCTGACGCCGGTCCAGTCCGGTCTTTGACTTTCACCCAAATATAAGGACCGCTAGTGGTCCGGTCTTGAGCTGTGGTGGTCAGGACCGGACTAAGACCGGACTTTGGCAACCCTACCTAGGAATTGGACGACTCGAGGAGTAAATACCTTGCATCTTGGAGTAGGTTAAAGAGAGAAATATCTATCATGTCAAGGTGAATGTGACCAATAGATATTGCTGTCAAACTGCAATTCATTCATCTTGTGTGCCATGTGGCTCAACTTGCCTGAAGAATAATATTTCAGGACAGGACTTTGAGCGTGACGTGTCACGACTCTCTGTCTACATTTGAGCCTATGGTTTTCCTCCGCAATATTAGCCATGTATCTCACATAAGATGTCGGCCAGTCGTACATCTGAGGTCATTGAGCCTTCAAGTTGCTTGTTTCTCATCTGTCACATCTTCCGGTGGAGCACCGTCGCAAGCTTCATTTGTCGCCGTATGCCCTGCATCCACCTCAGCTGCCACTAGTCATGCTCCATGCTTACCAGGCAACATCATCGGCGCCGCTCAACGCGCTTGAACCTATACTCAAGTCATTGTTTGAAGCGAAGGCTCGTAAGGTGCAGCATCTCCATGCCGATGATTGTCTTCTCGCCGTGTTCTGACATTGTATCCCCCGCTACCAGAATCTCTCATTCGAACAAATAGCCTCTGGAATTGGGAGAGATGAGGTCTGGATTGCAAGCGTCTTCTATGGTCAGGTAAAATATGACCCCGCATTGCTTGCGATTCCCCTCACTCAACTCAACGTAGGCGAAGCCGGCACCAAAAGATATCGAATCTCTCTCGAAGGTACTAGATATCGACCTCGCGCAATTCAATGCGGAACATGGCGATCACTGGTGGCCACATCGTGGTATGGTAGGACCGATGCCCCCAACAGATCCCGTGATCTATCGTCTCTACGAAGTGAGAGGTTTGTTGGCTCCTCATCCTCCCTTCTAATCCCGCGTGAGCATAGGGTGTAATGGTCTATGGGGAATCTATTAAAGTAAGTCCGTGTCTAATTTATGACGGTACGATATTCTAAGTAGCGGGTCTTAGGCTGTGCTTCATGAAAAGGTCCTTTCTTCCGCGCCGAACGGCAGCCTGCTGACTCGAGTCGTAGTTCGGGGATGGTATTATATCTATGATCGACTGCCGGGTTCATCTCGAAAGGAAAGCAGATCCAAAAGGTAGGATTCAGGTGCAATTTTTGGAGCTTGGCTTACAAACTGCCCTGCTATCGAAGGCGATCGCGCAGTATTGTGCGTCTACTAGCAATGAACCCTCCAGCAACTTACTCACATCACCACCCAGGACATTTGATGGTAAATTCTTGCCATATTCACGATGGTAAACCGAAGTTTTTGTGGTGTGTGCTATACTGCATGAGAATCACTAGTTCCCTGCAAATGATTATTGTTGGAGTATATACGAAATAAGAGCGGCAGTCACAGACTCTTTACCCCTAATGATATCATGCATCGTCCGCATGCAATTCAGACTGATACCCTTGAGGTAAGTGAATCTCCCTAATGGTTCGTATCGCCACAAGAAGAGAATGTGATGGATCAAGAAGCTCCAGCGCCTTTTGCATCTCGTCCAAGGCAAAACCCTCCAGTTCCTCCATGAGCAACATATCTTCTTGCTCCTCTTGCCATTCCCGGCCATTGATACGCTCAGCCCGTGACTGTCGTTTCGTTGCAAGTGAGTGAAGTTGATGCTGAGTTGCCGTAACAAATGAAGCGTAATTGGAGTCGCTAAGCGCAGCACGACCACCAAGGGTTCTAAGGCTGTCCGCAAAGCATTTGTAAAGCGATGCAAGAAAGCCAGCATCCATTTCAAGATTAATCCCTTCAGTAATCGGGGTGAATACGGCGGAACTGAAGTCAGCATTGACCATGTCGGTGCGTTTTGCGTTGGAAACCAGAGCTGGTATGAGACTAGGCCAAAGAGTCATAAGAATATCGCAGGCTGAATAATGGGACGTGAACAAACAGGGCTGCGGTTTCACGAACGCCGTCGTGAAAGAAAAATTTGAGGGCTGGGAGGGCGAGCTGGAGCGCGGTAGAAAGATAAGGGGTGAAGCTCTGGCCCATCACCGAGCAGATGACCAGGAGAACATCAAACGCGGTGCATTTCTCCTCTAGCGATGCGGTCCGTATCTCAACACGCTGACCTTGCATATCGAGGACCTCATAGCCCTCTCGTTCTGACGCCGCATGGTCAGGGTCTACGTAGTGTGGTAAGCCAAGGTCTTCCTGCGAAGCCACGACAAACTCACCCATCACAGAAACGTCCGCTCGGATGGCAGCAGAACGGAACACAAGCGGCATGATGGTCTGCAGATAGGGCTCAAAGCCCGCTCCCATAGTTTGGCAAACTTTCGCCCAAGTGGACATCAGATATTGAGGAGTAACATCATCATCTAATTGTTCGAGGCCGCCTGTAAGTCAAAAGTAAGGACACCAGACACGGCAATGTGAATCGTAGAAATGCACGTTGTATGTGAAGCAGAAGTTCCGCCAACTCTTTTGATTGTGGTTCAAACAGGTCGCGACCTACAGCAATGGCTACAGAAACGGCTGTCAGTATAGGAGCGTGCCTAATATAATATAAATCAAACCTACCAATTATACCAGCGCATTCCATGACTTTACATCTCAAAGTTCGCATTTCAGGATCTGACGCTGTCCTGAGCACGCCAATTAAATCCGGCATGATGAGAGGATAAAACTAGACAGCGGCGTCAACAAATCATACAACCTAACTGAATGTACTGGCGTGCCTTGCGGAACCCATCAGCAGAAGCGTCGGCGACCATGGCGAGCGTAGTTATGGCCTGTTCCTGAACATATCGCTTACTGTTTACTTTAAGCATGAGGGTCAATCCTTCAACTATAGGATCAAGATAAGGCTGAAGGGTTTGGGCATCCACACTCGCGCAGAAGTTGATGATAGCGGCAGACGCATGAGCATGCACTCTGAATCGTAGGTGTAATTCAATTGGTATCATTCAGACGTGACATTTCCGGAAATAGTACCTTGGTTCTGGGGCCCTGAGTGTCGGGATTAGTGCATTGATCAATTCTTGATGATATCTCTCTTGTATGACTTCCTACACAACTTGGTATCAGCGGAGCTACAAAATCCAAGAGCAAACCGCTTACTTCAAGGTCGGTGCACAATTGTCCGCTAGAATGACACTGATTTAGCTGCCTCAAGCATGTGCCGATGAGGCTTTTCACTGCACTCACACGCATTGACAGGCCGCGTATCTGACCCGCTGGTGAGGGTCTCGAAACATCGGTGTAACAAGACTGAAAAACACGTAAGCGCGTTGCGATGGGCTATAAAGAGCACATACGATACGATCTGGGCAAGTTTGGGCTCCATGGCCTGACGGGTGCCTTCCGCTATGGAGGCGACAGCCATCAGACCAGCGTGCCTTTGCATCCAATCATGCGAAGCGAGGAGTGCTGGAATATAGTTGAGCGCAATAGGAAGCAATGCATTTCCTTTTCATGCCTTGAGACAAGACAGTTAAGAAGCCTGAAATGAAGGGAATGCCAACCTATAGCGCATGCCAAGCGATCGAGGCTCTCATCAAATACATGAGGATATCCAAAGTCGTCGTCGTCGTCGCCTGGCTATATATGACAGTGAGCGGCAGGCAGCTTGCTTAGATGCGATGCACGCACGTCGTCAGTATCGGCCCAGCGAGACGTTGCTTCCCCCCCTTCATCTCTGACTTCGGACATACCCTCCAAGCAGCATCGAACGACGCCATTCACCCAGCCAGGGCATTCACGTACCATGGTGGGTCGAGCCTCACTCAGCGAAACTAGGAGTTCAAGTGCGGCTCGTCGCATTTCATCTCGCGCTTCATCCTCCGGTGTCACGACATGCGAGATCGAAACGCTTGTCCGGCCGTTGATCCCGTGTGCCACGTGTGATGGGGGAGGGAAAAGAAATCGCGGATTGTTGACGTTGTTGCTCACCGTTCCATGAGGGTTCGCGGCAGTGGGCGTTGACGGAAAGGCAAATGCAGAACCATGCGAATGACGAGGATTAGGGTTACCGACTGTTGGTGTAGCATCGGAGAGCTCGGCTTGAGCGGAGGGGAGCGGCGTAAGAATCAAAGGGATGAGAAATGTGAGAAGGGCGGAAAGGTGTGGGCGGAAGAGAACAGGGTGAGATGTCGTCATAGGCGTCAGAGTCCGAATGAATTGTGCAAGCTGCGCGTGGGACAACCCTACGAGGCTCTAGAAACCTGTAAGAGATTTGACTGCAACGCCAAGTTAACCCTTGACGCACTTCGAGCATTGGATGCATTAATTCAAGGATCTGAGCCCTTGTCTGGGGGTCAGCGGAGCTTAAATAAGCAACTGATGCCTTGAGTGCAGCGTGTCGAACCTGTCAACGGATCGAGTTTTTAGCGTACGAGCCGATGTTATGGCACACGGTCGAAAGGCATCACCTCAACGCTGTGTGAGTCTTTCAGTCCACCTTGCATTACTCGTAAAACGACAGCGACATCTTGGTCGAGGACAAGATGGGGGACATTGGCGAGGATTCTAAAAGCGACTTCGCGGTGGCCGATCGTTGGGGATTGAGTACCCTCAAAAGTAGCGGTCTGTAATTCCGGCCACGGGCGTCCACGCTCCATGCTTCCAATTGCAAGGTCTGTGATGGTATCAGCCACCTTCTTGCGTACGCCGTCTACGGTTTCATCATGAAGGCAACGAAGTAAGGCGCGCTCCGTACGGAATCTAGTGTCCTCCGACAGATGGTCATAGATGGTAATCGGGCCCGAGCGATTTATATCGGTGTGATCTGATGGAACGGGACGAAAAGCAAGACGACGTAAGAGCACTGCTGCAAAAGACCGCATCTGATAAAAGAAACATCGAGTTCAAATGTGCATGATTGCGCCACAAGCATATCTCACGAACGTTCTCATCTTGTGCTTGCCTGACGAGTTGCGCGAGCGCTAAGATAACCTGCTCTGGCTGGGTTGCAAGCCACTTTTCGGTGAGAAGACGTTCTGCGCTGTGCAGTCCAATCGCACATTGGCGTCACCAAAATCATAATTAGGTGTAAATCAAACGCATACTCTGTGCGGATTTCGTTGTCGCCGAGGACAAGGTTTGACAGCGCCTGGGAGAGGCTTGTCAGGACTTCTGGGGACGCCAGTGACTCTTCGTCCATGCCGTTCATAGTTAAGGCAGTCAAAGCCCGGTCGGATAGCTCCGGGAGGCGGCAGGGCACGCACTTTGGCCATTCAGTAACCGACATTCGGCCACCCCTCTCCCACTGCACACGTGGAAATCCTGGCATTTTTTCACCTTGCGAAAACGCTTTCAAAGTCATCGTGGATCATGCTCATTATGTCCGACTTTACGCTCCTGAGTGCCTTTCATGGGATGGCCAACTTAGACCTTATCTACCCGACACGAGTGGCGAACCCTATTCCCGTATCAGCCCATTGTGGCTCCGGTGTAGGACCAACGGGAACATTGTCACTATAATGCCGTGCTGAATGCCACCAGGCGCGAGGCTGGGATGCTGGCCTCGTCATTGGATAGGCCAAATTAACGCGAGAGTGACGGTGTGCCAGTCATGGATGCGGGACGCGGCTTGTCCTCTGAGGGGCTGCCTGATGGATTGGCATCTGGTCAGACTTGACAATCTTTCCACGATGTGACAGATCAACATGGCGTCGTAGCGGTGCCGAATCGGAATCTAATCGTAATGTTCTGCCTAACGCGGACATCACAGCCCGTTGATGACAACGATGAAGGTAGTGACACGTAGTCACCTTCGGGCCTCTGTCGTCAAGCTGGACCCGGACTGTCAAGAGCTCTGGCGCCGCCGGTGGCGCCAACAGCGTTGCTCACGGGAATGCCCTTCAAGACTCGGTAGGGCCTCTACCCAAATAGAGGTTTCTTGCATTGCAGTGATATTAACTTTTGTCGAGCTTGTATGCCTGAGCAAAATATCCCTCACATTGTCCTCAGAGCCAACACTTATTCCAGTCCCGCTCGCGCTCTGGTTTCGGAGGCGCTGCGCCTCCTCGTAATTATATAGACGTCGCAAACTACCTATCGGTCTTCCCGTGACGCTAGCTCAACGGAGCGCTCAGCAAGCCCACCTGAATCGGCGCCCGCGAAAGATCGCGTGCGCGGTCACTCACAAACGCAGATACTTTGTGAGCCTTGGGCTGATACTGTGCTGAGCATTTGTCGAGTCGATCCCTTAGAATTCGTTATTTATTCTCGCTGTAGACAAACTATAGCCCCTCCTGCTCTTGTACCATCGAGCCCTACCCCTAGCTCCCATGCGGTCGCGAAACGCCAATAACGTATCGGAGGCAGACGACGCTCTCCTTCGTTTGTGATGAACAATATCTCCTGCCCACCGTCTACTCCACCTCCTGCACCGAATACCGCCTCCAATACCGCTATTCCTGTCCCCTACGGCAGTGGCCCACCAACTCCACCTCCCGCAGCATCGATTGGAGCTATATCAGGTGATGCAACATCTGCCAGTGCCGCTGAAACGACGAAGGCCCCCATAGATGCCTTGTTTGGTCCCTTGGGGTCCATCAAGGCAGACTCGGAGTCTCGCGCTGGTCTGACAGTCAGCAGGCTGCTGCACCACCCGTGCCACCGGCCAATCAGCCCCACCGTCGTCCTCCGAGAATCGTCGATCCCCGCACCAACAGCCCGCCGCCGCGGCACTCCGACGAACGGACGCCGCCTTGTGCTTGCGGACATTCTTGCGTCAGCGCATGTTTTGCGACATGAAAGTGCCATGTGCGCGTTACTAAGGTGTTTGGATTCAAGGGGGCAATGCCGTTTAATCTTCATGGAAACGACCCAATGTTCTTTAGGAAGGAATCAATGCAGCAGTCTTGCCACGGCAATGCGACTTGAATATGAAGGCGTGTCACCAGGTATCTCGCGTGAGCCATCAAGGCACGCAGGAAACGTTACGCTTGCACGCTTGATACACTTGTTGTACACCGTGACACATATAAGGTGGAGTTGGTCGGGGAATTCCCAACACAGTGAAAACACAAGGGTCAGAAGTCATTCCATGGTCTGACTGGCGTCGTGTGCATTCTCGTAACCCAGCTTGCGGGTAGCCCATCGCGTTCTTTGTTGTCGCAGTTGCAGCTCAATTGCCGACTTCTATAATTACATCTAATATGTATGAAATGCTCCTAATCGTATCCTATGACACTAGGTGGATTTCGGATCAGGCAATTTTCGGTTAGGATAACCCCTTATCCTTCTGCAGGGTTTCAAGTGCAGACCCATATGGTGTATTTAACCTCTCTGAAGTGATCCGGAATGATTGTGGCAGTCGAGGATCCCATTCATTCGTGGAGGACAGGAGCTGGTGAACGAGACCACGAGAAGCAACCACACAGCGTGCCATGCCTGTGGCGAGTCAGTACAGCGGCATAGAGCAATGCGTAGCACACACCATGTCCATGAAATCCCGCTGACACGAAAAGACCCTCGTTTTCCTTGCCTGGAACGGTCCCGACAAAAGGAAGAGTATCCACTGTCTGTGATCGATCAATGCTATCAGACTAAATGATATTTGGACGTTGAGTGAGTGACTGCCTACGTGTCCTTGGATTCTAAGACAATGCACCACCATAAGCTCAAATACACGGAGTCCGAATGAGTTAGAACGGTCTTACCCAGTCCACGTACGGAATAGTCCTTCGCCAACCCCTTCAGCGTCCCAACCATCGAAGTTCACACGGGGCATGGTGCGATAGTCTGCGGATTGTACCTCAATATCAAAGAGCATTAGAAAAGTGGCAAACATACATTCTGTCGTTCGTTCAAATACTTCAGTGTCATCGATGGAGCCTACCCACTGGACGCCGTCAATATCCGATGCGCGATGCGCAAGCTCGCCTCCTATTATTAATGTCCCGTCGCTGGTGGTGAGGCCATATGCTTCTTCAGAGCCCTTCAGCCAGCCGCGCTGCATTCCCGGGGAAGCTCTCATAGACTCGTGATATGTGCCTCGTATATTAAATGTGAAGTCCAGTGGGTCCCCAAAACTGGCGGGAGGGGTGTAGGCGGCCATCTGCGACCGTTTCGGAACAATACGACCCGTGAAAAGGGAAGGGAGTAGTGTGGATGTAAATCCGTTAGTCGCTACGACCACTTTACGGGTCAATATGTCTCCTCGTGGAGTTCGGACCTTCCACATGTAGCGATTGTCCGCGGTGCGATTTATTGACGTGGCGGGAGTGTTTGTGTAGAGGTTTAGTCTCTTCCCCGAGGACAGGACGTTTTCAATCAAGGCATGCACCTTCCCAACGATTCTTAGAGTAGGATAAAAGCGAAAGGCAAAATTTCTCACGAATTTGTGGGGCCATATTGAACCGCAATTGTAAGTATACGCCTCCATAGCCGTTCGTGATCGTGTCACCTAGGGCGGATTAAACTGCATCAAATGCGGGTCCTCCAACGAGGGAGCGATATAAGAGCGTACCAAACGAGCCTCCTTTGTACCATTGTACCATTCCACGCCATCGATATGTGGTAGCCCGTGCAGTTCGCGATCCGCCCGGATCATATCCAACAGTTTACGGTCATTTCTAGCTGTTGTTTTGTCGAGAACTGAGCCTGCGGCGTCAGAGTTGCGCGCATGCATTATGTAAATTGCTTGTACCAATTTCACGGTGCGGTCTCATAGCGAATCCTACTTCTACGCCTAAGTCCTTGGGATCACGAAGTGTCGATGGAGCCCTGTAACGTTCATGAGAACTCACGCACCTCGACGAGTTCAGCTGTGAGATCCAGGGCATCGTATTCGCTCTGTATAATATGGAGCGCCTCTCGCGCCCCGTGAAGCGCCTTGTATTGGCCATACGTACGGAATGGAACCGGTTTAATGAAGCCGCCGTTACGTCCAGCTGTATCATAATCCAGTCATACAGCTGTCTCCGTCACTTTTAGAGTAAGGCGAAACCATACTCGCACCAGAAGACACCTCTCGAGCTTCGAGAATCACAATACGATCGTGGGTGTTGTCAGATTTGATCAAGAAATGTGCAACAGTTGCACCGCTTATTCCAGCACCAATGCTGTGTGCAAATCGCAAATTGGACATGAGCATTCTTGTTCGCAAGGGCACGCGGGCCACACACACACACTACGACATCAGAATGCGAGGGCAGTTCGTCATTCTTTCCATATCCAATTAAGTGGTTGCTGGCAGCACGGTTGTGCGCCGCCCAATAAGATGCAGATGTAGGAGCAGATGTGACAGGCAAGCCAGGAAAAGGGAGGTCATGCGCATGTGAACGAATAAGCGATGAATTGATTTGAAAGATAGCTTGTAGTGCTGAAAAGAAGAGCTGTCCTGGCACCATCGTTCATGCTAATGCGAAAACGCGCGAGGCATGTTCGCACGCCTCTAGATCTGTCACGTGCCACGTGCCTTCAAATTCCGGCGGCAGGGTCGATCGACTCCTGCTGTGTTACGCAGTGACGCTCTAAGTCGCACACCAGACGGCCCAATTATTGTATCTTTGTTAATAACATTTGTACAATACAGTGAGTACTTGATCGCTCAACGCGGCGGCATCCATTGAGCAAACGGCATGCGGAGCACCACTCATTTGCATGACCCTAGCAGCCTATCACGGCATATAAACAAGAATCCATCATCATCATCACCGCTCATCGATAGAATGTTTCCAACTGACTGCAAGGTTGTGAAGTTACGATTGCTGCAACTTTAAACTTCCTAGACCTAGTCGTAGAGGTAGGGCTCCCGGCGGATCGGATCGGATCGGATACGGATGGCTATCCGATTCGGATGGACTTTGTGGCAGCGCCATCCGTATCCGCGGATGCAGATTGCCGGATGATCCGCGGATAGTGTGTAAACAACAACAATCAAGTGCTACATGTTAAGGGGAGACGATTTACAGTGGAATAAGAACTTCAGGAGACTTCTATCAGCTCAAACAACCTTGCCAGACACTGAAATGAGTGCTGATA
>Ga0307508_10007590_pt1 | contig 10081 bp, 7 predicted proteins | sample 9_EM_MG_FD_203089 | JGI IMG/M metagenome (GOLD analysis project Ga0307508, IMG submission 203089) | Populus trichocarpa ectomycorrhiza microbial communities from riparian zone in the Pacific Northwest, United States - 9_EM | ecosystem: Host-associated > Plants > Roots > Unclassified | place...
TGTTTCACATGTACAAACTGTTAACTACATATCAAACACTCTCCAACTTAATTTATGGGCATACCTGCTCTTGTTCACCTCCCAGACTTGTTAGACTAACAGTGCGCAGTCGGAGTGCAAAATCTGATCTGCGCATTTGGCCATCAGGTGACGTTAGCTCACATGTAACACCCGCATGGATATCACACCGATCTCGCCAAGAATTTCTCAATGGCAAATCTTTGCTCTTCAGTTTTGTATCAGCCGCGATGGTACACGCGCCTCTTGCATTTCTATCTATCAGGTTCAATCATTTTTGATTGAACTAGTTTTATGATTGGTTTGTCGGACGCTCGGCTTCTTATCTCAACATATGGTGCCAATTATTCCTTGTGGTCTGCTAGCATCATTCAACATCACAGCTTGTGTTTCTACTACAAGCCCTGTGTGCTTGATACTGCCCTCATGCAATATCATGCAACATCACACTACATTCCCTTTTCAGAGATTGTGCAGATACACTTGACACATTGCGTCAATCATGCTGATCAAGTTTGGCTCTATCAGTCTGAGATATGTGTAATAGATCACATGTGCTTCCTAGCTTAGTCTCATGTCGTTAGACATGCGACCTAATTTAGATATGCATCTGTTAAAGAAGCTTGGCTTTGATGCAGCTCTAGCCCTTGCTAGCTCACTCTAGAACATGCAACAATGCTTCATCCTTGGTGTTCATTTGAGTTCTAAGACCTCTACCATATATTATTAGGTATAAGGCTGTTAGAGTTACCTCTTGGTAACTGTGCTGTTTGATTCCTTTAGGTATGACAACTCTTTACATTTCCTCAACCCCTTCTCTCCCTAGTTACTTCATGCCTCATGTAGGTGATGTCATGCTTACTTCAGTCACATGTTTGTGGTAGTCATTAGTCAGCAACTTGTATATATACCATGCCTCCAGCTGGGAAAACCCCAGTTGGAACTCACTTGTAATACATTGAGTTCCCTATCTTGCTGTTCTCCTTAGTTGCTTCTATGATCCTGGTGTCTATTTTGACACAGTCAATTCTAACAAAGGCTTCGTGTCTTGAGTCCTAGCAGTATAAATGATTTATCACAGCTACTTTGTTAGCTAGCTGTAATGAAGCGAATCTGCTTCAGCTCTACTGTGGTTTCCTTAGATAACTCTTGGCCTAGCTTCGTCTGACTACTGGAACATAGCTAGTACCATACTGTTCTAGTATGCTAGCAAGCTATATTATTCATATACTTGCATAATATATGCCAATTGCAAAAATACACAGCTAGCTTGGTGAGGGACTTATCATCTCCCTTTAATTGAAATCTAGACCGTCCTCAGTCTTGGCAATCGTGCCTATTACTGCGCCGGACAAAAATGCGAAAATGTTCAAGGAGACTGAGGCCAGCTTTCAAGTCCATCTCTGGTTTGTTTTTCTTTGGAATGTGCTCTTCCTCGACCATTGGTTTAACAAGAATGAGAAACATTATGTCCCTTCTGTTTGAAGAGGCCATCTGAAGTGTTCAAAGTGTGCCTTTAGGCACCTTAAGCTCATAAATCAGGGGGCATATGTAGGCAGTGGACTGGCCATAGGCAGTGCCTTAAATTAAAAATAGAACATTTGTATAAGCTAAAATAGAATACTTTAGCTTAGTATAGGGGTGTTTAGGATGTTAGAGGTTAGTGGATTAGGATAGAGATTAGGGGTTAGTTAGTTAAAGAGTTGAAAACATTTTTTGTCAATTGTAATTAGTAGCTAAATATAGAACACTGGGTCACATTTGTATTTATTATCTGTTTATATTTGAGGCCAGAAAATCAAGGTTTCAGATCCTGAGCATGTAAAAATAGCCAAGTAGAAAGTCACATATTGTTCTATTTTTAGTGTATATTACCAGATTATTAGATTATAGTATTTTGCATTTTCCTCATAAACAAAAGCAGCTGGTCACATGGTTTTACTAGATCTGGAATGCCCCGATATAGGGCTAGTTTCTGGTAAAAGTTTTCTTAAAAATTTCCTTTTATGGTAATTGATCGCCAGCTCTGGTACTTGGTCACATGATTTTACTACATGGAGAGCCCTAGATATGCAGCTATCAAATCATCAAAATTAAAATTCACTGCCAGTGGCTAGTCAGCTGGCTGGCTGCCGTTCCTGACACTGTTGACAGCTGTTTACATCATCTGGATCACCTGGCTGTGTACTGGCTGCCATAATTGCAGATTGCCTTACCAAGTCAGTGCCAGCTCTCAAGGTTCACTTTTGCAGAAAACAGATGAGTGTTCACCTTGTCTCTAAGCCAGTAAAAGCAAAGATCCAGGTGTTTCATCCAACCATGATGTTCAGGATTCTTGAAAACACTGATGGCACTTTGGTTGTCCATCTTGAGAGTGGAAGCCTGCTGTGTACCATATCCAATTTGCCACAGTAGGTGAGTTTGTAATCAGAAGTGCCCTTGACATATCCAGAGAAAGAGGATGAGATCATGTCTTACAATGAAACACAAGTAAAATTGTTGCCTTATTTCATTCTGGCTTATGTGTTTATACTTGTACTATATTAGTGCATTGGATTTAAAAAGGTGAGAAAATATTGTTGTAGCTTGAATTCTTCATCTGTGAAAATTTAGACCAAGACAAAAAAGAATTGTTATTGGAAAAATGCTTCTGCAAAGTGAGAGAAGTGCTAGCAGCAAGAACAGAACCAACTTGACCTTGAATGGTCTATTAGAGTCAACAAGCAAAAAACTGTACACATTTTAAGCATCTATTATCTTTTATAAATATCAGCTACTCTCAGATTATTGCTTTGCTTCTTGGTGAACCTGGGCAATCACATACATATTTACAATTTGTCATAGAATTTCAAATATCTGGCAAATATCCAGTCTCTAGAAAAGGTCTTAACACCAAGTGGATATATGAACTTCATATTCGTATTGGCATCTGTCAGACAAAAAGACAGATTATTTTTACACTGAGAATCATGTATGCAAAATATTATTTACATTACTATGAGCAATACTTACATATTTAGTAGTGCATAGAAAAAGATGCCACTACAGATGTGCCATGATACACAAGCCAATCTACAAACACTAATGAATTAGACCACTTGTGTACATGTTATTAAAAATAATAGTTTAGGTATCAGAGCATGGAAATTGAAAAAACATTGGCATATTATGCCCTTTATTCTTGCACTGATAAAACTATTAAGCAATAAGTTTTTCAGTTACTGCAAATTACTTCAGTCATATTGAATTTATAAAAAAAATATGAGAAATTTCCAACAAAACTTTCAGCTGTTGCTGATATGTTCAAGACATGATTCTGCTACTCTTTTCTGCTAGGGCAAAATCACTTACTGAAACCTCTTGAAAGTGTGTAGTTTTCTTTTCTTTTTAGTGATTGCTACTAACCAATACTCTAGAGGCAATCTTTCATCCTTCAATAATTATCTGGATGGAAATTTAAAAGCCCATCCATTTTCAAATTGTTTCACATTAACTAATGATGATTTTACTAATCTTCAGCACCATAACAAAGATCATATTGCTGTTGCATTTGAGCTTTGGTGGACCTCTGCACAAAGTATTTATTTTCAAGTGATTCAAATCCCAACCAAATTGATCGTGGTGAATTTTTATGGAGTGAATATGAAATTGATATCAACTTTCAGGCCCATCTCAGGAGTCTAGCAGATCAGGAAAATGAAATGTCTATAGTTTTTTGATTATATAGATATGACTGCACTTCTCCTTACTTGTCTGTACAATTCTTCTTATCATGTTGAAAATAGGTATTCAATGTGACAAAAAGAGACAATATTCTTCTTGTTATATCAAAAATGGTGGTGACAATGAAAAGAATTTTACTCTTTCTAGCCACATTGAAAACAGTGTTAATGAGGTGCTGTGCAGCTCCAGCTTTATGTGTGGAGGCGTCATGTACATTGTTCTATATGATAGTTGATTAGCAGATAGCACATATAGTTAAATAAAATTACATCCCACAAATCTATGTCACAAGGGGTGTCTTTATTGATGATGATTGTAGGTGGTTCTGAAATCTAGCTACCATTTCCTGTGCTTCCAGGCCAGTAGAAAGGATGGCAAATACCACAAGGAAAAAGCTGAAGTGGAAGCACTAAGATTTATTTCGTTTCACAGATGTCCTTGTGTCAAGCCTATCCAACACTGCATCTAAATATAGTTAGACCAGATGATGAGGTGCCCAAAGGATAATATCAACACTACTAGAGGAACAATGGATAAGCAAGGCATCATGACCAAGAAAGAGAAAATACCAATTGAACAATCATCAAGTTGACTTCTAATCAAATTTTCCAGGCCTTGAAATTTTTGGTTTCCTTCTTCAGGACCCACAAGAGCTCTCAACAAGTAGAACAGCATAATCTCAAGATTGATAAGTCCTTCACATGATTAGACTAGACCAAGACTTGTCATATGACAGAATTAGACTTAGTAAGTATGATGCTTTTATTATGGTAAGTCCTGAGAACAGTGAGTCTGATTCAGCAATAGCAGCCTTGAAAAATCTATGAAAACACATTGCCACATATTCGCAGTATAGGCAATGACCATTCAGTTAGCATTTTTCAATAAGAAGTTCCATTTCATGGGTATGGCTGGGTCATAGTCATCAGGGAGATCAGACAAGGCAGCCATATGAATGAAGTAAGCCTAATTATCTTTCTTGTCACAATGTTCGGCATCAAAATCTCCCATAGTCTTTAAGAATGGCGCCTATCATTTATTTTGAGCAAGACAAGGTTTTCAAACCACTTGATTAAATTATTACAGTAGCAACAAGCAGCAGAAACTCTACAAGAGACAGGGTGAGTGCAGGGGATAATGTGAAGTAATTTTTTAATTTATAATTTATTTTAAATACATCTAAATTTAATCATATCTACATTTAATGTACCTATGTAGTAGCAGGGGTCTAGGGGCACAGCCCCTGGCAAGCTCTAGATCTGTTGTGAGGCAACAGGTCTTAAATTTGTGTATATTACTAAGCCTAGCTAACTCCAGTAGCATCTGTCACTTTGCAATGAGTCTTAAGCTTGTGCTTATATAATAGATACTATTGCAGTTGCACTGAAGAGAAAATTTCAAATATGGTTGTCATGTAGTGTTGAAGCAGTTCTAAATATAGTCTTCTCATACATATAATTCCAAATATAGGTTGAGGGGGAGGAGGTAAATCATGGACTTGCCTTTATTCACCATCAAATTGTCTTGCACATCTTCAGATGGCCAACCACTGATCTTGTTTTTATATTTGACTAGATATTCAAGAGCATTATTTAATTTAGTCCACCAGTAATAAACAATAAACAAGTAATTACTCATATCATATAGCCATATCCTTGGCTTTGAAGCTCTCTGGACCTTGGTCTGGCTCTGCATAATCATTGAAGATAGAGAAGTGGGACCACATCATGTCAGAGTCTTGAAATCAGATTGCATTTCACTTTTGATTTTGGTTTTGATCTACAAAAATATCATTGAACATTTTATTAAGACATCATTCATTGATTGATTCAATGCCTACCTTGTCAGCTTTCTATATTTGAATCTGGATCAGTTGATTAGGATCATAAAAAAATTAATCTATTTAAACTATATCTTGGCCGTCAAAGTGCCCCTGTCAATATTCAATTACTTCTAGATATTTTATATTAGTATAGATAAACATAGTTTGGGTGATATTTATAACTACTCTCTGTATACTTATCATCTAGATGTGCAGATTAGATAGGCTCAGAAAACTCAAATGGATAAAGCTTACAATGCATATTAAAAGATTTATCTATTTGTTCTGCAGGGTCCAGAGGGTCTGGCATCTTTGAAAAAGTGAGGGAAAGTTTTTTTCCACCTATTGGCATTTGTATACATTTGAAAAAACAAATGAACCACAAATGATTGCTTTAGCCATAAAATACCAGGATCCTCCTGAAGTCTAGTAACTATAATCATCTTCTTCAAGTTGCCTAAGTCGCCTTCTCTTGGTGCTTAAAGAAACGCATCCCTGCTTGTGAGAACTAAAGCAGAGGTGAAAGCTCCACAGACAATGTTTTTCACCACTCGTACCACTCTGGCACGCCTCCACTTAAAAAAGGCTGTTGACTAAACCCTCTTGCTGGCATTTTTAATGTGTGTAGTGAGCTTGTGTTTCTGCCTTTGCAGTTCTCATGCTAGCTCAGTTTCTCTTTTTCTGAAAAATTTCTTCCCCAGCACTTGTTTCTGCCAAAGCTACACCAAACTTGAATCACCAGGGCGCCCAGAACCTCTTCTCCAAATTACCTTCCATGGCTAGAAAGCAGGATATCAGACATCCCAGCGATGTCCTTATGGCTTATCCAAATTCTTGAGATTGGAGTGAATGAATTGTCTGGCTCAGACAATCCTGTGCTTACTTTTGAAAGAACAGGAGTTACTCATCTAGTTCAAGCCTGGTTTGCTCAAGGCTGTTCAGTTAGTCTTTTTTTTAAATTGACTTCCTTTATCTAAGCAATGAATTATTTAGAAAGATTCTATGAGTCTCTCTATTGATAACTTTATATCTGGGAAAAGATTGATAGAGGTTGAACATTACTATCAGGCCTCAGCACCCATTGCCCTATACCTTTCAGCTTGCTTTAAAGCTTTGTATCCTGATTTACTTTCAAACCTATTCTGAAGCTTTCAAAGCTGGGGTTTGGGTTATGTCAGATCCAGGGCCTTGGATACACCTTCAAGTTGCTAAATTGCTTTTGCTTGTTAGAATGTTCTGTTCTACAGATATTCAACAGCCTAAACTGCAGATCTTACCATTCAACATAGCTGGTTTAAATGCATGTCCACTGTAAGCTTTCAATCTAAATGTAGCCAAGACAATTTGAGAGTGGATGAAAGCAAGTCCATGATTTACCCCCTTAACTGGCTAATCTTAGATTATCCAGAATGAAATGAAAGCTTAGAAGTTGAGGATTCTCCACCAGAAGCTTCTGCCCATGCCAAGCCACTCCCTCAGACTCTAAAGAATGGATACTTGGTGACTCCAAAGAGGATTCAAAACCAAAAAGCAGTAAACTCTCCTTGAACCTCACCATTACCTTCTTCATCATGTGTGTCATCCAGATCATATAAACATTATATTACCTTGACTGAAAATGTTAATGCCTGCTTCTTCTGTGGATCTTGTCCATTTTCTCACTTATTTTGACACCAAATTACAAACACAAGAAGATCCAGGTATATGTCTTTTATGATATATATTCTAAAGTGGATTGGGTCAGTGAATTGATAATGTACTCAGGTGGGCAGACTCACATGTTGGCCTGCTATAGACAGGTAGAAGGCAGCCCAGCAAGGCATTTAAGGCATCTAAACTATGCATCATTTTTCTAATGGAGAATCTGATCATTTAAAGAATTGTTTGTGAAGATAGGATCATTCTTTATCCTTTAGACAAGAAGATCAATGTGAAAGAAATGAAATGAAGCTCTTTTCAAAAGTGGTCTGGACAGTGTATTTTATAAAAAATATAATCAAGTCATACAGGAGGACAAGGAAACCAAACTCATGGTACTTCATATTATTGGCTATACATGTTTTGAAATTCTTGGTGAATTTTCTAACTGAGTCTTGCTATAGTATCTCATCTTGCAGTAGATTCAGATGTAGTGGCAAATAGTGCTTGGAAGTTTGGTCACAAGACCACCAAAAAACTGAAATGGAGACCAGACCAGACCGATTTGAGACTGCAAATTCCCAGGACTGCCAAAGACCAAAACCCTGGTCTTGGTCTTGGTCCTGAGGATTTTGTCAATAACTCAAGACTGAGAAAGACTGGTTGAACCGGTCTTAACTGGTCTTTTTGGCCTTATGAAAGTACAGTAATTTTTTATTTTAACTCAATTAATTTTATTGATTTGATGGTGATCAACAACCTTGTTTGTTGTTGATCACCACCACCCTCCCTTGCTCAAAACACAAGACGGAGCTTGTCCACCCACTACAACTCCTCTGTCTTGTGTTTCAACGCAATGGAGGCCACCACCACCCCTTCATCACTTGAAACACAAGACAGAGGGGTTGTCCATCCACCACAACACCTCCCTCTCACGTTTTGACACGACAGCGGCCCTCCCTCGCTTGAAATGCGAGCTGGAGGGCTTTTATTATTAGTAATATAATTATATAGTAAATTCATGTAATATAGTTAATTGATTTAATATAATAAATTTGTAAGTTAGGACCAGTCTGAACCGTAACTGGTTCAGACCAGTCTCAGGACTGAAAAAAACCGCAAAAAACTGGCCTGGACTGGTCTTCATCAGTTCAGTCTGGTTTTTTGAAGGTTTTGGATTTTGAGGGACCGGTTCCAGTCCCAGTCTTGCCCAAAAAAGGCAAAAGACCAGACCAGACTGAACTTTCAAGCACTAGTGGCAAATTTCTTGTTTGTAAAGAGTTACATTGAAAAAGTGCAATTGAAAATAATATTGGAATGAACAAGCAAGTCAAGGTAATGGGATTCTGGTTATTAAACAAGTCAATCACCAGCCATAGAATTTACTAGACTCCCACAAAAATTTAATCTAATCTATGAGAATGTGAAAGTTGAATGTGGTCCTACAGTTCCTTAATCTAGACAATCTCAACCTGGCCTTCTGATTAATCACCCTTGGTGATCTTGAGCATTATTGTTTCTCTTTTTGAACCTTTCAATTCAAATGTGAAGATTTTGTTGCCCTGTCCTCTTGAAAATTTTATCTATAAGCCACATCAATAGTAACACTCTCTGTAAAGTATTCAATTGTTTCCAGATTAAGATTTTCACTTCAAGCTTCAGGGCCAAGGCTGTGAAGTTCAAGCCTGAAGGTTGAGGCTTATATATGATACAACTACTGAATTGAGCTCTGTTATATATTGTTATACAAACATAACTACAGGTATAAGAAATATAAGTGCCAGTCAGTCGCACAAAAGATGTTAGACTTCAACTGTCAACCACAATGTCCTATTCAAAATTGAATCAGAACAGCATGTTAAATTACCATGCTTGACAAAAATGGCAGTTGTAGTGGAAAAATCTCTATTGGAACCTATGGTCCACAAAATAAAAGAAAAAGAACATTTTCTCTAAAGCAGTTTTAAATGGCACATATAGCTTCCATGCATCAACTGCTGCATATTCAGATTACTGGGCCAATAGCTTTGGAAAGAATCATTCCATTAAAATTCCAAGATGGCAAATCTGGCAAGCTTTTATCAGTTCTTTACTGTGCCTCACAGGTACTCATTGGAACTGGTTGGTTCCAAGTGGTCCCAACCAGATTCCAACTGGTTCCAAGCGGTTCCAATTGGTACTAGGTGCCAGAATAATAAATCCACTGTCAAAAGGGAGCTGAATAAAAGAATTCAAACAAATAAATTATTATATCTATTACACCACATATATACTTTAAAAGAATATATCTAAAAGGGAATTACCTAAAAAGGTAGTAACTAAAACGGGACTGAACACCAAGAACACACCCACATGTGATGTTCGGCACGAGACAGAATTCACAGAGCATGCTGAACACCTAAAACACACCAATGTGGGTGTGTTCTTGGTGTTCGGCACAAGCAGAAGATGTGCTGAACACAAAAAACACACCCATATGTGTGTTTTAGGTGTTCAGCGCGACGGGGACTGCAGAGGGTGCCCCGAAAAGAAACGCGTGCACACTGGGCGCATTTTTCATTTTTGGCAGGGGAGGACAAACAAAGGCGGACCAAACACCAAAAACACACCCATGTGGGCATGTTTTTCGTGCTTGGTAGGTAGAGGTGGAGAGGGGAGACAAGGGGGGGGAGTGTTGGTGGCAACGGGAGGGAGGAGGGAGGGGCAGGATACCCACCAAAGAATAGCCGCTGAACACGAAAAACGTGCCACAAATGGCACATGTTTCGTTTTCAGCAGGGGGGAACAAGTGAAGGCGTACCAAACACCAAAAACATGCCCATGCGGGCATGTTTTTCATGCTTGGTAGGTAGGGGTGGAGAGGGGGACGAGGGGGGCAGG
>Ga0307508_10007591_pt1 | contig 10080 bp, 8 predicted proteins | sample 9_EM_MG_FD_203089 | JGI IMG/M metagenome (GOLD analysis project Ga0307508, IMG submission 203089) | Populus trichocarpa ectomycorrhiza microbial communities from riparian zone in the Pacific Northwest, United States - 9_EM | ecosystem: Host-associated > Plants > Roots > Unclassified | place...
ACCGTCAGCCGCACCCGAGTAGGTCAGCCAGTCGACCAGTTGCGGCTTGAGTCGCCGCAGCGCGGCCCCGCGCTGCGCGTCGGCGCCGACCGCACCGGCCACCTCGGCGATCGTGGCCAGCCGGCCCAGCTCCTTGAGCCCGAAGTAGCTGCCGCCCGCGCCGGGCGGATCGGCCAGGTCGCGGTCGAGATCCGCGCGGACGGCCCGGGTCGCGGCCGCGGTCAACGGCACCTTCGGCACGCCGGTCAGCAGCCCGGGCATCGGCACCCGCACCCGCACCTCGGCCGCCCGGACCAGCGACAACGTCCCGCGAGCGTCGGGGTAGGAGCCGGCCACCGCGGTCGTACCGGCGACCAGGCCGGCGCGCTGGTGCGGCAGCAGGGCCCACACGCCCGGCTTGCCGGACGAGCGCCGGGCGGTGAGCGTCTGGGTGACCGTCCCGGCCCGCGGGTCGTAGGCCATCGCGGCGGTGGTCTGCACCACCGGATCGGCGGTGCTGGCCGCCTCCCAGCCGGCCGGGTCGGCCCCGGCCGGGACCTGGGCGACGGCGATCCGCTCGCCGGAACCGGTGATCGTCGTCCCGGCGAGCTTCAGGCCGTCGCCGAGGACGTCCCAGCGCGCTCCGGCGATGTCGAGCCGGGCCCGGTGCGAGTCGCTGCCCACGTCCCGGAACGCGCCGGTCAGCGTCGGCTTCGCCGCCCGGAAGCGCAGCCACACCACCGGGCTGCCCTGCACGACCGTGGCGTCGACGTCGCCGCCGCCGTCGAGGGCGACCCGGAGCACGACATGGAACGCCCCGTAGCCGACGACGCTGACCGCACCGGTGGCGCGGTCCGCGGTCAGGGCCGGCACGAACGGGGTGGTGATGGCCTTCGCGGCGGCGGTGACGTTCGCGCCGCTGAACTGAAGCCCGCCCGGCGCGGCCTGGACCGCCACCGGATGCGCCCAGATCGGCTGGCTGCGCGGCCCGGTCAGCGCGGAGCTCCACCACTGGTTGGTGGGGAGCGCCTGTCCCGCCAAGTCACCGGCCTGCGCCGGGGGCTTGGTCGGGGCCGATGCGGCGGGCAGCGGGCTGGCCAGGCTCCCGCGACCCGTGACGGTGGGAGCGGCGATCGGGGTGGTCGCGGCGTCCTCCATGACCGTTCCGGCGTCGCCGGACGGTTTCGGGGCGCTCGGGGCGGCCGGCCCGGAGCTGCAGGCGGTCAGCACGGCAACCGCCGCGGCCGCGCTGGTGAGCCGGCGCACCCTCTGCTGAACTCCGTGGTTGATCATGCGCTGTTCACCGCCGGGGTGCCGCCGGCCGCGGTAGTCGTGTCGACAACCACGTCGAAGCGCAGCCCCGGCACCAGGGTCCGGACCGTGGCGAGGGCGGCCGGCTCGGGCTGGAGCACCACGGTGAGCCGGTCCGAGGCGGCGGCCGCGCCGGTCGCGTCGACCTTCGGCTCGACTTGCTGCAGCGTAGTGGCGACCGGGCCCGACAGGCCGGGGCCGGTCACCTTCGCGGTCATGCCGAGTCGCAACTTGCGCAGCGTTTCCAGCGGCACGTCGACCACGAACGTCAGTTTGGCCGGGTCGTACAGGGTGATGATCGGCTCGCCGCCGCGGGCCACCTGCCCGGACGCGACGTTGATCTCGGCCACCACCCCCGCCGCGGGAGCGCGCAACGTCTGCACCCGGGTGCCGCCACCGTCGGCGGTCAACGTGACCTTGGCCAGCGTCTCACCGGCGGACACGCTCTCCCGCTCGTCGGCCAGCACCGCGCTCACGATCCCGGCGTCGGCGGATCCCACGGCGATCGGCTGGGCGGTCAGGACCGCCGGGCCGGCGTCCACAAAGTCCTGCTCGGCGAGGCGGTGCCGCACGATGTAGGTGCCGCCGGCCACTGCCGCGGCCACCAGGATCAAGACCACGACGATCGTACGCAGGACCGACAGCGCCTTGCGAAGGCGCCCCGCGCGCGTCGGGCGGTGCCGGGGAGCGGGGGCGGTCTCGGGGGCGGCGGGGGTCTGGTCGGGTTCGATGCCGGTGTCGACTGTGGTGCTCATGGTCGTGCCCTTCTCGGCCGGTGTGGCCTGGTCAGCGGGATGTCGCTGGTCTCTGGCGGCCCGGCGCCGGTGCCGGAACTGGTGGTTCTCGCGGGCCTGGCGGCTCGGTCGGGTGGCGGGCTGCTCGGCTTCGCGGGGGTGGTGGGCGGTTTGGCTCGGTGGGGGTGGCTGGGCGTTTGGCTTGGGCGGGGTGGCTGGGTGGCTGGGTGCTTGGCTCGGCGGGGCGGCGCGACTTCGCTCAGGCGCTCGCTGCGGCGGGTTGCTGGTCGGTGCTGTGCGGCACGATGGCTCGCCCGACGGCGCGCGGGTGTGCCGGCTCGGCCGCTGCCGGGGTCACGCGGTGGCGGATCCGCCCGCCGGTGACCGATTCGACGATCATCCGGCCCAGGATCAGCACGATCATGGCGGCCCAGCCGACGGACAACCAGGTCGGCGCCGGGTCGGCCATCACCAGCACCCCGACGACGATCCCCGTGACGTTGAGGATCAGCAGCGCGACCAGGGGCATGACCGCCCACAGTGACCGCGCGCCCGCCCCGCCGGCGTTGGTGACCTTCCACTTCGCCGGACGGCCGAGCAGCACACCGCCGATCGCCCGCAGGTGCACCGGGGCGGCGCCGATGCTCGCCACGATCGCGGCCGGCTTGAACCCGCCCGACTGCAGCCAGGTCACCAGCAGCACCGCCGCCTGGAACGGCACGTAGTGGGTGGCCCAGGCGACACCGTCGGCGCGGATCGGGCTCAGCGCGAAGAGCAGGTAGATCGCCGGGAACAGCATGAACGTCAGCATCGCCACCGAGAGCAGATAGTGGGTGCCGCAGAACAGATACTGCAGGCGCTGGTCGATGGTGAGGCCGGTGCCGCGCCGGAACAGCCGGCCGCGCAGCAGCACCTCGAAGCCGCCGCTCGCCCAGCGCAACTGCTGCTTCAGATACGACGGGACGTCCTGCGGCGCGAGCCCGCGGGCCAGCACCTGCGGGACATAGATCGACTTCCAGCCGCGCCGGTGCAGCTCGAGCGACGTCCAGATGTCCTCGGAGCTGCTGCCCGTCCAGATGCCGCCGATGCCGTCCAGCGCCGCCCGCCGGAACATCACGTTGGTGCCGACGCAGAACGCCGCGTTGAAGCGGTTCTTACCCGGGCAGACCAGCTCGTAGAAGATCCGCTGCGCCTCCCCGGAACCGGTCGCGACCAGGTTGACATTGTTTGTGTACGACTGCGGCGACTGCACGAACGCGACGTCCGGATCCTGGAAGTGCGGCAGGACACTGATCAGGAAGCCCGGCTCGGGCACGTGGTCGGCGTCGAAGATGACCACGAACTCGCCGTCGGTGCGGCCCAGCCCGGCGTTGACGTTGCCGGCCTTGGCGTGCGCGCCGCCGGCCCGCCGCAGATAGTCGACCCCGGCCTCGCCCGCGATCTCCCGCAACTCGTCGCTGTCGCCGTCGTCGAGCAGGAACGTGCGGTGCGGCAGATCCATGTCGCGCGCCGCCAGCACGGTCCGCCGGACCATCGAAGCGTCCTCGCCGTACGCGGTGATGAAGACGTCGATCGTGGGCACGTCGGCGCCGGCCCGCAGCCGGTTGCGCCAGACCGTCGCGTCGACGGGCTCGGGCCGGTCGTCGTGGGCCAGGATCGTCCACCATGTGCCGACCAGGTGAAACGCGGTCAGCCCCTCGGCGAGCAGCATGGTGACCCAGAGCCAGCCCGGCCCCCGATACGCCGGGTTGAGCAGGAAGAGCTGGTAGAACACCGTGGCGACGAGCGCGCCGATGATCGCGACGCGGGTCGATCGCTGCAGTGGCCGCCACGCCAGGCGGGTGCCCGGCCGGGCCGGCGGTGCGGGCGGTGCCGTCATGGATGCTCCAAGCGCGTTGATATTCGACACCGTGGATTCGGTGACTCACCTAGAGAACAGCAAAACCCGGCGCCGCGCGAGCCGAGGAAATGTGTTCCTCGTCGCTTACCTTCCCGAACCTGCAAAATGCATTCGACTTTGTTTCTCCGCCGTTTCAATGTCCACCAGCGACACCGCGTTGAGCTGCTGTTTTAGTAACCGGATCGCCAGTCTGTGGACATCGCGTGAAGATAATTAAGTCTCGTGTTCAAGAGTGAATAAGTGAGTCTGATTACAGCGTCCGGTGGTTTAGTGACGATTACGTCAGTCGATGGAAACGTTCGCGCAATATGATCTTCGGCGGTGTCTTGATCCATTTGCCGGGCGCTGATCGCGCCGCCCGTCCGGCCGCCCGCAGCCGAAGATCGGCGCGGCGGTAGGCTTACCGCATGGCCGACAGGACCGTGCTGGAATGAAGCGCGGCGAGATCTGGACCATCGGCGACCGCACCGACCTGCGCTATCGCGTCCTGGTGCTCTCCGCCGACAGTTACAACGAGCGAAACAACGCGTCGCCCTACTGCGCGCCGATCGTCCGGCAGCGCGGCTCCACCGAGCTGCCGCCCTACGCGGTGGCGCTCACCGAGCAGGATCCGATCACCGGCGTCGTGGTGGTCAACCGGATGCGCCGGCTGCCCGCCTCGGTCGGCGCGGAGCGGATCGGCATGGTCACCGGCGCCAGCATGGCCCGGCTCGCCGAGGCGGTGCGCGGCCTCTTCGAGCTCTGATCCGCGCCCCTTTCGAGTGACCACTATGGCGGGAAACCGCAGGTCACCTCGGCTGCGACGGGATCGGCGGGGATGACGGGCGGCCCGTCGCGGCGTATGCAGGAGCCCGGATATCCGACCGGGAGGAGCCAGCGTGACGCTTGGCAGGCAGGCGTACGCGGCCGTCGGCGTCGTCCCGGTAACCCGGTTCGAACCGTGGCTGGCCACCGTGCAGCGGGTGCTCGACGTGCTGCCGGGCCCGGTCGCGTTGCTGACCCCGGTGCGCGACGGGACGGGCCGGCTGATCGACCTGGTCCATGCCGCGGTCAGCCCCGAGGCGTTCCTCGCCGACGGTCGGCGCGGGTCCCAGCTGCTCGGCGTACGGATGACCGAGTCGATCGCCGGCGACTGCCGGATCGCCTGTGAGCACGTGCTCGACACCGGCGTGCCGGCCGTGCTCGGCCCGTTCGGCTACCGCAACGCCCGCTGGTCCATGCGGGCCCACCGCTTCGGCGACGGGCTGCTGACCAGCTGGTTCCGGCACGATGTGCCGCCCGTCCCGGTGGGGGTCGGCGCCGCCCGGCTGGCCGAAGTGGAACGACAGCTCGTCGAGCAGCGCCGGACGCTGGCCGCCGAGCACGAGCTGGCGGCCCGGCTGCAGCACATCATCCTGCCGCTGCCCGGCGGCCCGATCGAGCTGCCGGGGCTCAAGGTGGCGCTGCGCTATCTGCCCGCCGAGGACGAGAGCCTGGTCGGCGGCGACTGGTACCACGCCGGCGAGCTGCGCGACGGCTCGGTGCTGCTGGCCGTCGGCGACGTCGCCGGGCACGGCACCGTGGCCGCCACCACGATGGCGCAGTTGCGGCACGCCCTGCGCGCGCTCGCGGTCACCACCAACGATCCCGCCGTGCTGCTCGGGCATTTGAACCGGCTCACCTGCGACCTGGACCGGGAGACGCCGGAGACGACGGCGACCGCGGTCGTGGCCCGCTACGAACCGCGGCGGCGCCGGCTGACCTGGGCCCAGGCCGGCCACCCGCCGCCGCTGCTCAGCCGGGGCGGCCGGACGGCGCCGCTGGCCCGCCCCGACGGAGCGATGTTGGGCGTCGTCGACAACGCCGGCTACGCGACCGCCGGCCTCGACCTGTGCACCGGGGATCTGCTGCTGTTCTACACCGACGGCCTGGTGGAACACCGCCGGCGCAGTCTCGACGCCGGGATGGCCGAGGTGATCGCCGCAGTGGACGACGCGGTGGCGGTGGCACCGGAACAGCCGCTGGGTGAGTTGCTGAACCGGCTGCATCGCGCCAACCCCGACGACGACACCTGCATCCTGGCCTGCCGGCCGGCCACCGGCGAAACCCGCGACCTGCGCCGTTTTCTGGCCCCTCAGCCGGGGTAAGTCGAGAGAGCTGGGGTAACCCGATAACGGCGTGCCCGGTGGCGAAGGCAGCACCCCTTGGCCGCCGGGCAACGGCCGGTCCGGGCGGGCGGCGCGACGCCGTCCGCCCGGACCGTGCGGCTCAGCAGTTGCGCAGCTCGGGGGACTGGTTGAGCAGTTGGCCGCGCGGCGAGATGAACCGCTGGTAGCGCTCGCCGCCCACCGCGCTGAACCGGAACGCCGCGACCCGGTGGCAGTTCTGGAACGCGAGCCGGGCGCCGAAGTGCCGCTCCAGGCCGCCCCGGATGGCGTCACTCGCCAGGGCGCGCAGCAACTGGCCACGCTCGGCCTCGGACGGCGGCGGGATCTCGTGGTCGGCGAAGTCGCCGCCGCCGGTGGTCAGGTCGGCCATCACCGTGTTGACCACCGCCCAGGCGTACGGCAGGGAAGTGCGGACGCAGTCCACGAACTCGGCGTCGGAGACCTCGCCGCGTTCCGCGGTGGCGAGCAGGTCGGGGGAGACGTTGAGTGACATGCGGTTCCTCTCGACGGAGACGGGCCCGGCAGCAGACACCGGGCGCCCGCCGGCGCGGCAACGCCGGCGGACAACTCCATCTTGTTGGGAACGGTTTTCATTGTAAAGCGGGCGCGCGGAATTCACTCCCCGGCGTGGGTCAGTCCGAGGCGGGCGCCAGTCGCGCCGTCCACTTCTCCTCGATCCGGCCGAACCGGTAGACCAGCAGCGCGATGACCCAGGTGCCGACGAACAGCCCGACGATCACGTAGCCGACGTGGTCGAGGTTCACGTTGCCGATCGCCGCCAGCGGGCCCGAGGTGATGTCCAGCTTGTCGGTCAGGATCGAGACCAGCTCGATGGTGCCGATGATCAGCGCCACCGCGACCGACAGCCCGGTGATCGTGATGTTGTAGTAGACCTTGCGGACCGGCTTGGAGAACGCCCAGCCGTACGCGAAATTCATGAAGCAGCCGTCGATCGTGTCGAGCAGGCACATCCCGGCCGCGAAGAGCACCGGCAGGGTGAGCACGGCGTACCAGGGCAGCGCGAACGCCGCCGCCCCGCCGGCCAGCACCAGCAGCGAGATCTCGGTCGCGGTGTCGAAGCCCAGGCCGAACAGCAGGCCGATCGGATACATCTGCCAGGGCTTGGTGACCGCCTTGGTGGCGCCGGACAGGATCCGGTTCAGGAAGCCGCGGTTGTTCAGGTGGTGCTCGAGTTGCGCCTCGTCGTAGGCGCCGCGCCGCATCCGGCGGAACACCCCGATGATGCCGGCCAGCACGACCAGGTTGATGATGCCGATGACGTAGAGGAACACCCCCGAGACGCTGGTGCCGATCACGCCGGTGATCCGCTGCAGCGACGAGCCGCCGTCCTCGACCTGGCCGGCCAGCGCCCGTACGCCCAGACCGAGCAGCAGGCACAGCGCGAACACGACGCTGGAGTGCCCGAGCGAGAACCAGAAGCCGATCGACATCGGCCGCTTGTTCTCGGCCATCAGCTTGCGGGTGGTGTTGTCGATCGCGGCGATGTGGTCGGCGTCGAAGGCGTGCCGCATGCCCAGCATGTACGCGGTCACGCCGAGCCCGACCCCGAAGATCCCGGACGTGCCGACCTCGTAGTGCGCCGGCGCGATCACGAAGATCAGCAGCCCCCAGCCGATGACGTGCAGCGCGAGGATGAACCCGCCCATGCCGCCCAGGCTGAGCCAGCCCTTCGAATCGATCGCGTCCCGCACACGCATGGCCACCAATCCTTCCGCCAAAGGCATTGCTATTGCCCACAGCTTGCAACAACCACGATCATAAAGGAAGTGGCGTGCGTCACCGCAGTGCCGGATGGGGCGGGTGGGTTCGGCTAAAGTGCCCCAGTCCGTCGGCTGTCGTGCGAGGGGTTCGTCGCCGAGCACCGGCCGGATGGCTGTCCGGGTTCTGGGAGGTTTCTTTGACAGTCGACGATCGGCCCGACGCCGCCGCCGAGGCAGCGGAGGTCGAGCGCGAAGGGCTGGCGATCGCCGCCGAGCGGCAGACCCTGTTCAGCGACGCGGTCATCGCCATCGCGATCACCCTGTTGGCGCTGGAGCTGCCGGCCCCGGAGGGCACGACCAACGCCGAGCTGTTCCACTCGGCGCTCGGCTACCGGGTCGAGTATCTGGCCTTCCTGATCAGCTTCGCGGTGATCTGGGCGCACTGGTCGGCGCATCACCGGACGTTCCGGTATGTCACCGGCTTCGACCGCAGGCTCGGGACGCTGAACACCGCCTGGCTGTTCACCCAGGTCATCACGCCGTTCGCCACGAAGGTGATCAGCGGCGACGGCGCGTTCCAGGTGCGGTTCGGCTTCTACGCCGTGGTCCAGGCGGCGTCCAGCATCCTGTTCGCGCTGATGGTGATACACATCCGCCGGGCGGGCCTGTACCGGCCGGGCACCCCGATGGCGGCCTTCGACGACGGCCTGAGCCGGTCCTGGGCGTTCGTCGCCGCGTTTCTCCTCTCGATCCCGCTGTCCCTGCTGACCGACTACTCCTGGGTGTGCTGGATCGTGGTGCCGGTGCTCGGCTACCGCATCCCCGGCCTGTTGCGCCGCCGCCGGTCCTGAGCTACCGGAGCGCACCGGGCTGCCGGGTCCAGCGCATCGACAGCCCGGTGGCCGCGCGCTCGGTGCGGATCTCCATGATCGAGCCGAGGATGGTCGCGCGGTCGACCACGATCGGCCGGTCGTCCAGGCCATAGGTGATCCGGTCGGAGACGAAGACCGCGGCGCCCGCCGGCTGGCGCAACAGCGCCGCCGTCGGCTCGTCGAGCAGGCCGGGCCGCAGCACCTCCGCGGCGCGGTGCACGACGACCCCCTGGCCGGCGATCGCCGCATAGAGCGAGGCCGCGCTGAGATCCGCCGCCGCGAGCGCGGCCCCGGCCGGCGCACCGACCCAGGAAAGCTGGTGCACCGCCGGGCGGCCGGCGACAAACCTGAGCCGCTCGAGGCGCAGCGCCCGCTCGTCGCCGAGGTGCGCCGCGACCCAGGCCGGCGGCCGGCGCAGCGCCTGGGCGAGGATCTCGGTGGTCACCGTCTGGCCCTGGGCCCGCAAGTCCTCGGCCAGCCCGCGCAGCGAGTCGAGCCGGTAGGTGACCTTGGGCTCGGCCACGAAGGTGCCCCGGCCCGGCTGCTGGGAGAGCAGGCCGTCGTCCTCCAGGCGGCGCAGGGCCTGGCGCAGCGTGACGAGGGTGACCCCGTACGCCGCGCTCAGCTCCTTCTGCGGCGGCAGCGCCGAGCCCGGGGGCAGGGCGCCGCTGCGGATCTTCGCGGTCAGGTCAGCCGCGATGACCTGATACTTCGGCGTACGCGGTGGCAGCGGGCACCCCCATGGCTTCTCGTAGCGCGGCGACGTCACCGCGCAGATCGGCGGGTGCCGCTCCGTCGAGAACCCTACGCATCAGGGCGGCCCCGATCACCGCGCCGTCCCCGGCGCGCCCCGCCTCGGCGGCGTGCGCCGGTGTCGACACCCCGAAACCGATGATCACGGGCCGGTCGGTCACGGCCTTGACCCGCCGCGCGAGCTCGCCGGCCGAGGTGGCCAGGGCGTCCCGCTCGCCGGTCGTGCCCATGACGCTGATCGCGTAGACGAAGCCACGGCTGCGTGCGCAGATCTCGGCCAGTCGCTCCCGGGTGGTGGCCGGCGCGACGAGCAGCACCAGATCGATGCCCGCGGCTTCGGCCTCGGCGGACAGGTCGCCCAGCTCGTCCACCGGCAGGTCGGGCACGATCAGCCCGGCCACGCCGGCCGCGGCCAGCCGCCGGCAGAAACCCGGGGACCGGAAAACCAGATTGGCGTACGTCATGACGATGATCGGCACCCGGAGCCGCGGCGCGACGCGGGCGAGGTCGGCCAGGATCGTCTCGACGGTGGTGCCGCGGGCGAGGGCGCGGTCGGCGGCCTGCTGGATGGTCGGGCCGTCCAGCGACGGGTCGGAGAACGGCAGCCCCACCTCGACCGCGTCCGCGCCGCCATCCTGGTAGGCGAGCAGGTAGTCGGTCCAG
>Ga0307508_10007592_pt1 | contig 10079 bp, 4 predicted proteins | sample 9_EM_MG_FD_203089 | JGI IMG/M metagenome (GOLD analysis project Ga0307508, IMG submission 203089) | Populus trichocarpa ectomycorrhiza microbial communities from riparian zone in the Pacific Northwest, United States - 9_EM | ecosystem: Host-associated > Plants > Roots > Unclassified | place...
GGCCAGGCCGAGGTGCAGGGTGTGGCCGGCACCTGGAAGGATCTGACCGATTCAGTCAACTCGATGGCGTCGAATCTGACCTCGCAGGTGCGCAACATCGCCGACGTGACCAAGGCCGTCGCGGCCGGCAACCTGTCGAAGAAGATCACCGTCGACGTCAAGGGCGAGATCCTCGAGCTGAAGGCGACGATCAACACGATGGTCGACCAGCTCTCGTCGTTCGCCGCCGAGGTGACGCGCGTCGCGCGCGAGGTCGGCACCGAAGGCCGGCTCGGCGGCCAGGCCGAGGTCAAGGGCGTCTCGGGCACCTGGAAGGACCTGACCGATTCGGTCAACTCGATGGCCGGCAACCTGACCAGCCAGGTCCGCAACATCGCCGACGTGACCAAGGCGGTGGCGGCTGGCGACCTGTCGAAGAAGATCACCGTCGATGTCAAGGGCGAGATTCTCGAGCTGAAGGCAACGATCAACACGATGGTCGATCAGCTGCGCTCGTTCGCCGCCGAAGTGACACGCGTTGCGCGCGAGGTCGGCACCGAAGGCAAGCTCGGCGGTCAGGCCGATGTGCAGGGCGTGGCCGGCACATGGAAGGATCTGACCGAGTCGGTCAACTTCATGGCCGGCAACCTGACCTCTCAGGTGCGAAACATCGCCGAGGTCACGACCGCGGTTGCGGCCGGCGACCTGTCGAAGAAGATCACCGTCGACGTGAAGGGCGAGATCTCGGAGCTGAAGAACACGATCAACACGATGGTGGATCAGCTCTCGTCGTTCGCGGCTGAGGTCACGCGCGTGGCGCGCGAGGTCGGCACCGAAGGCAAGCTCGGCGGCCAGGCCGACGTGCAGGGCGTGGCCGGCACCTGGAAGGACTTGACCGAGTCGGTCAACTCGATGGCGTCGAATCTGACCTCGCAGGTGCGCAACATCGCCGACGTGACCAAGGCGGTCGCGGCCGGCGACCTGTCGAAGAAGATCACGGTCGACGTGAAAGGCGAAATCCTCGAGCTGAAGAACACGGTCAACACGATGGTCGATCAGCTGCGTTCGTTCGCGGCCGAAGTGACGCGGGTCGCGCGCGAAGTCGGCACCGAAGGCATCCTCGGCGGCCAGGCCGACGTGCAAGGCGTGGCCGGCACTTGGAAGGACCTGACCGAGTCGGTCAACTTCATGGCCGGCAACCTCACCTCTCAGGTGCGCAACATCGCCGACGTGACCAAGGCGGTGGCCGCCGGCGACCTGTCGAAGAAGATCACCGTCGACGTGAAGGGCGAGATCTCGGAGCTGAAGAACACCGTCAACACGATGGTCGACCAGCTGCGTTCGTTTGCGGCCGAGGTGACGCGCGTCGCGCTCGAGGTCGGCACCGAAGGCATCCTGGGCGGCCAGGCCGATGTGCAAGGCGTCGCCGGCACCTGGAAGGACCTGACCGACTCGGTGAACCTGATGGCGTCGAACCTCACGAGCCAGGTGCGCAACATCGCCGACGTGACCAAGGCGGTGGCCGCCGGCGACCTGTCAAAGAAGATCACCGTCGACGTGAAAGGCGAGATTCTCGAACTGAAGGCGACGATCAACACGATGGTCGACCAGCTCTCGTCGTTCGCCGCCGAGGTGACACGCGTCGCGCGCGAGGTCGGCACCGAAGGTCGGCTCGGCGGGCAAGCGCAGGTCCGTGATGTGTCAGGCACCTGGAAGGACCTGACCGAGAACGTCAACTTCATGGCCGGCAACCTGACCGGCCAGGTGCGCGGGATCGCGAAGGTCGTGACCGCGGTGGCCAACGGCGACCTGCAGCAGAAGCTGACGGTCGAGGCCAAGGGCGAGATCGCGGCGCTCGCCGAGACGATCAACAGCATGACCGACACGCTCGCGACCTTCGCCGACCAGGTGACGACCGTGGCGCGCGAGGTCGGCGTCGAGGGCAAGCTCGGCGGCCAGGCCAAGGTGCCGGGTGCGGCCGGCACCTGGAAAGGCCTGACCGAGAACGTGAACCAGCTCGCCGCGAATCTGACGACGCAGGTGCGCGCGATCGCCGAGGTCGCCACCGCGGTGACGCAGGGCGACTTGACGCGCTCGATCACGGTCGAGGCGCAGGGCGAGGTCGCGGCGCTGAAGGACACGATCAACGAGATGATCCGCAACCTGAAGGACACGACGCAGAAGAACACCGAGCAGGACTGGCTGAAGACCAACCTGGCGAAGTTCAGCCGCATGCTGCAGGGCCAGAAGGATCTGCTCACGGTCGGCCAGCTGATCCTGTCCGAACTCGCACCGGTCGTCGGTGCGCAGCAGGCCGAGTTCTATGTGCTGACGACGGTCGCGAACACACCGAAGCTGCGCCTGTTCGCGAGCTACGCGTCGGGCGGCCAGAACTCGCACGGCAAGGAGATCGAGCTCGGCCAGGGACTGATCGGCCAGTGCGCGATCGAGAAGTCGAAGATCCTGCTGACGAACGTGCCGAGCAACGCGTTCCGCGTCGCGACCGGCCTGAGCGAGGGCGCGGCGCTCGACGTGCTGGTGCTGCCGGTGGTGTTCGAAGACGAGGTTCGCGGCGTGCTCGAGCTGGCGTCACTCGAGCGCTTCAATCCGGCGCACCAGGCCTTCCTCGATCAGCTCACCGAATCGATCGGGATCGTGATCAACACGATCAGCGCCAACATGCGCACCGAGGATCTGCTGACGCAGTCGCAGTCGCTGGCCGAGGAGCTGCAGAGCCGGCAGCAGGAACTGCAGCAGACCAACGAGGAGCTGCAGGAGAAGGCACGCCTGCTGGTGCACCAGAACCAGGAGGTCGAGCGCAAGAACCAGGAGGTCGAGCAGGCGCGCCAGGCGCTCGAGGAGAAGGCCGAGCAGCTCGCGCTGACCTCCAAGTACAAGTCGGAGTTCCTCGCGAACATGTCGCACGAGCTGCGCACGCCGCTGAACAGCCTGCTGATCCTGTCGGACCAGCTGTGCAAGAACAGCGAGGGCAACCTGACCGCCAAGCAGGTCGAGTTCGCGAAGACGATCCACCTCTCCGGCAACGACCTGCTGATGCTGATCAACGACATCCTCGATCTGTCCAAGATCGAATCCGGCACGGTCGCGGTCGATGTCAGCGAGCTCCGTGTCGAAGACCTGCAGCGCTCGGTCGACCGCAGCTTCCGCCACGTCGCCGAAGCCAAGCACGTCGAGTTCGAGATCGTCGCCGAGCCGCCCTTGCCGAAGACCATCGTGACCGACGTGAAGCGGCTGCAGCAGATCATCAAGAACCTGCTGTCGAACGCGTTCAAGTTCACGCACCACGGCTCGGTGTCGCTGACCGTCAGCGTCGCGACGAGCGGCTGGTCGCGCGACAACGACGAGCTCAATCGCGCCGGCCAGGTGTTCGCGTTCGCGGTGTCGGACACCGGCATCGGCATCTCTCCCGACAAGCAGCAGATCATCTTCGAGGCGTTCCAGCAGGCCGACGGGTCGACCTCTCGCAAGTACGGCGGCACCGGCCTCGGTCTGGCGATCAGCCGCGAACTCGCCCGGCTGCTGGGCGGTGAAATCCGCCTGATCAGCACGCCGTCGCGCGGCAGCACCTTCACGCTGTATCTGCCGCAAAGCTACAGCCCGTCGCGCGCCGGCCGTCACGCGCGCAGCGCAAGCGACGCTGCCTCGGCGCCGGTCGCACGCACGCCGGTGGAGTACATCGACGTGCGGCCTGCCGACACCTCGACCGCGGCCCCGTCCGAACAAGAGCCCATCGCGGCGCAGGACAGCGACAGCTTGCTCGCCGCCAATGTGGCCGAGGACGACCGCAACGACATCCGGCTCGGCGACAAGGTGCTGCTGGTCGTCGAGAACGACCTGGCGTTTGCGAAGGTGTTGCAGCAGGCGGCGCGGCGCAACGGCTTCAAGGTGCTGGTCAGCACCAGCGGCGCCGGTGCGCTGGCGATGACGCGCGACTACCAGCCCGCGGTGATCACGCTCGACATCTTTCTGCCCGACATGGAAGGCTGGCGCATCCTCGAGCGCCTGAAGACCGACCTGGCGACGCGCCACATCCCGATCTGCGTCGTGTCCACCGACGATTCGCGGCAGCGTGCGCTGAATGCCGGTGCGGTCGGTTTCCTGACCAAGCCGTTCCAGTCGATCGACGAGGTCGATGAAGCGCTCGGCCTGCTCTACGAGTTTGCCGATCGCCGCAGCAAGCGCCTGCTGGTGATGATGGCGCCGACGCCGGCGCGCGCCGGCTACCTCGACGCGCTCGATGCCGAGACCGAGATCGTGCTGGCCGATTCCGCGGCCGCGGCGCGCATCGAACTCACCGGCGGCAACGTCGACTGCCTGATCACCGACGGCAGCGTCGCAGACTTCGGGCCTGAAGACGTGATCGAGGCATTGGAGTCGCGCCCGCTGGCGCGGCAGATGCCGATCGTGCTGGCCTGCAGCGACGCGGAGGTCGCGTCGCGATGGGAGCGTGGCCACAGCGCATTCGCGCTGCGGCGCGCCGATTCGCTCGAACGCATGCTCGACGCGACGGCCTTCTTCCTGCACCGCGGCGAAGCCGCGATGTCGGACGAAGAACGCCGTTCGGCACGCGCGCTGTTCGAGGCCGACCGTGTGCTGGAGGGCCGCAAGGTGCTGATCGTCGACGACGACATGCGCAACATCTTCGCGCTCGCGACGGTGCTGGATGCCCAAGGCATGGTGATCGTCTCGGCCGAGAACGGCCGCGACGCGATCCGCCTCGTCGAGACCGACCCCGACATCGACATCGTGCTGATGGACATCATGATGCCGGAGATGGACGGCATGGAGACGATGCGCCGGCTGCGGCTGCTGCCCCGCGGCAAAGACTTGCCGCTGATCGCCGTGACCGCGAAGGCGATGAAAGGTGATCGCGAGAAGTGCATCGACGCCGGAGCCTGGGACTACCTGTCCAAGCCGGTCGATACCTCCTACCTGCTGGTCGTTCTGCGCGGCTGGCTGAGCAACTGAGATGCACGTGTCCGACGAACATGCCGCTGCGCTGAAGATCGGCGAGAAGTCCAATATCCTGATCGTCGACGATCTGGCGGAGAAGCTGCTCGTCTTCGGCACGGTGCTCGAGGAGCTGAATCAGAACCTCGTGTTCGTGCGCTCGGGGCGCGAAGCGCTGCGCGAGATCCTGCAGCGCGAGTTCGCGGTCATTCTTCTCGACGTCAACATGCCCGACATCGACGGCTTCGAGACCGCCACGCTGATCCGCCAGTACAAGCCGTCGGCGCTGACTCCGATCATCTTCATCACGTCGTACGCCGACGAGATGCAGACCGCGCTGGGCTATTCGCTCGGTGCGGTGGACTACATCCTGTCCCCGGTCGTGCCGCATGTGCTGCGCAGCAAGGTGCAGGTGTTCGTTCAGCTGCATGCGATGCAGCGGCAGATCCGGCGCCAGGCCGACGCGCAGGCCGCGTTCGCCGCGGCCGAATCGGCGCGTGCGGTGGCCGAGGAGAACGATCGCCGCTCCGCCTTCCTGTCGAACGCGAGCCATGTGCTGCACCGCTCGCTGCAGGTCGCGGTCGGCATGCGCGACCTCGCCGGCCTGATCGTGCCGGCGCTGGCGCCGCTGGCGATGATCCTGCACGCCGACGCCGCGGCGCTGCGGGGCAAGGTGCTGGTCGCCACCGAGGTCGGCAACAGTCGTTCGTTCCTTCAGGAAGTCGAGCGCGCGGCGCTGGCGCCGCTGCTGCTGAATGCGCTGCAGGCGGTGATGCGCGACCGCCAGCGCGTCGACCTCGGCGCGCCGCAGTTGCGCGCCTTGAATGCGCCCGGCTTCGATTTGCCGGCGCACTGGAGGGCAGCCGGCGCGACGCTGCCGCTGGCGTCCGCCGCCGTTGTGCCTCTGCTGAACGGCGACCGCGTGCTCGGCGCGGCGCTCGTCGCGTCGAGGTCGGGCGCCGCCGCGCCGATCGACTGGCGCGTGCTCCACGAGCTCGGCGCCCGCGCCGCCGCGGCCCTCGAGAACGCGCAGCTCTACGAAAGCCTGCAGACCGAGATCGTCGAGCGCCGTGCCGCCGAGGCGGGTCTGCAGGAGTCGAGCCGGCGCAAGGACGAGTTCCTGGCGATGCTGTCGCACGAGCTGCGCAATCCGCTCGCACCGATCAGCACCGCGGTCGAGGTGATGCGGCGCCTCGGACCGCAGGACGCGAAGTTCAGCGCGGCGTCCGACATCACGCTGCGCCAGTTGCGGCACATGACGCGCCTGGTCGATGAGCTGCTCGACGTGGCGCGCATCAGCCGCGGCAAGATCGTGCTGACGCGCGAGAAGGTCGACCTGAACGCGGTGATCGGCCACTGCGTCGACACCGCTCAGCCCTTTGTCGACGGCCGCGATCAGCGGCTGCGTGTCGTGCCGTTCGCTGCGCCGGTCTGGGCCGACGGCGATTTCGCGCGCATCGCGCAGATCGTCTCGAACGTTCTGCACAACGCCTCGAAGTACAGCCCGCCCGGCTCGTCGATCGAGCTCGCGGCGCAGCTGGAGGAGAGTGCCGCCGTGATCCGCGTGCGCGACCAGGGCATCGGCATCGACGCGCAGTTGTTGCCGCACGTCTTCGATCTCTTCAGGCAGGGCAACCGGGGGCTCGACCGATCCCAGGGCGGCCTCGGCGTCGGGCTGACGCTGGCGCGCCGGCTCGCCGATCTGCACGGCGGCAGCCTCGACGCCTTCAGCGACGGCGTCGACAGCGGTTCCGAGTTTGTGCTGACGCTGCCCGCGGTCGACCGCGGGGCGGTCGCCGGGGTCGTGGCAGCGCCGGTCGCGCCGCAGCAGCACGCCGAATGCAAGATCCTGGTCGTGGACGACAACCGCGACGCCGCCGAAAGCATCGCGACGTTTTTCAGGATGCAGGGCCAGACGGTGCAGACCGTGCCCGACGGCCTGCGCGCCCTCGCCGCGGCCGCCGACTTCGTTCCCGACGTGGTCGTGCTCGACATCGGCCTGCCGCTGCTCGACGGCTACGAAGTCGCACGGCGCCTGCGTCAGCTGCCGTCGACCCGAAGCGCGCTGCTGCTGGCCCTGACCGGCTATGGGCAAAGCCAGGATCGGGCGCGCGCCGAGGCCGCCGGCTTCGATCGTCATTTCGTCAAACCGGCCGACCCGCTCGCGCTGCTGGCTGCCATCGACACGTGGGCGCGCAATCCGGTGCGCGCCACCACGGCGGCAGCAGTCGCGGCCGTCGACACCCCCTGATTCGGAGAGCCAGCCGCCATGCCCCTGCGCACCCCCCTCGGCGACCCGATGTCGCGCCTGTTCTTCGATCGCCATCCGCACGCCGCGCTGCTGATGGATGGCAACGGTCGCGTGCTGCACGCGAACGCGGCAGCGGACTGGCTGTCGCTGCATGGCGCGTTTCTAGATTTCGCCGACATGACCGGCTTGTCATGGGCCGATGGCGGCGTCCTGCCGCACGATCTGACTGCGGGCTGGACGCGCCGGCTGCGCGTGCGCGCGGCCGACAGATCGTCGCGCCAGGCCGATGTGAGCCTGTTCCGCGCGACCGAGTCGCCGGGCGACATCCCGACCTTCTTCGTGGTGCTGCGCGACGTCACCGCGGCCGTCGAGGCCGCACGCGAGGGTCACCAGGTCGAGAGCCGCTCCCGGGTCACGACCGACACGGCGCCGGTGCTGATCTGGATGGCGGCCAACACGATGATGCGGGACTGGTTCAACAAGTCGTGGCTGCGCTTCCGCGGCCGCACGCTGGGCGACGAACTCGGCGAAGGATGGACCGAAGGCCTGCACCCCGAGGACCTCGAGCGCTGCCTGGGCGTGTACTCGGCGAGCTTCGAGGAGCGCGAGCCCTTCACGATGGACTACCGCCTCAGACGCAGCGACGGCGTGCACCGCTGGATGCTGGAGACCGGCATTCCGCGCTGGAACGACGACGGCGATTTCCTGGGCTACATCGGCACCTGCCTGGACATCACCGATCGCAAGGAACTCGAGGACAAGCTCGCCGACCGCACGCGCCTGCTGCGCCTGTCCGATCGGCGCCGCGAGGACTTTCTCGCGCGCCTGTCGCACGAGCTGCGCAACCCGCTCGGCGCGGTCGCCAACGCCGCGGCGATCCTGCGCACGATGGAGCATGGCGACCGCAATCTCGCGCTGGTGCGCGACATCATCGAGCGCCAGGTCAGCCAGCTCAGCCGGCTGGTCGGCGACCTGGTCGACGTGACGCGCATCACCAAGGGCAGGATCGTGCTGCAGCGCGAGCGCCTCGACCTCGACGCGGTGGTCGCTGCGGTGGTGGACGAGGCGCGCCCCGTCACCACGCAACGAGCCCAGGTCGTGCAGGTCGAATCGACCGCACCCGGGCTGCAGTGCGACGGCGACGCGCACCGCCTGGGTCAGGCCTTGTCGGCGCTGCTGCACAACGCGTCGAAATTTTCGCCCGACGGGGCCTCGATCATGGTGTCGGTGCAGGGGTCGGCCGACAGCGTGGCGATCGTCGTCAAGGACATGGGCGCCGGCATCACGCCGGAGCTCCTGCCGCACGTCTGCGAGATCTTCGTCCAGGGATCGCAAAGCAGTCTGGGCAGCGGGCTGGGCGTCGGTCTCACCATCGCCAACCATGTGGCGCGCCTGCACGGGGGCGAGCTGCGGCTCGACAGCGCCGGTCAAGGGCTGGGCACCGAGGCCTCGCTGACGCTGCCGCTGAAGGCGTACGTGCCCGAACTCGTCGCCGACCTGTCGTCGATTTCCGGGTGCCGCGTGCTGATCATCGAGGACAACGACGACACGCGCGAGAGCCTGCGCATCCTGCTCGAAATGCAGGGCAACAAGGTGGTCACCGCCGCCGACGCGGCGCAAGGCTTGCAGGCCGCGGCCGCGTTCACGCCGGAGCTCGTCGTCTGCGACATCGGCCTGCCCGACGTGGATGGATTCGCGCTGGTTCGCAGCCTGCGCCAAACGCTGGCCGGACAGCCCACCCGCTACATCGCCGTCACCGGCTACGGGCGTGCCGAAGACCTGGACCGCGCGATGGATTCAGGCTTCGATTCGTTCCTGGTCAAGCCCCTGCGGGTGGCCGCCACGGACATACCGACGCCATCGCGCCCTGGCGAGACCGGCTAGACGCCAAACTCATCCGATCCTCCGGGGCTGTCCGGTCCGACGTCGGGGCATCGTCTTACAAGCCCATCCCTGGATCGCGACAAAACTACCGGCATCACCGGGAGTATTGCCGTGGATCTCGAAACATTGATGGATCACTATCTTCGCCTGCAGCACGACCTGTCCAGCGCCTATGAGCGGCGGCCGTGGCCCAGCGTCCTCATCGATCAGCTGGCCGACCGCCTGAGCGCCACCGAACGCGAGATCGCGGTCGCGGCCAGTGAATGGCAGGCGGACGGACACCTCGACTTCCCGGGCGTCGAGGTCCTGAATCTGGCGATGGCTGCGCGTCAGGCCGAGGGGCACGGCTGAGGTCAAGCTGACCGACCGCACGCCCCTAGATTTTGGGGGACCTGTCAGAGTTGTCAGTATGGCGTAAGGCGGCTGGATGTTAAAAGTCCGCGCATGCCCAAGATCTCGTTCGCGCCCGGACTCTCGACGGAGGATTGGCTGCGCCGCTGCGCGAGCAAGATCTCCGAATTCGACGACACGCTGTCGGCGCGCGACGTGGCCGACCTCGCCCGCGCGCTGGGCGAACGGCCCAGCTGCCGCGTCCTCGAGCCTGAACACGCGGCCGGGCTGCTGTTCGACAACCGGCTCAGTTCGTCCCGCTGGGGCGATCTCGAAGACTGAACCGTGCAAAGTGACACTCGATCGTCCGGCGGACGGTCAAGAGCGGTCACCGCGGCGGCGCAGCGCAATGAATACTCGATAGACTTCGGATCGATTCGGGTTCTCCTCCGGTCGGCACTGTGCCGGTTCTTCTTCGCGGGGCTTCATGCTTGACGAGTTGCGCGTACTGGTCGTCGACGACGTGCGGGACATGGCCGAATCGATGGCCCTGGCACTGACGCTGGATGGGTTCGATGCGAAGACCGCCTTCGACGGCGTGCAGGCGCTGGCCCTGGTCGAGGCCTACAAGCCGCATGTCGTGCTCTTCGATGTCGGCATGCCG
>Ga0307508_10007593_pt1 | contig 10079 bp, 7 predicted proteins | sample 9_EM_MG_FD_203089 | JGI IMG/M metagenome (GOLD analysis project Ga0307508, IMG submission 203089) | Populus trichocarpa ectomycorrhiza microbial communities from riparian zone in the Pacific Northwest, United States - 9_EM | ecosystem: Host-associated > Plants > Roots > Unclassified | place...
ATCCCGACGCGCTCGGCCGCCCCGGCGACCATCCCGCGCTTCCACCCGGGGCCCGTCCGCCCGCTGCCGGCGAGCACCCGGTCGTCCTTCCACCGAGGCCCACGTGGGCGTCACCGCGGCCGCCGGTCCCGGCCGCGGATGCGGATGCGGTTTCGCCGGCCACGGTGGGCGATGGCGGCCCGTCGGCCCAGGTGGGCGATGGCGGCCCGTCGGCCCCGGTGGGCGATGCCGGCCCGGTGGGCGATGCCGGCCCGCCGGCCCTGGGCGTTGCCTCGGAACCTCCGAGGTCCGGCGAAGACATCGGTGCGGCCGCATCTACGGCGGATTTCGGTGCGGCCGCGTCTACGGCGGATTTTGGTGCGGCCGCGTCTACGGCGGATTTTGGTGCGGCGGCGACCGCCGACTTCTTCGGGCGACCGCGGCACGCCGCCCTTCCGCCGAGCTCCACGAGCCCGGAACCGGCGGGGGACGGGACGATTCGCGGCACGCGGACGCCCGGCGCCGGCGTCTCGGGCCAGCCCGGCACCGGCGGGTCGGCCGCCGCCTCGCCGTTCGATCAAGGGCCCCAGCTGCGCCCCGCAGGCCTCCCGCCAATCGACCCTCACCGCGGTCACACCGATGCGCCGCACTCCGGCGCGGACAACGCCACGCCCGCGTCCGGCGCCGGGGAACCGTCCGGCGGGCCCGGTGGGCCGTCGCTCGGGGTGCTGCCCCTTCGCGGAGTCGGGCTGGAGGCGCCGCGGCGCGGTGGCGCGACCGCCGACGGGATGGACCCCGGCGACGAGGCGCTGCTGGTCGAGACGCAGCGGCTGCTGAGCACCAGCCTGACCTTCGCGGGCGGCCCCGGCGAGGTCGCCGAGCGGTTCCGGGCGGCGCTGCTACAGGCACATCCGGCGCTGCTGGCCGCGTTGCCGGGCGGACCGCGTACCCAGGTCGCCCAGCTCGCGAGGGTCGTCACCTGGCTCGTGCACCACCTCGACGATCCGCCGGCCCTGGTCGCCGGGTGCCGCCGGCTGGGCGCGGCCCTGGCCGCCTGCGGGGTTCGCCCGCAGCAACTGCAGATGGTCGGCGCGGCGCTGGCCGAGGCGATGCGCGCCGGGATGCCGCCGGGGACGTGGCGGCAGGATTTCGACCTGGCCTGGCGGTCGACGTGGCAGCACGCGTACGAATGGATCGTGCATGGGGAGACGACGGCCGCCGACGAGCCGGCCGTGTGGACCGCCGTCGTGGTCGGGCACGAGCTGCGCCGACCCGACCTGGCCGTGGTGAGCCTGCGCCCGTACCTGCCGGTGCCGTTGCGCCCCGGGCAGTACGCCCGGATCGAGGTTCAGCAGCTGCCGGGGATCTGGCGGCCGTACTCGCTGGCCGGCCGGCCCCGCCGGGACGACGTCCTCGAGCTGCACGTGCGGGCCAAGACGCGCAGCGGGGTCAGCGGCACGCTGGTCCACCGCACGAAGGTCGGCGACGAGGTGCGGCTGAGCCGGGCCGAGGGCGAGATGGGCCTGCCCGTGGAGTCGGCGCGGGACCTGCTGATGATCGCCGGAGACACCGGGGTGGCCCCGTTGAAGGCCATGCTGGCGGAGCTCGCGGACAGCCGCGACCCGCGCTCGGCGGTGCTCTTCTGGGGCGTACGGAATCTCGAGGAGCTCTACGACATCGCGGAGATCACCGAGATCGCGCGTGCCGCGCGCCGCTCCACCGTGGTGCCCGTGGTCTCCGAGGGCGACCCGGGACCGTACGCGTCGGGCCTGGTCACCGACGCGGTGGCGGCCTATGGCGAATGGTCCGACCACGAGGTCTATCTGGCCGGACCACCGCTGATGCTGGCCGCCACGAGAGCGGCGCTGCGGCAGCTCGGCGTGGCCTCGGAGCGGATACACCACGACGCGCCCGAGTGAGCGCGCCCGGCCGACGCTCTAGGCGAGCGCGTCGTTGAGGATCTTGGCGTACGCCGGGGGGACGTAGGACGGGCCGCCCGGAGTCAGGACGTCGTCGCGGGAGGCCTCGGCCCAGGCGGAGGGTGGCACGGCCGCGCGCAGGGCGGCCAGCACGGGCGCGTCGTCGGCCAGCATCGACAGGGCGACCAGCGACTCCCGCACCTCGCCGACGCATTCGAACGGCTTGTGCGCGTCGATGCCGAGCAGTTCGAGGAAGCCGGGCACCTGGGCGAGGTCGGCGAACAGGTCGCGGGAGAAGATGCGGGTCAGCCGGGCCCGGTCCATCGCGGGGGCCATGGCCAGGAAGACGAACCGGCATTTCGGGCAGTCGCCGCACCAGCGGGCCGTCGGGTCGTGCAGCTTGAACGCCTTGTTGCAGCTGGTCACCACGTCGTCGTACGCGTCGTGGAGGGCGAAGAGCTGGGCGATGTGCAGCTCGGACAGCGTCCGCAGCAGCGAGAAGTACGGCTCGGTCAGGCCGCTGTGCGCGCTCACCGCGGCCCGCAGCAGGCCCTCGGCCTCGATGCCCTTGGACCACTGATGGTTGATCTCGTGACCGTTCCAGATCAGGTTGGGGTCGGAGGCCGAGCGCTCGTTCGACATCACTACCGGCCCGAGGCCGTGCCAGACCGCGGTGGCGATCGCGATCAGCGAGTTGATCGCGGTGACCGGGATGTGGCCGTTCAGCGCGCCGGCCGCGTTCAGCTCGAAGAGCCTCGGGTCGAGCCGCCGGCGGGCGGCCAGCGCGCTCAGGCCCGAGGCGTCGTCGACGGCGACGATCACGTTGTTCGGGTTGACCGAGAACGGCACCGGGTCGAGCCCGGCCGCGCGCAGGATCTCCAGCGTGACGATCGAGTCCTTGCCGCCGCCGACCGCCGACAGGGGACGGCCGCCGGAGTTGTCCACGGGCGCGGCGGGCTCGGTCACGCCGGGCACCTCCACCCGCAGCTCGAGGACGTGCGGCAGCCGGTTGCGGTACGCGTACTCCGCCATGCCCTTGGTGTAGACGGCGGTGAAGAAGTCGGCCGCTTCCGCGGGCGCCGCGGCCGGCGCGACGACCCGCCCGGGGGCGCCGACCTTGAAATAGCTCACGCCGGCGACCACGTGCAGCAGGTCGAGGACGCGGTGGAAGGCGGGCGGCACGTCGCGGCCGGCCGGGACCGGGAAGGTGATCGTCTCGGTGAAGGAGAGCGGTTCGGGCCCGTCGAGCACATAGTCGAACGTCGCGACCCCGGTGAGCGGGTCGAAGGCGTACGAGGGAAAGCGCATGACGTCGAACGGCACCCGGAAACTCCTGTCGTAAGGCCGACCGGCAATACTAGTGCCACTCGACGAGGAGGGATTCACGTGCGCCTGGCAGACCTGAGCGGCCGGTCGGTGGCGGTCTGGGGGACCGGCCGGGAGGGCCGCGCGGCGGTCACGGCCATCGCCGGACACCGGCCGTCCCGCCTGATCGCGGTGGACGACAGTGCCAACTTCCTTTCGATCCCGTGGGAGGGCGCGCTGGCCGCGCTGGCCGCGCTGGCCGGCGGCGATCACGCCTTTCCGGCGCTGGTGACGGCCGACGTCGTGGTGCGTTCGCCCGGCGTTCCGCAGACCCATCCGTGGATGCGGGAGCTCCGCGAACGCGGCGTCACGGTCACTGGCGGTAGCGCCCTTTGGATGTCCGATCACGCCGCGCGCACGATCGGCATCACCGGCAGTAAGGGCAAGAGCACGACCTCGGCGTTGGTCAGCCACCTGCTGGCGGCGGTCGGGCGGCCGAACGTCTTCGGCGGCAACATCGGCGTCCCGCTGCTCGATCTGCCGGCCGCCGAGCAGTACGTGTTGGAGCTCTCCAGCTACCAGTGCAGCGACCTGACCGACTCGCCGCGGGTGGCGGTGGTCACCGCGCTGTTCCCGGAACACCTGGACGCGCACGGCGGCGAGCGTGAGTACTACCGCGACAAGCTCAACCTGCTGCGCCATCGCCCGGAGCTGATCGTCGTGAACGGCGCGGACGAGCGGCTGCGCGACGAGATCCGCGGGATCACCGACGCGAACGGCTTCCCGCCGGTGCCGGCCGGCGCCGGGGACTCCCGGTTCCGGATCGAGGAGGAGATCGTCTACTGCAGCGACGAGCAGCTCTTCCCGCGCTCGGCGCTGCGCCTGGTCGGCGCGCACAACGGGCGTAACCTCTGCGTGGCGCTGGCCGTGCTGGACGGTCTCGGCCTGGACGTGGTCGGCCTGAAGGACGAGTTGGCCGCGGCGGCCGCGTCGTTCGAGGGTCTGCCGCACCGGCTCGCCGAGATTGAGGACCCGTCGGGCCTGACCTTCGTCGACGACACGCTGGCCACCAGTCCGTACTCGACGATGCACGCGATCGAGGCGTACGAGGGTAGGCCGTTGACCGTCCTGGTCGGCGGCACCGATCGCGGTCTTGACTACGCTCCGTTGCGTGAGTTTCTTGCGGACCGCGAACTCACCGTGATCGGCCTGCCCGACAGCGGCCCCCGCATCCTCGCCGAGTTGGCAGGCCTGCCCGGGATCCGCACGGAGAACGCCGAGGACCTTCCCGCCGCCGTCAGCCTGGCCCGCAAGCTGACCCCGCCCGGCGGCGTCGTCCTGCTCTCTCCGGCGGCCCCGAGTTATGGCCGCTTCCGCAACTTCGAGCACCGTTCCGAGGTCTTCGCCCGCTCCATCCGGGAAACCGCCTGACCAAGTTCTGATCTTGTTGCCCGGGGTGACCGGGTGTTTCGTCGTGCCCTGGAGTTGGGCCGAACGGACCGCAAGCGATGGGCCGGACGGATCGCCGCTGACGGCGAACCTCCGATGACAAACGGGTCGTAAACGGCCTATGTGCCGGCGGCCGCACCTTACCGACCATTTCGGGATCGATGCCCGTCAAGCGCTAGCCGGCGAACGTGCGTTCATCGACGCGGCTTTGAAAGCTTCGCCCACGGTCTTGACAGGAAGGGTTGTTTAGTAAGAACTTTTACCGCAACAGTAAACACTCCTTCCTGAAAGGGTGGCCCATGAACGAGCCCGAGACGGACGGCGCCGCGTCGACCGCGGTCGTCGCCCCCAAGGCTCGTGATCAGGGGGCCGTCGCCGCAGGTGGGAGGCCTGACGCCGAGGCGGGTGCAACGATCAACTCCGATGGCGTGCTGGCTCGGGTGCGGTCGTTGGTGCCGGAGTTCACGGGGGCGCTCCGGCGGGTGGCCGAGCAGGTCCTGACCGACCCGAAGGCGGCGTCGCGGGCCACCATCGTCGAGCTCGCCGAGCGCAGCGGCACCTCGCCGGCCACCGTCACCCGGTTCTGCCGGGCGCTCGGGTTCGACGGCTATGCGGATCTCCGGCTCGGCATCGCCGCCGAGACCGGCCGGGTCCGGTCGGCCGGGTGGACCGTCGACATCGGGCGGGAGATCCAGCCGGGCGACCCGCTGGCGCGGGTGCTCGCGCAGATCATGGGCGCCGACACCCAGGCCATGCACGATACCGCCGCGCTGCTGGACCTCAAGGAGGTGGAGCGGGCCGCGGTGGCGATCGCCGCGGCGTCGCGGGTCAACATCTTCGGGGCCAGCGGCAGCGCGCTGGTCGGCGAGGAGATGCAGTTCACCCTCCACCGCATCGGTGTACCGGCCTGGGCCTGGACCGACGTGCACAACGGGCTGGCCAGCGCCGCGTTGTCCAAACCCGGCGACGTGGCGCTCGGCATCTCCCACAGCGGCGAGACCGGCGAGACCATCGAGCTGCTCGCCGAGGCCAACAGCCGCGGCTCCACGACGATCGCGCTGACCAGCTTCCCGCGCTCGCCGCTGGCCGAGGTCGCCGACATCGTCCTGCTCACCGCCACCCAGGCCACGACGTTCCGGCCGGACGCGCTCTCCGCGCGCCACCCGCAACTGGTCGTCCTCGATCTGCTCTACGTCGCCGTCGCGCAACGGACCCACGAACGTTCGCACGCCGCGTTCCAGCGCACCGCGCAAGCCGTGCACGGGCACAAGGCCGCGAAGGACGGGAGCCCGGCATGACGGACGGCGCCGCGTACGTCCGCCGGCAACGGCGGCGGCACCAACCATCCCCTCACCTCACCAGTGCGATGTTTCCCATAGGAGGAAGCGTGAAGCGCAAGATCGCGGTCGCCGCGGCACTCGCCGCGACGCTGCTCGGTGCCGCTGCCTGCGGCTCGAAGGGCAACACCCCAACCACCTCCGCGTCCGGCCCGGTCGACGGCAAGGGCAAGACCGTCAAGGTCTGGCTCATGGTCGACGCACAGACCTCCTGGAAGAACGTGGTCGACGACGCCAGCCAGCGGTTCACCGCCGCTACCGGCGCGCAGGTCGACGTCGAGTACCAGCAGTGGCCGAACCACCTCACCAAGCTGGACGCGACCCTCGCCGGCAGCGACGTCCCGGACGTCGTCGAGCTGGGCAACACGGAGTTCTCCAAGTACGTGTTCAACGGCGGCTTCGCGGCGCTGAACAAGTCGGACTTCGAGAACTCCGACACCTGGCTGCAGGGCCTCGAGGGCGCCTGCGACCTCGAAGGCAAGCTCTACTGCGTGCCCTACTACGCGGGCGCCCGCGTGCTGATCTACCGCAAGGACCTCTTCTCGCAGGCCGGCATCGCCGCCGCGCCGAAGACCTACGACGAGTTCCTCGCCGACGCCGACAAGCTGCAGACCCTGAAGAAGGGCGACTCGAAGTTCGGGGCAATCTACCTGCCGGGCAAGTACTGGTACTCCGCGATGTCGTTCGTGAAGTCGACCGGTGGCGACATCGCCAAGAAGGACGGCGACAAGTGGTCCGGCCAGCTCGAGCAGCCGGCCTCGATCCAGGGCCTGCAGCGCTGGGTCGACCTGGTCAAGAAGTACTCGAAGGCCGACGTCGCCAAGGACGAGAGCGACCAGGCCGGCATCTTCGCGCAGGGCGAGGCCGGCATGTTCTACGGCAACGCCTGGGAGCAGGGCGCGGCCGAGCAGGTCAAGAAGGACCCGAACGACCCGAACTCGGCGCTGGTCGACACCAAGGTCAAGGGCAAGCTGGCCGCCGCGCCGATGCCCGACATCCCGTCGTTCCTCGGCGGCTCCAACCTCGGCGTGACGCAGAAGAGCGCCAACAAGGACCTCGCCGCCAAGTGGATCAAGTACTTCACCGACAGCACGTCGATGACGGGCCTGGTCAAGGCCAGCGCGCTGCCGAACTCGACCTCGCTGCTCGACAAGGCCGCGACCGACAACCCGGCCATCGGGCCGGCCGCGCTCGCGGCGAAGAGCAGCTGGTTCACGCCGAACGCCGACAAGTGGGCGGACGTGGAGAAGGCCAACATCCTGCAGACCATGCTGACTGACATCCTGACCGGCAAGAAGACCGTGGCCGACGGCGCCAAGTGGGCCGACGACCAGATCACCACCACGCTCAACGCGAGCTGACGCCCCGATGCCGCCCGCCCGCCGGGCGGGCGGCATCGCCGGCGACGGGATTTCCTTCCGGGAGAGGAAGAGCAAGATGTACGCCGTCGACTCCCCGACGACCCCACAGCACGGCAGTACGGGCGGACCAGACGCGCAAGGCACACCCGGCCGGTCCGGCCGCAACCGCCGCGGCGAGAGCGCCCGTACTCCGTGGCTGCTGTCCCTGCCCACGCTCCTACTGCTCGCCGGGCTGCTGGCCTACCCGCTCTTCCGCATGATCGTGCTGTCCTTCCAGAACATGCGGCTGCGGGAGCTGATCACCGGCGCCGCGCCCCCCTGGGTCGGCCTCGACCAGTACCGCTCGGTGCTGACCAGCTCGGCCTTCTGGTCCGTGGTCTGGCATTCGGTGCTGTTCACGGTCGTCTCGGTGGCCGTCTCGGTCGTGCTCGGGATGGCGGTCGCGCTGCTGATGCGCCGGGTCAGCCGCGGCGTCCGGCTGGCGATGGTGGTGGCGATGATGTTCGTCTGGGCGCTGCCGCAACTCGTTCAGGCGCAGATCTTCCGCTGGATGACCGACTCCGACTTCGGCGTGGTGAACTACCTGATCGACAAGATTCCCGGGGTGTCGTTCGCCAACCACAGCTGGTTCGTGAGCCCGACACAGGGCTGGCTCGTGATCACCACGTTGGTGGTCTGGGCGGGCATCCCGTTCCTGGCGATCACGCTCAACGCCGGACTCACCCAGGTGCCCAAGGAGCTGCTGGAGGCCGCGACGGTCGACGGCGCCTCGGCCTGGCAGGCGCTGCGCGGCATCACCCTGCCGATCCTTCGGCCGCTGCTGATCATCGTCACGACGCTGTCGGTGATCTGGAACTTCGGCCTGTTCACCCAGCCTTGGGTGCTGCGCGACGGCAAGCCCGAGCCGGAGTTCCAGACGCTGGCCACCTACGCCTACACCCAGGCGTTCGGCCAGTCCCGGTACAGCCTCGGCTCTGCGATCGCGGTCATCACGGTGCTGTTGATGCTCGGCGTCATGGCGTTCTACATCCGGCAGATGTTCAAGATCGGAGAGGTGGACTGATGGTCGCCACCACGGCCGGGACCGCTCGCGCGCGCCGGCGGCGGCTGAACCCGGACGCCGAGGGCACGATCACCGTCGGGCGGAGCCGGACCAGCACGGTCCTGGCCAACCTGACCGGCATCGTCTTCTCGATTGTCATGATCTTTCCGGTCTACTGGGTGCTGAACACCGCATTCAAGCCGGCCACCGAGGTGCTGCGGTTCACGCCCTCGTTCCTTCCCCAGCACCCCACGCTGGACAACTTCGTCTCCGCGTTCAAGGCGCAGTACTTCCTGCAGGACATGGTCAACGGCCTGGTCATCACGGGGTTCTCGGTGCTCGGCGCGCTGGCCATCGGCTTCCTCGCCGCGCTGGCGATCGCGCGGTTCCAGTTCTACGGCCGGCGGGCGATCATCCTCATCGTTCTCGCGGTGCAGCTGGTGCCGTTCATCGCGCTGCTGATCCCGCTCTTCCTGATGCTGCAGAGCGTGTCGCTGACCGACAGCCTGATCGGCGTGAGCATCACCTACATCGCGGTGCTGCTGCCGTACACGGTGTGGACGCTGCGCGGCTTCATCTCCGGGATCCCGCGCGAACTCGACGAGGCGGCCATGATCGACGGTTGCAGCCGGGCGCAGGTGTTCTGGCGGATCATCCTGCCGTTGACCGGCCCCGGCCTGGTCGCCACCAGCGTCTACGGCTTCATCCAGGCCTGGAACGAATTCATCATCGTCAACACCCTGAACAGCCCGGCCAAGCAGAACCTGATGGCCTGGCTGCTGCAGAACCAGACAACCCGCGGCACCGCCTGGGGACCTCTGATGGCCGGCGCGATCATCACCTCGATCCCGGTGGTGATCTTCTTCCTGATCATCCAGCGCAACATCGCGACCGGACTCACGGCCGGTGCCGTCAAGGGCTGATCGGGGCATCCGCCAGAACCTCAAGCAGCGAGAAGATCGTCTACCGCAGCGCCGAGCGGCTTCCCGCGCTCGGCGCTGCGCCTGGTCGGGGCGCATGACGGGCAACAGCGTGCGTGCTACGGCCACAACCCCGGCGGCCCGGCCAACACGACCAGGGCGGGCCCGTCCGTAGCCTCTGCGTGGCGCAAGCCGTGTTAGACGGTCTCGGCCTCGATGTGGTCGGCCTTACCCGACCACTCTGATCGAGGTCCCGCTTCCGGGAAGTGGACATTCTCTGCGAACGTTGAGGCGAACGCGTCCGAATGACTGTTTCGCCCCTGGGCTGTTGCGCCGCCGGGCTGGCCGCCGCCGGGTTTGCCCACGACCTCGCCGACGAGATCGCCCACCGGTTCGCCGCAGCGAAACTGATCGGCGACGGCGACTACACCAAGATCCACAGACGGGTGGAATGTCACCGACTCGGCGATCAAGCCGTCCCGGCGACCTCGGCTGCGGCGGCGGCCACTGTGGCGGCAGAGGTTGTGGACGTCGGGTCGCTCGGCGGGATGTGCGCTACAAGATCGAGGCTTTGGCCTGCGCACGTGGGCGGAATATGGTGTTTTGGGCCTGAGTTCTGTCCAGGTAGTAGACAGGCCGCTCAGCATCTGGGCCGCCGGCCACGATCCGGGACGGGTGTCCACGATCCGAGAGCCGCTGCTCACGATGTGACATCCGGGGTATCGGCTCGCGCGGCGAGTGGCGCCGTCGCCGGACACAATCCCGGC
>Ga0307508_10007595_pt1 | contig 10076 bp, 6 predicted proteins | sample 9_EM_MG_FD_203089 | JGI IMG/M metagenome (GOLD analysis project Ga0307508, IMG submission 203089) | Populus trichocarpa ectomycorrhiza microbial communities from riparian zone in the Pacific Northwest, United States - 9_EM | ecosystem: Host-associated > Plants > Roots > Unclassified | place...
TTTGTAAATTTATATATGTATAAATTTGTATGGACGTTGATAATTGATAATGAATATTTAATATAAGTGTTTTTTTAGTTTGTTGGATAATGTCGTGGCAAACCAATATTTTTGCAAATTTATTTACGTAACATAGTTAATTAATACATGTTGTCATGTTAATTTTATAGAGGTTCGATAGAAGTCATGGATGATCGTTCATGGATGTATCGAGACTCACCCCAAGGATTGCGGAGGATGAATTATTGTAATGGAGTTCAGGGTTTTATTAATCTCGCAATATCTATTCCGAGGAATTTTACTAATAGCAGTATTAGGTGTCCATGCAGGAAGTGTAAAAATAAAAAGTTTCTGCATCCAAATGTTGTAACGATGCATCTTCTAACCAAAGGGTTCATGGAGGACATGTGTTGGTATGCACACATAGAACTATTTGTTCCTAATGAGAGCATGGTAGAAAGGGTGGTTGGGTCACTTCTAGTGGTAGCAACGTGCATGAAGTTGTAAATGACAACAGTAATCCTTACTGGAATATGGTTATGGAAGCAATGAGAATGAATCAAGGTAATGTTAGTCAATGTCCAATCATAGAAGAAGAACCTAATGCAGATGCACCAAGGTTTTTTGATTTATTGAAAGATTCTGACGAACCATTATGGGATGGGTGCACAAACCACAGTAAATTATCGGTCATAGCATAGGTGTTCACCATCAAGCCAGATCACGGGTTGAGTGAGGCCAGTTATGATAAAATTATAGAATGGGCGAGAAGCATTTTACCTGAAGGGAACAAGCTTAAAGAGAACTTTTATGCTGGAATAACAGTCTAGAAGGTTGGAATGAGGTGGCGGTTTGGCGGGAATTCAAACCGCCATTCATCTTAGGGGATATATGGACACAATATATTGAGCACATGACGTCTGATCGGTTCGTACGACGCTCACAGTTCGGTGCCGACAACCGGAACAGAAAAATTCATGGTTCAATGACCACGCACACCGGCGGCTCCGTTCCGTTCAGTGCACATGCAAAGCAGATGGTAAGATTAATTTAAATGAAATATATCGTTAATTAATTTGTTGTTGCTTCTAAATATATTTAACTTGCAATATTTTTTTTCTTACAGGCTACATCTCTTAGACGTGAGCCGAACCCAATGGAGTTGTTTGTCGAGACGCACGTGCGGGGTGAAGACCGCCAAAAGGGGGTGCAACAGTTCATGCACAACCGTGCTCAACACTTCGTGGTATGTTCGTTCAATCATTTTATTTCGTAAGCTATTATTTTCTTGAATTGAATATGATTGTTTTTTTTTTAATTTTCAAGAGACCTATAATAGTCGGTTGAGGGAGAGATATGAGGACGATCCTTCGACCCATCCAAATTTCGATTCAGATTTGTGGATGGAGGTAGGATCGTCTAGTGGACCCGATAAAAATCAGGTCACGGGCTCTCCAACACTACAACCGAAAACTTGCGGGCGGCCCGTAGTGTCTCAACCGTTGGGAGCTCTCCATCATTATCGAGCACCCAGTCTGAGGAGTTCATGGTCTTGAAACAACAATATGAACAACTCTCGACGGATTATGAACAGCTCCGTCAAATGTTCATGGACATTAGATCAAGGATGAGTGATGATACATGCGCAGTCCTTTTTTGGCCGTAAGTTCCCGGTAACAACCAACCTCCTTCTCCTCCTCCTCTAGCTCCGCCGTTATTCTAGTTTAATTTTGTTTTTGAAACACATTAAATTTTTAATGAATATTTGGATGAATGTTATTTAATATTATTTTTATATTTTTAATTTTTAATACAATTTTATTTGGTTAATTAGTTTTTTTTACTATTAATCAATATAATATTATAAAAAAAATTATTTATTCTAAATACTATTTTTTAAAATATCTTTAAATAAATATCGACGGCCTTACAAATGAAACAGGTCTGTTGGTATTAGACAGAGAGTTGAAAAAAATTTACTGCCCATGCAACAATCACTGACGGCGTTATTCCGTTGGTTTTTACCGTTGACAATACTGACGGACTATATCCGTCGGTATTTTACAGAGAGTTCCGAAATATTTACTGTCCATGCTACAATCACCGACGAACTGGCCGTCAGTGATTTACCGGTGGATATACAGTCTGAATAAGTTCGTCGGTAAAGTTCTAGCGTGAATTTTTTTTGGCGTGTTTTATCCATTTGTAAGACCATCGATGTTTTTTTTCCGACAAAAGTAGCGACAGAAATGAGAATTACCGACTATCAATGTTCCGACAAACGTATTCCGTCGGTGATGCTGTCGATAGAAATTTTCCCAACGAATTGTGTGTCTTACACCGACGGAATTAATTCATCGGTAAAACTGTTTAATGGTGTAATGGTTATTGGAAATAATTAAATCAAATGATTAAAATAAAAATAAATTAGTTAACAAAATATGCTAGTTACTTTTATGCTGCGAAGCTGATGAGTGGCTGCAAAATCAGATGTAAATTCAATAACATTAAATTCACTCTTATATTGTTGATTTAAGTTAAGAATTGCAAACTGCTTGCATCTTTAATCGTCTTTCGAACTTTCAGGGGATGAGAGTTTACTGTGGTAGTTTTTATTTTAAAATATTTTTTAAAAGTATTTTTTAATAATTTTGGTATATAAGTATTAAAAAATATTATACATCTCAATATCAAATATATATTCTCGTATAATTGCACCAGTAATTTACTCCTTTTATATTTATCATTCTCAATCGATCTTGTACAATAGTACTGTGCTTAGATTCCTGATTTTGATTGGAAATTCACCATTAAAAAAAATTACATGTTAACAAGTAAGAATTTAATGGTTTTCTCAATTATTCAAGTCGAAACAAGATCTCAAGCTTTCTATGGTATTTGAATGCATCGATGATTTTTTTTTTTTTTGAATAAATATGGTTATCAAACTCAAAATCTCCTTGATTTGTTTGTTTGAGAAAGAGAATCCACCTTCAAGAATCATGGTGATTTTTAATTCTCATTGCAGTATTTTATTATCGCTAAATTAAGCTGGCATATTTATTTTTTTCTATTTTTATATAATCGAGTTGGATTTAATCAAATATGTTTAATTTTAGATATAGATTTTTAAACATTAATGTCGAAGACTTGGACATACCAACATGAAATTGATTTAAAAACTATATATATATAAAAAAATTCTTCTAAAGGGACTCCCACATCTTAAATAGAAAGAGGAAATAATATGCATGTGATACTTGCCAATATAAAAAGCAAGTAAAAAGCTCACTTAAAGCCAAAAATCAAGTCTCTATAAATAGTGCACTTTAACTTCTTCGTATGGACTTATTCGGTCTCATGTATGCTTCAAGTCTTGGAGGTAAAAAATTTGCTTTTATAATTGTTGATGATTATACTATGTTTACCTGCATTTTATTTCTTGCTCGTAAAAATAAAGCACTTCAAGCTTTTAAAAAAATTTACAAAATAGTTCAAAATAAAAAAAGGTATTTTGGTTTTCAAAATTAGAATTGATCATTAGAATTTCACAATTTTGCTTTAGAAAGTTTTTGGGTAGAAAATGGATTTAAGCATGAATTCTCTGCCCTTTGAACTCTATAACAAAATGGAGTTGTTGAAATAAAAAAATTTATCTTTAAAAAATAAAAACTATGTGAAATGAACATAATTTGCCTCAATGCTTGGGACTAAGGGGTTTGCTCCTTCTGTGGTCAGAGTTCGAGCCCTGTGGTTGCTCATATAATAACCACTGAAGGCTTACATGGTCGTTAACTTCAGGGCTCATGGGATTAGTTGAGGTGCGTGCAAGCTGGCCCGAACATCCACGTTAATCAAAAAATCACCAAATAACACTGATGATTTTTCAATCCATCGATGATTTTGTCTGTAAAGAACAATAATTAAAAATGTAATTGAAAAGTGAGCAATTCTAGAGCTCAATGAAAAATACCGACAGAATTTACCGTTAATGATTCCATTTGTAATTGACATGATGAACAATGTTAATGGCTTACCAACGATTTTACTGACGGATTTATTCCGTCGGTAATTCCATTGGTATAAACAACACGTCATTGTTTTTTTTGCTTTGTTTTAATTATTGTTTTCCACTGTAATTCTCTCGGTATATACTGAGGGAATATTTTTTTCAATAAAATCAGTCGGAAATTAACCGACAAAAATATTTTATCAATATTTTTATTTGTATTTATTAATTTTTTAATAGTAGTTCAGCTACACGACAGTTGCTTATAGTTTCTTTTTGTAGTTTTCCTTTTACATTTGGTAAATGGTTAAACCCAAGCCAACTTTTTGTAGTATTCAATTTTTTTCAGCAGACAACATAATGACCAGAGCAATTGCCATTTAAGTTAGTTAAAAAGAATTAATGCTCATTATAAATAAAAATAAAAATAAAAATAATGATCTTTGTTTATTGCTCAAGACATTGCAAGTTTGATGGTAATGGGGAAAGGAGACGATAATTTTACGTGGAAAACCCTCTCAAAATAAGGGGAAAAAAATTCAAATTAAAAATAATTATTTAAAATTAAATAAATAAATAAAATAAAATAATAAAAAATATCTTCATGTTAAAATTTCTCCATATAGCCTGAATCTTCAATTTTTATATGTTTTTGGTAGATTTGAGTCCTGATTTCAAACATGTTGTTCTCTCATAATTTCAAACATGTCATTCTCTCTCATTTGGATAAATTATTAGGTCTACGATATATAGTTGGAAAGTTTCAGATGTATAGTTTCTATCCTAACTTTAATTGAAGCAAAATTTCACCGATAACTTTAAATATGTCCCAAATAGTACATGAAGGTATTGTTTGATATATTTGACAATATTAGTTTACTAAATTTGACCATCTGAAATATTATGTTTGTTAACTCCATTTGACCTGAAAATTTACCACAATATATTTTTATATATCTAGTATTTTCCTGTAAAATTTTAGATTTATCCAATATACAGTTTGAAAGATATGTTCAATTTCGTAAAACTAATCAGCAGACATTTTAAGGTCAAATTTGGACCTGACTTGGTTCATATCACAAATTTAGTAAACTCATAAAATCGGACCAAATTTACCGATTTTGCATGAGTTAAGTCCGATTTTACTAGTTTCAAGTTTTTAGTCCAATTTAACACGTTAGATACATGTTAACTCGTAAAATCGTAAGATTTTACGGGTTAACTTTAGATTTTAACAGTCTTACTTGGGATTTTGTCTTGTTGCAAATTAATTATAATTTAATACTCTTAGTTTATAAAAGATAAATAATATTTATAACATAAAAATAATTAAATAATTCTTAGATCATCGTTGATTATAGTTAATTTAATGGTATGTTTTCTACCAAAAAAATAAATCCCTCATCAAACTCCCCATCCTATGTACTTGTTTTAAAATCTTTTCTAATTTATAAAATAAAAAATCAAAATGAAATGAAGAAAATATGAAATTGAAAACAATTTACGTGGAATATAAACATAAGACATTCAAACAACATTTTTTAAGAAAATATTGAAGAAAATGCTGTTGAAAGTCATGTTTACTGTAAGGAACAGCAGAACAGGAAGACAAAAATTACAGAGACGATAATTTTACGTGGAAAACCCTCTCAAAATGAGGGGAAAAACCACAGGACAATCACGAAAACACTATTATTAATTTAAATGCTAAGGTAACAATTTATTTTTAATGTACAGATAATATTCAAGCTATTATAAGAAACAGAGAGAGGACAACAACAATAAGTAAAAAAATAAAAAGCAAAGTCAGAAACAATATAATTAATTAATTAATTAATTAAAGGATATATACACATCTCCTCCTCCTCCGATGGATTTGAGCACTGGGAAAGGTTGTTAGTGAGGCGCCTGCATGGCAACACGAAAGATGATTATATAGAGTTGATTGTATAGGAAATTGATGGATCATACTCTTAATTCATCAAAGCTATTATTCTTTTATTAAATTAATTATACAGTCGATGTCTACTTAATGGATATATAGTAATATAGGTAATTACTCCAATAGGAACACCCAAAATAAGCAAACAAATAAATAAAAGAGGAAGTTAGTTCCTAATTACATATATAGAAGTTACCTGCAGCCATTTATGTATTGTCGTATTAAACCTTGCCAATAATTAGGAAGACTGCCACTTAAGAGGAGAAATTAAGTTGAAGATCAGTTTCCTAAAATTATACATAAAAGTGCAACCCTTTTCTATTAATAAATAAATAAATAGATAAAAAAAGAATGTGATGCCAGGGGAATTAATAAATAGAACACTTTACCTCATCTAATCTGTGGGTATTAATAAATTTTGATGTTTGGGGTATGAGAGGCGTTGGGCCAGCCCTCTCCTCCTGCTTTGAATTGCGCTCCTATAATTGGACTCCATCTGATTTCCAGTTGCTCAAAAGTTGTTGACTGGAGCACGTAATCCGGAAGTGCTTTCAATTTTGGGCATTCCCAAATTCTCAAGGAATGAAGAGATGGCATAATTATGGTTGAAATGGAGATGTTTGTTTTATCTTCATTTCCTCCTTCTCCTCCTTCCCACTCTTCCCAATTTGTCATCCACCGAAAGGAAAGACTTTTCAACTTGGGGAATGCAATAATAGTATTTGATGATGATGATGTCATTTCTCCCTTACTGTCAACTCTCAATCCCAAGAATTCACGCCCCACCCTCCCCACGCATTCCATATCCCCTACAGTTAATTCTTCAAGAGATGGCAACTTCCCCAAAGGAGGCAGATTCTCAATCTTCCCCCAATCCCAGAGTCTAACAACCCTTAGTTTATTAATACAACTAGGAAACACTGGGATGATTCCCTGGTAATTACTTAAATCCAAAGATTCTAAGTTTGGAGGTGGTTCTAAGGCTTCAAGGACTTCATCATCGTTAATTTTCTCCCTGTCTGTCCTCGATTGAAAAAATAAATCTAAACGAGTGAGGTGTTTCTTGCTCTTCATTTCTGCTTTCTTAACCTCATTTGGATCTTTCACATCTCCCAACCATCTTATCTTAAGAGATCCTTGAAGGTGGTTCAAGTTTCTCAAATCCCCAATATTAGACACTTCACCACTACCACTCACATGGAACTCATCTAATTTCCGAAGAGAACTTAACCCCTCAACTCCTTTCACCTTTACAAAAAATGAGTTATTCCAAATATTACCAAAACTGAGATGTCTTAATTTGACTAGTCTTCCTATGTTATCAGGCAGCCTTTCAAGTTTCTCACAGAAGGAGACATCTAAAGTTAGCATATTATACAATTCACACATCTCTTCAGGTAACTCCCTGATTAGATTACCAGACAAGTCAGCATGCCTAAGGTGTATCAACTTTCCTATGTTGGATGGGACTTCTTCTATTCCACATCCTGACAACTTCAATGTTCTTAGACAACTCAAATTAGCGATTAAGTTAGGTAAGGCTGCATTCATCGATGAAGGACGACCATCAACAATCAGGCTGCGAAGCTTTTTCAAACTATGGATGGTTGCAGGAAATGAGAAGGTTTTATAATTTCTAAACACTACCATGGAGTGTCGGGCATCTCTAGAAAAAGAGTCTATCTTCGACTCTGCCGCACCTTCGATATCTACACTAAAACATTCATTTTTTGTCAACCTTTGTGCAAAATCATGCACCATATCATGCATCTTACATGCATAAATGCTGCCATCACCCTCGTCTTTCTCAAAATCTTGAAAGAAAGAGCGAGCAGCTAAAGCTTCGAAGCACTCACGACCAATTACTTCCATCTCTTTATTTCGTGTTTCCCGAAGGAAACCTTGTGCCATCCACAGTTTGATCAAAGCATCCCTCCCAAATCTGAAGTCTTTTGGAAAGACTGCACAATATGAGAAACACTGTCTCATTTCAGAGGGCAGGTCATAGTAGCTCAACCATAAATGAGCCAAAATTTTGCTTTCAGCTTCTTTAATCTCCCAAAATTGGCTATTCAAGACACTTTCCCACTCTTCTATTCTACTTTTAAAGCGCAAAAGACTTCCTAGACTCTTTGCAGCAAGAGGCAAGCCTTTACACTTTGCTGCAATTCGTCTACCAATATCTTCTAAATCTCCTCTTTCTCTACTGTTTTTATCAAAAAATGCAAGCTGACTGAACAGTGACCAGCATTCATCAATAGAGAGAAGTCTTAGTTCTAAAATGTCAGTGGATGAGGAGCCCATGCAATTTGCAACATTCCTATTACGTGTGGTCACCACAATACTACTTCCAGGCAAACAACCACACTTGAGGGAGTTTCTCAGTTGCTCCCACTTTGTGGAATCTTCATTCCACACATCATCTAGGACAAGCAAGAATTTCTTTTCCCTAATCAATGATTGTATTTTTTCTAGTAAAGTCTGCAATTCGATTACATTATGGGCAAACCCCATAAGAGCTTCAAGGATTGCCTTGGCAATCGTTATCTCATCAAAGGGATCTGATACACAAACCCATATTCTCTTCTCAAAATGGGTCTCCACCACATGATCATTATAAACTAGTCGAGCAAGGGTTGTCTTTCCTATCCCTCCCATCCCTACTAGAGAGATTATACGGAGGGCTGGTCCTTGACTACTCTCACTCAACAACATTTTCATAACCTTGACTTTATCCATTTCTCTACCTTTAACTTCTTCTACATCTATAACAGAAGTGGTTTTTCGATGTTCAAGCTGTTTAATTTCCACTTTAGATGACTTGAAGTCGAACTTATTTTTCTCAACCACAATGCCATCTATTCTTTCATTCAGTTCTTTTATCTTATAAGCAACACGACAACGCAAACCAACTTCTCTAAAACGAAAGCAAGAGAAGATCATGAAAGAGCATACCTTCCTTGTATTCTTGCGGGGATGCTCATTTACCTTGCTTTGCGATTTTGCAATTGCAGTGCCCCACTCATCCAGAACATCATCCATGTCGTAAGATACGTCTTTGAGCTGATCTAACCAATGTTTGACCAACTGATCCTTCAACTGTCTTTCCTCTGCATTGGCAAGCACAGCTTGGATGGCTTGGAAATTGCTGGTAAGCTTTTTAATCTCGTTCTTGACACCAACGACGAGCCTCACTTCTCGTTGCACTTCCTGAATAAGGATTGAGCTCAGCTGCTCCAATACTACGGAAACAAGAGCATCAACCATATTGTTCAGAACTAAGGAATGGTTGAGAGAGGATAAAATTGAAATAAAAGGATTATAAATTTGGGAATGTGCAATATAGGCAGTAATTGATTGGTTGAGAAAAGAGGAGAAATAAAAAAGGGGAGCTTATGATTTGATGGTGGTTCATATGATCTATTACTTGATGTATAAATAGTGCATTGGAAAAGGCCATGGAATCTCTTAATTTCATGTATTGAAGCAAAAGAGCTTTGCTCTGATGATGAGTTTTGGGATACCTGTCTTCCCTAAGAAATGCCCTATAGTCTTTCCTTCCAAGTTCTCAATAGAAATATTCCAATATTTACAGAAGCCATTAATTAAAATTGCTTATGGAAGGTATCAAGAACAATGGCCACCTTAATCCATTCAATTTATACATTATTTCGGGACATATAGTAGTTTAAGCAAGAATCTTGTGCAAGTGCAACAACCAAGTAAACTAAAAGAAGGGGAACACAGATGGAATCTGATGCAAATGCAAACATCTCCAGCCTACAGTTTGTTCAAAGGTTTCTCAAACAACGTATCATTTAATAGAATTTCTTTCTTTGAATGTGAACTTGTTCCGCCAACTTTGTTGTAAAACCCTTGGTGTTGATCAAATTCAGTCCCATTTTATTATCGTTACTTCTATTTGAACTGATCGATCTCTTGCATGACAAAGCTGGCATGTTCTCTTACATTATTGTTGGTCTGTCTATGCAGGGTTAAGATTAAGGGTTAAGATTTTTAAGTCCTTCAGTGCTTTTTACCTCATGATGCCAACTAGAACTAACTAACCATATTCTTTCTAATGCCAACACCTTCCTTGAAGCATGGAGGGTCATGGCAATGGTA
>Ga0307508_10007596_pt1 | contig 10075 bp, 6 predicted proteins | sample 9_EM_MG_FD_203089 | JGI IMG/M metagenome (GOLD analysis project Ga0307508, IMG submission 203089) | Populus trichocarpa ectomycorrhiza microbial communities from riparian zone in the Pacific Northwest, United States - 9_EM | ecosystem: Host-associated > Plants > Roots > Unclassified | place...
CCTGGATGCTCCTTCTCGTAATGCACCTTCAACCATCCCGATGCCTTGAAGGGCTTCCTACAAACCTGGCAGATTAGAAGATGAGACATTCTGCACAACTGTGAGCCTGGCAGTTTGAATTGTAGGCGGTTTCGATGATCACCGTTCTGGTGGTGTCGAAGTGGGCGAGTATTGGGGCCGTCGTGAACCGTCGCTTCAGTTCCTGGAAGGCTTCTTCTGCCTGTGGGTTCCATTCCCATTCCTTTTTTCCTCCCTTCGTCAGTTCCGTTAGGGGTCTGGCGACTCGGGAGTAGTCCTTGATGAAGCGCCGGTAGAAATTGGCAAACCCCAAGAAGGACTGCACCTCTGTTAGCGATGCTGGGGTTTTCCATTCCAGCACCGCCTCCACCTTTCCTTTTGCCATTTTGATTCCGTCTCGTCCAATGACGTATCCCAGGAATTCCACTTCCTGGGTTTTCCAGACTCACTTGTCTGGTGAGACTGCCAGTCGGTTTTCCCGCAGCCTTTTCAACACTTCCTTGACTCGTTGATCGTGCTCCTCCTCGGTTTTTGCATAGATCAGGAAATCGTCCATGTAAACCAGGAGGCCTAGGTCGATCATGTCGGAGAAGACGTGGTTCATCAGGTCCTGGAAGGTTGACGGAGTGTTGGTTAATCCGAATGGCATCACCTGGAATTCGTAGAGCCCATAACGAGTTCGGAAGGCTGTTTTCTACTCATCACCTTCCCGAATGAGAATCAGGTTGAATCCGTTTTTCAGGTCTAGTTTAGTGAACCACTTGGCTCCCTGAACTCGATCCTGCAGTTCCTGCATGAGGGGAAGGGGGTATCGGTTGGGAAACGTTATCCGGTTGAGGGCTCGGTAGTCGACGCACAACCGGAGTCCCTTCCTGTTTGGCTTTGGTACAAACAAAATAGGGGATCCTGCCGGTGAGGTGGACCTTCGGATTTTGCCCGTCCTCAACATTTCCTTGAGCCATTCCCTGAGAGTCTGGAGCTCGTATTCTGAGAGGGGGTAAATCGGTCGCCAGGGGGCGGTTTCTCCTTCCTTGAGGTCGATCTTGCAATCGTACGGTCAGTGTGCTGGTAGCGCTTCTGACGCCTCCTGGCTCATGATGTCAAGATAGTTCCTGAACTCCCTCGGGATTCGATCCCGAGGGTCCCTCTCGTTTATCGCTGAGACATACCCAATGACCTCGGCTTCTGGGTCAAGGGTAACTGCTTCGTCCAGGGACAAGGAGAATTCTGCTGTTTCGAATCTCGTGCACCTTTCTAGGCAGTTGTGGCTGCTGAAACGTAGCTCTTCCGAGTCCCATGCGCCTTGGGGGGGGTGTTTCGCAATCCACCAGAATGGGAGGAAGAGATCGACTTCTGGTTCCAGGGGAGCAACCTCGAACACTTCTCGGAAATAGTGCTTTCGATGCTGGAGCAGGAGCGACTCGGTGTACTCCATTCCTGCCCCCTTGACTTCTTCCCCTGAGCAGTTTAATAGTGGGGCTGCTTCCTTTCTGCGGATTCGGGGTATGTCGAGTTGCTCAGTGACCCTTGTGCTAATCAAAGGTACCGAGCAACCAGTGTCGAGTAGGACTCGCACCGCATGCTGGGTTGGGCCCCACGAGATGATCATGGTAGTGATTGGTCTTTTGCCGCACTGTGGTTCATTCGTAGTCTTTTCGGGCGAGGCTTTGTTAGGGTTTAACCTTCTTCGTTGTCTATCCTGCGAGGTTCCCGTACTTGGTTCCTCCGGACCCTTTCGTTTTTGACTTGTTCCACAAATTATTGGGAAGGACCTGGGGTGCCGCGGGCCCCGTCCTTCTAAAAATCCGAGTCGTCTTGCCAGGCTGACTGCAGCGTTATGGTGGCCGCCTCTCGCATGTCTTCATCCTCGATCTTGATGTGTTCAGTTTTGGTTTGTTTAGGGGCCAGAGCCTCCTCGGGATCCTCCCCCCTCTTTCGCTTCCCATGGATCGAGCTCACCTTTTTTGGGGCTTCCGGTAGCTCCGTGCCTTTGACCGTTGTTCGGGCATAGCAGTCTTGGGTGGTGTGGCTGTCCCGGCCACACCTCCAGCAGCTGGCTTTGCTGCTCCTGTGGGAGTCGATCTCACTCTGGGGAACCCCGTTATAGGCGTTGCTACCGCTTCCCCAGTGGCTCTGTTCCCATGTTTTCCTTGGCTTTTCAGCCTTGCCCCCCGAGTCAGACTTCCCAGCCTGCTTGGGGCCACCGCTCTCCTTGCCCTTTCGGGCATTGCCCGGATTCTTTCCATCCGGGCCGTTCTTTCGTCCTGCGCTGCTTCCTGGCTGCACTTCTCGGGTCGCCTTTAGGGCCTTTCTCCGTTCCGTGTGAAGACCAGCGTTGTAGGTGGCCGTAAGGAAGTGCTCATCGTCTATGAACTCCTCCATGTAGTGGGCGAAATGCATGTCTAGGATGCTGTCGGGCATGGCCTGGTCGATTTTCTCCCTTAACCCTTCGCCAGTGGCCTGGGCGTATACGTTCAAGGCGCGGAACTCGGTGAAGTATGTCTTGATGTCGCCTTTGTACCGCAGCTGACTGAGCTTCAGTTGGGCATTCGCGGCTTCTCTGGTGTCTCGAAACTCAGCCCGGATTGCCGCAGTGTATCGGGCCCAGGTGTCCCGGTCCGCCATTGTCCTTCGTCAGTGCTGGTGCCAGGCTTTTGCGGTGTCCGACAGCAGTGTCCCTACCCAAGCGATTTTTTGGGTGTCGAGGGTTTCCGGGTAGAACCCAATGTACTCGAGGACCGATTCCCACCAGACATTGAATGCCGAGGTGGGTTTCCCGTCGAAGAGTTCTGGGTTCTTTAGCTTGAGTCGGGAAGTATTGGTTCTTACCTCTGGGGCCCTTTGGTCGCTCCGGGCTGCCGCGATGCCTTCCCCCACAAGTCGAGCGATTTCTTCTGGGGTGAGCATGGTGGCCATGTGCCCTTCTCGGAGTGGGGTGGCTCCCGGTGGAGGCCTTCCGGTCACCGGGTTCCGCCTATCCGGGACCGTGTACATGTTGTCGTCGTCGTTGTCGTTCGGGCCCACGTCTCAGGTGGGGTTTTCTGGTTCCGGGGAAGGGGACCGGAGTACCAACCTTGTTCGGAGTCGTCTGGGGGGTTCTCCTCCCGCCCCTTCCGCTGCTGCCTCAGGGGTTCCTTCCCTTGAAGTCGGAAGGGGGACGTCCTTTGGGAGAGCCGACTGTAGGTAAGTGGGTGTGGCGGTCGCCCGTTTGATGGCACTTACCTCCGTGCGCAGCCATTGCTGTTCCCTGGCCAATCGCTCGGTCTCCTCCTGCTGGTTCATAGCCCACTTTTCACAGTTGGCACTCCAGGTTTGTTGTTCCTCTGCCCGTTTCCGGTCCGCAACTTGGAGGAACTGGACAGCATCATTCAGCCGTGTGATTCGGGTGATCTGGTGGCCCTCCTTTTCGGCCTGGTCCTCATCACGGGCGGTGATGGCTGTCCAGACATCGGTGGTGAATTTCTGAGCAGCGCTTGCGGTGCGCATCAGCTCGGTTTGTATCCACTCGTGGGATACGGTTGTGTTGGCCTCAGCTGTCTTGTAGACGTATTCGAGGGCTTGCGTGAGCAGGTGGTAGTTCCGCTCAATTGCGATGATTCGTCGGTCAGCCCGGTCATAGGCATCGCCGCACATCCCATGTAGCTGCTCCAGGTCCCATTGGGCCTGTTGGTGCTGCGTAACCAGTAGTCGGACCCAGGCAGTGGGGTTTGGGAGGTCCATCGTTGGTTGATCGGTTTCGGTGTCGTTATATACCTCCAGTGCGGTCCATGGATACTCTAGGCGGAGCATGTCGACGTTCGATTCGGTCATTTTTCAGTATAGGTCTAGGAAGTGCCCGGTCTAGATTGTTTCGTCGTCTGTGAACTCGTAGTCACAGATGTCCCGAAAGTCAGTATTGGGTATACCAATGCTGGGGTGTGCAATCGATGGCCTCTGAGGGGATTGGGCCGTCGATGCGTTCGTCCCAGGGAGCTTCGTAGAGCAAAGCCTCGATTGATTGGTAGCTTTGATCGAAGTGCTGGGTGGAGAGGGGTTCGAAGATGTTCGCTAGTTCGAGAAGAAAGAAGTGGTCTTGCTCGAACCAGGGCATGTATGGTGTGTGTAAATCGAAGGTGACTTGTGAACTTAAGATTATAGTGTGACACCTGGGTACGCCGGTACGGAGGTGGAGGTAAAGATACTCGTGGAGTCAGGTTCGATCTCTTTATTCACAGCGGAATAATCTTAGGTTCGTCGTGTCGGGGTGTTTCGTGAGTGTGGTATCCCAGGATAGGGAATCGAGAGGAATTTGGTGAAGTTTCCGTACGGTATATATGCCTTGGTCTTTTTCGGTCACGTGGTCCTTCCTCCCGTCGTCACGCCGGAGATCCCAGTTTCAAGACGCACGGTCTCAGAGAGCTCCGCACATGGGTGAGGTTGGTCGTGACCGGTCCTAGCGATAAGGGTGGAGGCTAACAGTTCGGCGACCTCGTATTCCCCACGGCGCTAGTCTTTCGGACTATGCGGGCTTCGTATCGAGGTCCTAGTCAGGATCGGTCGTAACTCTTTCAGAGTTCACTGTCCTTCCTAGTTTTGCCACTGGCCCCTCTCCGGAGTTATTCTTTCGGCCGTTCGTCTCGGCCGTAAGGTCCTAACTCCGGGTCTTATCTTCTGTCTAGACTCTCCCAGACCTGTCTTGCGACATGGGCATGCTTATGGCGTACGACTTGCAGGAAACTAGTCCTACCCTTGTCTCGTTCTCGTATGCAGTGGCTACAAGGGTCGGCAGTGTGTCGGGTCTACCCGGCGGGCTGGCCTAAGATCCATCACCCGCTGAGGTTACCCTCAGCCCTGCCTTCTCTTGCCGAACTGCTTTCCGAGGCCCCGAGACTTCCATCAGGGATTCTAGTCACGTGACTTACCATTCGGCTACCTTTCTCCTTGTCTCTCTTTCCCCTTGTTACCCTCAGGTGTAACACAGGGAGACGGACAGCGTCGGATGGACGTGTTGGACAGACAGACGGATAGTGTCGGGCGGACGTGTCGGACAGTGACAGTCGGCACTAGACGAGCATCGCCGATATGGAGATACGGTGGAAACGGAGGAAACGGAGGAAACGGTGACGAGGTTGATATTCCGAATAGTATACAAGAGGTTGCATGAAGAGAAGAAGAAGACAAAACACAGGAGACGCCCTCCTTATATACACAGTTCTCGCAACTCCCATATGTTCTCCTACTCATACCCACGCAACTCACATATGTACTCATACTTACCTATGTGTTCATAACCACGCAACTCATACAACCTTCTCTTATGCAACCGGGGCCCGTAACTGACACCCTTTCCAAGATCGAGACATCCGGAGACAGGTGATGACACTCTTTCCAAGATCAAGACATCCGGAGTGAGGTGCCGGCATCAAAAACGAAATCAAACAACCAAACCCAAATCGAGCGCCGGGACCTGCGCCGTGACAGTAAGGACTCGGATCTTGTCATACGAGACCCCTCTGTATGGAGCCCAACCAGTGTCTGCCAAGATTCTTCTTTGCTCGTTTGCACTTTGACCCCTCATCTCGGAGTTTCTTTTCCTACGACCGATCTTCTTGGCCGTATGCTAACTCCAGCTCCTTAACTCCCGCTTAGACTCTCTGAGTGCGTTCCGTCATCCTTACGTACTCCTCCTCTAGCTCTGGCTACGTACTCAAGATATTCCAGGTGTAACAGATACACATCAGTACCGAGCTGTATGGCTAAATTACATCAAAGGGTAATATACCACTGAATCCATGTCTTGTTGGGGTGGATCTCTGCGGCCAGCTTTCCTAACCGACGATGTTTTCTTCCATACTTGTCAGTACTGAACCGTTTCACTACTTTCATTAACAGGTAACATACTGGTGGGTAGATATATTCACCGTCTGAATTTGACCCCTGGTCCTTCCTACGTTGCGCATTCTTAACTGATCGTGGTCGCTTCGATACACGTCAGTAGTGAGCTGTATGGCTAAGTTACACCAAGGGGTAATATACTGCCGAATCCATGTCTTGTTGGGGTGGATCTCCATGGCCAGCTTTCTTAACCGACGTTGTTTTCTTCCATACTCGTCAGTACTGAACCGTATCGCTACTTTCATTAACGGGTAACGTACTGGTGGGTTGATATACTCGCCGTCAGAATCAGACCCCTGGTCCTTCCTACGTCGCGCATTCCTAACTGATGGTGGTCACTTTGATACACGTCAGTACTGAGCTGTACGGCTAAATTACACCAACGGGTAATATACCGCCGAATCCATGTCCTGTTGGGGTGGATCTCCGCAGCCAGCTTTCTTAACCGACCATGTTTTCTTCCATACTTGTCAGTACTGAACAGTTTCACTACTTTCTTTAACGGGTAACGTACCGGTGGGTCAATGTATTCGCCGTCAGAATTTGACTCTTGGCCCTTCTTACGCTGAGATTGCTTAAAAAATAACAGGTCCTTTGATAGTTGTCAGTACAAAGCAGTACTGCTACTTTGCATCAACACCTGACGTACTGCTGAGTCAGAGTCCTCTGCGGAGGAATCTAACTGTCTGGCTTTCTCGTTGTCCCTATCTCCATCGATACATTCGCCAGCCCGTTTTCCACGTTTTCTTTCAGGACTGGCATGTCTTGTGGGGGCTGGGTGCTCAATAAGTAGCATCAGGTCATCATCACCAGATGACATTTGCTTCGATACCCATCAGTACTGTACTCTAATGCTTCCCCTAGCAAATGGGTTATGTACCGCAGGATAGATGTAAGGTTGTGAGGGAACATCCTGCTGGCTCATGGTTTGTCGAATGGAAAAAAAGCAAAGTTTAGCTGGTTGGTTGAGTGTTCAGAACTGACTCATGCCATTTAAATACCCATGGGTCGTGGAACATTCTATTGAGTACTAAGTCATACTGATGATTCCCAGTCTCTAACACACAAAGAAACAGTCCATTTTGATAATGGAGAGGGCCAAAATACATTCCAGCCTGTACTGTAATGTACTTTCACGTGCTGGATTACAACTCCAATACCTGAGCCCGTAGTTCAAAATCAGAGGTATTTCGCACCAGGAAGGAAATAAATACCACAAGATTTGCGATATGTTTCAACTTTTCGTCAGCACCTGTGGGCAGTGACCCTGACTGAATACACATGCTGAGTGCCTCACAGATATCATCAAGCTTCAACACAAGGTTATTGCTCGCTCACAACCCCTTGAGATCATCGTCGCTGTACCCCTCGCCTCTATATGATTTTCGTTTGTTTCTCATCCCTTGTAGGAGAGTTTTGCACATCAACCCAGTGGAATTCATGACATCTCAGATATTGTCCTCTGTATCTGGCATGGCCCATATCATTCCACCACGAAAGTATTCTCACTGCGTAAATGTCAGTAGTTTCAGCTAACGCGACATACATAGCACATACAATCACATTTCACTGCGTATTTGTAATTCTTGTCTGCGTTCATGAGTTCCAAGGTGGAATCTTGGCCGGTTGCTCGGTAACGATTGGGGCCACATTTACGTGATCGGCAGATTGAGGTCCTATTCTGAAGTCTGCCAGTGAAAACACAGCTTGATTGGATATCAACCACAGGAATTAAACAATTGATTGAGCATGCGATCTAGATCGCAATCATGTGATTCTGATTTCTTCGAAGTGAGAGATATCGTGCTTTCGATGGATAGTGAACACGCATCAGTTGTCACAAAGGCTGCTACAGTGATTAGCGAGAGGTTGGCGGTGCAATTGGTTGCGATGGATGCGTTTTACACCGGAATGAATATAGCGACAATCATTACCTGGTAGCATAATCCAACACCGGCTATCGGGATCGGCTGGGGTTATATATAAGGGGCGGCATCTCATTACGGTACATACGTACAGTAGCACACTGAACTGTCCTCAATGGTACGGAGGCAGGAAAATATTTCCATTCAAAGAAGCATGGTGATTTGATTGGGCTTCACTACCACACACTATCGACAGCGACGAAAACAAAGTAAAACTCACAGGGAGTGACAGCAATGAGTGACTTACGATGATTCACACATACGATATCGTAAGATACCGATGTGAGGTGTTTTATATGAACATTCAGATGGGCCAGTGTCTGCGGGAGCGACCAGTAGAAGCCAGTGTAGCATGCGGCTTGGCAGGGAAACAGCAAGCAAGTAGTAAACCTATACAGGAAGGGGCCACTCAATCGAAACACGACCGAATGCCAATGTGCATGCGGGCTGGTACTGTGTATGGCCAGGTGGCTGTACCGGTATCGTACTTTGCCAAGCGGCAGCGCTCAGTATGTGACCATATGATTGTGATCTGATTTGGCTTCAATTTGTCGCACGCGGCCATCTTGATATACACGTATGTAACCAGACAGGGACACTGGTATCGCACAGTGGGATGAGCAGTACTGTGCAGTACACAGCCATACGATTCCAGTCTGATTTGGCTTCAGATTGCATCACGCGACCAAACTCCTAACAGTTGGTATGGTGTGCGGCCGGGTGGGGGACCCCGGTAATACACTCTGCCGAACAGTACTGCATAGTACATGTCCGTACAATCCCAGTCTGAATTAACTTGGGATCGTTCTGCTTTCCCAAGCTCTTCACAGTTAGTACAGGGTGCAGCCGGGTGGGGCTGCCACTATCGCACTGTGCCGAATGGTACTGCGTAGTACAGGTCCGTACAATTCCACTCTGATTTGACTTCGGATTATTTCGCACACCCAATCTCTTCACAGTTGGTACAGGGTGCAGCCGGATGGGGCTGCTGCTATCGCACTGTGCCGAACAGTACTCCGTAGTACACGTCCATACAATTCCAGTCTGATTTGACTTCGGATCGTTCCGCTCGCCCAAACTCTTCACAGTTGGTACGGGGTGCGGCCAGGTGGGGCTGCTGCTATCGCACTGTGCCAAACGGTACTGTGTAGTACACATCCGTACAATTCCACTCTGATTTGGCTTCGGATCGTTGCGTGCGGACAAACTCTTCAGTTAGTATGGTGTGGGGCCAGGTGGGGACGGCAGTATCGTACAGTGCCGAATGGTACTGCATAGTACACGTCCGTACAATTCCAGTCTGATTTGGCTTCCGATCGTTGCGTGCGGACAAACTCTTAACAGTTGGTACGGTGTGTGGCCGGGTGGGGGACGCCGGTAATGCACTCTGCCGAACGGTACTGCATAGTACATGTCCGTACAATTCCAGTCTGATTTGACTTCAGATCGTTCCCCTTGGCCAAACTCTTCACAGGTGGTACGGTGTGCGGCCAGGTAGGGCCGTCAGTATTGCACTAGGCCGAGGGGTATTGCGCAGTACGCGGCTATACGATTCCCATCTGATTTGGCTTTAGATTGCAGCATGTGACCAAACTCTTAACCGTTGGTACGGTGTGAGGCCAGGTGGGGGATGCTGGTGATATGCTGTGCCGAACGGTACTAGGTAGTACATGCGCGTACACATCAGAAAAAAAAAATTCTGCATTATGTGCGTGTACTGGCATCCAACGCATAGAACGATTTCAGCGCTACCTCCCACTTGTAAACGATGGGGCGCTGCGTGGTAAGCGTTGCAACGTTAGATCTGCGTGCGGGAGACTGGATGTCCCATCTTCGTTTACACGCCGACGTGCGTTAATCAGCGCTAACTCCCTACTGCGAATGATTTTTTCAACGTGTAGACGATACTCGTGGCGTGGCGACGACGATTCCCACCATCTTCCTTTACACGCAGAGGTCCATTAATCAGCGCTAACTCCCTACTGCGAACGATTTTTTCTACGTGTAGACGATACTCGTGGCATGGCGACGACGAATCCCACCATCTTCCATTACATGCAGAGGCCCGTTAATCAGCACTAACTCCCTACTGCGAACGATTTTTTCTACGTGTAGGCGATACTCATGGCGTGGCGACGACGATTCCCACCATCTTCCTTTACACGCAGAGGTCCGTTAATCAGCGCTAACTCCCTACTGCGAACGATTTTTTCTACGTGTAGACGATACTCGTGGCGTGGCGACGACAACACCTGCGA
>Ga0307508_10007597_pt1 | contig 10073 bp, 13 predicted proteins | sample 9_EM_MG_FD_203089 | JGI IMG/M metagenome (GOLD analysis project Ga0307508, IMG submission 203089) | Populus trichocarpa ectomycorrhiza microbial communities from riparian zone in the Pacific Northwest, United States - 9_EM | ecosystem: Host-associated > Plants > Roots > Unclassified | place...
TTCTCAGACTCAGCGACTCCTCCTATCCGCAGTCCCAGCAAGTGACTAGGCGATTCAAGGTCTTCTAGTCAACATTACGCGGATTCCGATCGACATCACGGAAGACTCTGCGTAGCTACTGAAGTTCGGTTTTCGGTACACCAATCGCACAGCGCCAAAAATATTTCCCGTGGCATACGTAGGACATCGATAGTGCGCCGGCTATTCGTGCTCTCCAGAAGATGCTCGACATATTTTTCCCCACTCATCTCCGATGTGTGGTAGGGTGTTTTGTCGTGCAGGATGCTCTGGTATTGGGTGATTAGAGCACCAACGGCAAGCAGCCTTGCTGGGCTAAGGAACGGCGGAGGGTGGGAGTTGGACATCGTAGGCGTGATGGTGGGGTTGACTGGGGGGCCACGCTGGTATGTACTGGTGGTTGTTAGTAGAGTTTATTTGTATCTATTGTGGCTCAGTGGACATATGCAGTTTCTCAAATCGCTAACTCCAGGAGGTGTGCCGAACGGTGACCCCTCGCCGAGAAACCGAAGGTTTCAAACCGCATTTCAATTTTGTGTGGTAGATTCAAAATGCAGGTGGGCAACCGAACAGGCCCTAAATCTACCACAGACAGGCATACTTTGCACTGCGGAAGGGTTTTGCCCAGAAAGTCCTTACAACGGGTTCCCTGCATCTGGAGGTTCCATCGAAACTAGCCGAGAATTAAACCTAGACTGACTTCTGCAGTCTAGACAGTTTCCTTGGCCACTGAGTTTTATGGCTTCCCAGGCCCTTTGCGGTTCAGTCAGTGTCTTTTGGTTTTCTCTTCGAGTTCAATCCTCGTTTTTCCCGTCAGCTGTCCGCGCGGTACATGAATTGGGTGAGCAACTGGGCCGGCCCCTAGCGCTGGTGGTGAGGATACGCGGAAGTATCTTTTCAAGGTGTGCTCCGAATGGATGTGGCAGCAAAAGGTGCTGTGGGTCGAAGTCCGGAAGGCGACAGGAATGGGGAAGAGCCGGTTCAAGATCCGGTACCTCGTCGCAGATGGAAGGTGTAGCCAGCTAGTACGTGGCTTCCTCATCACAACGGATGTGGGAAGACGGGTCGCGCAGGAGGATGCATGCGGAGAGCGAGACGTCAGAGTGGTAGCTCCGGGAGCGATGTGAAAGGGAGAAGGAGACGGGGCGAGAGGCCGAGGCGCAAAGAAGAGGCAGAACGATACCTATCCCATTAACCCCTGCGTAAAAACTACAAAACAACAGACGTACAGTCATCGGACTACCATGAAGAAACCGCTAGTTACTGCGTGGCAAAGCAGAACAGAAAAGCAAGTATTCAACAGGAAGCATCCAAAAGCACCATCTGCTTGCCGTCAGCGGTCAGAGGAAAAGGAATAGCGAATCAGAGCTAACTTGCCTATGTGTGACCGCAGAGGTGTGTATTACCAGCCAACGCAAAGTACCCGTCAGCCCTCTGCATCGTCGTTTCCGCATGCATAACAGTTGCTTAGGCTGCAAACAAATATCTTCCTGGGCACACCGCGATCGCCCAAGCACGCTAATAGCATAATACCAGTAACAATATGGCAAACGCTACAGCCATGCCGGAGAATACACTCATACGGTGTTGGCGATCCACAGAAGAATACCGCGTCGCTTCTCTTCCGCACGCGCATCTCGCCGCTTCTGCACGTAGGGCGCGTAGGCGGGCACCTGACGGGCGGTCATCTCCCAAAGCTGTTCCAGACTGATCGAGCCGGCACTCTCACAATCCTCATCGTCATCATCCTGGTACGCGGGCGGATAGTCATCAGACATAGCGCTTGCCACCGCGGCTCCTCCGGCGTCCGCAGCACCGCCCCTCCCGCCCCAACCCTGCCCGCCGGTACCATCTTGGTGCGTCTTCATGTCCTCCCCGCCGCTGTCACGTGGACCAGCTGCTTTTCCGCTGCCGTCCTTGACATCACCGTCGGCGCCACCACCCGCACCACCGGCTCCGGATCTCGGATCGCGAAGTGATTCGTCGATCAGACCCAAGCGCATTGAGTTTCCATGAGACAAGATGCGGCGAATCTCGACACGTGGCATGCTGGCGGACGGCGAGAATCTACGATACTACGAGGCCAGCAACGTCAGCACAGAAACCGCGGTGAAACGGAAGGGGAATATACCGGTTCGCGGCCCATCTCGAAGGTAATCTCGGTCGCCCACAGCCAAGTATGCCTCGGCGTGGCAAAGTTATCTGGGCGTAACGGAGATCCGAACTCCGCTGGAGTCGGGGGTTGGGGAGCGAGCACGGAGGGGAGGGGAAGGAGTTTGCAGTAACACGCGGCGTCCACATTGCTGACGTGGTCGTTGGGAACAGTCGCGTGGGTGAACCCGCGACACAGGAGTCCGTTCACAGACCACTTCTCCTCTAAGATATTCTCTTTGGCGCCGATGACCACGACAACGTGCAAGTACCTTCTCGTACCGTGGTTGGACGACCTGCAGCTGACGCTAGGGGGACCGAGTGCCATGCCCATATCCCGAATCCTCAAGTGAACGATCTCGCCAAGCTGCGGCAATGGCGATGAGGTACGGACTCCGCCGTCAAACACCGCGACCCATTCGCAGGGCGCGTTGGCGAAGGTTGTAGGTGCCGCCGTACTAGTCATGATGGCTACGTAGAGGACTGAGAGGGCAACACGAGATATTGGCCCGGTAGTGGGTGTAGAGGTGGCGAACGTAGCGGAAGGGATGGTGGTGGTAGTAACGGCGGTTTATTGTAGATGTGGTTGTAGGAGTTGTGATGGGAGTTGCGGAGGTGGTTGTGGACTGGGGCACCTATGGCGCGCAATATTGCGGTCTCATTAGAGTAGGGGTGCGTGCACGCGCCCATCGTCAAACAGACACAAAAGGCCTGGGCGCGCGGGCGGAGGCCGCGCTGGCCGCTTTCCAACCACAACCACATATTTAATAAATTTCTCCTACATAAAGAACGTTATATAACTATCCGGGAAATTGATTTCTGGTGCCCGGTTAAGAAAAAAATGGGTTTGGGTTGCTGGTCAGCTACCAGAGTGGCAAACATGTTTTTACCAACTTTTTCACTAGTATGTTAAGGAGTTGCCTTCTGGCGTACTAAAACATTTTATTTATTGACGCTCGTCATTATAGAAAATTGACCTAGTCATTGTGAATAATTGACCCTTGTCAATTTTTTTTGAATGACACAAATCAAATATCTGGAATGACTCGAGTCAATTTTCTTCAATGACTGGAGTCAATTTCCTTCATTTACTCGAGTCAATTTTCTTGAATGGCTCGAGTCAATTTTCTTGAATGACTCATGTCAATTTTCTTGATTGTCTCCCGTTATTCTAAAAAAAAAATTCGTTTCCCTATTAAGGCGCCAGACCTTACAGATCATCTCTTTCTCCCTCCGGGTGAAACCCGGCCAGTTGTGGATAAAGCCCCTCGTATCACCGGACCTAAAGAAAGATGATGCTCTCAATCCCGCCGATCCACCCACCACCGGCGCCGTTGACTCCAGCGAGCCACCAAAAGTCTAGTTATTATTTACGGCCGTATTATTTATTGGCTCGAGTCATGCAGACTGGCAAACCGAGAGAAAAGGCGCTGCTCGCTACAAATGATCCGACCCGCCACACCACCTTGCATCGTTTAACACAACTTGGATTTGATTGTCTGTGAATTTGGGCTACCTGTAGGTATTGAGGTAAGAATCGATCATTCCAGCAAGCCAGCATCGTATCTCACTCGGTTTTACGAACACGGTCATGGGGTCTCGCTCGCGCGAGGACGTCTTGCCGTAGCCAACAGGGAATGACTTGAGTAAATAAGAGGAAATGCCTCGAGTCAACAAAACAGAACGACTCGAGTATACAAAATAGAATCGAGTCTACAAAATACAGTGATTAGAGTCAACAAATAGAATGACTCGAGTCAATAAAACAGAATGACTCGAGTCAACAAAATAGGATAATTCGAATCAACAAAATAGAATGACTCTAGTCCATAAAATAGAATGACTCGTGTCAATAAAAGAACGACTCGAGTCAATAAAACAGAATGACTTTAGTCAATAAAATAAAATGATGAGTCAATAAACTGAATCGCGGGAGTCAATAGAATACAATGACTCGAATCAATAATAAGGAATGAATCGAGTCAATAAAATAGAATGACTTGTCAACAAAATAAGATGACTGGATGACATCGCCAAAACTCTTAGGATCACTCGGTAGTCAACTGCGCAGACTTATATCAGTCAAAGCAATAGGCCTCTCCGGCAGCCAACAAAGCGGATGCCCATTGGGTCGAGTGGTTAGGCTATGTACACCGGTATGGGAAGCGACCCATACCCTTTCCCAGGTACCTAGCGAACCTCAGGCAGGAGACCTTGAAGAAGTGGGCTGAGGCCCGGCGCTGGCCTGGAGAGTAGATCGCAGCGAAGACGTGGATTGGATAAGGACAGAATGAGCTCGGGTAGGTAGTCCGGGGGAATAGGGCCGTATATGAGCTTGCACGCCATTGCTATCCTCTTCCTCTCGACGACTGACATTATGAGGGGCGGTTATCGGATAAAAACTGGGAGATTACGAGCTGTGGCCATCCTCCTCCCCTTGGCGAGAGGCGTTACTCGACCGACGGGGATATTGAGGGGCGGCCATCGGATAAAGACTGAGTGAGCTCGGGTGGATGGTCTGGAGGAGAGAAGCCACGCGCGAGCTTGCGTGCCACGGCCATCCACCTTCCCTCGGCCAGTGGCTTTACATGAGGGACGGGTGTATTGAGTGGCGGCAGTCGGATAAAGACTGAGTGTGCTCGCGTGTAGGGTCCGGGGAAGAGGGGCTGCGCATGAGCTTGCGAGCCATGGCTCCGCTAATTCCACGAGGAATACTCCAAGAAGCCGACACCCCAGAAATAGCACCAATCACCAGTAAAAAAATGTCAGACGCCTGCTCCAGGACCAAAATTATTAATACGACTGATGGCTGGACCTTCGCCAACGGCTGTGAGACTGGGGTGCTAGCGTACTACGCGGTTGGGAAATGGATTGAGGTGACCTCCGTTAGAGAATCGTGTTTTGCTGGTAGACATTGCTGCTATGTAGATACTGTAGCAAAAAAGGGGTGATGATTACTACCGAACTGATACTGGCAAATTACAATTGCCGTAGTAGAGCCTCATTTTATGCTACACCAGATTCAGCATGGACTTAGATTGTCAGGAAACCGATTAAATCGTAAAGCCCCATCACGACCGAGTTAGGAAGATAGCGCAGTAAAGTTCAAGGCGTATTGTCTCGAAGCTGCTCTGGATGCCGATCGAAAGCAGGATTTAGTATAATTCTAGATTCTCGATTGTCAAGGTGTCAATGCGGGATTCTTGCGGTTATTAAAATAATACGGCTATGTACTACGAATGCACATTTTGCTGAAGTCAGTCTCAATACAGTATTACTGCGAGAGAGAGAGAGAGGGTCGAAGGCAAATTCTATTGCTAGGCGAGAGCGAGATGTACAAGTGGCAGTTAATTCCATTGTGCTTCAGTACTACAGACTATATGCACTCCTCCACGCCATACCACCCCCATGGGGCTCCCATCTTTCCCATCCGCCAGACGCAACAACTTTTTCTTGAGGAAACAAGTTGTTGTGTGGGGAAAGAAAGGAAGAAAGGACAAGAGCAGCGGGCGTCGGCTTCCTTTAATAGGAAAGCACCAGCCATCCGGGCAACACTTTATCCTCCACGCAACCCTCATGCTGAACCCCAAATACAAACACAAACACAGCGCTGAACCCTACACACAACACCGCGCAAACCTACACACAAACACAGTGCAACCACTCACACTCCATGTGGTCAGGGCTACGCTGTGACAGCCGCTACACCCACTCGTGAGTGAGTCCTGAATTGGACATCCCCTTGACCCCCGTCTTTACTGACTGACTTCACTTTGCAGATGATGCTTGCCAATGATTCGCTCACCTCTATGTACGAATTCGCAACCCACTCTTTAGCTGACTCGTAATAGTAAATCTTGCATTCAGCCTCTGTCAACTGCCGCTACACCCACCCATTCGTGAGTCCTGAATTCGACATCCCCTTGACCCCGTCTTTACAGACTGACTTCAGTTTGCAGACACTCATTGTATATGCCGCCCAAATGACGACATACCGGGCTAATACATACAGTATGTTCGATGTCCTTCTCCACAGTGCACCTTCTTTACTGAAGCAACTCCTAATGATAACTCCAGATTCCCTATAATTGATACTTAATATCCACATACGCTCCCCCTCCTCCCACTGATCGACACCGCTGACATCATGAGAATAACTGCAGCTTCTGGCCGCTGAAACGACTCGATGTCTACCAATGAACAACCTTATCCTCAGGGTGAGCACCGAGCAAGTAGCGCCGGCACATGGGGATGGGATGAAGGGATGAAGTGCGGGGTATGGGGATTGGATGCGGGGATGGCGTGCGGGATGCGACGTCGAGGGAATGGGGTCAATTCTGTGATATAGCTTAGTCAGTAGCTAGAGGATCGGATAAGATCTAATGAGCCGCATCGAACCGAACTGCGAATGGAGTAGCCGATGATACGCAGTCACTCTGCGGTATTATAGCTGCATTTCCACTTCATGCGCATTTATTGACAGCTTAGAGTCTTTCGATATCAAGATCCTTACAGCAACAGTACCGATAACGTATAACTGCGATTTCTTGCAAAAACCAGAAGAACACCAAAATAAAACCGGATTTTATGCAAAGCGGGTTCTCAAATCATGCAGTAGACATGCCGCCCCCACTCGGCATTCATAGCAACTCTACATTTGCATAATACTGCATCAAGTCCGTTTTCATCCGGATTTCCGTAGAAGCTTCGCTAGCCAGCTATGCGCATTCCCAAGCACTGCGAGGTTATGTTCAATCATGATCGCAAAATGTCCTGTCTAAAACCGGACTTTGAATAGAATCTACGCTAGTCTTAATTACAGCTGTACTTCCGCAGTAATGCCGTCCTGATCCTTGGCACTCTTTTGCGATAGTAGTGATGCTGGTGAAGCGTTCCTGCAGCGAGCGCAATTACTTTCGAAGCTTCCCCTGAAAAAAAGAAATATTGTGAAAAAAGAAATTATATAACATCTAACTAAAAGTAGACTAGCGCGGTGGGGCTCAACTACTTACCGCAACAGCAAACAGAACAATCAGCACTTCTATCGGTTTCCTCTCTTTTCTTTCCACCATCTCCTCCTCCCCCGCCGTATCGTCGATTAATCTAACATGGAGAAGCCCCAGCTCCCTTCCCCTCCTGCATCACATCGGCAGAGTTTCAGCAACAGATCGTCGTACGAGATCATCCGCGAACTAGGGAACCAACTGAATTTCATCTCGGAACCTGCGGAGACAGTCAGAGAGGGTGGCACCGCAGCCATTATCCGGATGGACGATGACGAGAGACGACCGACCCCCATCTCGGAAGCCAGTAACGCGGAAGAAGCCCCAGGAGCCATTTTGCCTGTGCACAATGACGGACAATACGGATCGACACTCGTCTTCCCACCCGGTCCCCCCCTCCCATATGACTTCACCACCGAAATAGCGGGGCTCGACGAGGTCCCCAAAGCGTTGGCCAAGAGGATCCAGGGGTGGATCTGCGAAGTCCTCGGTTCGGTTCAGCAGGATAGGTCCTACGGAACGATTCTCAAATTCCGCCGCGGACAGGTGGGACAAGTCTGCGTGGTCTTTGGGTTTCCGGAACCCAAGAGGTTCGATAAACACGGGGAAGTTCCGGATGGCATGCCTTGCTCGTCTGGAAGGATTGGATCGTCAATTCGAGCGACTGTGCTTGGAGGGACCGAGTTCCAGCAGCAAGTTGGGGAAAATACATTTGCAAGACGTCTCGTTGGGCCTGAAGGGGGATATGATCGAGGCGGGGAGTTTTGGCGGTTGGTTTCGAGGAACAAAGCTGGGACTGGTATGAGCCATTAATCACTGTGCGACTTCCTTTGCTGACTTGGCGAAGGAGAAAGATGGGATTTACGGTTTGACCTGCTACCATTGCCTTCCTGACGCCGAGATTGGTTCGGTGGTCGTTGCACCAAGCACCCGAGAGGTTACCACAGTGTTCAATTCCAATTCTCCATGCTCAACCCTGTCGCCGGAACGGTGGTTTTTTCGACCTACCCGGAACGACGTAGCCCACAGACTGTTAAATATATTCATCTGTAGATAGGTAGGAATTCCATTGCTTGATCTTTTCACCGAGACTGGAGGACCACTCTCTATATATACATGTACATTCAATCCATTATCCGTCACTGACTCGTCTAGATCCTTTGGTGGCAACTTGCCACCTCCAGTCTAGATGTCACCGGTCCCCTTCACCACCTCCGGGCCTAGATGTCACCGGTGGCCACTTGCCACCTGTGCCACCCGATGCCTTCCGTGTGCGCATTTGCTCGCAGTGGTCTAGGCAAGCCTCAGCGGGCCTCGTTGGGCGATCGATATATCTAACACAGACTCATCAACGAATACGAGGTGGAGACGGTTGCTCATAGGGGGATAACGGTGATGGTTGGAGACGTTACCGAACAGATTCTGTTGGATGGCGGTGAGCTGGGCAAAGTGGCCGCTGGCGTGTTTCGTCGTGATTTTCAGTATCTGGAGGAACACAACCGGCAGTGGCAGAGGGCAGGGAAACCCATGGTTCGCCTTCCTCCGTCCGTCGGGCACACGGCCCTCGATTGGCTATTGTTCTCTGCAGTCGAGGAGAGGGTTGAAGGCAATGAAATCTCACCCATTTCCAGTGACGCTAGGGAACCGGTGGTGGGAACGGCATTATTGGCACCCAACGACATCGTCGTGAAGTGCGGTCGCACAACAGGCAACAGCTGGGGGAGGGTGTCCGGCTTTGTGGTATAATGTTGGGGCGAGGGTAGCGTTACCAACGAGATTGGTGTCGTCGGGAACGAGGTGGGGTACTTGGGGACCACGTGGGACTCGGGCTCTGCTGTATTGATTGAGGGGGAAGGGGGAGAGTGTCGAGCTGGTGGCCTACTTGTAGGTATCAACTACGACGTGTCTTTCAACACCGTGACGCCGGTGGGATTGCTCGTGGATAGTATGGCCGAGGAACTAGAGGTGAGTGGGAGTGGTTGTCTTATGTTTGATGGATGGTTGCCCTGGAGTTGTACGTTTTAACAGCCTTGCACTTGATGAACCCGTTACATTATTTGGCCTTCTCCGCCTCAGCTATCCTAGTAGTATGTACGTCCTCTATACACTCCTAAAATATGGCGCAAAACCCCCCTCGGCCAGCAATTCATCACACACCAACGGGTTGCAACCAATAACTCTTCTCAAACGCAACTCCCTTTCCACTATCGGTAAAATATGTTTGATGGCTGTATGTGCGGTAACCTCACCAAGATCATGCCACACAGCTGCTGCCTGGATACAACCCGACTTCCACTACCGCCGTCCAGCGAAACGTAACCGTCGTCGATTGGCAAGATTACTAGTTCCTCTGTGAAGGCCGTTCTTCTTTCCTCCAACTCCTCCGGATCCTCTTGTCGCTTGGGTTCTTGGCCACACATTATTACTGTACCAATGGTCGTGAAGACTGGTATGAAGAGCGAGCAGTTCTGGAGGACAGATACAAGGAGGAAGTGTGGAGGAACTTGGGGTCCGGATGGGGCTTCATTTCGCTGCTTCTGCGTATGTTGTTTACGCGAGAGTAGGTGGCTGGCCGAGAGTAGGTCGCAGACCGAGAAGCTCGAAGAGGGGGATGGGACTGGTGGCTGACGGGGGATTCTGTCTGATGGGACAGTGGGTTTTATTTAACTCCTACCCTTATTTAATCATACTCGCTTCAGCCTATGAAAACTACCACGATGTGCTTCTTGGGGGGTGAGGCGACGGGTGCCGGTCGAAGAGGGGCGCATCATATATCCTAATGGCGGCCTGCGTGTTCGTGGACCCCCCCCCCCCCCGGGGGGGGGGGGCGGGGGGGGGGGGGGGGGGGGGGGGGGGGGGGGGGGGGGGGGGGGGGGGGGGGGGGGGGGGGGGGGGGGTTGG
>Ga0307508_10007598_pt1 | contig 10072 bp, 9 predicted proteins | sample 9_EM_MG_FD_203089 | JGI IMG/M metagenome (GOLD analysis project Ga0307508, IMG submission 203089) | Populus trichocarpa ectomycorrhiza microbial communities from riparian zone in the Pacific Northwest, United States - 9_EM | ecosystem: Host-associated > Plants > Roots > Unclassified | place...
CGGGCGCCGTCCCGGCCGCCCGGCCCCCGGACGCTACTCGGCGTCCGGGCCGTACACCTCGACCCGGTCCGCGGCGCGCCGCACATGGATGCAGTCGCCCGGGCACTCCTTGGCGGAGTCCACGACCTCGGTGAGCAGTGGCAGCGGCACCTTCGTCGTCGCGCCCTTGTCCTGCAGAAGCTCGTCGTCGGCGCTCTTGACGTAGGCTAGACCGTCGATGTCAAGTTCGAAGACCTCGGGCGCGTACTGGGCACAGATCCCATCCCCCGTGCACAGGTCCTGGTCAATCCAGACTTCAAGATCGCCGAGCTCCTCGTTCCGCACGGTGCGTCGCCTGCCGTTCCCTCGATACGCGATTCAACATTGACTAAATATCGCCAGCCCTGGCGGGTGTTGACCGGGTCGACGATACAACCGCTCGCTTTCCGATGTTGTTGGGTGGGTATTCACCTGGCGTGAGGGAGTGCGCAAGGGTGAAGATCGGACACACGCCGACCGGGTTTGTGATCTAGGGGTTTCAACCTGCACCGGCCCAGGTAGGGTCAGGAAGCGTCCAGCTCCCCTTGGAGGAGGTGAGGACCGTGGCAGCCCACGACGACGACATCAACCGCGGCATCCGGCCGGGGCGTGGGTCTGATGACCCCGCCGGCCAGGTTGCCTATCTCGAGCAGGAAATCGCCGTCCTGCGCCGCAAGCTCGCCGACTCTCCGCGTCACACGAGGATTCTCGAAGAGCGGATCGTCGAGCTGCAGACCAATCTGGCGGGAGTCTCCGCACAGAATGAGCGGCTCGCGAACACCCTCCGTGAGGCACGCGACCAGATCGTGGCCCTCAAGGAGGAGGTCGACCGGCTCGCCCAGCCGCCGGCCGGTTTCGGTGCCTTTCTGCAGGCGAACGAGGACGGCACAGCCGACATCTTCACCGGGGGCCGTAAACTCCGCGTGAATGTCAGCCCAAGCGTTGAGCTCGATGACCTCCAGAAGGGCCAGGAGGTCATGCTCAACGAGGCCCTCAACGTGGTCGAGGCCATGGAGTTCGAGCGCGCCGGGGACATCGTCACCCTCAAGGAGGTCCTTGAGGACGGCGAGCGGGCCCTGGTGATCGGGCACACCGACGAGGAGCGCGTGGTGCGGCTCGCCGAGCCGCTGCTGGAAACCACCATCCGCCCCGGTGACGCCCTGCTGCTGGAGCCCCGGTCCGGCTACGTCTACGAGGTCGTGCCGAAGAGCGAGGTCGAGGAACTCGTCCTCGAAGAGGTTCCGGACATCGACTACACCAAGATCGGCGGCCTGGGCAACCAGATCGAGCTGATCCGGGACGCGGTCGAGCTCCCGTACCTCTACCCCGACCTGTTCAAGGAGCACGAACTGCGGCCGCCCAAGGGCGTGCTGCTGTACGGCCCGCCCGGCTGCGGCAAGACGCTGATCGCGAAGGCCGTCGCCAACTCCCTTGCCAAGAAGGTCGCCGAGGTCACCGGCAAGCCCGCGGGGAAGAGCTTCTTCCTCAATATCAAGGGCCCCGAGCTGCTCAACAAGTACGTCGGTGAGACGGAGCGGCACATCCGGCTGGTCTTCCAGCGCGCCCGGGAGAAGGCCAGCGAGGGCGCACCGGTCATCATCTTCTTCGACGAGATGGACTCCCTGTTCCGCACCCGCGGCTCCGGGGTCAGCTCGGACGTGGAGAACACCATCGTCCCCCAGCTGCTCTCCGAGATCGACGGTGTCGAGGGCCTGGAGAACGTCATCGTCATCGGCGCCTCGAACCGCGAGGACATGATCGACCCGGCCATCCTGCGCCCCGGCCGCCTCGACGTGAAGATCAAGATCGAGCGTCCGGACGCGGAAGCCGCCAAGGACATCTTCTCGAAGTACCTGACCGCCACCCTGCCGGTCCACACGGACGACCTCGCCGAGCACAGCGGGTCGGCCAAGGCCGCCGTCGCCGGCATGATTCAGTCGGTCGTCGAGCAGATGTACGCGGAATCCGAGGAGAACCGCTTCCTCGAGGTCACCTACGCCAATGGTGACAAGGAAGTCCTTTACTTCAAGGACTTCAACTCCGGCGCCATGATCCAGAACATTGTGGACCGGGCGAAGAAGATGGCCATCAAGGCATTCCTCGACCACAACCAGAAGGGCCTGCGGGTCTCCCATCTGCTCGCCGCTTGCGTGGATGAGTTCAAGGAGAACGAGGACCTGCCCAACACCACGAACCCGGACGACTGGGCCCGCATCTCCGGCAAGAAGGGTGAGCGGATCGTCTTCATCCGTACCCTGGTCACCGGAAAGCAGGGCGCGGACACGGGACGCTCCATCGACACGGTGGCCAACACCGGTCAGTACCTGTAACACCGCTGTCCGGCTGCGGATGTCCTGGACGGGGCATCCGCAGCCGGATGCGCTTTTCGGACGGCATTCATCGTATGAGTCCTACGAGCCCCACCGGAGCAATGACTGTCATGATCTCCGCAGCACCGCACAGCCGTATCCGGCTCGTCGGTACCGCCGCGACTGCGCGGCGCGGCGGCTCGGGGGCCGGTTGCGGACCGGAAGCGCAGCGGTACTTGAGCGCCGGCCCCGGCCTGGGGCGGCGTCGGGCAAGGAGGGCCGCATGACCGTACGGCGCGTAATGGGAATCGAGACGGAGTACGGGATCTCCGTCCCGGGGCACCCGAACGCCAATGCCATGCTCACCTCATCCCAGGTCGTCAACGCCTACGCGGCGGCGATGCACCGGGCGCGCCGCGCCCGCTGGGACTTCGAGGAGGAGAACCCGCTGCGGGACGCCCGCGGCTTCGACCTCTCGCGCGAGTCCGCGGACGCCAGCCAGCTCACGGACGAGGACATCGGCCTGGCCAATGTCATCCTCACCAACGGCGCCCGGCTCTACGTCGACCACGCGCACCCCGAGTACTCCGCCCCCGAGGTCACCAACCCGCGGGACGCGGTGCTCTGGGACAAGGCGGGCGAGCGCATCATGGCCGAGGCCGCGATGCGCGCCGCCGAGCTGCCCGGCGCCCAGCCGATCCACCTCTACAAGAACAACACCGACAACAAGGGCGCGTCCTACGGCACGCACGAGAACTACCTGATGAAGCGGGAGACCCCCTTCTCGGACATCGTGCGCCATCTGACGCCGTTCTTCGTCTCCCGCCAGGTCGTCACGGGCGCCGGCCGCGTCGGCATCGGCCAGGACGGGCATGAGCACGGCTTCCAGATCAGCCAGCGGGCCGACTACTTCGAGGTCGAGGTCGGGCTGGAGACCACCCTCAAGCGGCCCATCATCAACACCCGCGACGAGCCCCACGCCGACGCCGAGAAGTACCGCCGGCTGCATGTGATCATCGGCGACGCCAACCTCTCCGAGCTGTCGACCTACCTCAAGCTCGGCACCACCTCGCTGGTGCTGTCGATGATCGAGGACGGCTTCATCGCCGTGGACCTGGCCGTGGACCAGCCGGTCCGCACGCTGCACCAGGTCTCGCACGACCCGACGCTCCAGCGCCTGATCACGCTGCGCAGCGGTCGTACGCTGACCGCCGTACAGCTCCAGATGGAGTACTTCGAGCTGGCCCGCAAGTACGTCGAGGACCGCTTCGGCGCGGACGCCGACGAGCAGACCCGGGACGTGCTCACCCGCTGGGAGGACGTGCTCAACCGGCTGGAGCGCGATCCGATGTCCCTGTCCGGAGAGCTGGACTGGGTGGCTAAGCGCGAGCTGCTGGAGGGCTACCGCAGGCGCGACGGCCTGGAGTGGGACGCCGCCCGGCTCCATCTGGTGGACCTGCAGTACGCCGACGTACGGCCCGAGAAGGGCCTGTACAACCGGCTGGCGGCGCGCGGCAAGATGAAGCGGCTGCTGGACGACTCCGACGTGGCGCGGGCCCAGAACAAGCCCCCGGAGGACACCCGCGCCTACTTCCGCGGCCGCTGCCTGGAGCAGTACGCGGACGACGTGGCCGCGGCCTCCTGGGACTCGGTGATCTTCGACCTCCCGGGCCGTGACTCTCTGCAACGGGTCCCCACGCTGGAGCCCCTCCGGGGCACCCGCAACCACGTCAAGGAGCTGCTGGACCGCTGCCGCACGGCCGAGGACCTGGTCCGGGTGCTGTCCGGAGGCTAAATGGGCTCCGACCGGGAATCATCGTGGTGGCCTCCACGCTTTGTACCGAGTGGGAGGCCGATGTCGGACCCTGCTTGTAGGGTCTGATCTTGAGGCACCGATCGAATCAGCGGGCGAACCGAGCGGGGTGAGGGACATGGCGACCAAGGACACCGGCGGCGGTCAGCAGAAGGCGTCGCGCCAGACCGAGGAGGTCGAGGAGCAGGCGCAGGACGCACAGGCCCAGGAGGACCTCAAGGAGCGGCAGGAAAAGCTCTCGGACGATGTCGATTCGGTTCTCGACGAAATCGACGACGTGCTCGAAGAGAACGCCGAGGATTTCGTGAGGTCCTTCGTTCAAAAGGGCGGCCAGTAGGCTGCTTCGGCCTTCGAATCGAAGGTTGGCGGGGTGAACGAAGAGACGGGAACGAGGCGCTGTTCGCGCTGTAAGCAGGACCTGCGGCGGACTGCCTTCCCGAGCAACAAATCCATGTCCGATGGTCTCCAGGCGTACTGCCGGGAGTGCTCCGCCGAGTACTACCGGCAACGCCAGGAGGCCAAGGGGAAGCGGGTCCGGGAGAAAGTTCCGACCCCGCCGGGACACAGGCGGTGTCCGCAGTGCGAAGAGGCGAAGCCGCACTCCGAATGGGAGCGCAACAAGTCCTCGTCGGACGGCCGGGCGAGCTATTGCCGTGCGTGCAGGGCGGGGCGGAACCGGGTCAGCTATTTCAAGCGCAAGTACGGCCTCACACCGGCAGAGTTGGACGCGCTGGTTGCCGAGCAGCAAGGCGTCTGCTGCATATGCCTTGCCGCCCCGGCCGCACATGTGGATCACTGCCATGAGAAGGGTAGGGTCCGTGGCGTACTCTGCTTCAGCTGCAATGCGGCATTGGGGCAGTTCAAGGACCGAGCGGATGCCATACGGCGTGCCGCCGCATATCTGGAAGGAAACGTGTGGAAGCCAACACTCGTAGCACTGGGCGTCTACCAGCTGCCTTCCTGACGCCAGGCTCATCCTCCTTCATGGACTTCCTCGGTGCGCATCAGCCCGAGCTACTTCCGGGGAACCGTCCGCTTCCCCCGGTGCAGGGTGTCATCGAGGCACCGCATGGCACGACGATCGTGGCGGCGACGTTCGCCGGTGGGGTGGCGCTCGCCGGTGACCGCCGCGCGACCATGGGGAACGTCATCGCGCAGCGCGACATCGAGAAGGTCTTCCCGGCGGACGAGTATTCGGCCGTCGGCATCGCGGGCACGGCCGGTCTCGCCGTCGAGATGGTCAAGCTCTTCCAGCTGGAGCTGGAGCACTTCGAGAAGGTCGAGGGCACCGTCCTCTCGCTGGAGGGCAAGGCCAACCGGCTGTCGACCATGATCCGCGGCAATCTCGGCATGGCGATGCAGGGGCTCGCCGTCGTCCCGCTCTTCGCGGGCTATGACGTCGACCGCGAGAAGGGCCGCATCTTCTCCTACGACGTGACCGGCGGGCGCTCGGAGGAGCGTGGCTTCGCCGCCACCGGCTCCGGCTCGACGTTCGCCCGCGGCGCGCTCAAGAAGCTCTACCGCGAGGACCTGACAGAGGAGCAGGCCGCCACCGCCGTGATCCAGTCGCTCTACGACGCCGCGGACGACGACTCGGCGACCGGCGGCCCCGATCTGGCCCGGCGTATTTATCCCATCGTCACGGTCATCACCGAGGACGGTTTCAGGAGGTTCACCGAGACCGAGGTGGCCGAGATCGTCCGCGCCGTCCACGAGCGGCGGCTCGAAGAGCCGGACGGCCCGCGCGCCGCCCTGCTCTGAGGGGACGGTTGACCCGGAATGCATTCGCCAATGACAGAAAGGGACGGATAGCCGGTGACGACGCCGTTCTATGTATCGCCCCAGCAGGCCATGGCCGACCGCGCGGAATATGCCCGCAAGGGCATCGCGCGCGGCCGCAGCGTGGTAGTGCTGCAGTATTCCGACGGCATCCTCTTCGTCGCCGAGAATCCGTCCCGCGCCCTGCACAAGGTCAGCGAGATCTATGACCGGATCGCCTTCGCGGCGGTCGGCAAGTACAACGAATTCGAGAACCTGCGCATCGGCGGCGTCCGCTACGCCGATCTGCGCGGCTATACCTATGACCGCGACGATGTGACGGCCCGCGGGCTCGCCAACGTCTACGCGCAGACGCTGGGCACGATCTTCTCCAGCGCCGCCGAGAAGCCGTACGAGGTCGAGCTGATCGTCGCCGAGGTCGGGGAAGGCCCCGCCGACGACCAGATCTACCGGCTGCCGCACGACGGCTCCATCGTGGACGAGCACGGCTCGGTCGCCGTCGGCGGTAACGCCGACCAGATCAGCACCTACCTCGACCAGCGCCACCGGGACGGCATGACGCTGGCCGAAGCCCTCAAGCTGGCCGTCGACTCGCTGGCCCGGGACAACAACGGCGGCGAGCGCAGCCTGACCGCCGAGCAGCTGGAGGTCGCGGTCCTGGACCGCAAGCGGCCTCAGGCCCGGAAGTTCAAGCGCGTCCTGGGTGGTCAGCTGGCCCGTCTCCTGGAGGGGGCCGGTGCCGCGGCGGAGTCCGACGCGGAGTCGGAGGAGTCCGGCGACTCCGAGGAGTCGGGCGAGGAGTAGCCACCGCCCTGCTGTGGTGGGTCCCCGGCGGGGCCCACCACGGCAGGCACGGTCCGCCTCGTCCGGGCGCCTCGTCCGGCCCGCCTTATCCGGGCGGCGGGGGAAGGGCGCTGGAGTCCCGTACGGCCAGCTCCACGGGCAGCGTGGTGTCCCCGGCCGGTTCCCCGTCCAGGACCGCCATCAGCGCCCGCATCCCCTCCGCCCCGACCGCCTGCGCGGGCAGCGTCACAGTGGTCAGCTCCGGCTCGACCGCCGTGGCCAGCGCCAGGTCGTCGAAGCCGGTGACCGACACGTCCTCCGGCACCCGCAGCCCCAGCCGCCGGACGGCCTTGCACGCACCCGCCGCGAGGATGTCGTCGTCGCACATCAGCGCCGTGGGCCGGGGCCCCGGGCCGGTGAGTGCCCGTAGCGCAGCCCGCCGCCCCTCCTCGACGCTCAGCGCAGCGGACTCGGTGTGCAGCGCGGTGCCGGACACCGCGTGCACCGCCCCGGCCAGAGCCCGGGCGCGCACCCGGAACGTCCAGGAGTCCACCGCCGCCGCCACATGGACGATCCGGCGGTGCCCCAGGCCGAGCAGATGCTCCGCCGCCTGCCGCATGCCGTCCCCGATGTCCAGGTTGACCGTGGCCGCCGCGGCGGCGGCCGGGTCGTCGGGGTCGCTGTCGAGCATCACCAGCGGCAGCCCGCCGCCGCGCACCGCGGCCAGCGCGTCGGCGGCCATCGAGGAGGCGATCACGCCGTCCAGCGAGGCCCGCGCCGAGTCGAAGGGGTCCCGGGCCGGGCCGATGCCCTCGGGGGAGGGGTAGAGCACCACGCCGAAGCCGTGGTCGGCGGCGACCTGTGCGGCGCCGGTGTAGACGTGCGCGAAGAACTCGTTGGTCAGGGCCGGGACGACGAGCAGCACGGTCCGGGTGCGGCCCAGCCGCAGGCTGCGTGCCGCCAGGTTCGGCCGGTAGCCCAGCTCGCGCGCCGCGGCCCGCACGGTGTCCGCCGTGCGCTCCGCCACCCGTCCGCGCCACTTGTCGCCGAGTACGAGGGAGACGGTCGCCTGGGACACTCCGGCGCGCCGCGCCACGTCCCGGCTGGTGACCCGTGCCGCGGCCGCGGGCTGTCCGGTCCCGTGTGCCACATCGCCTCCGCTCCGTCCGTGCCTGCTGTCCACCCGCCACGGGTGGACCCGGGGCAGGCGGCCATGGTACGTATAACGACGCTTCGTTATACGTAAAACTCGATCACCGATCCATGATCCACGATTCACACGGAGGGGCGGCCATGGCGTCCGGCTACGGGGAAATGCTGCGCACCCGCCATGCGGCACGGCTGCTCACCGGAACGCTGATCGGCCGGCTCCCGAACGCCACCGCCGCGCTCGCCGTGGTGCTCTTCACCCGCGCCGAGGGCGGAAGCTACGCGCTCGCCGGGGCGCTCTCGGCCCTCTACGGGGTGGCCAACGCGATCGGGCAGCCGCTGCTGGGCCGGGCGGTGGACCACTGGGGCCAGCCGCGGGTGATGCTCCCGGCCGCCGTGGTGTCCGCGCTCGGGATGGTCCTGTTCGCCGCCGTGGGCCTGGACCCGCTGCCCGTGGCGTACGCCGCGATGCTCGTCGCGGGGCTGTTCACGCCCCCGCTGGAGGGCGGGCTGCGGGCCCTGTGGCCGGATGTGCTGCGCCGCTCGGATCAGGTGCACGCGGCGTACGCGCTGGACGCCGTGGCCCAGGAGGTGATGTTCGCCGTCGGCCCGCTGCTGGTCACCCTGCTGGTCGCCGGATGGTCCGAGGCGGCCGCGCTGCTGGTCATCAACGCGGTGGGGGTCCTGGGCGCGCTGTCCGTCGTGGTGTCCCAGCCGTCCCGGCGGTGGTGCTCCGCGCCGCGCGAGGCGCACTGGCTGGGCGCGCTGCGCTCCTCGGGGATGCTGGTGCTGATCGGCTCGTTCTTCTTCGTCGGCACCGCGCTCGGCGCGATCGCCGTGGCCGCCGTCGCGTACGCCGACGAGCACGGCGGCGGCATGGTCTCCAGCTATCTGCTCTCCGCGCTCGGCGCGGGCGCGCTGGTCGGGGGCGTGGTCTACGGTGCGCGCCCGTGGGCCGGTCCGCCCGAGCGGCGGCTGCGGCTGCTGGTGGCCGCCCTGGCGCTCGGCTATCTGCCGCTCGCCCTGGTGCCGGGCGTCGCCGCGATGACGGCCCTCGCGGGCGTGGCGGGGGTGTTCCTGGCCCCGGCGCTCGCGTGCGCCTTCGTCGTCATCGACCGGCACGCCCCGGCGGGTACGGTCACCGAGGCGTTCTCGTGGCTGGTGACCGCCTTCGGGGTGGGCAGTTCGGTCGGCACGGCCGCCGCCGGACCCGCCGTGGAGCTGGGCGGTGTGGGCCTGGGATTCGCCGTCCCGGGGGCCGCCGGAGCGGCCGCGCTGGCGGTCCTGCTGGCCGCCCGGAGGCACCTGAACGAGGCGCCGCGGCGAACGCCGGATGGCCCTCGTCCGGAAAATGATCGCAGCCATGCCGCCGAACCCGGTTTCAGAGCAGGCCATCAGGCGTAATGTTCAGGCATGGACCGCCGCATTTTCGGGCTGGAGAACGAGTACGGCGTCACGTGCACATTCAGGGGACAGCGCCGGTTGTCTCCTGACGAAGTGGCGCGGTACCTCTTCCGCCGTGTCGTCTCGTGGGGCCGCAGCAGCAATGTCTTCCTGCGCAACGGTGCCCGCCTCTATCTCGACGTGGGTTCGCACCCGGAATACGCCACACCCGAGTGCGACAACGTGACCGAGCTGGTCACCCACGACAAGGCCGGCGAGCGCATTCTCGAAGGTCTGCTCGTCGACGCCGAGCGCCGCCTGCACGAGGAGGGAATCGCGGGCGACGTCTATCTCTTCAAGAACAACACCGACTCGGCGGGCAACTCCTACGGCTGCCACGAGAACTATCTGGTGGCCCGGCACGGGGAGTTCTCCCGGCTCGCCGACATTCTCATCCCGTTCCTGGTGACGCGGCAGCTGCTGTGCGGGGCGGGCAAGGTGCTGCAGACACCGCGTGGCGCGGTCTACTGCGTCAGTCAGCGCGCCGAGCACATCTGGGAGGGTGTCAGCTCGGCGACGACCCGCTCCCGGCCGATCATCAACACCCGCGACGAGCCGCACGCCGACGCCGAGCGCTACCGGCGGCTGCACGTCATCGTGGGCGACTCCAACATGTCCGAGACCACGATGCTGCTCAAGGTCGGCGCCACCGACCTGGTGCTCCGCATGATCGAGGCGGGCACCGTGATGCGCGACCTGACCCTGGAGAACCCGATCCGGGCGATCCGCGAGGTCAGCCACGACATCACCGGGCAGCGCAAGGTGCGGCTCGCCAGCG
>Ga0307508_10007599_pt1 | contig 10071 bp, 9 predicted proteins | sample 9_EM_MG_FD_203089 | JGI IMG/M metagenome (GOLD analysis project Ga0307508, IMG submission 203089) | Populus trichocarpa ectomycorrhiza microbial communities from riparian zone in the Pacific Northwest, United States - 9_EM | ecosystem: Host-associated > Plants > Roots > Unclassified | place...
TAAAGACAGGGAAGACCTTGCGAAACGACTTTACGCACCTGTGCTTCCAGAGTGAATTTCTGACCAGCGAGTCTCTCATGTTCCGTTTGGAGAGTCTTCTTGCGTCTGAGAGCAGCCTTTGCAACTGATTTGAGCCGCGCTTCAGTATAGAAGCTAGCGAGAATCGGGCCGAGTCACTTTACCTTCAGGATTGGTGACGGCATTTGTTCTTGCCTTATTGAGTTGCTCGTCGATTTGAGTCTGAAGATGCTGTTCTTTACGCTCGAGAAGTTGGAGATTCTGTCGTAGCCTAATGATCGCCTCGCGCGCGGGCTTCTTGGTGTCGCGCGTCCCTGTAAACCAGCTGACCCAGCTAGACATCGTAGCTGCGTGCGATTTCCAAGGCGATTGAAGGTAAGACACGGAGGAGAGGCTGATATAGTTCGACGTCAGATTCTAGGAGAGTTCCGAGTGTGCCACTGCGGTTGTTGACAGCGCCTCCTGATTAGGGTCAACGCTTTGGCATCGGGAGGTGCCGTAGAAATGTTAATCATGGTACACCCTCCATGGTCGCGTCTCCCGCCATCTATGACTCTCAAGGTTGGTGTTGGTCGTTCCTGGGGCTTTTGTGGGTGTTTCTCAAAGAATAATTCTGTAGACTGTGGTCGTTACTGGCGGTGCTGGCTACATAGGTGCGTCCGCTGCACACTGAATTGCATTTTGAGTTTCTTCTTACGGGTTTTTTTAGGATCACACATTGTTCTCACTCTTCTCTTGACTAGAAGATTCAGAGTCATTTCCATTGATAACCACCATAACTCCCACCCTAAGGCTCTCTCCCGTGTCTCCCGAATCGCGCTCGAAGCTCTACCTGATGGAGAGGACAAAACGACCACAAATGTTACTAGCGTGAACGCGGATTTGAGGGACGCTGAAAGCCTCCGAGCCGTTTTCGAGCCCTATGGGTATGGTGGTATCCATGGTGTTATTCACGTCGCCGCGTACAAAGCAGTTGGGGAGTCTTCGGAAATTCCCCTCGATTATTATTCCAACAATGTCGCTGCTACGGTTCAACTTGCGCAAATTATGAGCGAATTCGGTTGCAAAAGGCTGGTCTACTCGTCCTCCGCCACTGTCTATGGCATTCCTCCCAAAGTCCCCATCCCAGAGACCAGTCCGCTGCAAGCAGAGAGTGTTTACGGGCGGACCAAAGTTTTCTGTGAAACAATCTTGCAGGACCTTTGTAAATGTGAGTACTCTTATACGATACCAAACATGACGCTGGACTCTGAGCTAATATAGTTTTTTTGGCTCAGCCGACGAAGATTGGCGAGTGATATCACTTCGGTATTTTAAGTGCGTTGAATTGCCTTTCCGTTGCAACGTGCCCTAATTGACGGAACCAACGTTAGTCCCGCTGGCGCCCATGAATCGGGGCTCATTGGAGAAGACCCCGTGGGCCGTCCTGGCAACCTTCTCCCTCTTCTGGCACAGATGGCTGTGGGCCGAGTGACAGACCCTATCTTGAAAGTGTTCGGGAACGATTACCCGACTCAGTGAGTAATCCCTTCGAATCAAGCCAGACCGCGTTGACTCACTTCATAATTGCATGTTCAGTGATGGCACATGCGTTCGAGACTACATCCATATACTTGACTTAGCGGGTGGGCACCTAAACGCGCTAGACGCGCTGTCGGACGGCTCAGCACCAAAGACGTTCAGCAACGTGCCGGAATCTGGCGTTAGTTTTAAGGCGTACAATCTCGGAAGGGGCCGTGGACAAAGTGTCATGGATATAGTAGCCGCCATGACAAAAGCTACAGGTCACAAGTTCAAGACCGTGGTTGTAAGCCGCCGGTGAGCTTCTTTGCCTCGTGTCATGTTGCATGCATATTGATATTACTTGAAATAGGACGGGAGATGTCCCTGATCTGACTGCAGATCCAGCTCTAGCGGAAGCTGAACTTGGCTTTACTGCGCCTCGTGACTTGGAGACTATGTGCCGTGATCTGTGGAATTGGCAGTTGAAGAACCCACAAGGCTACGATACTCCAGAGCCTACACCTGCCGCTGAACCCACCTGCCTGGTGACACAACCTAACGGCGTCATCAAGTGGTTCACGGGAAGCGAGGACAGGATAGGCGAGCAAGCCCACTCGCCAAGTGAGGCACTCATATACCACAATGGGCTGACGCACTGTCAAGTTTAGAACGGTGCAATGTGATGTAAGCCTGTGCGAAAGGACTAAGGACTATGCTTTGGACTCGCTAGATTCTGCATATATATATTATATATCATAGTACCCACATACCCCCTCCATATCCATATTTTTTGCTGCTTGTTCGCGTTAAGGAGTCTCCCATTACTTGGGAGGCGATCGTTTGCCGCTGATGAACGATTTCCGGCGGACCGCACAAGTAGCGCTGAAGCTCGACGTCGGGATGGGCATCCCGAGGCGAAACTATATCAGTGAATATTGTCTCAGAGATTCTTGACTTCCTTGGTTGCCGTTACTATTCTGGAGCTTCTCCCAGAGATATGTACAATCGGAAGTCACATGTAGTTGAACGTTTACAGGGTTGCTGCTTCCCAAAGTTTCTGCTCTAGCTGAAATACTGGTGATACCTCTTTCGTAATTTTGTCGAGTACGGTGTTCGACGCTGGGGGAATCGGAAGTCGCGGAAGTCCGCCCCGGCCCAGGAATAACTGGGTCGCAAGCTACAATAAAGAGTCGTGATAATCAGTCACTCGATTTTAACATGAAAGCAGGGTTCAACGTACCTTGAACCCGGGGATTCCACCAGTCAATACTGCGTATTCAGCTACAGAGATTTGGCCTTGCAACTCTACCGCCTCCGCCGTTTTCCCTTGGTCGTACAACTCCATAAGTTTGAGAAGGAGGCGAGGTGTGACATTAGCCATCCCTGTGATCGCACCATGGACGCCGACCGCCAAAGCCCCAATCAAGTAATCCGTTCCTCCAGCAAGGACCAAAAACTCTTCAGATTTAGTGAGCCAAAGATTTCGTGCCATCTTGCCAACCATATGATCAGTCTGTTTCACGCCGACAATATTTGGATGTTTGGCGAGAATGGCGAAGACGTCGGAGGTAATTTCGAGTCCACCTGACGCGCCTGGCCAACTGTAGATGATAACAGGTACCGGGCTCTTGTCTGCCACCTGTAAAATTGTAGACAAATTTGCCCGAAGTCAGTGATGATTCCTGCAACACGAGGCAACAAGTGCAACGAGCCAGGGAATAATATTGTACGACGGAGTCGGCGTTGAGCGAGCTAGCGAAATATGATGGAGGAAGGACCAAAATGTGATCTGCGCCAGCAGAATGAGCGTCGCGAGCCAACGAAACCGCTTCTAGGACACTCTGGGCCCCGGCGCCTGCAATGACGAGGACGTGATCGAAGCCGTTTGAATCCAAGATAGCGCGTGTAGCTTTGGTGATCTATAATCGAATTATTAGAAAGAATTTGGTTTCATCGATTTCAAGAATAACGAACTTGAATCTTTTCCTCCACGGTAAGTGCCACCGCTTCCCCTGTACTGCCCTGTATCACGACCCCTTGTACACCAGCTTTCGCGAGCCACAATATGTGTTCTTCATGCGCAGCGATGTCCAAAGACTGGGATTCATCTTGGTTGAAGAATGTAGGTGTTGGGGCGTAGATACCACGAATGAGCTTTCTGGAGGCCATGGGCGCGGTTGAGACGAAGAAGAATCAGATATCCGCTATATGCCCGAGTAAGTGATCAGGCTGTTGGAATTGCATGAACTTATCGAAAAGAGGATCCGTTGGGAGAATCGGGCCGTTCAACTAGAGCTACCCGTCGGCTGAGACGGGAAGGACTCTCTACATCCCAACGTACAGTATTATGAGATCCACTGTAGTTAGATCGCGATGAGAGCATGAACAAAGGGAATCCGGCGCCCCTGCGCGGTGTCTGAGGTGCTCTGCGTCAGTCTTCAACGCATTTAGACAAGCCGCCGCATTCAATTCAAACGCACTATTTCAGTCACTATTTCGGTCACCAAGGATGTTGCTTGCCGCCCTTTTGGCAACTTGGGCAGCAGCGACCCCACTCAGAGCGTTCGCTGTCTCTAAAGACGACCCTCGCCAGTGTACAGCACATTCAAGAAACGACTATTACGACTTGAACCCGCTTAGAGGCAAGTGAGTAGTGGAAGGTTTGCGTGGCGGTGCACCGCGCTGGCGTCTGTCGAAAACTCGCTGAAGGAACCTGCAATCGTTAGGTCGGATTACGTGGCTTTGACTGAGATAGGTGATCGCAATATCACTCTGAACGTTTGTGGCCCTGTCGTTGGAGAGACATGGAAGATAGAGGAGCCTAACCAAGTCGCTGGCTACTTCCGTGGCGCGCACTCAGACATCTCTGTCGGGTAAGGCTTTCGCAATGTTTAAGCTCTAATAAAATCACCCATCTCTCGCATAGCAAGGTCAACACAACAGTATCCGTGATCCACGGACATCCAGTGTTAATATTTAGCGACGGTTCCGAATGTCCAAGACCGAGTGATTCGGCGTCTTCTGGAATCAGACGATCCACATTAGTTCGTTTTATCTGCGACCGCACAGTTTTTGGAAGAGGTGTGTGTACGCCACTATGTCAACTTTGCCAGCTGTGTTTGAACAGATTACCAACTCTCCTCCCCTGAGGCAGGTACTCCAAAATTGGTGGCCCAACTCCCGGCAGACGATGACAAAGCGTGTGCATTCTTCGTTGAATGGCGCACTCACGTACGTTTTTGCCAATCCGTTTGTCGGAGAATTTGGGATGCTAACGCACCGCGCAGATTGCTTGCCCTACTCACAAACCTGGAGGCATGTGGGGACCAGTGACAGTTTTCCTCGCGATGTAAGCCAAATTAAGTCTGAGGCGACATAATCGTATTAGGGGCTTACAAAAACGTATATTTCTAGCATATTCGTCACTTTCTTATGTTATTTCGGGGCTGCCATATTTTATAATCGTGTAGTCCTGGGTCTCCGAGGTCGCGAACAGTTACCAACTTTCTCACTACACGGGTTGTACCCGTTAAAAGATTTCCTCATCAGCTGTTTAGGCCGCAGGCGCAATGAGCCCAGTGGTCCTAGCTGGGGCAGTTGGCGTCGGAACCGGAGCGGATTCGGGGGATTGCCATCTGAGGAGGAGGCAATGTTCAACGGCCGCTTTTCTATTGACGACGGCGACGACGGTGCACGCGATAACCAAGAACTGCACAATGGGATTCCGTCAAATTTTGCCGGCTCGGGGGAGAACAGTGGAGGTGCGCACGAAGGCGGCATCAGATTGTGACTACGTATCATATTGTGCGATATAAAAACGGGGTTATATTCAACAAGCTGGTGTGAGGTAGTTCGCAAGAAATATGAGAACAGTCACTTGAGAAATTCTTTTGGTTTGCCGAGCCCATAGGTAAGAAAATAAACTTCAAGGCATAGTTATGGGCCAGCTGGTATTTGCATCCCACCGCCACATAGAATAACTTGTAACGTAGCAATGACTCGCACGACAATTTACGCCCTACATAAAAAAAGTCCGAGTACAGGGAAGCGGAAGACCTCGAGATGTTTTTTTATTTGACAGGTTTGAGCTCGCCGTTCTTCGGTTGCTTAGGGGCCGTAAGAGTTTTGTGAATGAATGGTAAGACACCGCCTCCCGCGATTGTGGCCTTGACTAGAGTATCAAGCTCTTCGTCGCCCCGAATCGCGAGCTGGAGATGGCGAGGCGTGATACGTTTTACGTGCAAATCCTTTGAAGCGTTTCCTGGATCGAATAAGAGAGATTAACCGTCAGCCGAGTCATATGCGCCGCACGTCGTTAACAACCCACCTGCCAACTCCAGCACTTCAGCAGTGAGGTATTCAAGGATTGCGCTGGTATACACAGCAGCTTTAGCACCTATCCGGACATTATGCTGTGTACGTTGTTTCAAGAAACGATGGATGCGGCCCACAGGAAACTAGAAAGGAGTAGTCCAACATTGAGTCTCAGGTGCGACCGGCAAGCATGCGGGGGGGTTTCGCAGATAACGCACTTGAAGGCCGGCTTTTTGACTGCGAGTGGTTGTAGTCTTTAGGAGTTCAGTTGGCTTTGACTTCCCGCCTACACCACGGTCTCCAGACTTCGCGGGCATGCCCAGCGGTTGTTGGTGGTTGTAGTTGAGTATTGTTCTGTGGCTGGGTCGGCAACTGCCTGCACGTGGCCGTTCGGGATTCGCATACGTCCCGGAAGGGATTCTTCACTCCCCGCATTCCTCCGTGTAGATTGCGCGTCGCGCATCGCTCAATATCGTGCTATGCGCCGTGTACTACAGTGTCGGCATGCTTCACTAATACCGTATTCGACGTTGCCGCGTGCCTCGAATTCGTTAAAAAAGCGTTACACGTCTACTACCGCGACCAATGTCGCAAGGCCCCCGCAGACACAACCGCAACCGCTGTACCTTTCCAGGAAAGCACAACAGCCTGTCGACCCATTTGCCCTGCTCGCTGCAGAAATTAAGTATGTCAAACAGACGTTACTAAAGTTGTTGGGGTCATCGCACCCTTCACTCTCCGAGATCGCATCTTATTATTTTGGCTTACCTGGGAAGCAAATAAGGCCATTACTGGTTTTACTCTTCGCCAGTGCTACAAATGGTCTCGGTTCCACCTACTCAAGCAGACTTCGTGCCCCACAGAACGCGCCGGCAGGCAGTTTGCGGAACGAGTTGGACGTGACGCTTTCCAGTCCACACATACTGAATGATTGGAATCCTCGCATGCCGGACTATACGGCCTCCTTCGCGGAGCCGTTCACTATGCCGTGCTTGCGGCCACCGTCGTTTACACAAATTACATCATCCTTCACTTCACCATCTTCCCCAACAGAACCTTCATCACCCCATCCACCCGCACCTCTGTCACATATCGCCTCCAACATCCTCCCTACACAGTTGCGTCTCGCGCAAATAAGCGAGATGATTCATGTGGCATCTCTTTTGCATGACGACGTCCTCGATGGTGCGGCGACGCGTCGATCAGCCCCCAGCGCTCCGGCAGCTTTTGGAAACAAGCTTTCCATTCTTGGAGGGGATTTCCTTTTAGGAAGGACGAGTGCTGCTCTCTCTAGGCTGGGAGACCATGAAGTCGTCGAACTCATGTCAACGATCATTGCAAACCTGATAGAAGGAGAAATAATGCAGATGCGCCCCGCCGGGTTAGAACATGGATCAGAGGCTAATAATGCAGGGTCCTCTTCAGTCGCTAAATCTTTGGAGCGGCCCGGCCCGTCCGAGTTTAGTCATGAAGTGTGGACGACGTACATCCGCAAGTCGTATTTTAAATCGGCAAGTCTAATGGCAAAGTCAGCACGGGCGAGCGTTGTGCTTGGTGGCGCAACGACACCAGGGAATTCCGTTGACGAAAAGTTGAAAGACGTTGCATACGCGTACGGACGGAATACCGGCATTGCTTTCCAGGTGAGTTAGATCATGATGCGCAAAGATTAATTTTATGAATCGCAATTGAAATTGTATAACGACAGCTCGTTGATGACGCTTTGGACTTTTCGCCTTCGGACGAACTTGGCAAACCTGGATTCGGTGCAGATTTGAAACTCGGACTGGCTACTGCTCCGACATTATTCGCTTGGGAAGAGTACCCAGAGATGGGACCGTTAATTGAGCGTCGATTCAAACAAGAAGGCGATGTTGAACGAGTGAGTTGTTGCTTCCTCTGTCAATTCATACCGCGGCTTTGCGTCGTTTCATTCTATTGACGAATCTTTGTCTTTTTTTAATTGGCACGTTTTCGTATTGTGCGGCCTCCGGGGGTCGATCATGGCGGTCTGGATTTTAGGCACGAAACATGGTCCTCAATTCCAAAGCGCTGGTTCGGACGAGGGAACTCGCTCGCGAATACAGCGCCAAGGCAGTCGAGGCACTGGAACATTTGCCGACATCGGTGGCAAGGGATGGTCTAGAAGGGCTTGCTTGGAAAGCCGTTGATCGGGTACGATAATGGTATTGCCCGATGCCCGATGCGATGAGTCGGATGATGCCCCCTTGCATTGCTTGGGTTGCTCACTTGCTTTATACCGCGTTGCTCCATCCCACATACCGTTGAACAACCGCGATGCGATGGCGATGGCGACGCCGACGCCGCGGCTCTTTCTTGTTGCGGAGTCGGTGCCCATTCACTAATTTCACTAATGGCCAACCACGTCGCGTCACTCCTTCACTTCACCCAGTTCACTTACACACTCATAGATCGATTGACAATTGACAATCACGCACTCACCTCACGATGCATAGAATAGCGAGTAATCGCTTATAAAATTATTCACCGTCATCCCGTCGGGTCGTCGCATAAGTATAACTATTAGTTGGTATGTAAGTAGAAAGGGGACAAAAAACCATGCATGCGTTGCGTTGTTCTCTATAGAAAATTCAAAATAACAAAAATATCACGGGAGTGACAAAAGGAAGCGATGGAACGAAGTAATTATATTAGGGTTGTCAAGTCACCGTGGTTATGTGATACGATACGACACGAAAAAGTGCTGAAGGCGCTGAGTGTGTTGAAAGCTGGGGTGAGGGGCCAAACAAGAGTCGTAGAGTGGATAAAAGCGATACTGTAAGAAGCGAACGGATCTATCTGGGCATACTTGAATAAATGATCCGAAATCCCGAACCAGGTTCTATTCTATGAATATATATTATTATAGTTGTGTGAGCCATTATTCTCGGGAGGAAGAGGAGGATGGGGATGCTTGCGCGAAGGTGAGAACGAGTGAGGACGATTCTCCGTTTCGTTGCACGCTAGCTGGTATAATATAAGCGGAGGGGGAAAGGGAGGGAGGCGGGTGGGTAGGTGTGGGAAGGGGGGGGGGGAGACAGACACTGGGTTGCAGCTGTGCTTGTGCACTGATTTGCTCGGAAGTCACAGTTCGTTCGTTTCGCGAGTTCTCGTGCGGGTATGTGGGGGGTTGTTGGGCTCTAGGCTTCAAAGTTCAGCGAGCCCCGTTCGGAGGGCTTGCATTGGCTTTGGATTCGAGACGTTCCCCAACTTCACCTAGGGATGTACTGAGGAATGTACGAAGATGACGGCCCTATATCATAAAATAATACGTAGATGGAAATGATATCAGCATATTGTCTATACGTGCCAGAATACAAAAGAGAAGCCAATACTCACTTTCGCCCGAATGAGACCCCACGGTACAGAGCTAGGTGCATTTAAAGCAAGGAGGAATTTAACTCCACCTCCACTTCCACCTCCAGGACTACCGCCACTACCACCTCGTGAACCTTCTGAACTGGTTTCACTCCCAGATTTGTAAGCTTGAGATTGAGATGGTGATTTCCACCCCACACCAAGACCATCAATGATGGGTGCAGGTACAGGTGATGCTGCGCCTGGTTTGGGAGTTGTTGCGTCGAGGAGGTCGAGTGAGTCGGATTGGAAGGATGATGATGGACTAAGTCCCATGCCCATTGTGCCGCCGTGGGTAGGATATACTGGCATAATGATCACACGACCCAACTATAAAAGGAGGGAGGACGACAGCCGGGGGGGGACGTTGTAACCATAACATAACATGCGTGCGATACATCAGGAAAAGGAACGACCACCCATTCAGGATTCATAGATAGAAAAGGGGGGAAATAGTGTGCACACCTCACAATCTAGACGAACGAATTCGTCTTCCTTGGCTAACGATGGGCCTTGATTATTAGCAGCAGTAGTACTAGTGGCGGACGGCGTAGTTCGCACTTGGCCTTGAGCTTGGGCCTGAGATTGTGCCTGGGCATGGTGAAGTTCTGCATCACGCCATGCTTCGGCAGATAAGCTTAGCAATATTTTCATAAGATCTTCAGCGTTAGGGGGTGATGAAGCATAAGCAATTAAACGACTTTGTGGTGTTAGGAGTATGCAAACACGGAGTTCTGGACCAAGTGTGTGGCCCATAGATTTACTGAGGGAGATTGGTGACAACATAATAGTTTGAGGACGTTTGGTGGCGCAGCGCAAGCTGTTTGTCCAGTTCCAGAACCCGTTCGGAACGAGAGA
>Ga0307508_10007601_pt1 | contig 10071 bp, 11 predicted proteins | sample 9_EM_MG_FD_203089 | JGI IMG/M metagenome (GOLD analysis project Ga0307508, IMG submission 203089) | Populus trichocarpa ectomycorrhiza microbial communities from riparian zone in the Pacific Northwest, United States - 9_EM | ecosystem: Host-associated > Plants > Roots > Unclassified | place...
GTGATGGGCGGTGGGGACAAAGTTCATGCATGTGTGCGTGCGTGTGATGGGAGATCAGAAGATCAGAAGATGTATTCTCACTCGAATACTACAAGGCTTTATAGTCCTAAGGACTGTAAGAAATGAGTGTCTAAACTCTAAATAAAAGAAATGGGGGATGTATCAATGTCACGAAGCGAAGTTAGTAACATACAAAACATGTATCAGTAAGGAGAAATGATAAAGACATTCGAATAAAAGAAGATAAACGAAGTCCGACGAAAAGCAGTCTAAAATGGACCGGACTTATGGAAGTCCAGTCTATAGGACTTCTGAAGTTGGATTGGACTTGCACCAGAGTTGCTGTGGGATGACCAGGGTGTCATGCAAGAGTGTTTGGAGAGTTGTAGAAACAGGTGATATCACCATAGAGACCTACAGGTCTCTACACCAGTGTGCACTTACCGCGTATCCAGAGTGGCGGATGTTGTGATCCAAGAACACATCCGCACTCGCATCTTTCATTTTTGAAGATATCCTTTGTTTTTGGGGAGCTGTTGCTGAGCTTGTTACTGACAATGGGCCTACTTACATACAGGCCCTTGATCTACTCACCAGCCAATATGGCATACATTATATCTGAATTTCTTCCTACAATTCCCAGGCAAACAGCATCACTTCGATGTCCAGGAGGCCATCATCAAAAGTATCCAGGGGGGAGAGGCTTGCTGGTCATCATCAGCTCACTCTGTTTTCTGGGCAGAGCAGGTAACTATTAAAGTCTACCAGACTTTCGCCGTACTTTATGGTACATGGCATTGAGCCACTATTCCCATTTGACTTGGCAGAGGCAACATTCCTTGTTCCCATTCCCGAAGCTGATCCCACATCCAGATCCGACCTAATCTCTTGGCATGCCTGGCAGCTACAAAACTATGTCAAGGATATTGACAATATCCAGGGAAAGAGTCCTTGTATCACAGTTTGCGTCCATTAAACAGTTTGAGGCGCAATTCAAGAACCAGATCCGAGATCACAACTTCTGGCCAGGCAATTTTGTCCTGGTGCAGAACACTCAGGTTGAAAAGGAGTTGAACTGGAAGACGAAGCCAAGGTACTTGGGTCCAATGGTGGTCCTTCAAAGGACTACCAGAGGATCATATTTGCTGGCAGAATTGGACGGGTCTATCTCAAAACTCAGGTATGCAGCTTTTAGGTTGCTACTGTACTTCCCAAGGAATGAGATCGCCATCCCAGTCACGGAATTGACCAGGTTGGATAACCAGGAATTAGATGACCACGAAGCTAAGGAAGATGTCGAGCACGAGGAAGACAGAGAGGAGGAAGTCCTAGATGACTAGCTTTGTCAAAAGAAAATCAGATGATGCAAATTTCACCTTATCCGCATCCGTTCCATTCTGGGCTTCAGCTGGAGCTCTCTTTTCTATCCTGGTGTTCATCCAGCAACTCATCTCTCTCTCACTGTCATTCCACATTAAAACTGCATCATCCTCGTTTTTCAAATCATGCTATCAATCTAATAATAATAATAATAATAAAATAATAAAAAACAGACAAAAGACATAAGATAAAAACATATCCATTTCTGTTTCTCCCTCTATGCGTCTCGACGAACTCGCCACCTAGACATTCACTTTTGGATGTGTAGTGAGACATGCATGTATGTTTCCCAATTGATTCTGACAACCCAGTACAACCCAGCATAGACTTTTGGGTATCCGTGCAAGAATAGATGTGATAGGTGACCAAGGAAAACAAGATGAGTGGAACCTTGCAACCTGGTGTTGTTTATAGTTTCCTTTTACGCAATCCATTCTGTCAATTTCCCCTTCTGAATTTATCTTTTCACTTCTACTTAGGGATCACACTTGGACACAGACACAGGCATGCATGGATTCAAACAAGATACAAAGTATATGGCAATTTATACTATATACAGGTCGAGCAAAACTCCTCACAGCCTTTCCAGCACTGTCTCCATCTCCTTCATCTCTTTCTGCTGAGATACCAAGTAAGCCTCAGCAATTTTGACAACGGCCTGGAACTTGGTGAGGAACCTGAGCACCCCATGCATCTTAGTCCTCATTGAGAGGAGTGAGACCTGAAGTATATCAACAGCTGCTTGAGTGGCCAGATGGGAAATCTTTGCCCTCTTCCAGGGTGTGGCCTCATTGTTCTCATTGTTGATGGCCAGTTCCAGGGACAAGGACGGGGATGAAGAGAACCCGAACCACTTGGGTAGCTCTGCTCCTACATGAGAGGAGGATATGACCACGTTCTTGCACACAGGGATAACCACCGGACGGAAGACTGCACTAATGAACTTCAGACCAGAACCTCAGATACAAAGTGTTGCACATACCTGGGACCTTTTCCTTTTCCTTTTCCTTTTCCTTTGGGCCTGGTGCCACCATCACCTCCTTCCTCAGTTTTCCGCCTTGCCCGGTGGACTTGCTATACCTTGTCTTGAGTTTCATGCATGGGTCACAGGTGTGGCCCGGCATCCCAGTGCACTCCTTGCTGCTCCTCTGCCACACATTGCACATGGGGATGTGGATCTTTTTTTAGCAAACCCACATGTGGCATGGCTGGCTTTGGGACCACAATCTCGACCTCAGTGTCTTCATCCTCCTCCTTGTCCTCCATCATGGCTCTTCAGGTAATACACTGATGGACATTAGCTACTGTTGAACAAAATTATACATTAGACTCACCTTCTTTTTCTGACCCGCACTCGACATGGATTCATGTGCCTCACTCGGCGACTCCGTGGCTAGGGGTTCTTCTGCCAATTCTTGTTCGGGTGGGGGTGCTACCTTGCTTGCTGACTTCTCCGCTTGGGCAGTCGATCTTACCCACTCTTCCTTGGCCTGCTTCCGCATCTCTGCCGTACCTTGCCATCTCTGGAATGTTGCATTTGCCTCACACATCTTGGTGAGGAGGGGCTCCTTTAACCCAGTGTTAACACCAAGTTCCTGGGCACGCATGAAAGTCCCTTGGAGTCTGTTCTGTCCTTCATGTAAGCTACGCAGAAGGTGACAAAGGGAATAGACACACCACTAAACCTTGCCACCCCACACACCAAATATCCTGATCCATCACAAAGTCCTCTCTCTCATCCGGAATGGCTGTCAACATGCCATCCAACTCAACCTTGATCGCTGCCACCTCTTTTCCAGCAGCTACCTTTTCCGGGCTCTCCACGACGGGGGCAGCAAGGGCAATGATATCTTCAAATGAAGACATGATGAGAAGGAGGAATGGAGTTGGTAAAATTGGAAGGAAGTGGGAGAAGAAAAGGTGAAGGACCAACAGGTTGAATGGCCGAGTTTTATGTGGGTTCACACCATTGTCCACAAACTTCGAACTCAGCACTCAACTAGGTCATGTGACTGACTGGGGACAGTCAGAATCAAAGTATCCAGGGATGTAAGAGCCAGAGGCTCTATATGTCCATAAATGGAGTTTTTCCCACATCTCAGATCCCTTTAGATTGCCTGGAGTGTCCTGCGAAGCCCCTGTCCCATCCTGTGTTCATTCAAGTGGATCCGAATCATTAAGTACATTTCCAGGTTTCTTTTCTTCATTTCTGACTGCCTGTCCTAATCCAGTTCTGGCTGATCAACAATTGATATGTTGTGCCTACTCTATCCTGATGTCATTCATCATTATATCTCTATTTCTCCTCCCCATTTGTATACCCACTGATTGGTGACACCTATTTCCATCTGGATTGCTCTAGGCCATTCTTACTTTGTTCTATTGAAGGGTCGTCATATGCAACTACAGGGAGGTAGTACCTTTACACATGGTTCTTTGACCTTAATACACAGTGTGGTTACCTGTGACAGCAAAGATTATTTTCTCCACAGCTTTTAGTCATGTTCATGATAATTACCTTATATGTACAAAGTCTTGGGTGTTGCCCAGACTATAAAATCTGTACTCTCTTGGAAATGTAGTACCTTTTCTTTGGGGGATCATTTTCAGTCATCTCTAAGTCTTTCTTCCACTTTGTCAACACTGTCGTCTTTTTCTCCTTGTACCTGGTCCTCATCCTTGACCAGAAAATCTATCTTGTTGCTCCAGATTCGTATTCTCCCATCTGGGTTCATCCAGATTGATTATCTCGCCCATGGAAAAGTCTTGTCTCACCCTCCTCACCTCTAACCTACCTCAAATCCCTTGGGATAAGTATTTCCTTGCACCCCCACCATGTCCTTGCTAGATTTACCCTAGCTGACCCCTGGGATTGACACTTCTCACTGACTGTGTGTTTCACACCGAGCTGTACTAGTCAAGCCAGGGGACCAAGGCCAAATAAAGCAAGTGCATCATGCACAAAAATGCAGGTATAGAAGCTGCACAAAAATGCAGGTATAGAAGCTAATGAAGAGATTGCAGGAATATGTTGAGATGCACAGGTCTTGGGGGATTGTGGAAGAGAGAGAAAATTCCAGGATTGAGGGCACACATGCAATCAATCACAGCTGATGAAGAGCATAGTCAGCCTGAATCATATTGCAATCACAAACACCATGCTGTTATTTGAGCATCCATTGTCTTCACACTATCCTGCACACACTCACTCCCTCCAAAAAAACAAAAGAAGCATCAATGACATACATTGGGCATCCTCAGAATCTTTACCACCATCCAACAACCCCATGCACCAATGTCAAAGCAAACCCCTGAGCACCAAGCTTGAGGGGGAGACAGTGGATTAAACTTCCAAGCTGTAATAATGAATGTGCCTGCAGTGAGACAAACACATCAGGACTGCCAAAGAATGTTGTAGATGCTGGAAATGTGCCAAAGAAGCTAGTGAATGTGATAGAACTCAACCAAAGCCATTTAAAGTACAGACTCAGAGATAAGGAAAATACACCAGGGTAGACTGGCTAAATAGCTGCACTAGGTGATGTCCAGAGTCACTGACTCCAGACATATGTATCCAGAACATTCCACTAAGGGCAAGGAGTACAAATCCATCAACAAGACAAATGCACCAAGTCAAGATAGATATCCTCACTGGTCAATATATTTAACACAATCTAAAGGTTTTTGCAGATTTTTGCACAGCACAGGTCAGGCACCAAAATTGGCATTGACCCATTGCATACAGGAAGTTCAATTACCATAGATATATATTGTGGTGCCAAATATCAGCAGTTTGGTCTCATGCCCTATTCTCTAGAAAAAGCTGTATTTAGTGTGATCAATAATTTGCAGTTTCATAAAATATTTTTGCCATATGAGTTGTACATATCTACATTATCAAAAAGTGAAGTGAAGTATGTATGGCATAATATCAATTAAATTTTGCCCCAGCATCATGCAAGTAATTTCTCCTCCTCTAGTATGTTGATTTCCAATTGGGTAGTGATAGAAGAAAGAGAGTTGGAGTAGACTTGAACAGCTGGCATAGTGCTGAATGGCAAGGACAGCAATGGAATTGACTCATGAGTAGAAGGGGATTTGGTGTATGCAGGGCAGACTATGTTATTGAGTGGGGGGCCTGCAATAGACAGAGATGGCAGAGCTGGCATGGGTGGTGATATGAACTGGGGAGGGAGGGCCAAGATAGTGAAGTGGATGGCATGGGTGAAGAGGGTTGAGTGAGATGATATTGTTGAGTGTAAGTCAGACCTTTCACTGGAAATAGTACAGAGATCAGAGGACATAGGGTATAACTTTCCCTGATTGTATGGATGGAACTGTGAACATCAGCAAACCAACCCTCAGCTGGATAGGATAGGATAGACAGGACCAGAATGGGACAGAGCTCTAGTTCTTCCAGCTATCCTAGCAAGGTACCCAACAGGCTAGATCTGTCCAGCTCTGTTCAGTACCCCTATATGTTGTCCTAGACTATTGAAAATCATCTTAACACCTATGAAATCATTAATAACCTTTTCATAAATCACTAGTAATTGACAACTTGCATTTACACAACACTAGTCATTAGAGAAAAGATACTATATTGTTCATTGATGAATTACAGTACAATACAGCTACATGTATTCCTAATCCTAACTTTTATTCAAATCCTCATCCTCATCCTCACCCTCACTTTCATTCTCATCCTAACCTTTATCTTCATCCTAATCTTCATCTTCATCCTAACCCTCATTCTATAGAAATGTAATTAAAAGTATATCAAAAGTATACAAAAAAGTGTAGGAAAAAGTATAGAACAAGTATAGAAAAAAGTGTAGTAAAAGTGTAGTAAAAAGTGTAGTAAAAAGTGTAGTAAAAGTGTACCAAAAAAAATGTACAAAAGTGTAGTCAAAAGTGTAGCCAAAGTGTAGTACACATTGTGGTGGCTGGAGTGTAGCAAAAGTGCAAGCAAAGTGTAGTGAAAAAAGTGTAGCCAAAGTGTAACATTTGTGGTGCATTTTTGCTAATTACTGTAAAGTGTAGAGAAAGTGTAGCAAACAATGTAGAAAAGTCCACTCACTCCTTCATATAGGGGATGGCAATTTGTTTGGTTGGGTTTGCCATGGTGTGCATGAGGCATGAGTTTTGGTGTCCATTAAATCACATTTTTGACATTTTTGGACTTAGACAAATATTTGGAGTGCTACTGTGGCTACACTTTGTTGCTACACTTTCTCTACACTTAATTAGCAAAAATGCGCCACATTTGCTACACTCCAGCCACCACATTGTTTACTACACTTTGCCTACACTTTGATTATCAAAAATGTGCCACATTTGCTATACTCTAGCCACTATATTATTTGTTCCACTTTGTCACTTTAGGTACACTTTTGGTATGCTGTTGACTACACTTTTTCCTACACTTTTGATACACTTTGATATACTGTTGGGTACACTTTTGACTACACTTTTTGACTACACTTTTGGTACACTTTTGGCTACACTTTTGGATACACTTTTGACTACATTCTTGACTATACTTTGGCCTACACTTTTGGTACACTTTTGGCTACATTTTTGGCACACTTTGATTAGGATTAGGATTAGAATGAGAAGGTACACTTTGCTACTCCCTCTGTTCCAATAACTAATCCTATGCTCCTCCATACTATATAAACTCCTAGAATACTCTGCTGTAGTTTTTAGCTTGAATATTGACTTGAGTAGCTCCTTGTCATCTCTTATTCTTTCTCAATCTTCCTCTGACATCTCCAAAATACAGAACTAAAACAACAGCAAGGGTGCAGCACATAAGCTGAAGCCAAGGTTTTATCTGAGACCCATAACTCTGGTAGTTCCGGAGTTGATCCAGAGTTGCACAGCTCTAACAGTATCACTACATATACAGTAACACTCTGGGACAGTCTGGAAAAGTCTGTCAAAATCTGTAAAATCTAATTTATGCTGAAATTAAAACTATAATAAATATTTACATTGTAAATATGATTATGTGATGTAACAATTTGGTCTTGATTAGTCATCACTGTGACAGTCTGTGACATGCTGGACAGAGCTGTCACACTCTGGAGTATCTTGTAAAGTCCAAAGTCCAAACTATAGATAAGGGTTAGTTTGCTGATGAAGTGTGGGTGAGTTGGCAGATAGGGAGGGAGTGGCTGATGTGGTGAGTGGGAGTTGCATTTGGGGTGGAGGGGGGGAGGGTGCATTGGCCTGTGCTAACAAACCATCCTCCTACAATTCTATGATGACACCAAGATGCCTTTATACTCCTTCAACCACCCATTGCATGGCAGAATATTCAACCAGTAGGTTGTGCAACTTCTTTTGAAGGGAGGCCCTCTCACTTACCAGAGTTGTGATCTTTGCTTGCATGCTTTAAGATACATGTGCCCATCTTGTGAGCACATCAACCTGTTCATTATGCTCTCACTTGACTTGATTCATGGTCTGCTGCAATCTGTGCAGTTCCTCTCTCATTGCATCAAACTCAGTTTTGGTGAGCATAAGAACTCCATTTATTGTATAAGGCCATCCTAGGATGAGGCCTGTTGTCGCCTATGGTCCAGGCATATTTGCAGGCAGAATGGAGTGAAGGTGCACCCACCCTGCATGGCAATGAGGGCCTGGACTGCTGCAGGATGGCCTAGTGATGGATGGTGACAGGGTGCATGGTGTGCTGGCCTGTGTGGTCTTGCATGTGGGGCACTGTGTGATCACAACTTCTGCCCATGGGGTAGCTACTGTCAGTCAAGACAATTAACAAAGCTATTTGACTTATAGTTCTTCACCTGCAATATTGGCAGACAAGACTGGAAACATGCCATCTTTTGCACAAGGCAATGCTTTGGGAATGATGTAATATCCATGGCTTTTGATGTGGCATCTATTCTGCAAGGGACACAAAAGCATGCACGTGACAAGGAGCACCCCCACCTATTCCTAGCATGATCACATCAATGTTTATTGTCACTGCAATGTGTGCACAAGTGGCCATTCACCATATGATACTGTAGCATTTAATGTCCTTCTTCAGGCACTGGGTGCATGGCATGTCGAGTGTCTTGCCTTCCTCAATCCTTTTCTTCTTGGGATTGCGGAGCTTAGGCAATGGCAATGGCAGTCTTGTTGTATGAAGAATTGCTTTTGAAGACCAGGGGGAGAGTGCCACTGGTTACTGTCCTGGATTCACTGCCTTTGCCTGAAGTGGCCATGCCTGGCATCCTCAACGTGGCCATTGTCATCAACATTTACCTTTACCTTTACCTTCTTCTTTTTCTCCATCTTGTCCCTACACCTGGCTGCTTTCTCTACCTCCACCTTGACTGCTCTCCATGCTTTCTTTGGACGTCTGTTTTTCCAATACTGACCATGACAACTCATCTGTATTAACTACAGCCTAGATTGTGTTAAGCAGCCTTATGTAATGCCTGTATAACTAATGGCATGCCCATTTGCCCCCATTTACCAGCCCATTGCTTAGCGGTACATCTTGTGATAATCTGGTCACAAGCACTTACTGTATAAAGGAGGTCCTTGCTAGGTTGTGGGCTAGCTGATTGCCAACAAGTTTATCCATAACATCACAGTTGATCCAGCTATTGCTTGTAAATGCATTGCATAACCTGATGGCAGGCACATTCTTCAGGTGAATATGCAGCCAATAGGCATTGCTGGACTCTCTAATTGCTTGTAAGTGCATCTTATTATTTTATGAGATGACCATGGGCATGCCAGACACTGATAAATGCATCCAATGGCCTAAATAATAGGAGGCAGGCTCATTGCTTTACAATCCACACCTCACCACTGTGGCAGAACTGCTCCTTGCTTTCAACTGCATCCTTTCCCACCATTGGGTACATGTAGGCACATCCTACAGCATGATAGGACGCTCACACATTGCTCATAATTGGAGTAGTAAGCAAAGCTTTCCTCCTCCCTCCATGCTGATTGATCTATTATATTGATTAGATATTCAATAGCATGTTCATGCACAGCCTCTTGATTGCATTTTTTTCTTGCTCTACTGGAAAATCATCTGCTCATTTTTGCTCTGTGGTATATTGTTTCTGTGTGGCTTCAAGAACAATAAGGCCAGGATGCTGGTTGACATTGTTCTAATGAGTAGCCAGTCAGGACATGGGAATAAAATATGAGCAAAAAAAAAGTGTTTATACAAGTAAGAAGACCACATGAGTAAATATGGTGGTAAAGGGAAAGGCTGTATATAAGACAAATATTGTATTTGTGACATATGATTCTAATCTTCTTTCCTCTATGGTGGGGCAGCCTCTAGTCCTTCTCAGTTCAATGTCCTGTCCACAATCATTCCAATGTGCATTCCCTGCCTGTCAGATTCCATGTCTCCATGTGAACTACAGCCAACTGTTTAAAACAGAGGTGGGCTTGAGACAGCACTGCTCAACTGTGCATGACTTTACATTTTCATAGTCTCAGGACCACTGCAAAACCAGCTTGACACCACCACAACTTGTGACTCAACTGGTACCTGGTCTTATCCATGTTTATCATGACAAGCTCACAGGTAAGGCAGTGAGGGTGGCTACATAAATAACACTGATATTTTATGTCAGGTGAAACATACAATATGACCAGTAAACCCATGGACTCAAAGTTGCCTTCTCCCATCCAACATTTCCGATGTAT
>Ga0307508_10007602_pt1 | contig 10070 bp, 4 predicted proteins | sample 9_EM_MG_FD_203089 | JGI IMG/M metagenome (GOLD analysis project Ga0307508, IMG submission 203089) | Populus trichocarpa ectomycorrhiza microbial communities from riparian zone in the Pacific Northwest, United States - 9_EM | ecosystem: Host-associated > Plants > Roots > Unclassified | place...
CATCTCAAAGTTCTCATCAACTTCTTCTTCTTCTTCTTCTTCATTATTATTATTATTATTATTACTATTATTGTTGTTGTTATTGTGTTGCTGTTAAGTATAATTTATACAATTAACCTCCCTGTGGTTCGACCCCGGTCTTGCCGGGTTATTTATTACTTCGACACTCCTACACTTGGGAGAAGACATCAATCTTTTGGTCGTGTCAGCGACCTTATTCTTGTTTTGTTGGAAAGCTGAGACAATTTCCCAGAACTTTCATGAATACTATCTGTTCACATTCTGATGTACGTTTTCTGCAGACAAGAAGATAATGATTGTTATCAAGTCAAGAGGTGGTCACCCACTAAACAATTAGTCATTAAATCAATAGTTCTGAGTTTTGACCTATAAAAGGAGGCATTTGCCATGCATTTAGGCATCTTGGTGTTCATATCAAGATCACTCTCTCTCTTTGTATTTTGTAATGTTCAAGTTTTATTTTAAGTTATATTAATCTCTTGTTTATGCTTTTCATTTCCTTTACTATACTTAGTTAACTTATGTCATGTTTATGTTCTTATATTGTTTATTTATGTTTTTCTTCTTCATGATGTTTAGTTAAGTTTATTATGTCAAGGTGAAAAGGTTACACTAATGGTGTAAGAATAAGTACAGTGTAAACTCAACATGGACTTTAATGTTTGATACTAACATATTTTGTATTTGTTATCTTATTCACTCTTATACTTTGCTTGTTAAATGGTTAATCTAGATTTATGTTGTATAACCCTTGGTACAATAAATGATTGACCCTTTCATAGCCTACTGTATGGTTTAACCGACACTTGTGCTATGAAAGGAACTTGATTTGTTGTTAACATAAATTAACATCATGAATACCTGACAACATTTACAAGTATTAGCATTATTCGAATAAGATAACTAATGTAATCATGTTAATAGTTTATAATCCGTTGGAACCTCCTTTGTGTGTGGTTTCCAGTTGAGTAATAAAAAGAGTTTATACTATACTTGTTTGAAATATTATTAGTGGATCCTCTAACCTTGACAATTGTTTTATCCTTGTTTAATCCTTACATCAATATCCTATAAAATTCTCATAAACTCTTTGTTTTATTAAATATAAATATTATTTGTAATTTATATAGTTCACCTCCTTGTGGTTCGACCCCGGTCTTGCCGGGTTATTTATTACTTCGACACTCCTGCACTTGGGATAAGATATCAATCTTTTGATCGTGTCATTTATTATTTGTTTAAGTAAAAATGGATTAAAAAAATTTTAAACCCAAAAAACCTCAGCTCATTTTCTTGTCACAACCCGACCTAACCTTCCAAATATTGTCCGCTTTGGGCCTTATTATCCTCATGGATTTGTTCTTGGCAGCCACTCATGGCCCCAAAACATGTCTGACAAGTTAGCAACCAACACTATTAATAAGGTCAGCTACCAACTCCTCACCCGCCGATGTGGGGTATTACAATCCACCCCTTTTAAGGAGCGTAACAACCTCGTCGGCACAACCGGACAACCAGTGAGGCTGACTTTGATACCAAATGTCACAGCCCGGCCTAACCTGCCACATATTATCCGGTTTGGGCCTTACCGCCCTCACAGATTTGTTCTTGGCAGTCACACATGACCTCAAAACGCGTCTGACAAGTCACCAACCAGCACTACTAATAAGGCCAACTACCAACTCCTCACCTGCCGATATAGGATATTACATTTATGGTCACACTCTAATTATTGAAAAATAGCGTTCCTCCACTTTTTTTTATAAAAAAAAACAGGTAGAAAAAGGTCAAACACACGGGCTTGCATTTTCTTGATTCTAGAAAATACCTTGATAATGTTGTCACATTGTTTTTTTATGCTTAAAATATTTTTTGATTTGATTCGCATCAAAGCGTGGATCCATTAGCTAGTTGTTTCTATATAACACATTAAGTTACATCCAACAAATATGACAAACATTAAATTATTGTTAAATTAAAATTAAATCAAATTAAAATTGTTATTGTTATTATTATTATTAAATTAATTAAGACTTTAATTATTAAATTAGTTATTAAGTTTTATTTTAAATTTTATTTTTACAAATAAAATAAAAGAGGTGGTGTTTTTATTGTAGACTACCTCACAAAACATCATTAATTGTAATAGTGTTTTGGTTTCTTTCTTGTTCTTTGGGTTTTTTTTTTCGTGTTACAAATTTTTTTCTTTCAATTTTGTTCTTAAAATTGCTTTCATCATTATTTGTTTTTTTTTTAATTTTATCCTTTACAAATTTTGTTATTGAAGATTGTTTTTACTATCACCACCTCACAAAACATTTTTTTGTTGTAATAGTATTTTGATTTCTTTTTTGTGTTTTGAGTTTTTTTGATAATTAATTTTTTTTTAACTTCATTTTAAAATTGTTTTTATAACTGATTTGTTTTTTTAATTTTATTATTGCATAATATATTATCTTGGATTCGAGATTGATAATTTTTCATGGCGTGAAAAAGTATCCTAACTTTGAGTTGGTGATCAATTTTGCAAAATAAATTGTGATTTTATTTATTACAAAGGAAACTAAAACTAATGGTTTTTTCCCAATCACTAAACATATGTTTAATAGGTTGTTATATATTGTAATTAAATTTAATTATAGTGTTTGATTTGAATATAATTAATAAATAAATTGAATTTCAATATTTGAAAGAGATAAAATTAAAATCATTTTGTTTTTTATATTATTCTCATTATATTCATTTTATTTTTCAAAGGTAAAAAAAAGAGCCATTAGATAAGTATTTTAAGAAAATTAGTTTTAATATGAAAATTTTTATTTAAAATTCTAAAAATATAAATTAATCTTTTTTACTCTTATAATATTTTTAAAGATTAAATTATATTTAAAATTTAATTTTTTAAAGTTCCTTACATAAAAATTCATTAAAATATAAGGTTACAAACATGTTGTCAGTTAATTATAAGCATTGTTGCTTGGCTCCATCCAAACCTAAAACAAAACGTCTACAAAACAAAAACCCTCTCCGGACACCGTATTATCTGTCAAGACTAAAGAGCAGAGGAGTCGCAATAGCCGATAGAGAGGGAGAGCGAGCTTTAAAAATAGTAATCCTATGGAAGAGGATCCAGAGAAGAGATTCCACTCTATCATGGACAAGCTCCTTAACGCTCCTTCTTCGAAATCCCTCTCCAATCCCAGGTTTTCTTTTGCTTTCTTTGCAATTTCCCATTTTATATCAGTTTGTTTGTTTATTGATTATTTGAATTTTGATTGACAGTTCACCAATATCATGTGGAGCTATACAAATATCATCACCATCAAGAGGCAAAAAACGAGACAATCGTGAGTCTGCATTAGCACTAGTGGAACATGTTTCTTCAGCTGACGCTCCTTTGTGTAGGCCCTGGGACAGGGGAGATCTTATGAGGAGGCTTGCTACTTTTAAGTCTATGACCTGGTTCGCTAAGCCCAAGGTTCATTTTATTCTCATCATCCATTTCACCATTACCTTTTTGGCACATGGGTTTTTTGAGGAATTAATGTTTTCATTGCAATCAATCTAATTAAATGTACTGTGTGGAATCCAATCTCCAAAGGCAATTTTTTTTCTTTTTTTTTAAATGACGGGCTTGTACCTAGCCATATGCTTCCTTTCGCTGTATTTTATGTACTTTTCTCAGTTCTATATGCGGCACATTAATTAAAATGTTAGATGAAAATATTCTAGCTAACAACCTATGAGAATTCAGTTGCTGATAAATCTTCATAACAATACTTTTCCTTCAAAGCATTTGCTCTGTTCTTATTATTCAAAATCAAGTTGCTAGCATTCTGTAAGATCACATTGGTTATTTTTCCGAAATCTCTTAAGAATTTGTACCTCTTCTGTGTTAAAACTGTCTGTTTCCTATTAACGGAAACCCATATTGTGGCTTTTATTTTTTCCTTTTGGAAATATTTTTACTATCCCTTTACTTTATTTGGGGTCAGATGGGGTTAGTTCGGTATATTCTACTTCTTGAGTTTAAAATTTGAAATGGCAAGAATTATATGGAGTTATATAGCTTTAGCAATACTTTGAATTTTCTGAAAGAGAGAAATTAAAAGGCATTTTGGGGGGAAGGATGTACAGTTAAGTTCTCTGAAGGACCTTTGGGTTAAAATTGTACACCTGTGGATGCTGAACAGATTTTTGCTAATAATGAGGACTTTTTTTGTCCTATAGATTAATCTTATTTGTATATTGCTGATTTGCTGAGCAGTGGTTTCCCTTGTTTTTGTTAGTGGACGGTGTACTGCCTCAGTATATATATATATATAAAGTTTCCTTATTTGCATGAATTATTTAATTATTTATCAGTGAACTACACATAAGTTGATGAAAATATCCTGCACCCCTCATTGAGGACCATAAATTTTCCATGGCTGTTTTATATCAATGAACTAATTTCCTTTTTCCCCATTCTTTCTTTTGTTTTTGTGTTTTTCTTGAGCCAGTAAACCTTTTCAAAGTATTGAATTCTAACTTTTCCTATCATTCTTAGGTGGTAAGTGCTGTGGATTGTGCGAGAAGGGGATGGATCAATTTGGATATGGATATCATAGCATGTGAAGCATGTGGAGCTCGTCTCCTATTTTCTACTCCATCATCTTGGTCACAGCAACAAGGCATGTCATGCTTCTTTTTTTTCTTCCTTATGCTTTGGCATGTACACTATGCTCACGCCCAACAACTTATTATGTTTGCATCTTAATTTAACTATTTTCCAAGTTTTCAGTTGAGAAGGCAGCATTGGTATTTAGTTTGAAGCTGGATAATGGACACAAACTATTGTGTCCATGGATTGACAATGCCTGTGATGAAAGATTGGCAGAATTTCCTCCCACTCCACCTCAAGTTTTAGTTGATAAGTTCAGAGAACGTTCTTGTGCGCTCTTACGACTTTTAGCTCTTCCACTGATTTCATCTTCAGCCATTGAATGCATAAGATGCCCTCAGCTGGAAGAATTTCTTGGACAATCTCCAACCCTGGAATTTGGCAAAATGTCTGCCAACCTATCACAAATACAATTCCTTGGCAATGATTGTGATGCTGGTTTTGCCAACTTGTACTATGAGGTTCGGTCCTTTTTGACATTTGTATCTAACACCTTTTCATGTCAGACCACTTTTTTTAGTTTTCAGTATTTTAATTGCAGTGTTGAATGTGCTATTTTCATTAGAATATAATATTTGTGCCAAACAATGACTAGGTGCATGTGATAGTTGCTATACATTAACACTATGGCAATGGTTGTTTTCCTTGCGATAGATTTCCTGGTGAAGTGTAATAACAATAAGCATTTCCAGGCACATACGCTCCCTTGTTAATGTTATTTTTCTTGTATAACTTTTCTGCATCACGTTTTCATGTCAGCCCACCTTTAAGTTTTCAGTGTTTTATTACTACAGTGTTTATAGGTTCTATTTTCACTAGAATATGTAATGTGTGTGAAACATTGACCAGTAAAGTGACAATTTACGGTGCCATGTATTCATGATCAATATTTTGGTGGTGATTTTCCTTGTTCTGGAATGTTGATGAGAGTAATGACAATCTTAAGTATTTGCAGGCACAAAAGCTCATAAGTTTATGTGGCTGGGAACCGCGTGCGCTGCCTTACGTTGTTGACTGCAATGACAAACCAACACAGCCTGTTAAGGATACTGGCTTCACAGATTCATTCCATATGGTCATCAATGGGCAGAATCCAAGTATTCGAGTCCGCTCTGTTGCTACTGAGCAAAGCGTTGACACAAATGAAGAATCTGGTTCTTGTAGTGGGCCACATGCTGATTCTAATGCTGTTGTTTTAGATTGCAGGTTCTGTGGGGCGAGTGTGGGACTATGGACTTTTTCTATGGTTCCACGTCCTTTAGAGTTGTTTAAATTGGTCGGTTATGCAGAAGTCAATAATAACAAGAATTCTGGACAAGATTCAGCTAATGAAAATCATGTTGACAACAGGGGAGTCATTGGAAACTCTGCATCAAATGGTGCATTGTCTTCTATGCATAGACCATCATATTTAAGTTTCACAATTGCTGGGGGTCCGCCCCCAACAAAACAGAACTTCAAAGCAACAATTTCATTGCCTGTTATTGGCCGGAATTTAAGGGCCAGGTTTTCTTACGATTCTGATTTTAGGGATCGTACATGTGATAACCAAGAATTTTCTCAATCTGGATCTGAAAACAAGAATCTATCTTCAGAGGAACGGGAATCTGCAAAGCACAATTTTGGTGAACAAGTTTCTCTGCTCGAAGCTGTGGGTCTGTTAAAGAGCAAAACACATGACCAGGGGCAGTGTAGTTATGCCAGTGGTGACCAATCTTCTTGTTTGAACTCTGGAAGTAGTGAAGGTGGTGCACTTAGAAAAGAGAATAACTCCAAGATGTCTTTGGAAGGGATAGATATCACTAGAGAACCAGCTTTTCCTGAAACTGCTGGGTATGATTCTGCTGTGGAATGTCTGACTCAGAATCCACCAAATACAGTGCATGGTTATGATGCAACTGATCAGCTGCCTGAAAATTCAAACAATATTGAATCACATGATTCAGTAGTGGGGGTTTCTGGAGTTTCTCAAGTTAGTGCATCTTCTATTTCTGGCTCTGCTGCCATTTCCCCAATTGGAAGTGGAAAACGTAGTGAAAGTAACTCCTTAGAGATGGTGACTTCATCTATCAATCATGATGAACAAATTCCAGGAGCGGATATTTCAGGCAGCAATGTTGCCTGTCAGATTGGTATGAGAGGAGGTGAAACTTGTTCTGATATTGAAAACACTTTAGCTACTCAAGAAAAAAGCCAAGAAGGCACCACAGGAGTGCAGGTTCCTGTGAACAGTGAAGTTGTGGCCAACAGTACAGGTGTGTAACTATTTGGCTAGGCTTTTCACCCTTTGATTTGGATTATGAGTTGACTGAACATTGATCACACTGGATCTATAGAAGCATTTTCCAAATGAAATATTGGCATATTAAGTTCTTTCTAGAAGTTTTATTGAAGTTTTTGATTAGTAGTTTTTCTTTTGAAGAATGTGTTTTTCCCACTTTGCATCTCCAGAAGTTGCAGTCATCATTCAAGTGCTGTTCTTTTCTGATTTACATGAGACATTGTCATTTAATCATGAAGGAAGTTTATTAACCTTGATGCCATCATGTTCCAGGAAAGGATCCTAAGAAACTGGCATTAGACAAAGCTTTGGGATTTGATCCAATCAGACAGCACAGACATTTTTGCCCCTGGATTATATCAACAAGCAGTGGGGCACCTGGTTGGCAACAAACACTATCTGCTTTAGGGCGTCAGAAAGAGTTTTCTCTTCCTTCTACAAATTCTCCATCTTCCTCCCTGAATAAGGTAATGAAAAATTTTACACCCCTTTTGGTGAATCGCTTTTGTGCTAACTATGTGTCGTGGAAAGTGATGGATAGAAGCATGGTGGATTTGATATGGCTGGTTGCCAGCTGAGGCACTCTGAGTCTTTTTCAATCTTTTGTGTCAAATTCCTCCCCAGATGAATGATATCTTTTTAATTATAATGCACGTCATCATAAATCCTATTTTGGGTTTGACACATCAGAAATTAACTAGAGTGGTGAGTGAGATGGTTAATAGCTCAAGACTGTTGATGTTGGTAACACAGACAAGATATGGAGGGAAGAGAAGATTGATTGTGTCCTGATCTTCCATCATGTAGATGTTGCCAGTATCAATGCTGCTAATAGTTGGGGTTTATTTTGGTTGAACTGACATATTCTGTAATTATATCCGTAATGGATTATTGCTGACAATTTGTTGTTTTATAGGTGGATGATCCCATTGCTTTAGTTAGAAAGCTTTTCACGTCTCCTGTGAAAAGAATGAAGCCTACTAGTGGATCAAGCTGAAACAGCCGGTGCAGCTAATAAGTTTTGTAGGGCATGGATGTGTTTTCAAAGATACCTGGGATTGGCGTCTGTTCCTCTGTAAATGGTAGGATGTCGTGTGATGTTTCCTAATGATGTATACAAATCTTGGAAAGAGTTCTGAGTGATAGATTTTGGTGAAATAGGAACACACTTTTAATTGAGTTGAGCTGTGACTTCCTTTGTTAAAACGCTATTATGAGATTGTAGTGAGGAATAGCAATGGAATTTATTCTAAAAAAATAAAATAAAATTGTTGTCCCTTCATTTTAAAAATAAATCAATAGAAAAGGGTTGCAACGAACATTTGGTGTTTGCTCCAAGCCACAATTTGCGACTACCACCTTAGAATACTGTCGGTCAAAGCCTCTTTCTGCAACGACAGCTCCTTTGCCTCGAATCAGCCTGGCAGCTCTGCTCACCAAACAAAACAAAGATAGTGTCTATCTATGATCAACATAATGCCAAGTTATCACCAGTTCAGATTGAAGTACACAATCTTTGCTTTCTCTTGCAGAGTTTGTCGAACTCACCTGAAATAAGGAGATCTGATATTCTCCTGCGAGGTCTTCACTTGTCCAATCTTGTCTACAACCTCCATCCCTTCCAATACACTTCCAACTATCAGAGATGATGCATCCAACTCTGGTGAATCCGTGGTGGCTATCACAAACTCTGTACTGCTCGGATCAATCCCAACTTCTTCTTGATCAATCTCAAGGTTTCCTTGCCTTGCGACTAACTTCAACTTTGGAGGCGGTTTGGAAGGATCTCTCACAATAATGCTTACAGCTCCAGCCAAAATCTTGATACGTGGACGGGTCTCATATTCCCTCTGCCATTCATACACGAGACTTTCAGCTGCCAAGTTGCTTCCTGTTCTCCGTGCAAGCTCAGCATCTCACTCCGTATGACCTTACCCCACCATGCTGCTCATAGTTTGGCATGATTTTGATGAATTCTTTTCTTCTGTAACTAATACCAGCAGCTCCACTTACAAGATTGCTAAACCCAGCAGGTCGAGCTGGGACATCCTCTCCGTGTAGCCCAATGATAATGCGGCCAACAGGTTCTCCATTAATTGATATTATCAAGAAAAATGCACGCTTTGTTGTAGTTTTATTGCTGCACTTATGTCTTGTGCTTGTACTGTTTTTTTCTCATGGATCATTTTCTTTGGAATCTGGCAAGTTTTCTTCAGCTAGCTCTGGACATACTGAATGGTTCTAGGGTTTGAGAACTTAGCAGAAGAAGCAACGAAGAGTTGCCAAAAATGGCAAGCTCTCCTCGCGATAATTTGCAACATTGCTTGATTATGGTAGATGAAGGGGAACTGGATTTGTGAAGGGTGTGTTGGTGGTAATGGAGGATTGGAATACTTTTGGGTTCGGCAACATTTCGCTTTGAAGAGACCTTTTTTCTCTGGCTTTGTTTTCTTCACCACTCTTTTCTGGGATTGGGTCTTTTCTAGTGTAAAGGAAGTTTGTTTCTTCAACTAAATTTTTTGAGGATAAGAAAGGTATAAGCCCAATCCATCCACAAGATTACAGGAATAAAAATTGATGGCTTTTATGGCACGTAATGCACACAATTTATCTGAACAAAGCCTTGTACGGGACTTTGTTTATGGAGTAGAGACCATTTTTTTTTTTTCAAAAAATAAGGAAATGGAGATAGTGCCCATTTTAACGGGGTGTCCATGTTTCAACTTTCGAGTCCCATCCCATGTCCAATATATATGATCAAGACAATCATCTTTTATTATATAATAATTAAAAGAGATTCATTAAAGATGCTATGTTTCTGATTGTTTAGGCCGGATAAGTTATAAACCAACTTAGTGTTTTTTTTTAAAAGCAGTAACAGTTAGACAGTAACAGTCAAAATGTTTCTTGATGAGCGATTTTGACTTTCTTAGAGGCAGAACTGGGTTCTCCTTCCTCTAGAGAACTTGTAGCATCATGTCTTAGCTTTCCAACGCGACTAATCTCGCTTGAATCGGAGTTCTCTAACTCCAGATATGGTTAAAAATATGTGTAGAGGTCAGACAATTCCAGTTAAAAAAGGAGACATCAACTGTTGGATAGTAA
>Ga0307508_10007604_pt1 | contig 10070 bp, 5 predicted proteins | sample 9_EM_MG_FD_203089 | JGI IMG/M metagenome (GOLD analysis project Ga0307508, IMG submission 203089) | Populus trichocarpa ectomycorrhiza microbial communities from riparian zone in the Pacific Northwest, United States - 9_EM | ecosystem: Host-associated > Plants > Roots > Unclassified | place...
AACGTTTGGAGCTTTGCCAGTTGACCTATATGTGGTGGCATCTCTTTCAAAGGCGTGTATTTGATGTTAAGATACCGCAAGTTGATTAACCTTTCCAGAGATGCAGGCAACCTTTCGATTCCTGTTCCTCGAAGATTCAGATGTCGTAAATACTTTAAATTTCCAAGATCAGGTAGACTAGCAAGTTCTTCGCAATATTTCAAGATCAACGTTTGCAAATTGAGAAGAGTACTCACTTCTTCAGGCAACGTTACTAAATCTGACCAGGAAAGATCCAAATACCGCAAATGCTTCAACTTGCTAGTTGAACAAAGCATCTTAGCTGCACCGGCATGGCCAGACGAGGATAGCACTCGCAGGCGACAAAATGTTGACTGAAAGATCTTATAAAATTCGGGAGGACACATCCCATTGCGTGGAGAAGTTCGGAATGTGCGTAGATGTTGCGCTTCACGGATGTTTTCTAATTTTGTGCTTGAAAAACCGCCTTCAGTTTCTACTACGAGTGATAAATATCGAGTCCTTCTGGTGGCGTTGGAAGAATTATTTTCCCCCAACCTGGAGCTGAAGCAAAATTGACCGGCCACATGGGTAGCCAAGTCATGCATGAGATCGTGCATCACAAATGATGAGGGAGAGGCACTTGATTGCTGGAAAAAGGACCTTGACAAGAGATCATCAAAGCACTTATCACCTGCTCTTTCCATCTCATCATCTACTGCAGAGTGGACCAAGAAGCCCTCTGCCATCCAAAAGAGCACTAATTTATGCTTTCGAAATGAATAGTCTTTTGGAAATATGGCACAATAAGCAAAACATTGCTTCAGATGTGACGGGAGATGATGATAACTTAATCTCAAAGCAGGGAGGATATTGTGTTCGGGTAAATCCCATAGATTGCTTTCCGATATATCCCGCCACTTCTCGACATCTCTTTCGTTGCATAGCAGACCTGCGAGTGATTTTGCAGCTAGAGGCAGGCCTTTACACTTTCTCGCTATTGCTCTACCAATTTCTTGCAGCTCTTCAGGCGCATTGGGATTTTCATCACCGAATGCATGTTTGGCAAACAAGGACCAGCAGCTGTCTTCCGCCAATTTTTTTAGATGATGAGTTGGAACATGTGTCATGACTGATGCTACCCTTTCATGGCGTGTAGTAACAAGAATCTTACTCCCTTGTGCTCCAGACTTCAAGGGTGTAAGCAACCTGTCCCATTCAGCATAATTTTCTTCCCATACATCATCTAAAACAAGCAAAAATTTCTTTTCCCGCAAACTCTCCTTCAACTGAATCTGGAGCTGATTCAGACTCTCAAAATCAGATTTTGAACCGACCTCCTCAAGGATAACCTTGGTTAACTTTGAAACACTGAAATCTTCTGAAACACAAACCCAAGCTTTGAGATCGTACCACTCCTTTACTCTGCTGTGTTTGTATACAATCTGAGCAAGCGTGGTTTTACCAACCCCGCCCATGCCCACTATGCGAACAACACCTAGGCTTTGTCCATTTGCATCATCTGATAGAAGCAACTTCAGTATTGCTTCCTTGTCATCATCTCTACCATAAACACCACGTTCATCCACCAGAGAAGTTTCTCCGGGTGTTTTAGGCGATGATGGTTCTTTTCCAGTGCGGGTGATCAAACCAAGGGCAACCGTTCGATCAACTAAGCGATCTAGATCCTGCAAGAGGACTTTTAATTCTTCTTCGATCTCTCCCAGCCCATTTTTACATAGGTTAAAGAAAGAAAGAAATCTCTGCATATGACATATGAAGGATTGATCTTCAGCTTTCAACTCCTGTCGTAGAGCTTTATAAGCAATCGCATCCAAGAAGTCGTCGGCTTTATAGACAGCGTCTTTAAGCTCGGCCAGCCAATACCACACAGCTGTACTTGTTATCTGCTTCTCCTCAGCATCGTCAAGCACCACCCTGAGAGATGTCATTGCTGTCTCCAACTTCTGCAGCAGACTACTATCGTTGACTTTTTTCCCTCTGAAGAAGGCCACCACCTGGGGAGAGGCTATCCTTTCGAACAAAACATTAAGGAAAGAAGAAAGAAAAGCTCCTCCTACTAAAGCCTCAGCCATGGTTTATCCTCTTTGCAAAGTAACGAAGGAAGAGTAAACAAAGAAGAAGAAGAAGAAGAAGAAGAAGAGGGATTTTTGTTCAGGTGACAGAAGGGGAAAGAATTTGTGTAAAGAACTGGCAAAAGCTTTTTCTCTCTCGGCTTTGTAACTACTTGTTATGCTCTAGACTCCATTTTACTAGGTTTGTCTTTGATTTATTTACTCGGAAATTCCATCTTTGAAAAAGAGGGTTTGATTTGGAAAAACTTCACTAAATGCCAAACTTCTCAGGTGATGTGATCTTGCAGCACAAGACTTCACTTTATTTCTTTTCTCTTCTTCCTTTTCTCACTTTTCATTTATAAATTAAATAAATAAATTATACATTATATTATTATATTTTATACAGTTATTTGAATAAGTGCTTTGCCTTTTCTTTTAATCATGTTTTTTATATATATATATATATATGTTAGATTCGGGGTTTTTTATTAGGTTATCTTACTTTTATAATAATAATTATAGTTTTGATGGTTTAATCTAGTTGGATTTATTTTTTTAATTATTTTTTTTTATAATTTTATTTTTTAATATTAAATTAATTAAAAATTAAGTTTTAAAAATTATTTTGTTTGTTTTCTATTAGGTTATTCTAACATCATAGAAAACAAACAAAATAATTTTTAACCTCATGACTTGGAAAAATACTTAACGGGTTAACATGAGTTGGTTCAGGTTGTTTTTTTGTGTTTTTATAATTAAATTTTTTCTCATCTTTAGCATTCAATATTTGATCGGTTGGCAATTAAACTTCATAATTTATTTTGATTTGCTCTTTATCAGATTTTCTCGTTCTCATTATTAGAATCACGGATTTAGCGAATTAAATCAAGTTATTTTTTTATTTTTTTTCTATGAGGTTATATTGGTTTCATGATGAATTATGGGTTTAACAGATTGACTTGGATTATTTTTATGTTCTTTTTTAAATTGATTGGAATAACTTTATTATATGCCCAGGAAAATATAATCTTTCTTTTCACATGTGCTAATAATGCAGAAGAAGACCGCCATTCATGCTTCCACCGGCGGACCCTAGACCTCGAGGCTTTTGTTTTTATATATATATAAATGGATCATTTCATTTCAAAATCTTTTTTTATATATAATATAGTTTTTAAACTCCATCCTGCATACTGATTTGATATAGAAAGCATATCCTTCAGATCTTAACATGGACCAGGTTTGAAATTGAATTAAAAAAATATTAAATGATAAAATTTTATTATCTCGATTGAATTTTTAATAATTTATTTAATCTAATAAAACTTGATTTAAACTTGGTTAAATTAATATTAAATAATTTTTTTAAAAAAAATATTATTTTAATAAAATGATTCATTAGCGATCCGTACAAGAGATGATTATTTTTATTTGGTTTGGTTCTTACTTAAAAAAATAATCAAACTGAATTTAAAAACCAAAACAAATAAAAAAATTAAAACCGGTTCTAACCAACCGGTTTCTGTTCGGTTTGGTTATTTTAGAGCAAAAACCAAAACCCAACCAATTGCCTCGGTTTTTTCAGGTTTGGCTCGGTTATTAATTTTGGTTCGATTTAGTTTTTCGGTTTCAGGCTTATGAAACTGAAACCAAACCGAACTGGCTAGTTTTTTTAAATATTTTAATTGGTTTTTTTTACGGTTTAATTTTTTGGGTTATTTTCTTCTTTCAGTTTTCTTAGTTTAATTGATTTTTTGGTTTTTTACTCATCCCTAATCCTTGCTGATTAATTAAATGACTCAGCAATTCAAATTTTTTTATGCTCCATCCTTGAACCGGATTTAATTTCAAAAGATAATATCAGTTCTGCACCAAAAAATATATCAATTGTAATATAATATGTATAAGTGTATATCAATTAAATTCCAATAGTATTTACCTCTTTCTTACTTTGAAGCAGGTCTTCAAGAGGATTTAATTCATCCATGATTTATATTTTATTTTTTGTTTCTTTTTATTTGTTTCAAGAAATATAACAATCAATTCTAATGTTTTTTCTTTTCTCTATTGATTCTTTTCTAATAAAAATATACGGCTCCATGACTTTCTTAAAATATAATTTTCTTCTTTTTGCCATTCTCTTCGGCAACATTCACTAATTTGAAACTGATTTGTGATTTGTTGTTAGGATTTAATTTTAAAAAATATGTTTTATATAAATTATCAAAGTTCTAATTTGATCATCACTTGTCTTTTAATTTATTTTTCAAAATTCTAATTTCCAACTTTTTTCTAACCATTAACATAACTATAGAGAAGAAACGAAGAGTATTTGTTGTAATTAGTTGTAACAGCCATTAATCAATTTGCTGGAAAAGTATTTGTTGTGATGAGCTATAACTTTCCACCTGGCAATTTGTCATTCTTCCATTTATTATCCTTCAATTAACATAACTATGAAAATAGGGTTTTGTGTGTCAATCATCAAAAAAAAAAAATCAATTGTTTTTGCAATTATTAAGATACTCAATCATCTTTAAATATCCACTACCACCACGAGCTATCACGAGAACAAAGACACACACTCCATTTTAAACGATGAAAACGCTGCTGTTTCTCTTCGTGCTGGAGACCAGCTGCCTCCCACTTATGGCAACGTGTCACCATCCCTTGAGTGATTGGATTTCAGCAGTTGATTTGTGTCATGGTCTCCTGAAAGTACGCTTCCTTGTCTCCCTCTGACATCAACCCATTTCCCTCGAAATTTCTTCTGTGTGGATCCAGGGCTCGTTACAGCCTCAGATTGGAGGCCTTATAGAAATTTCCCAAATGCAGGGTTCCTACTTTTCTTTATTTCGCTGTCAGGTAATTATACCATAAGTTTTAATTCAATGTAGATATTGTTTAATTGGGTACTCATCGTTGGAATTTAAAGCGTGAGATGCAATTGGATTATGTTTTTGAGAGTACATTAATGGTATGTTTTTTTTTTAATATTTTAAAAAAATATATTTTACTTAAATTAAAATATATTAAAAAGCATAACCGGTAAAGCTCAGGCTAAACTATTTAAGATAACCTATATGAATGGTTTGGAGCGGGAACATGATGGAGCCACAGAAAGGTGGGTGGCAACTACGCTCAAAATGATAAAAGATAGAGGATGGTGAAATGCAAAGAGTTCGAACACAATTCACCAAAATCATTATGTTTTCTTCTTTGAAATCTTCGGCTGCAGAACATGCATGGTAATGTTCACCAGCAGGTCAGTGATCTGACAATATGCTTCATAAAGATAAAATGATAATTTATACACATTTCCATTAGCTTTGATGGAGAACAGAGCATTCAAAAAGATCACAGACATGATCAAAAAGTGACTAGCATGACCTCTTGTGGCCAGAAACTAGCATCATTCTTTAAAATGTCTGGCCACCCAAATTTCTTAACAAGATTATTGAAAATTTCTTTAAGAAATATTTTATTAATTGAAAAATATTCTTGTAAAATTATATTCACTGCATTATCAAACATACACAGCATGGTTCTTGACACGATCTTCTCCAACTTGATTAACCAAATTTATATATGTAAATGATTAAAGAAGTCTAGGCACAGTTCATGAACGATAAGGCTTGATGTTGGATTAGTCATGGTAAGCGATCCGTACTACCTGTGAATATAGAAAAAAAGAGAGTCGATAGGCCTTCCCTTTTCTTTTCTCTCATGTACATCTCTTATAGTTCGTGCTAACCATACTCCTACAAGAAATATGATATTCCTTTCTTCGTCTTCCTTTTTTCCCCTTGAGAAATATACAGAACACAGAACTCGCAAAAGCCTTTTCTCTCTCGGCCCTTGTTATGCTCTGGACTCCATTTTACTAGAAATTCCATCTTTGAAAGGAATGGGTTTGATTGGAAAAACTTCATTAAATGCCAAGCTTTTCACGTGATGTGATGATGCAGAAGAAGACCTTCTTCCATCACTTTATTTGCCTGTAAACTCCGAAGTTCAAAAAACATCTCACATTAGTGTTATAGCGTGTTTGGGTGTATGCGTGAGTTGCGTGTGCCAGGAAAATTGAGTTAGGTCCCACATTTTACTCGGGTTGTCCTTGCTTTATTGACCACAACAGTTGATGTTTTGACAATTAAATAAGATACCCAATCGCATCTCACATCCTCTCCACCTTCAGCAGTATCTTTTGTGGTAATTTAAGTTAAAACATCCATTTTAATCATAATTTTACCTAAACATTTTTAATTATAATTTTAATTAAATACTTATTTAAATCAAACAAATCACGAGTAAAAATAATTTATCTAAACTATCTTTTTTAATCTTTATCACCACAAGAGCTATCACAAAAACAAAGATACTCAGAAAAACAAATTAAACAATGGAAACGTTGTTGTTTCTAAGGTTATTAAAATCACGAGTTGACTCTTAAAATCTTATGATTTTACGAGTCAACATGTATATAACGTGTCAAATCGGGTTAAAACTCGAAATCGATCAAAATCGGTTAAAATCGGTAAAATCGAACTGATTTTACGAGTTTGACCGAGTTTGACCGATTTCGAGTTTTAACCCGCAAAAGTTAAAAATTTACTGTCTCCCTGTCCGAGTCCCCTGACACTCCACTACATAGTCCCCACTCCCCAGTCTCCCCTTTCCCGGTTGCCCAAATCTCAAATTTTCAATCTTAGTAGACTAACACCAGCATTAGAGGATCTTGGGTATGAGAAATTCTTATACTGTATTTTAGGGCGAGAAGGCATGATCGGAAAATCAAAACCATGGAAAGACAGAGGTAGATGGCGAGGAATCAAATGAGCAAAATAAAAGATAGGAATACTTATATAGAGAGAGAAATATTGTGTTTTAGACTAACTATTTGTTAACTACAAAGAGAGACGACAAAGACTCAAAGAGAACTTGAAATGCATGTCTTGCTTGGTGGGATATTAGGACATTATTTCTAGAACTTGTTACTAACATAAAAAAGGTGGAAGGTGAGGTGGCATGAGATTAAATTGATGTTATTTTGTACGTTTTTGTTCTCGTTAATTGATTTTGAGTTTTAACTTGCAAAAGTTAAAAAATTTACTGTCTCCTTATCCGAGTCCCCTGACATTCCACTACATAGTTCCCACTCCCCAGTCTCTTCTTTTCTCGTTATCCAAATCTCAAATTTTCAGTCTTATTAGCATTAGAGGATCTTGGGTATAGAAAAGTTTTATACTATATTTGAGACTGAAAATACATGATTAGAGGATCGAAATTATGAAAAGACAGAGGTAGACGGGAAGCCTTATACTGTATTAAAGTATATTTTTACGGGATGTTAATTAATTTTATGAATATTGTTCCGGATGTGTTTGTGTATGCGTGAATTGCGCGGGCCAGGAAAATGGAGTTAGGGAGCGCGTCAACTCGGTCTGTCCTTGCTTTATTTGCCAAGACACCCCATCGGTTGAAAAAGTGAGAGGAAAATGGAGTAACTTGGTTTGTCCTTGCTTTATTTGATTGGAATAACTTTTATTAAATGCCAATCTTTCTTTTCACGTGATGTGCTAATAATGCAGAAGAAGACTTCACTTTATTTCTTCTCTCCTTTTCTTTTATCACTTTTATTAATTGATAAAGTAGATAAATAAATTATAAATTAGCTGATGACCATTGCTATGAATATTATAAAAACTTCATTACACATTCTAGAATGTTGCGTAGTATTTGTTTAACTCTAAAAGATTAATTGTGGAGCAAGTTATAATAAAAAAATCATTATATTAGAAATTACAGTTGAATTGCAAAAATAAAAATATCCTTAATCAGTATTAAAGATACTGATTGTTTGCTTTGAATAACAAGATGCAGTTCAATAGGATTAGGTCTTATTGGTTTTATCTTCCACCTGTAAAAATGACCTTGTTTTTCATGCAGATAGATCATTTTATTCCAAAACTTCTTTATAAAATAATTATTAAACTTCATCTATTAATGTTTTTTTAAATAAAAAATAATTAAGAAAACAATTTAAAAACATGTTCAACGATCAAATATGTTTGTTTTTTTAGCAGCTCTTGCATTTTTAATGCAGATAACAAAAACAAGATATTTAGTTATACGTGAATCATAGGTTTGTGATTGTGGGACCCATTACAATTTACGGGCCAACCATGGGCTAATAAAAAGTAACATCAACATGTTTTTACTAAGCTACAAACTCAGTATTTTCTCATCCACACGGACAACTTCATCAAAAAAAAAATCAATTGTTTTTACAATTACTAAGATACCCATCATCACAGGAGCTATCACGAGAACAAAGACACTCCGAAAAACAAACACTCTAAATTTAAACAATAAAAACGCTGTTGTTTCTCTTCGTACTAGAGACCAGCTGTCTCCCACTCATGACAACGTGTCACCATCCCTTGAGTGATTGGATTTCAACCGTCGATTTGTGTCATGGTCTTCTGAAAGTACGGTTCTCTGTCTCCTTTTCTTTATTTCGCTGTCAAGGAATGATACCATAAGTTTTAATTGAATGTAGATATTGTTTAATCGGGTACTCATTGTTGGAATTTAAAGCGTTAGATGCAATGAGATTATCTGTTTGACAGTATAATAATGTTAGTTTTTTTTTTAATATTTTTTAAAAATATATTTTATTTAAAAATATATTAAAAACATAACCGGTGAAGCTCAGGCTACACTATTTAAGATACCTATATGAATGGTTTGGATTGGAACATGGAGCCACATCAAGGTGGGTGGCAACTTAAAAGGAGGCACCCTTGTCGACAAAAAAGTAATTTTTCATTAGTTCTTGAATTTTTAAAAACTCTTTGTCATTTTTTTTAGAATTTTTTTTTTCAAATTAGTCTTTTACAAAAAAAATATACAAACATTTGGTTTCAAATTATAGGTTTGGAATTCATCCAACAAAGTTAATGTCAAATTTACTCAAAATTATTTTAAAAGTAATTTATTTTAAAATTATATATTTGAGAAAACTAAATAGAAGATGAGCTTCACTTTCAAGCTATTTAAATTTATTATAAATTAACCAAAATTTAGTTCCATTACACTATTCACTAAAATAATTTCCCTTCCGATTGAAGATTCGCTTATTGAAAAACAAAAAACATTTCATATATAAACGAACAAGGAATGTGACGAATGAGAATGTACATTTTTCTTTAATAAACTTCTACTCTCTCTCTTGGAACAAGATTTACAAATATAAAAGATAGGCTGCTTCTATTTTCAAAGAGACTTAATGTTAAAACTATGAAGATAATAATTAAAATAAAAGAGAAAAAAGGAATCAAATGAAATATCCCAAGAAAAAAAGAGCTATTAAGATGACCAAAGGCACATCATCAATAAAATTTGAGGGAGAGCTGTAATTTCAATGCCAGGAGAAAACAGAGGAAGCATCTGACTATGAGAACAGAGTTGGAGGATTGCTGTCAGCTTCGACAACCGGAGAGCAGACAATGGCATGAACCAAACGAAGCCAGAACCCAAAAGATACAAGAGGAGCCAGCAGCTGCCTATGTAACACCAGGGATGAGAGGGAACAACATTTCTATCACTACAACATTTAACAATTTTATCGATGGAATTTTTCTATCGGCGTAAGATACATATTCCGTTGGTAATTAATTTACCAACAAAATCACCGACAGAAATGCTCTGTCTGTGCATCTTTCATCGGTAATTTTTTGTCCGTCGGTAAATCCGTTGGTAATAAAAAAATATTATTACCGACACGTCTATTCCGTCAATAAATCCGTCGGTAATAATTTAAAAATATTTTTAAAAAATTCATTTTATAAAATTATAAAATAATTAAATTAACATAAATCAACACTCTATAATATATACTCAAAATGCTTGGAAAAAAAGAATAAGAAAATCAACTCAAACAAATTTGCAAAAAATAAATAAAATGAAAAAATAAATTCAACTAAAAAA
>Ga0307508_10007605_pt1 | contig 10070 bp, 9 predicted proteins | sample 9_EM_MG_FD_203089 | JGI IMG/M metagenome (GOLD analysis project Ga0307508, IMG submission 203089) | Populus trichocarpa ectomycorrhiza microbial communities from riparian zone in the Pacific Northwest, United States - 9_EM | ecosystem: Host-associated > Plants > Roots > Unclassified | place...
TGGGACGGCTACCCCAAATCCGCACCCCCCGGTCCCATCACCTTCCGACACGGCCTCGAATACTTCAAAGCCATCGCCCACGGTCGAACCTTACGCGATGTGTGAATCGCCTAGCGCAAGCGGGAGGGGGATTTAGATCTCCCACTCGGCACGTACCGTCTCGTCATTTTCCGCAAGTAGCCGCGCCGTTCGCTCCGTCTCCCACCGCTCAGCATCCAGCCGACCCAAGGCCCAGACCGCAGCCCCTCGCACCACCGGCGCTGGATCATCCAGCAACCCCGCAACCGTCTCCACCAGCGCCACCACCCCACTATTCCCCGCAGCGATCAGGCAATTCCGCACCATCCGATCACGCCCGATCCGCTTGATCGGCGAGCCCGAGAACACCGCGCGAAAGCCCTCGTCATCAAGCGCGAGCAAATCGGAAAGGTCGGGCGCCGCCAGCTCGGCCCGCGCCGCAAAAGCGCGGTTCGCGTGCGCTGCGGCAGCAAATTTGTTCCACGGGCAAACCGCCAGGCAATCATCGCACCCGTAAATCCGGTTCCCGATGCCCTCGCGAAACGCGTGCGGAATCGGGCCGGCGTGCTCGATCGTCAGATAGGAAATGCACCGCCGCGCATCGAGCCGATAGGGCGCGGGAAACGCGTCGGTCGGACAGGCGCGCTGGCAGGCATCGCACGACCCGCACCGGTCCCGCCCGGGCAGATCGGGCGCCAGATCGAGCGTGGTGTAGATCGCCCCCAGGAACAACCAGCTGCCATGTTCCCGGCTGACCAGATTGGTGTGCTTGCCCTGCCAGCCAAGCCCCGCTGCCTCAGCGAGCGGCTTCTCCATCACCGGTGCCGTGTCGACGAACACCTTCAGGTCCACATCCTGCGCCTCGGCAACCAGCCACCGCGCCAGCGCCTTCAGCGCCTTCTTCACGACATCATGATAATCGGCCCCCTGCGCATAAACCGAGATGCGCCCCTTCTCCCCCTCGCCCGCCAGCACGAGCGGGTCATGCGCGGGCGCATAGCTCATCCCCAGGGCGATCACGCTCTTCACATCGGGCCACAAGGCGGCCGGGCTTTCCCGGTGGTGCGCGCGCGCCTCCATCCAGATCATGTCGCCGTGCAGGCCCTCGCTTAGCCATTGCCGCAACCGTTCCGCGGTTCGCGGTGCGGCATCGGCACGCGCGACGCCAGCCGCGGCGAAACCCAATTCGACCGCTTTCGCCTTCAGCCTTTCGCTCAGTGGCTTGTCTTTATTCACCCTTGCCCGCTACCACGCCTGTGACATTCGAGGGAATTATCGTTGCGTGACGACCTGGCGATCAGCGCCACCGGGCTGATCAAAAAATTCGGCGATCGCCGCGTGGTCGACGGCGTCGATCTCGCCGTACCCAAAGGCATGATCTACGGCGTGCTCGGTCCAAATGGCGCCGGCAAGACGACCACGCTTCGCATGCTGCTCGGCATCATCGAGCCGGACGGTGGAACCCGCACGCTCCTCGGCCTTGATCGCCCGCGCGAGGCGAGCGACCAGGTCGGCTATCTCCCGGAGGAGCGCGGCCTCTATCCGGCGATGAAAGCGAAGGACGCGATCGCCTTCATGGGCGCGCTGCGCGGCCTCGATCTCAAGACAGGCCGCAAACGAGCCGTCGCGCTGATGGAGGCGAACGGGCTCGGCCACGCCGTCGACAGCAAGATCCGCAAGCTCTCCAAGGGCATGGCGCAGCTCGTCCAGCTGCTCGGCTCTGTGGTGCACGAGCCTGAATTGCTGGTGCTCGACGAACCCTTTTCGGGGCTTGATCCAGTCAACCAGGAACGGCTCGAGGCGTTGATCATCGCGCAGCGCGATCGCGGCGCGACCATCCTTTTTTCCACCCATGTCATGGCGCATGCCGAGCGGCTGTGCGACCGGCTTGCGATCATCTCGGGCGGCAAGCGCCGTTTCGAGGGCACGGTGGCGGAAGCGCGCGGCATGCTGCCGATGCGCGCCCATTATGTGCCGCACCATGATGGTGCCGGCGTGCGCGAACTCCTCCCGCCCGATGCCGAGCATATCGGTGACGCCTGGCGCTTCACCATCGCCGATACCGGCGCCGAGGACGTGATCCGCAAGTTGATCGACGCGGGCTTCGGGATTTCGGGCCTGTCGATCGAACGTCCCGGCCTGCACGACGCCTTTGTCAGAATTGTCGGCAAGGCAGCGCTGGAGGCCGGCCAATGAGCACGCCGCCGATCAGCAATTTCCGCCGCATGATCCGCCAGACGCTGACGATCGCGCGCCGCGATTTCGTCGCGACGGTCTTCACCCCCACCTTCCTGATCTTCCTGTTCACGCCCGTCATCATGCTGTCGTTCGGCGCGATCGGGGGCTTTGGCGCTTCGTCGATGGCGAGCGACGCGGGCGAAAAGCGGAGCATCGTCGCCATCGTCGCGCCGGCTCAGCAAGCCGCGATGCGCGCGACGGACGCCCGCCTGCGCAAGCTCTATGATGCGAACGATCAGCCGCCCCAGCTCCTCATGGAAACCCCCGGCGACAATCCCGCCGGCCAGGCGAACATCGCATTCAGCGCCCAGGGCGCAGACGCGTCCGCGGCGCTCTATGGTGATCTTGCCGAGCCGACCATCCTCTATGGCGGCCATGGCCACAACGACGCCGCCTATCTCGGCGAACTCGCCGAGGGCACGCTGCGCACCGCCAGCACCGGAGCCGCGCCGCTCAGCAAGGCGACCTTCACCTCGCTCGTCCGCGCGAAACCCACCTCATCGGGCCGTCGCGAATCGGCCTATTTCACCGTGTTCGGCATCTTCTTCCTGACCCTGTTGCTCGCCGGTCAGGCAGTCGGCACCATGGCAGAGGAGCGTAACAACAAGGTGGTCGAGGTGCTCGCCGCCGCGGTGCCGCTCGAGGCGGTGTTCTTCGGCAAGCTGATCGGCATGTTCGGCTCGGCGATCCTGTTCATCGCCTTCTGGGGAACTTTGGTCAGTCAGGTCCATGCGATCCTGCCGGCGAGTATCGCCGGCGCGCTCGGCGATATCGGCCCCGCGGTCGGCGGGCCGGCCTTTGTCCTGCTGTTCTTCGCCTATTTCACCATGTCATATCTGCTGCTCGGCGGCGTATTCCTCGGCGTCGGCGCACAGGCGACGACGCCGCGCGAACTCCAGATGCTGTCGCTGCCGATCACTGTGTTGCAGATGGCGATCTTCGGCGTCAGCACCGTCGCCGCGGCAAGGCCCGACAGCTGGATCGCGACGGCGGCCGAGATCTTCCCGTTCAGCTCGCCTTACGCAATGGCTGCGCACGCCGCCAACTCGCCGACCCTCTGGCCGCACGCGGCGGCGCTCGCCTGGCAGTTGCTATGGGTCGCGATCGTCATCCTGATCGGCGCCCGCGCCTTCCGCCGCGGCGTGCTGCAATCGGGCAGCGGCAAGATCAACTGGAAGGGGCTGTTCGGCCGGAAGTGATGTGCCGTTTCGCCAGTCATCTTCCGAATCTCACTTCTCACCGATCCCGTTGCAAAACGATATTGACATGAATGTCAGTTAGGTCTTTCCTGAGCCAAAGGAGAGCGGATAATGGCGACATTGGCGAAGGAAGCGGACGTGCGGGTGGACCCGCTCGATGTCAGCCGCCCCGAGCTCTACCGCGACGATATCTGGCAGGCGCCCTTCCGCGAGCTCCGCGCCAAGTCGCCGGTCCATTATGTCGAGGAGTCTGGCTTTGGCCCTTATTGGTCGGTCTCGAGCTACAAGCCGATCGTCCAGGCCGAATCACTCCCTGATCTCTATTCGTCCCAGGCAGGCGGCATCACGCTCGCCGATTTCATCGAGAATTCGACTTCCGATGTGCGCATGCCGATGTTCATCGCGATGGACCGGCCCAAGCATACCGGCCAGCGCCGTACCGTCGCCCCGGCCTTCACGCCGAGCGAGATGGTGCGGATGAGCGACAATATCCGCGCCCGCACCGCCGAAATCCTCGATTCGCTCGAATGGAACAAGGAGTTCGACTGGGTCGACACCGTATCGATCGAGCTGACCACCCAGATGCTCGCGATCCTGTTCGATTTTCCCTGGGAGGATCGCCGCAAGCTGACCTTCTGGTCCGACTGGGCTGGCGATATCGAGCTGGTGAAGACCGAGGAGCTGCGGCTCGAACGGCTCAAGCACATGTATGAATGCGGCGGTTATTTCCAGAATCTGTGGAACCAGAAGCTCGGCAAACCGCCCACGCCCGATCTCATTTCGATGATGATGCATTCGGATGCGATGGCCGAGATGGACCAGCTGGAGTTTCTCGGGAACCTCATCCTGCTGATCGTCGGCGGCAACGACACGACGCGCAATTCGATGAGCGCCGCCGCTTACGGTCTCGACCTGTTCCCCGACCAGCGGGCGAAACTCGAAGCCGATCCGTCGCTGATCTCGAATGCTGTGCAGGAAATCATCCGCTGGCAAACCCCGCTCGCCCATATGCGCCGCACCGCGACCCAGGATAGCGAGCTTGAGGGCCAGAAGATCAGGGCCGGCGACAAGCTCGCGCTCTGGTACATCTCGGCCAACCGCGACGAGAGCGTCTTCGAGGACGCGGACAGCATCATCGTCGATCGTCCCAATGCGCGGCGCCATCTCGCCTTTGGTCATGGCATCCACCGATGCGTCGGTGCGCGGCTGGCCGAGCTCCAGATCGCGACCCTGCTCGAAGAAATGGCGAAGCGGCGGATGCGGGTGAATGTCGTCGGCGAGCCCGAACGCGTCGCTGCCTGCTTCGTCCATGGCTATCGCAAGCTGCCGGTCGAGATCAGCAAATACTGACGGTCCCCGGCGAAGGCCGGGGTCTCCACCGGCGAGCGGCGAAATACCTGAGAGTTGTCGGCACCGGTCCGGTACGCGGCCGCGCCGCTGCATCTCGCCTGATCCGTCGCGCGTACCTATATTCGCGCCAGATCAGGCCGGAGGACTCCATGATTCAAGACCGACGTACTTTCCTCGCCATGGCCAGCACCGGCGCCGCCGCCTTCGCCCTGTTCGGGTGCCGCGGCGCGACCGCCGCGCCCGAGCATTTCGAGGTGACGCTGACTGACGCGCAGTGGAAGGCAAAGCTGTCCCCCGCCGCCTATCAGGTGCTCCGTCACGAAAATACCGAGAGGCCCTTTAGCAGCCCGCTCAACAATGAGCACCGCGCCGGCACCTTCTCCTGCGCGGGCTGCGCGCTGCCGCTCTTCTCATCGAAGACCAAGTTCGACAGCGGCACCGGCTGGCCGAGCTTCTGGGCGCCGCTCGCCAACGCAGTGCGCAACCGCGACGACGGCTCGCTCGGCATGTCGCGCACTGAGGTGCATTGCCGCCGTTGCGGCGGACATCTCGGCCATGTCTTCGACGATGGGCCGAAGCCGACCGGCAAGCGCTATTGCATGAATGGCCTGGCGCTGACGTTCACGGCTGGGAAGGCTTAGTCTTTACCCCTCTCCCAGCGGGAGAGGGAGGGGCCCATGCGTAGCATGGGAGGGTGAGGGCGAACCTCTATCACCCTCATCCGGCGCTACGCGCCACCTTCTCCCGCCGGGAGAAGGAATTAAAACTGGATATCGCCGTCCATATCGACCGACGCCATCGTCACCGTCGGCAGCGGCGCCTGGGTGTCGTCGCTCTCGGTCGCATCCGAACCATTGTCCTGCGCGCGATCCGAATAGATGAAGCCCTTGGTCGGATAGGACGTCGTGCCGAGATCGCCCTGTGGTCCGTACCAGACCTTCACCAGGCTCCAGTCGCCCGCCTCGGACACATCGACCGCACGCACATTATGCTCGATCCCGCCGCGGCGCGACCAATTGGCGTGGGTGAGCAGAACCTCGCGGTCGCTGATCACTTCGCTGACCATCGCAACATGGCCGAGCTTCATCCGGCCACTCGACGCAAAGGCGAGCACCGCGCCTGCCTTGGGGGCATGGCCACGAGCATAATGGCCCGCCGCCTGGACCCACCAGGTGTTGGCGTTGCCATGAATGTTGATACCGGAAATTTCGCGAGCATAGGGAGCGCACTGCCAGAATTGCGCCATCGCCGGGGTCGCTGCCATCAGGCTGCACGAAACCACCAGCGCAAAACGCGCTGCAAACGCTCGGAAATTCATGTGACCCCCTCAGGTCCCGCTAATCGTTGAGCCTGTCAAAGCAGGTCCCGCCATGGGTGGAAACCCCAGTGCAGCGGCGAATGGAACCTTTTCCGACGAACCGTGTTTACGAGGCGATGACTGCCCCGTGACACGCCGAATGGGCGCGTCAAAAGCTGCGTCAGATCGCCGGAACCGTCGAGAATCACCTCAGTCGAGCAGCTTCATCCTGGCGAGCCTTGCCTCATGCTCGGCGCGGCCGAACGGAAAACGCGCATAGCAGAGGGCGGCGAGGCCGTAGAACAGCAGCTCGAGGCAGATGAACACGATCGTCAGCCGGTCGATCGATTCGACCGGCACCCGGCCCGGCTTGGCTGCGGCGGGAAAGGCGGCAAAGGCGAGGATCGCGCCGGCCATGAAGATGCCGAGCCCGCCGACCATCTTCTGCACGAAGAAGCCGCCCGCGAAGAACACCCCTTCGGACCTTTTGCCGGTGCGCGTCTCCGATTCCTCCACCACGTCGGACAGCATCGCCGCACCGAGGATGAAGGCCGAGACGCTGCACGCTGTGTTCGCGCTGAAGACGCTGAGCAGGATCGGCAGCATCAGCGGCGATCCCGGTTCGGGAAACAGCCCTGCAAGCCGCAGCACATAGGGGCTCACCAGCAGGACCGCGCTGATCAGCGACATGATCATGCCGACCCGCGGCTTGTTGCCGCCCTTGGTCAACCGCGGCGCCAGGAAAAAGGCGCCGATCGCGCCGAGCAGCAGGGCGCCCGACAGCCAGTTGTAATCGGCCTGCCTGAACTGCCAGACGAACGGATACATGTAATTGGACAGCGCGAACGAGATTCCCTGAGCGGTATAGGCGAAGACCCCGGCCGCCATCAGGATCAGGAAGCCGCGATTCGAGATCGTCCGGCCGAAATCCCGGAAATGGCTGCCGAGCGTTCCGACCGATTTCAGCACCTTCGGCAATCGACCGATCTCGTGATGCAGCCCGACTGACGAGGCAATGATCGCCACCGCCATGAGGATCGCGGCGAGCAGCGCCATGCGCGAATAGCCGTCGCCATTCTGCAGGCCGATCGGATGAGTCGCGTCGGGCACGAGGAATAGGGCATAGGCCAGCGCCAGCATCGCCAGCCCGCCGCCCCAGCCGAACAGATAGCGATAGGAGAAGAGCCGGGTCCGCTCGTCATAGTCCGAGCTCAGTTCGGGGCCGAGCGCTGACGAGGGAATCTCGAACGCCGAGAGCGCGATCCGCACCAGCAACGCGCTGCCAAAGACGTAAAACAGCATCGCTGTCTGGCCCCAATGCGGCGGATTCCACAGCAGCAGCCAGCCGATCGCGACCGGCAGCGCCGAGGCATACATCCACGGATGCCGTCGCCCCCAGCGGCTGCGCGTGTGATCCGAGAGATAGCCGACCGCCGGATCGACGAATGCCTCGACCATCAGCGCGCACATGATCGCCAGGCCGACGCTGAACGCAGGCAGGCCGACCACCTGATTGTAGAAGGGCAGCAGAAAGGTCGCGAAGCCGCTGTCCTTGATGCCGTAAGCGACCGAGCCGACACCGAACGACCAGCGGCTGCGCGGCCCGAGCTTGCGCGGTGCCGGCGCGACGACCTCGCCGGCGCTCACGAAGCGAAGGCTTGGAGCGCCGAGAACATGGAGGGCGCCTCAGCGTCCCAGCTGTGGCGCGGGCCGATCGTTATGCCACCATCGACAGTGATGTGCGTACCGGTGACGAATGAGGCGTCGTCGCTCGCGAGATAAGCGACGGCGGCGGCTATGTCCTCAGGCCGGCCGGCGCGCTGAATCGGCTGGGCGTGCGATGCGATGCCGGCGATCATGCCGTTTGCCTGCGCGCGCTTCTCTGCATCGATGTCGAACGAGGCGGTGAAGATGTTGGTGGTGATGAAGCCCGGGCACACCGCGTTGACCCGGATATTGTGCCGGGACAGTTCGGCGGCGGCGAGCGTGGTGAGATGCAGCACGCCTGCCTTGGCGACTGAATAAGCGGTCGGCGCGGCCCCTGTCTGCAACGCCGCGATCGAGGCGGTATTGACGATCGCCCCGCCGCCCCGTGCCGTCATCAGCGGCGCGGCATAGCGGATGCCCATCGCCACCGATCGCAGCAGCAGCGCCTGGGTACGGTCCCAGTCATCGGCCGAAATCTCGTCGATCCGATCGCGCGATCCACCCGCGCCGGCATTGTTGAACACCACATCGAGCCCGCCCGCCACGTCGGCTGCGGCCATCAGCGCGGCAATGTCTTCGGTCACGGTCACGTCAGTGCGCAGGAAATGGATTCGGCCGTTCGAGGTTTCTGCGAGCTCGCGTCCGCCGGCCTCGTTCACGTCGCCGATCCACACTTCAGCGCCTTCTTCGACCAGCCGCAGCGCAGTCGCGCGACCGATCCCAGAAGCGCCGCCGGTCACCACGGCGCGCTTGCCCGAAAAGCGCATCACATTCTCTCCTATATTATGTTTTGGGTAGCATAGTATGGGGTTTGATATGGTCAATCAGGCGTTTTTGGAATTTCGGGTTTGTGAGCGCTTGCGGCACGGCGCGCCAATCTCTACCAACCGTCACCCCGGACTTGTTCCGGGGTCCATTCCTCCCCGCACGCCCAACGCCTGTGGAAAGATGGATGCCGGAACACGTCCGGCATGACGACATGGAGAGAATATTGGCCCTCGATTCCGAAACCTTCGATGCGTTGATCGACACCGTCCGCCGCTTCGTCGCAGAACGCCTGCGCCCGCTCGAAAATGCCGTCGAGGAAGCCGATGCGATCCCCGCCGAGATCGTCCAGGAGATGCGCGAGATGGGCCTGTTCGGCCTGTCGATCGCTGAAGACTATGGCGGCCTCGGCCTCACCATGAGCGAGGAGGCGCGGGTCGCGATCGAGTTCGGCCGTACCACGCCCGCCTTCCGCTCGACCTTCGGCACCAATGTCGGGATCGGCAGCCAGGGCCTGGTGATGGCCGGCTCGTCCGAACAGAAAGCAGCCTGGCTGCCGAAGATCGCAAGCGGTGAGATCATCACCAGCTTCGCGCTGACTGAGCCCGATGTCGGCAGCGATTCAGGCGCGGTGAAGACGAAGGCGGTGCGCGATGGCGACGTCTATCGCCTCACTGGCACCAAGCGTTTCATCACCAATGCCGACAAGGCCGATCTTTTCACCGTGATGGCCCGCACCGGCGAGGCCGGCGCGCGCGGCGTATCCGCTTTTCTGGTGCCGCGCGACTTGCCCGGCCTTTCGATCGGCGAGCCTGAAAAGAAGATGGGGCAAAAGGGCGCGAAGGTCGCCGACGTGATCTTCGACGATGTCCGCGTCCCCGCCGCCAACCGCCTCGGTGCGGAGGGTGAGGGCTTCAAGATCGCGATGCGCGTGCTCGATCGCGGCCGGTTGCATATCGCCGCGGTCTGCATCGGCGTCGCCGAGCGGCTGATTGCCGACAGTGTCGCCTATGCCAGTGACCGCAAGCAGTTCGGCAAGGCCATATCGGAGCATCAGCTCATCCAGGGCATGATCGCGGACGCGAAGACCGAGGCACTCGCAGCCCGCGCGCTGGTGCTTGAAACCGCCGCCGCCAAGGATGCCGGCAAGGACGTGGTGATGGAATCGGCGGCGGCGAAGTATTTCGCGAGCGAGATGGTCGGCCGCGTCGCCGACCGGGCAGTGCAGATCTTCGGCGGCGCGGGATATATCGCCGATTACGGGATCGAGCGGCTCTACCGCGATGTCCGGCTGTTCCGGATCTACGAGGGGACGAGCCAGATCCAGCAGATCATCATCGCGCGAGAGACGATCAAACGGGGCGGTTAGCTCTTCTTTCTCCCCTCCCGCTTTGCGGGAGGGGCTGGGGGAGGGCCTGTCCTCTTAAAAATTGAACTCGTTGGGGAGGACAGGCCCTCCCCTAGCCCAGTGGGGTGGCTTGTCGGGGTCGGAATTG
>Ga0307508_10007606_pt1 | contig 10069 bp, 12 predicted proteins | sample 9_EM_MG_FD_203089 | JGI IMG/M metagenome (GOLD analysis project Ga0307508, IMG submission 203089) | Populus trichocarpa ectomycorrhiza microbial communities from riparian zone in the Pacific Northwest, United States - 9_EM | ecosystem: Host-associated > Plants > Roots > Unclassified | place...
GAGTCGAAGGGTTAGGTGTGAGGCGGGGCGAGGAGTGAAGTCGAGTCGAGAGGTGAGGTGGGTGAATGATTTGGTACAAGAAGTCATTTTGGCAGCCATATATTTTTCTGCCCAGCGTAAGCGTGGGTATTGTTGTGATGATCAAATAAACCACAACATCAAAACAACAAACAATTCGGCAAACGACGCTGCTACAGCTATCTGGCGATGTACTTGTGATGGTTGATATTGAACCTTTGGAACACTCACGGTTTCCGCCAAAACTCTCCTCCCACTTGCAGACGGTTGCTTTATGTTTGTCTGACAAATTGTTATACTTCCCGGCTTCCTAATTTGCGCATTTCCATGTCGTTATTGTGCCCCACGGCGGCCCTTTCCAGCTGACCGTGCTAAGGGACCACCCGCGCAAGGTCGTATGACAAAATCAGGCGCCGCCGCCGGAAACCTGTTGTCATCTACCCCCACCCTCGTTAATCCTGGCTATGAAACAACGCTATGAATCCTGCTATAGGCCACCATGGTCGAACGTGCACGTATTCGAACTTTCAGCAAGTGTTCGTCCAGGGCAACTTGGTAGCTCGAGACCCCTTGTAAGATCTACGGGGACTGGCGGATATGTCATTACGACCGCCTGGATTATAATGCCGAACTCAATACATTGCCAAATCTCAGTGTTTTTCAATTCCAGTGCTCAGACACAAACAACGATACCGCGTCCCTCTGCTTTCTTAGACGCCCTGCAGAATGTATACTATAGCACTATTTATCCCCCCGCCCTAGGCGCCCCATAGGCAGCCCAACGCGGTATATCAATTATGGCATCGACACCTTTAAATATGGGAATATTTGACAGTTAATAATCATAACGACCCAGCAAGCGAGGAAGTATTAGCGTATGATGATGATGGGGTCATATTAACGTGCGCCTCCGTGAAGTATTAGCGTAGAATCACTAGTGCAGTCGACAAGGTCGTGAGACTTCGTAACCACGTACGTATACGAGACGTGAAATGAATGATTGATTAAGATCTAATCGTGAGATCTTAAGCGCAAGATAACGAACAAAAGGGAGACAACAATGCAAACAATGCCCCGAATGCGCAACAACAGGATAATCAAGAATAAGCGTACAATAACGTGAGTCATTATACTACGGGACGAGAGCATTGTCTCCAACAGGAAGAAGCTGCTTCTACTAACTAGCTTAGCAGCGGAGAGTATTTTGAGTCAGCCAAGCGTGACGAGGGGAGAAGTCGAGCCGCCGTTACAAAGGTCCTAGAGCAAGAGTGCTACTGTTGGCGCAGTGATCGTCACATGACGTGACAACGTGACACACCACTACGAGAAACAAACACCAGATGTTGATCGAAGCCCCAATCTGGACAGCATTCCATGAAGCAAGAAGCGCTCTGCTGGACGCGCTCCGAAACTCTCACGTTTACCATCCCCATGACACCACCACACCGTCTTCCTTCGAGCCGTCTCGCGATCGGGCATCGATGGTCGAGTTTATCTCTGACATAGCCGAAGCTGAGCACGAGCTCAGAGCTGTCCAGGATGAGCTCGCAGCTGCTCAAGCCTTACTTTTTCGAAAACGCGTTGAGGTTTCGGTTTCGTTGTCCCCGATAGGAGCGCTCCCGCCGGAACTCATCAGGATGATTTTGTCGCACGTATGCGATGCATCTGATCCCATTCTTGTAATGCGTTTATCGCATGTCTCGAGGATGTAGCGCGAGGCTATCATCAGCAACTCATCATTATTCACGTGTGCTAATTGGGACTTATGGAATCACATGTTGGTGAAGTTGTGGCGCACTCGGGCAGGCTCCAAACCGCTGAAGATCAAGCTCGGTGCCGACGCGATGTGCGATATCATAAATCACGAGGGAGGCAGAAGGCTGCGTGATGTCTTTACCTCTTGCATCCCGGAATTGCGACACCTTCACATTGAAGATGTTGCAGGGCGTGGCTTGATGCACCACGCCATAGATTTCATAAACTCCTCGTGCGTGCCGGCTCCTCTTCTAACGCACATGACCCTTCGTATCGATAAGTGGTCCCCCTTACAACCCAAATTCATCTCTTTTTGCCGCCGCCTGAGTCAGATGCCAGCTTTGCGTGTTGGATCTGGGCGAGCATATCTATCCCGACTACATGGAGATGCGGCCTCAATTAAAGGGTCTCTCCTTTGTCTTTCCGGACCCGTTCGCGTTTTCGTCGAGGCTATTGGGAGATATATTGGGTGGCTTAGGCAATCTCAAATATCTATGCGTAAGAATGTCGGCCGCTGAACAGGACTTTCGTGATGATTCCAGTGGTATTATTTTGCCATCCCTGAAGCATCTCAAACTTGCCGATGCGCACATGCCCTCTAGAGATGGCCTTTTTTGGTTGCTCGATCATCTTACAACTCCCCAATTGGAGGCTATCACGTTGTTCAATTTCCGCAAAATTGCTTTTCAGAATGTATACGAGAAATTGGTGGGTAGAATTCTCCTCCGTGCAGTTGACTCTGTCTAAGCTTTCGTTGGGCGCACAAGGTACCCTGCCTCAAATCTCTCGCAATTACGGAATCCATCACTCGAGTCGCAGTTTTCATCGCCTTGAACGCTCTCCGGAAACAACCACTCATATTCCCTCAGCTCGAGGAACTTGATGTACGCGCTACATCCATCCAGTATGATCTTGGGAACACGCATCGAGCGTTTCAGGATGTCGTACATCTACGGAAGGGAGTTATCAGCAGGATTTGCGTTCCGGGGGCGCTTGGGGGTGGAATCATCGAATTTCTGAGGGCCAACGTCGCTTGCGTTGTTGTATCATAGACTCGGCTCCTTTATCCAAGCCTCCTCTAGACGCGCAAAGCACCCTGCCTTAAATCTCTCGTGATTACCGAGGACACCATCACTGGACACGCAGTTCCCATCGCTCTCCGGAAACAATCGCCCATATCCCCTCAGCTAGGAACTTGATGTATGCGCCAGATTCATCCGATATGATTGTGACAAGCGCATCGAGCGTTTCAGGAAATCGTATATCTGCGGGAGGGAGTCATCAACAAAATATGCGTTCCGGGGCCACTTGGGGTTGAGGCCGTGGAGGCTTTGAGGGCCAGCGTCGCTTGCGTCATGGTATCGTAGACTCGTTTGCAAGATGTCCCCGTGTTTATGGTTCAATTTTTTTTTTCATGGGTTGTGCGTTGGGCGGTGAGCTGAGATAATTCACACATGCACATAGCATCGTGCTTACCTTGGAGGAAGTTTTTTCTTCACGAGTTACTTGTATGCAATGTGCGGCTGGCCTACTGCTGTATTGCTCATTTCGCGGGCTGATAGGTCGGCCATTTGGGCGCGGTGATATATGCTCGCAGCAACCCCAGTGATGAACGTGGCTCATTTACGTGTAGTTGCAATTGGCGGTTCAGTTGAGGGTAGAAGCACTTGAAGAGTGATTGTGCAAGGTCAAGATTTGAGCATGAGTTAAGTTATGTATTCTAATAGCAGCATTCGTAAGGCCTGGGTTGAGTGTCCCAACAGCGACTTGCGCAACAAAGAGTGCTTTTACGAGTCGGTGACTTCTCGCTAAAACGGGTGCGTGTCCCAAAAAGTAAAAAAGTACAGATCGCCAATAATTTTATTGTTTCACATTCGCAAGTGAATCACACAGGTTAAGGGCTGACGGATCAAAAGTATGGGTAAAGCAGTGCGGCCTAATGTCTACATAAGAAGCTGCGATAATTATAGGAAGAAAAAGGGAGAGGAAGAGAGCAGTGAAGGACAATTGCAGCAAAGGCGAGGAGGAAAAGACAGGAAGATAGAACCCTCAACAACGACAGGACAGTTCGAGAAAAAAGAAACAGCGCGCGCGGCGTTTCACCTTGAACGGGGTGGAAGTTCTCCTAGTGGCAAACCTAGAGCTGCTGAAACGCAAACGACGCTGGGACTTGAACTAGGATTCCATGCCGACTGAGTTTAGACGTTGGGGAGCGGAGGGTAGGTACCACCGCTCATCTGTGGTTGCTGTGTCGGGTAGCCTTGCTGACCACCATACGCAGGTCTACCATCATAAACTTGTCCTCCCGTTCTCTTCTCAGCGGCGCTGAAATCCGCATCGCCGACGTTCGTCATCCAAATTCCGGATTGGCCATTATTCGCGGCGATGATAGTGTAGACGAGTAAAATGGACCAGTAACCCATTAGGATTATCCAAGCGAGGAAGGCGAACGCTTCTGCTGCTGAAGCTTCGTCGCAAATTGGAATTCCTGATATTCCGCCGCAGTTTACGTCGCTTGCAGTGGATGCGGCGGTGGCTAGAGATTAATGGGCGCAACGTGAGCAACAGGGTGAGGGGGTGAAAATATGAGGATCATACCGAGCCACATAATCCAGAGGAAACCAAGCCAACCAAGCTCAACGCAAACAAACGACGTCGGAGCGCCCTTACGGAGGAGATCAATCACAAGCCTACATACAAGCGCCATAATCAATATGTCAGATAAGGGAAAAAAACGAGCGGGTTGTACTGACAAAGGGATGAGAGACAAAAGTGAGTACGCCAACAGCGACACCAAGCTTTGTCCATGATGGTGCGCTGATAGAGTAAGAGAACCCATAGGCGGAGTAGGAGGAACTTAGTTTCGAGATGAGGTTCCCGTCGACGGCTTTTTTGTTTAAAAGATTTGATTGGAGGGATGATAGTAAATGTAAGAAAAAAGAAAACAATCCGTTAGGCGTTGAAAAATTCCCTTCCTGGAGGCGAATACACACCAAGAACGATGATGGAAAAGATGATCAGGGCGCCTGGATGGGATAGATGAAAAAAATAGACGGAATGAGCCCCAAAAAGACACTCGAACAGGATGTTTTCGCACTCACCAAACACAGAGATACGGAGGAGAGCAGGAATATTGGGATGCATTGGTACGACAGAGGGTGTCAAGTCAAGGTTGAAGGAAAGAGAAGGGAGCAGTTGGTTTTAAGTCAGGTCAACGCAACGACAGGTGCGGTTGGGGAGGTGGTGATGGGGGGAAAGAGGCTTTAAGGAACAAGGCTTCGACGGGGGCTGTACAATAAAAGACAGAGCGGCTGGTGCCGTTCAATTGTGCCTTATCGGCGTCTAAGTGTCTTCGGCTCGCTTAGCACAAGAACACAGCCTCACTTGCGTTGGCTTGGCATCAATGCTCATGACAACAACTTGAACAAGGGACAATGACTGCCCTATGACAACCCTACATTCGAACCTAGTGCCGCCGTGTGTCAAGCTCATACCCTCCACGACCTGATTTTTTAGCACCTGCCTGTAGGTCCCAAGTAAACCAAAATAACAAATCCCAGAAAATCGCTGATAATTCCAATGTCATGCAATGCATCTGGAAATTTTGATTGGACAAGAGGCTTGCTGCTGAGCGCTCTTCGCGTCTGTCACAAATCGCATAACAAGGCACGAGGCGTGAACCAGCTCCGGCCGGGGTAACAAAAAGGCAAAAGGTCCGATTTCGGCCCACAGCCCGCGCTTGTCTATATCCTCATCTCGGCCAGCGCCAGATCGTGCCGGGATCAACGGTTTCACGAAGATGATCGCCCAAACATGCACTTCCGATAAAAGAAGTCTACGGCACTTATCGAACCTATCAGTCAGTTCATAGTCGTTAATGCGGTGCCCGGCCCTGTGCTGTGGGCTCATCGGCATGGTTCCATTTAATATTAGGACCCCCGGTAATTTACAACGCATTAACGCAGCATCGATGTCCTTGCGATTACCGCTGGGTTAAGTGTGCTTGGTCGCACCAGTTTTCCGCCACGCTGCCAGCGGCGTTATACATATTTGTGCATGGCAAATCCGACGGAATCAAAGCTTCATCTTCCTTATCGGCATCAAAGATCTCTCAGAACATGTGGGACAGCTAAAAGGCTGTGTTGTATTGCGTGCAGTCACCTCATCTCAGGCACCTGGTGCTGAAGCCTATGCTTCATCGATACACGTTGCACTAGCAGATTAATTAACATCTCCTCATGTCCGCTGTGTCATTTTCAGGCTCGCCAAAGTTACCTATGTATCAACCCCGCGCCGGCGGAGAGACGGTGATTCAAGCCCTAATCGAATCGTTCGTCCGGCTTTGAGGCAACCAATGCCAGGTATGGATATGATCGATTATCGATGATGGTATATTGGTGACCTGCAAGCTACAATTGGGTGTCGTAGAAACGAGCCCGTGTATGAAGACCCAATTCATCACGTCTGAAGTCGACAGTTACGCCACTCACGCTTATATATAAGTGAATGACGGCGACAATCAGACGGAAGTCTTCTGGGCGGGAATACATCCGGGCATTGCACGCTTGACTCCATCGAGTGATGACCATAGAAAAAGTTGAGCACAAAGGACCGAGTGGGGGAGCCAAATGAGAAGGAACCAGAGCAAAAAAAAATAGGAAACGAGCAAGATATGCAGAGGTGAAGGTATGCACGCGCTGGAACGGCAAGGACAACTAACGACTGATGAGGGTCAGATGTCAGACGCGGCGTCATATCGACGGTCATACCGGAGGGCGGATATGTTATTAGGTCAAGGACCATCGTCGCATCCGCCGTCTGTCGTTGCTGCTGGCAGGCAATAAATACGGTGCAGGAGAGAATGCACCGCGCGACCCTTGAACCTGCAGCTGCATGCGAGTGACGTCGACTACGCCTCGTCGCTGCTTCGATCCATGAAACACCGCGACTTCTTTCACCCAGCACAGCACCCAGAATATTCATTCCACCTGTGCCAGGTCCGTGGTTAAACCGGACGATTTCTGTGACTTTCGTGACGCTTTTCACCTGGACCTGGCTGGGAACGCTGGGTCATAATCAAGTTGACTGAGCTTTGTACATGTGCGAGCAGCATGTTTGGTCATTTGTCCTCATTTCCTGCACCTAGCATAGTATGCATCTGGTTCTGACGTCACAAGGACTCAGTGAACGCGCGCGCACGAGGCAATATCTCATGATGATAAATAAATTAACGCGTGCCGAGGTTGATGCGAGCGACTGAAACAGGTGCGCTGAAAAGGGAAGAGAAAGAGAAGACATAAGACGCCAGGTCAGATCAAATACGCCACTAATAGTACTAACAACAGTCCATCTCTCTTCTCGCACTCAACGTGACTGCCGAATTCGGAACGCGCACTTCGTTTCCGATCGCCCTCGCTTGTCTCGCTAAGCAAAACGACGCAGGCTCAATCGAGGGCACCGCCTAATAGGATGCTCAGTTGTCCTATGTCAGTGATGGTATCATTCGTGACTTCCAAGATTGCGATTTGGGGACGGGAAAACTAGATACTAACTAAAAGAAAAAACCAATGCACGTCCTGATATGATACTACTACCACACCTGCAATCGACGCCGCACATGTTCATTTGTAAACGAATGACAGGGGCAACCGCTCGAGGGCGGGATTACGTTGCTGGCATTGTTTCATTGGGACCCATGAAATGATGTGGACAAACAAGAAATGCGGGGAAAAAAAAAAAAAAACGACAGGAAATGAGATTCCCAGTACGTGATAGGCATGAATGTCATGGCAAATCATCTGATATGATAACCCGACCGAGGGTCAGGCGGAGCCAAGCGTCAACGTCAGACATTAGGTTGGGGGGGATACGCCACTGGGCCCGTCGCGCCCGTCATCTGCGGCTGCTGGACGGGATACGCCGCACCGCCCTGTGGAATGCCACCCGCTGGGCCTCCACCAGCGCTGAAATCCGCCTCCGTAACGCCCGTGGTCCAAATTTGGCTTTGTCCATTGTTCGCAGCGATAATGGCAAAGACGAGTAAAATGATCCAATATGCCATAAGAGCCATCCATGCGAGGAAAGAGAAGGCTTCTGCCCCTTGGTATTGGGAGCAGAAGGTGAATTCGCTTGGGCAGGTTGAGAAAAGGTTTGCTGTGTCGGCGGCGGTGGCTGTTAGGGCACGGATGGATGAATTGCGGAGGTAGAGAGATTAGATAATTTAGGCGAAGAGAGCGAGAGAAGAACGGGACGTACCGAGCCAGAGAATCCAAAGGAAGCCAAGCCAGGCGAGTTCAACAACAACGAACGAGGTCGCAGCACCCTTGCGCAAAAAATCAATCAGGGTCCTGGGAAACCCAATGATTTAAGTTTGGGAGATAAAGAAGGCAGGTAAAACGTCTACCGACATGGGAACAACCGAGACAAGGGTGAGGACAGCAGTGGCGACGCCGAGTTTTGCGAATGTGAATTCAAGGATAGCGACCCCAAATAAGTTGTTGTACTTGTTGCCTTGGCTCACCAAATGAGCATCGAGGCCTACGCAAGCGCCAATGCCAAATGCCAAGGACCAAGACAAAGGGACGACAAACAATGAACAGCAACGAGGTCAGGGTATGCTCAGAGTGAGTTTGGTTTGGTACGTGCCGAGAACGACGAGTGCGCACACGATGAGGAAGACTGGCGAAGAGAGATCAGATAGCCGCAGCGCGGGAGGTCTCCAGGCAATGCTCACCAAAGACAGGGAGACGAACGAGAGCAGGAATATTAGAATGCATGGTATCTCAGCAGCTCAGCAGCTCAGCAAGTGTGTCTCGTGGATGGAGGATGTAGGAGGAAGGTTGCGAGAGGGGGGCCGAGGACAGGTGACAACAGATGGGAAGGGAACCCGATCTGCCTTTTGTAGGCAGTCAGAAAGGGAAATGATTTGAATTGGCATTTATTCTTTTCTATTTGTCACCGCCTTGACAAATATATTGATCGATGAATTCGCGTAATTTCAGTTTCAATTTATTGCACCGCCTTCCGCGCGAATTCCCCCTTCCGACGCGACTCTTGTCCTGCTCGCTGCCGCCTGTATTTCGTTCTCTTCCTGGCAAACACGGGAAAAGGCTGACGTGCCTTGGTGTCAAAGTGTTCATGCGTGCTCGTTTTCGGAGAATCGACTTTCCCATTGTCAAACCACACCATCCGAACACCTCGCGCCCCTGATCCTCATGTGCACCGTGCTGCGCTCGCGCTTCTTGTGAATGCTTCCCGCGTTTCGCCGGACAAAGCACAGGCTTGGCATTTCCAGCGGGCCTGGGCATACATGTATGACGAAATCTTGCGATCCTGTGCTATGCTGGTGTGTGTCTCCACGATGCCCAAGCTGCGGCCCAGCCGCGGGTCCGAACGGCGGATATGTACTCACAATGCAGAATATATGGCACCCCGGCATTGATTGTTGCGGTATTCTCAAGATTAGATTTCCACACAGCATTCAGCGTCAAATCGTGGGGGTTATTACATATTTGAGACGCGCGCCCGAATATTCTCATTTTAAGCCTTCTCGGCCGTCGTGCATGCTTCAATTGCTTGTTCAGGGGTACGTCTACATCGTGCACCTTTCCTTTCTCTAACGCGAGGGGCGAGATACACTTATTTATATTGTCCCCCCAGCTTAGATAGCAGATGACCAGGTCACCTGATCACCCTTATCATTTTTCGTTCGGTCGTCGCTCTTCTCGTCAAATGTGCCTGCTCACCGAGGGGCGGCTATCGATGGCCAACGCTGCGCAAAATGTCGCCTCTTAGAACGCACGTGATCACCTGTTCGCAATCCTCCGTGCGCTGCAAGTGTATACGTTGAATGCTCGGTCACACTGTGATCAGGTTATTGTGCAGGCGATGAGAGGCAACACATCACTATTGGGCAACGCTGTTTGGCGCGTGACGATCACCGTCGATCTCAACCGCCTGCTCGGAGAACGATACGGCGCTTCATCACGAGACGGACAAGATGAGAGCACTAGTGCTGATTTTGATTCACGACGTGTAACCCGATTACCCGATTACCACTTCTCGTGCATGCAAATCACCCACAAACGTCACGCGTGCTGCGCGTAAACGCCGGTGTGGTCGGGTTATCTTCGTCCGACGAAAGGCCACGCCCCCGCGTCATTATTGCGTCGTCGCATCGCATGGTAGTATGGTCGTCGATGACTGTTGATCCCAAAGGCTCAAGAGCTCACTCTTTTGCACTCAAGGCCCTACGCCACTATTCAGTCAAACGCGGCCCGCCGCGGCTCCGTGGACT
>Ga0307508_10007608_pt1 | contig 10068 bp, 9 predicted proteins | sample 9_EM_MG_FD_203089 | JGI IMG/M metagenome (GOLD analysis project Ga0307508, IMG submission 203089) | Populus trichocarpa ectomycorrhiza microbial communities from riparian zone in the Pacific Northwest, United States - 9_EM | ecosystem: Host-associated > Plants > Roots > Unclassified | place...
TGCTGCCGCTCGCCACCCTGCTCAACGGGCTCGGGCTGGTCGCCATCTGGCGCCTCGACCAGTCCTCGCTGCTGCGGGGGCTCGGGGTCGCCGGCGGCAAGGCCACCAACCAGCTGATCTACACGGCACTCGGCATCGCCCTGTTCTCCGTCGTCCTGATCTTCCTCAAGGACCACCGCGTCCTCCAGCGCTACACCTACATCTCCATGGTCGGCGCACTGGTCCTGCTGCTGCTCCCGCTCGTGCCGGGCCTCGGCGCCAACATCACCTACGGCGCCAAGATCTGGATCCAGGTCGGCAGCTTCACCATCCAGCCCGGCGAGTTCGCCAAGATCGTCCTGGCGGTCTTCTTCGCCGGCTACCTGATGGTCAAGCGTGACGCGCTCGCCCTCGCCAGCCGCCGCTTCATGGGCCTGTACCTGCCGCGCGGCCGCGACCTCGGACCGATCATCGTCGTCTGGATGATCTCGATCCTCATCCTGGTGTTCGAGACCGACCTCGGTACGTCGCTGCTGTTCTTCGGAATGTTCGTCATCATGCTGTACGTCGCCACCGAGCGGACCAGCTGGATCGTCTTCGGTCTGCTGATGTCCGCGGCCGGCGCCGTCGGCGTGGCCAGCTTCGAGCCGCACGTCCAGACCCGTGTCCAGGCCTGGCTCGACCCGATGCGCGAGTACACCCTCAGCCGCAACGGCAGCAACGACGGCATCCTCCACTCCGAGCAGGCCATGCAGGCCCTGTGGGCGTTCGGCTCCGGCGGCACCCTCGGCACCGGCTGGGGCCAGGGCCACTCCGAGCTGATCCGCTTCGCCGCCAACTCCGACTTCATCCTCGCCACCTTCGGCGAGGAACTGGGCCTGGCCGGCATCATGGCGATCCTGCTGATCTACGGCCTGATCGTGGAGCGCGGCGTACGCACCGCCCTCGCCGCCCGCGACCCCTTCGGCAAGCTCCTCGCGATCGGCCTCTCCGGCGCCTTCGCCCTCCAGGTCTTCGTGGTGGCCGGCGGTGTGATGGGCCTGATCCCGCTGACCGGTATGACGATGCCGTTCCTCGCGTACGGCGGTTCCTCCGTCATCGCCAACTGGGCCCTGATCGGCATCCTGATCAGAATCAGCGACACCGCACGCCGTCCGGCGCCCGCCCCCGCCCCCAGCCCCGACGCCGAGATGACCCAGGTGGTCCGCCCGTCATGAACAAGCCCCTGCGCCGGATCGCGATCTTCTGCGGCCTCCTGGTCCTCGCCCTGCTGGTCCGCGACAACTGGCTCCAGTACGTCAAGGCCGACAGCCTCAAGGACGACCCCGACAACCGCCGCGTCCTCATCGCCCGGTACGCCACCCCGCGCGGCGACATCATCGTCGACGGCAAGGCCATCACCGGGCACGCGGAGACCACGTCGGGCGACTTCAAGTACAAGCGCACCTACAAGAACGGCGCCATGTGGGCGCCGGTCACCGGCTTCGTCTCGCAGGCCTACGGCGCCAACCAGCTGGAGTCCATCGAGGACGGCATCCTCACCGGCAACGACGACCGGCTCTTCTTCCGCAACACCCTCGACATGCTCACCGGCAAGGCGAAGGAGGGCGGCAATGTCGTCACCACCCTCAACTCCGCCGCTCAGAAGGCCGCCTACGACGGTCTGAAGAAGCAGGGCGGCAAGGGCGCGGTCGCCGCCCTCGACCCGTCCACCGGCAAGATCCTGGCGCTGGCCTCCTACCCGTCGTACGACCCCTCGACGATCGCCGGCGGCAGCGACGCGGACGCGAAGGCCTGGAAGGCCCTCGACAAGAAGAACGACCCCGCCGACCCGATGCTCAACCGGGCGCTGCGCGAGGTCTACCCCCCGGGCTCCACCTTCAAGGTCGTCACCGCGGCCGCCGCGCTGGAGAACGGCCTCTACACGGACGCCGACGCGGCCACCAAGTCGCCGCTGCCGTGGACCATGCCGGGCACCACGACCGAGTTGCCGAACGAGGGCAACATCCCCTGCAAGAACGCCACCCTGCGCGTGGCGCTCCAGTACTCCTGCAACACCGTCTTCGGCAAGATCGGCTCCGACCTCGGCAACGAGAAGATGCTGGCCGAGGCCAAGAAGTTCGGCTTCGACGAGGAGCAGTTCACACCGATCCGCACCAGCGCGTCCGTCTTCTCCAAGGACATGGCGCCCTCCGAGGTCGCGCTCTCCTCGATCGGCCAGTTCAACACCGCCGCGAGCCCGCTCCAGATGGCCATGGTCGCCTCGGCGGTCGCCAACAACGGCACCCTGATGAAGCCGTACATGGTCGACTCCCTCCAGGCCCCGAACCTCGACACCCTCGAGAAGACCGAGCCGGAGAAGATGAGCCAGCCGCTGTCCGCGGAGAACGCCCAGATCCTCCAGTCGATGATGGAGACCGTCGTCAAGGACGGCACCGGCAAGAACGCGCAGATCAGCGGCGTCACGGTGGGCGGCAAGACGGGTACCGCCCAGCAGGGCGAGAACAACAGCAAGAACCCGTACGCCTGGTTCCTCTCGTACGCCAAGGTCGGTGACGGCTCACCGGTGGCGGTCGCCGTCGTGATCCAGGACGACGACGCGGCAGCCCGCGAGAACATCTCCGGCGGCGGTCTCGCGGCGCCGATCGCGAAGAGCGTGATGGAGGCGGTCATCGACTCCAACAAGTGACCCCGCTCACGTCCCCTTCACATCGGTGCACGTTGCGATACCGGTCCTGTATCGGGTGACGCACTTGGCCAGGTCACACAAAGCTAGCCGGGTACGGTAGGCCCGGACGGCAGCCTCCGACCGCACACTCGTGCCGGTCGGGACCGACGGAGAGGGCTGGTAGGAAGCTATGGAAGAGCCGCGTCGCCTCGGCGGCCGGTACGAGCTGGGCCAGGTGCTCGGGCGTGGTGGCATGGCGGAGGTCTACCTCGCCATGGACACGCGCCTCGGCCGCACCGTGGCGGTGAAGACGCTCCGCGCGGACCTCGCGCGTGACCCGTCCTTCCAGGCCCGGTTCCGCCGGGAGGCCCAGTCGGCCGCCTCGCTCAACCATCCCGCGATCGTGGCGGTCTACGACACGGGCGAGGACTACATCGACGGGGTCTCGATCCCGTACATCGTCATGGAGTACGTCGACGGCTCCACGCTCCGCGAACTGCTGCACAGCGGCCGCAAGCTGCTGCCGGAGCGTTCCCTGGAGATGACCATCGGGATCCTCCAGGCCCTGGAGTACTCGCACCGGGCCGGCATCGTCCACCGTGACATCAAGCCGGCCAACGTCATGCTCACGCGCAACGGCCAGGTCAAGGTCATGGACTTCGGCATCGCCCGCGCCATGGGCGACTCCGGCATGACGATGACGCAGACGTCCGCCGTGATAGGCACCGCCCAGTACCTCTCCCCGGAGCAGGCCAAGGGCGAGCAGGTCGACGCGCGGTCCGACCTGTACTCGACGGGCTGTCTGCTCTACGAGCTGCTCACGGTCCGCCCGCCCTTCGTGGGCGACTCCCCGGTCGCGGTCGCGTACCAGCATGTCCGGGAGGAGCCGCAGTCCCCGTCGATCTTCGACCCCGAGATCACGTCCGAGATGGACGCCATCGTCCTCAAGGCCCTGGTCAAGGACCCGAACTACCGCTACCAGTCCGCCGACGAGATGCGCATCGACATCGAGGCCTGCCTCGACGGCCAGCCGGTCGCGGCCACCGCCGCGATGGGCTCGGTGGGCTACGGCGGCTACCCCGACGACCAGCCGACCACGGCCCTGCGCTCGGCCGACGGCGGCGCCACGACGATGCTGCCGCCCATGAGCCCGGACGACGGCGGCTTCGGCTACGACGACCGACCCGACCGGCGCCGCCAGAAGAAGTCGAACACCTCGACGATCCTGCTGGTGGTGGCGGGCGTCCTGGTGCTCGTCGGTGCGATCCTGATCGGCAAGTGGATCTTCAGCGGCAACGGGGGCGCGGGCAACGGCACGGTCACCGTGCCGAACCTCGTCAACCAGTCGCAGTCCGACGCCCAGCAGGCACTGACCAACAGCGACCTCAAGCTGGGCCAGGTCACCCAGAAGACCTGCGAGAACACGGCCAAGGGCAACGTGTGCTCGCAGGACCCGGCGAAGGGCCAGACGGTCGACAAGAATTCCGCCGTCAACATCGTGGTCTCCACCGGGGCGCCGAAGGTGGCAGTCCCCAGTGTCCTCGGCCAGCAGGTCGACGACGCCACGGAGACGCTGGAGGGCGACAAGTACCAGTTCGTCGTCAAGACCAAGCAGGAGGAGTCCACCGAGGAGGCGGGCAGCGTCCTGAAGCAGGACCCGGAGCTCGGCGAGGAGGTGGAGAAGGGTTCCACCATCACCCTCACCATCGCCAAGGCCGAGGAGAAGTCCACGGTCCCGGACGTGACCGGACAGTCCTGTGACGACGCCAAGGCGCAGATGCAGGCGAACGACCTCGTCGGCAACTGCACCGAGGTGGAGACCGACGACACCAACCAGATCGGCAAGGTCATCTCGACCACGCCGAGCGCCGGCACCCAGGCCGACAAGAACTCGTCGGTGAACATCCAGATCGGCAAGGCGGCGGACAAGACCGAGGTCCCGAACGTCGTCGGCCAGACGGTCGCCCAGGCCAAGCAGACCCTGAACAACGCCGGCTTCACGAACATCCAGTTCGCGAACGGCAGCGACCAGAGCGACACCGCGCTCGTCGCCCAGCAGGACCCGGGCGCGGGCAACGAGGTCGACGACCCGGGCAGCACCCAGATCACCCTGGCCACCGTGAGCGCCGGCAACGGCAACAACGGCGGCAACAACGGTGGAGGGTTCTTCGGAGGCGGGGACGGCTGACCGCACAGCACCGCATGAAAGAGCCCCGGACACCTCAGGAGGTGTCCGGGGCTCTTTCGTGGTCGGTTACCGCAGTTCCTTCGGCAAGGTCCGCTCGCTGTCCACCTTCTCGGTGCGCACCAGCTCGCCCCAGACGACGTAGCGGTAGCGCGAGGTGTAGACCGGCGTGCACGTCGTCAGGGTGATGTAGTGGCCGGCCTTCTTCTTGCCGGACTCCTTGGGGATCTGGCCGAGGACCTTGACGTTGTACTTCGACGTCTCGGAGAGGACCGAGTAGACCTTGTAGACGTACCACTCGTCCTTGGTCTCGAAGACGATCGGGTCGCCCTGCCTGAGCTTGTCGATGTTGTGGAACTTCGCGCCGTGGCCGTCGCGGTGGGCCGCCAGGGAGAAGTTGCCGGCCTTGCCCGTCGTCGGGAGCGTGGCCTTCACCGGGTCCGTGTAGTACCCGGCGACACCGTCGTTGAGGATCTTCGTCGAGGTGCCCTTCTCGACCAGGACCTCGCCGTTCCTCATCGCGGGCACGTGCAGGAAGCCGATGCCGTTCTTGGTGTCCAGCGCGCCGGGACCGGTGTCCTGGTCCTCCGTCCAGCTGTCGCGCACCTTGTCGGCCTGTTTGTTCGCCTCGCGGTCGGCGACGACGTTCGTCCACCACAGCGAGTAGACGACGAACAGACCGAGCACCAGGCCGGCCGTGATGAGGAGTTCACCGAAGACGCTGACCGCCATGGCGATCCGGCCCATACCGCGACGGCGTGGTGCGGGAGTGCCGGTGTTCTGCTCTTGCTGCTCGGTGGTCGCTGCCACTGGTCATCTGCCCCTACTCGACGAGCGCATCCGGCTTGCCCTTGCTGCGCGGCCGTTCCTCGACCATCTTGCCCCAGACGATCAACCGGTACTTGCTGGTGAACTCCGGCGTGCACGTGGTGAGGGTGATGTAGCGCCCAGCCGTGGTGAAACCGGACCCCTTGGGAACGGGGTCGATCACGCTCGTGTTGCTCGGAGCCGTCACCGGCAGCGTCGACGTCATCTTGTAGACGTAGTACTCGTCCTGCGTCTCCACGACGATCGCGTCGCCCGCGCTGAGTTTGTTGATGTACCGGAACGGTTCGCCATGGGTGTTGCGGTGGCCCGCGAGGGCGAAGTTGCCGGTCTTGGCGTCGGGCATCGCCGTCTTCAGCGGGCTCTCGCTGTAGTGCCCGACCATGCCCTTGTCGAGCACCTTCTTGTTGCTGACGCCCTCGGCGATCGGCACGACCACGTCCAGCTTCGGGATGTGCAGCAGGGCGAAACCCTGGCCCGGTTCGAAGGTCCCCGGGGCACCCTTGCCGCTCGCCCAGTCGTCCTGGAGGCTGCTCGCCTCCTTGTCCGCCTGCGCGTGCGCCCGGACGTTGGTCCACCACAGCTGGTAGCTGACGAACAGCAGCATCAGCACGCCGGTGGTGATGAACACCTCGCCTATCGCCCGGCTCGCGACGACGGCCGCGCCGGGCTTGCTCGCCCGGGCCTGCCGACGCGCCTCGACACGCGACAGAGGCGCCTGCGGGCTCCCCTCGGTGGCCGCCGGCGCCGTGGCGGAACCGCCATGGCGCCCGTGACGGCCTTTGGCGGCCTTCCTGCGGGCCGCACGGCCGCCTTGCGGGGATCCAGTGGCGGATGTGGCGGAAGAGGCCTCAGAGGCGGATATGGGCTCCGGTGGATCCGGTATCCGCAGCGCCACCGTCTCGTCGTCGGCGGGCGGTACGTACGGTTCGGCGGCGGGTACGTACGGCGCCGGCTCCTCGAAGGGCTCACCGGCGTAGGCATCTGCGGCGTAGGCGTCCCCGGCATGGGCGCTCCCGGCGTAGACATCGCCCCCGAGGGACGGCTCGCCATAGGCATCGCCACCGTAGGACTCGTACGGCGCGTCGCCGTACAAGTCCTTGCGCTCGGGGCGCAGGGCCGTCACGCCGTGGCCCTGCCCACCACCGGGGCGAGCCCCGCCGACCTCGCCACCGCGCCCTGGTCGCCGCACTCCACCAGCCAGTTGGCCAGCATCCGGTGGCCGTGCTCCGTCAGCACCGACTCGGGGTGGAACTGCACACCCTCGACCGGCAGCTCACGGTGTCTGAGGCCCATGATGATCCCGTCGTGCGTCCGCGCGGTCACCTCCAGCTCGGCCGGAACCGTCGCCGGCTCGGCGGCGAGGGAGTGGTAGCGGGTCGCCGTGAACGGCGTCGGCAGGCCGGCGAAGACGCCCTGGCCCGCGTGCTCCACCAGGGAGGTCTTGCCGTGCAGCAGCTCGGGAGCGCGGTCCACGACACCGCCGTACGCCACCTGCATGGACTGCATGCCGAGGCAGACGCCGAAGACGGGGACCGAGGTGGCCGCGCAGTGGCGGACCATCTCGATGCAGACGCCCGCCTCCTCCGGCGTCCCCGGACCCGGCGACAGCAGCACGCCGTCGAAGCCGTCCTGGGCGTGCGCCGTCGACACCTCGTCGTTGCGCAGCACCTCGCACTCGGCGCCCAGCTGGTACAGGTACTGGACCAGGTTGAAGACGAAGCTGTCGTAGTTGTCGACGACAAGGATGCGCGCGCTCACTGGTTGTCCACCGTCACATCGTTGAAGGGCAGCAGTGGTTCGGCCCACGGGAAGACGTACTGGAACAGGACATAGACCACAGCAAGCGTCAGCACGAGTGAGATCAACGCCTTCACCCATACGTTCCCCGGCAGATGCCGCCAGATCCAGCCGTACATGCCGTCCCTTCCGTCGCACCACGGCACCAGACACACGCCGTACCGCACCAGACTAACGGCGCAGGGCCTGAGGCCTGCCGTCCTCCACAGGCTGTGTGGAGTCCAGATGCGCCCAGACGATCAGCCGGTGGCTGTGTCCCCACTCCGGATCGCACGTGGTCAGCGTGAGATAGCGGCCGGGCCGCGTGTACCCGGAGTTACGTGGCACAGGATCGATCACCTCAATGTCGGTGGGAACGGTTTTGTATGGCCCTTTGTCGATCCGATACGTGAACCAGGTCGTTCCGTCGGTCAGCACGACCGCGTCACCGCGCCGCAGCCTGGGGAAGTCCTTGAACGGATCGCCGTACGTGCGCCGGTGCCCCGCGACCGAGAAGTTCCCCTGGCCACCGAGCCGCGCGGTGCCCGCGTAGTGGCCGAGCCCCTTCTTCAGGGTTCCGACCGCGGTGCCCTCCAGGACGGGCTTGTTCCACGTGAAACCAAGCCGCGGGATGTACATCACCGCGAAGGGCTTCCCGCTCCGGTACGTCACGCCCGCCGGACTCGCGGAAGCGGTGACCTGCGGCGTGGGCGTGGCGGCCCACTGTCTGTGCAGGGTGTCGATCTGGTCGTCCATGACATGGTCGGCCTTCACGCCGGTCCATAACAGGACATAGACAACGAACAGCACTATCAGGGCGCCGACGGTGATGCACAGCTCGCTGACGGTCCTGACGACGACACGCACCGGCGGCTCCAGGGGCTCACACCGTGCTCACTCCACGGGCTTCGCGTACTGCAGATCCACTGTGCCCGAGTAGCCGGGAAGAGTCACCGTGCCGTCGTCGGCGACATTCCAGCCGAGGCCGTACACATTGACGTAGACCATGTAGTTCTGGATCGCCTTGGAGTCCGCGAGCGACTGCTTCAGCTTGTCGGGGTCACCGACCGCCTGGATCTTGTACGGCGGCGAGTAGACGCGGCCCTGGAGGATCAGGGTGTTGCCGACGCAGCGCACGGCGCTGGTGGAGATCAGCCGCTGGTCCATGACCTTGATGCCCTGGGCGCCGCCCTTCCACAGGGCGTTGACCACGGCCTGGAGGTCCTGCTGGTGGATGACCAGGTAGTCGGGCTGCGGCTCAGGATAGCCGGGGAGCTTGGCGGTGGCGTTCGGCGGGGCGTCGTCGAGCGTGACCGTGACCGCGTCGCCCTTGAGTTTCTGGGTGCCGGCCTTGTCCTCCAGGGCGGCGAGCTTGTCGTCCTCGGCCCGGGTGCTGCCGTCGTCGCGCTCGGCGAGCGACTCGACGTCCCGGCGCAGCGAGCCGTTCGACTCGTCGAGCTCGCCGTTCTTGTGGCTGCGCTCCTGGATGAGGTCCGACAGCTTCAGCAGGGAGGCGTCCGTGCGGATGTTGGTGCCCTTGGCGGTGTTGAAACTGGTGAAGAAGATGAGTCCCGCGAGAGCGAAGACGCCCACCGTGAGCAATCGCACGGGCCGGAAACGCCGCCCGCGGACAGGGCTGGATCCGGACTGGGGGGAGTCGGCAGAATTGCTCAACGTACCCTTATCTCCTTCGGCGCCGCGGAAGCACTACGCTAACGGACGCCCGGGGGAGCACTAAGTGTCCCCTTGTACGCTGCCCTCGAGCCCCACCTAGTTACCTGCGCGGCCACGCAGCGCATCGACAGGAGAGACCCTCGTGCCGAAGTCACGTATCCGCAAGAAGGCCGACTACACGCCGCCCACGGCGAAGCAGGCGACCGCCATCAAGCTGACCAGCCGCGCCTGGGTCGCCCCCGTGATGCTGGCCATGTTCCTCATCGGGCTGGCCTGGATCGTCGTCTTCTATGTGACCGACGGCTCCCTGCCCATCGATGCCCTGGACAACTGGAACATCGTGGTGGGCTTCGGCTTCATCGCCGCCGGATTCGGTGTCTCCACTCAGTGGAAGTAGCCCTGCGGAAGTAGCTCTGCCCAGGGCTATCCGCTGAGTTATCCACAGCCTGGAGCGATATCCACAGCTCCTGGGGAAAAGACTACGATCTGTGGATAACCCATCGGGTGTTGACGCTGGTGCGACCATCGCACCGGCCTCCGCAAGCTTGTTCGCCCCCTGCCTGACCTGCGCAAACGCGGGCCGGTGACAGGGGGCGCAGCTGTTCTCGCACAGCGTGCACAAGATCCGGCACTCACTGTGGACAACGGGCCGCTCAGGTGAGCTGGGAGGTCCTCAACAGGATCATCGCCACGACGACCACCAGGACCACCGCGCAGGTGCCGTACTGCACCAGTGAGCGCCGCTCGCGCGGGGCGTGGACCATCGCGTACCCCGTGACGATGCCGGCGACGAGGCCGCCGATGTGGGCCTGCCAGGAGATGTTGAACGCCGGGTTGAACGTGAAGATCAGGTTGATCACCAGAAGCGCGATGATCGGCCGCAGATCGTAGTTGAGCCGGCGCATCAGGACCGCGGTCGCGCCGAAGAGACCGAAGATGGCACCGGAGGCGCCGAGCG
>Ga0307508_10007609_pt1 | contig 10067 bp, 9 predicted proteins | sample 9_EM_MG_FD_203089 | JGI IMG/M metagenome (GOLD analysis project Ga0307508, IMG submission 203089) | Populus trichocarpa ectomycorrhiza microbial communities from riparian zone in the Pacific Northwest, United States - 9_EM | ecosystem: Host-associated > Plants > Roots > Unclassified | place...
AATCTTCGTCGATAACCAAGGTGCAATCCAACTTGCAAAGAACCCGAAGTTCCATGAGTGCACCAAGCACATCAGTGTCCGCTTCCACTTCGTCCGTGATGCCTGCGAACGGAACGCCATCAAAACCACATACCTTCCGACATCCGACATGCTCGCCGACATCATGACGAAGAACCTCCCTCGAGACACTCACTGGAAGCACGCTCACGGGCTTGGGCTTGTAAGCCGGGACTCAGGGGAAGTGGCTGACAAACCACGCGTTAAGCGGTTGAAGTAGTTTTTCTCTCATCTTCCTGTTCTTTCTTTGGAGGATGCACTCTTTCTCCTATGTCCGTGGTTTCCCCCTCGAAGGGTTTTTTACACGGTTACGAGTTTTAACGAGGCATCCGAGGATTCTGTTTCTCTCGTTCTCTCCCGTGTTCCTTTGCATCTTCCGTACGAGGGGAAGTGTCAGAATAAGGTGGCGTCCGGAGATGAGGAGGTGTCCAGAGATGAGGAGGCGTCCGGAGATGAGGAGGCGTCCAGAGATGAGGAGGCATCCGGACATGACTGAGTCCCCGAGCACCGGCTCGGGGGGGCAGTCTTCCGTCCTTTGTCCTGACGGCCTTCCTGTATATATAGAGATCTTGTGCCTGCATAATACTAAAAAATATAATCTTCACGTTTATCGATCCATATATTCCAACAAAATAGACTCCGAATTTTCTTCTAGATACGCGGGCCATTGTTCTTTTTCGGGAGACGGTTGGGGTGGAGAATAGGATATGTAGATATCTAGAACTGCAGTCTCGCAAAGCTTGCAGTCAAAGTTCTTGGTTGATCCCTGAAGCTATCCTCGACATACTCATGACCTACCTACCTCTAAGCTGGGCGAAAGTTCGCCCCGACGCCCAGTGCTGGTGGTGCAAGTGCCCCTCGCAAACGAGAGACCACCTCTTCAAGGTGTGTCCGGAGTGGAAAGTGCAGCAGAAGACTCTGTTGGCGGAGGTGCTGAAGGAGACCAAAAGGTGGAAGAGCAGGTGGATGGTCCGGGACCTGCTGGCCGATGGGAGATGTGTGCGGGCAGTGCTGGACTTCCTCTCCTCTACGGACGTGGGAAGGCTGGCACCACCGCTGGAAGAGGAAGGCGACGCCGGAAGTGAGGCATCCGAGTGAGAGCTCCGGGAGCGCCGGGAGCGGGAAGAGGAGCGGGAGGAAGAGGCGGAGACGCTCGGCGCTGTGGAGGAGGGCGGGGAGGAACTCCCACTGTTCCTCCCCACCCCCTCATTCATGGCATCGGCGGGCGAGGAGTAGGGGACGAATCGCGCATTTTGTTTGTTCTCTCCTGTTTGTTTCTTTGGACACGTCTACTTTCTCTTGGGACAGGCCTGGGCGGAGGGCAAAGGGGGAGCTTGCAACGAGCCGCCACCGCGCGGACTGTGGACAGGAAAACTGGGCAAAAATGTACGCCGCCATGACCTACATAGGTCGAATGCGAGTACAGTATGATTAAACAAAAAAACCTACCTCTAGGCTGCCAGATTCCACGCAGTCCGGGTTTTCCATGCTGTGTGCCGGGTATATATGATGTAGATATGACGACAAGCGAGGGGATGTCTCATGCTAGTCTAGACGCTGTCTCATGCGATCGGGAACATGGTACTGTATCTAAGCTTGTTCAGACTACAGCGAACGTGACGGAGCACGCGTCGAGACGACATCCATGGTTGGAGTGGGACGGAAGATGCCGGCGCTAAGCAGGATGCGGCCAATTCACCACGTTCGCCAGGAACTTCTATCGACGGTTTCCACTCTGCGCCACCACCTTCTGCCGAGCGGTGGAAGAGCCAGACACCCGCGGGGTGGAATGGCTGAACTACTCGGACCGGACGAGGTACGCCCCATGTCACTCCCATGATCCCCCGCAAACCTCGGGCGGAAGATTTCGGAGAAAAAGTGGGTGGAAGCGCGGCGATGGGCTGGAGGCCGGACCTCCAAGAAGAAATACAAAATGCCGGAAAGCACAAGCCGGACAGCGCAGTCGCTGAGAGCACCAAGAGGCTCGCCTCAAGGCACTACCAGCTGAAGACAGGACACGTCCGCACCGGACAGTACCTGCACTGGGCTAAGGCTCGCCCCACCGCCCAATGCTGGTGGCGTCAGTGCCCCTCGCGAGCGGGAGACCACCTCTTCGAGGTGTGTCCGGAATCGAACATGCAACAGAAGATTCTGTGGGCGGAAGTGCAGAAGGAGACCGGGAGGTGGAAGAGCCGGTGGACAATTCGGGATCTACTTGCCGGTGGGAGGTGGAGGCAGGCGGTGCTGGATTTCCTCTCGTCTACGGACGTGGGGAGGCTAGTGCCACCTCTGGAAGAGAGCGACGCCGCAAGTGAGGTGTCAGAGGGGGAGTTCCGGGAGCGCCGGGAGCGGGAAGAGGAGTGGGAGGCGGAGGCGCCGGGTGCAATGGACGAGATGGGCGCCGGGGAGGAGCTTCCGCTGTTCCTTCCCACACCCTCGTTCATGGCATCGGCAGGCAAGGACTGAGGGCGGGTTGCGCTTTCCTTTTGCTCTTTCCCTTGTTGTTCCCTTGTAAATTTCCTTGGGGCGCATCTACTCTTTCGTGGGACGCCTGAGCGGAGGGCAAAGGGGAGCTTGCAACGTGCCGCCACCGCGCGGACTGCGTACAGGAAAACTGGGCAAAATGTACGCCGCCATGATCTATATAGGTCGCATGCGAGTACGAATAAACCCCCCCCCCCCCCAACTTCTGCCGAGCGGCACACTCCACCCACCCGCTCGACGTCCGCAGAACCTGCGCACGACGCTGGCAGCCCCCAGAGAGCTCGCCGTCGGGGCCCCCGCTTCTTACCCCCCACTACCTCGTTTATCTACGCCGGGTGGCTGCCGTACGCTCTTCGGGGTGCAGAGCGGCACATCGGTCGATTGCGGCAGACGATCGCCGGCATGTTACCAGTCACCCCACCTCGTGTTTTGCAGCTGCTGTGCCACATTGGTGGAACTATGGAGTCGGGTGGGCGATCGGTGCCGTTGGACGCACGGGGCCCGCTGCAGAGGAGGCAACGGGGCTGTCTTTCCCGTCGCTCGGACGCATTTTGTTGGACGTCTGCGGGCGCTACCGTGGCTGACTGCGAACGGATTGAGGCCGGGGCTGGACAGGTGCCACACAGTACTGTGGAGCTGCAGCGGTGAGCCGTATGTGACTGTGCCGCCGTCTGGGGGCTTGGGAGGCGGCTGCACGTCGGCAGAGGAGCTCGGTGCGATTGTTTCCTACTCGTAGTTCCTGCCCCTTGGTATCGTAGTTGAAGCGGGAGGCCCTTTGTGACGGGAGAGATAGCCCCGTCGAGCGCGGGGTAGCTGTCAGAATGAAGATGACGGCTACCCAAGTCTCGGCTCCACCAATGTCGTACAGCAGCTGCAGAATCCCTGGTGGGGCGGCTGGTAATGTGCCGGTAATCGTCTGCCGCAAGGGCCGATGGGCCTCTCTACCGCCCATAGCTTCGTCCCGTCGCCCACAAGGCACAAGAGCCCACCCGATGCTGCCTGCCTCTCGATCTTTCCACCCGTCCATCATCTCCTCCATCCCGCCCCTTCATTGCAGTCCGAATCCATCGAATTGCAGATTCAATTACAGACCGAATCCATCGACTTGCAGATTGCCAAGAGTATAAACCCCCCCTCGCGCTCGAACACTCCTCTTCCTTCTCCTCTTCCTTCTTCTCCTCCTCCCTAACATTCCCCTTCTATCCACTCTCGTGCCCTCATCTCTATCTTCCAGTGCTCCCGCTGTCGTGAAGCCAATGTAGTCCACCGCCCGCCGGTAGCTGCTCACCCTCCCAACTTTCCTACCCTCGGGCCCAATGAATCCTCGCTCTCCCAGCCACCGGTGCTCGCCCTCTGGGCCACGGGTTCCGTCGACTTTCCCACCCAAAGACGTGGAATCTGTTAGCGTACGGCGCCCTTCGTCGGCGATGGTGATTCATTGATCACATCCGGATCATCGTGGAGATGCTACTTACAGTCCTCCCAACTTTTTGTTTAGCCATACCCGCACCCAGCCCACGTTGCAAGCTCTTTCCTGCCCCCACCCAGGCCTTCCAATAAGATACACCACGCACCAAGGATACAACAAAGGAGAGCGAGCCCCCCCCCATTTCTCGTAGCCGGGCCAGCCTTCCAAGTTCCCACATCCATGGTGGAGAGGAAGTCTAGTGCCGCCTGGCTGCACCTCCCGTCAGCCATGTATCTTTAATCGAATCAACCACCTCCATCTCTACTGATCATAAACGAGAGGTTGCATAAACGAGAGGTTGCATGAGAGAGAGAAGAACATACAGCACGCAGAAGAAAGCCCTCTATATACACGCGTACTCACACTCATACTCGTACTCGCGCAGCGCACATGCGTCCCGCGGCACCCAGCTCCTCCCCTGACCTCCTCTCCTCTTTCCGCTCTCTGCGCTCCTATACCGACACCTCGCTCCCCGCGTCTTCCCCAGCCGAGACCTGTCTTCCCGCATCCGTAGTGGAGAGGAAGTCTAGTATCGCCTGGCTGCAACTCCCATCGGCAAGGAGGTCTCGGATCGTGAACCGGCTCTTTCCCCTTCTCGTCTCCTTCCACACCTCTGCCCACAGAATCTTCTGCTAACTTTTCCACTCGGGACACACCTTCAAGAGGTGGTCCTACGTCTGCGTTTGGCACCGGCACCACCAGCACTGAGCGGTGGGCGAAGGGCCCAGTGGCTGGACTGCCTTGACCCAGACCGGCCGGTGGGTGCCCGCTGGCCAAAGCTAGTACTGGCGGTTAAGAAAAAAATATTGTCACACATGGCAGCTCCACCATCTCTTCTTCAATTAACAAATTATTTAGATAATCCTGTTTGCCTTATCCTCTTCCACGCATGTTCGATATTCTGTCTGTTGTGCCGGTGGCCAAAACTTACCTAGAAAAAAATCCGGTGAGCCCGCAAGCCGTGGACTAGCGGTGGGCTGTGTCTTGCAGACCAGACCAGGCCAAGGCCAGGACTGGCCGGCTGGGCTGTTGAGACCCCTGGTCTATCCTACGGATCAATATCCTCCCCCATCTCAGTTCCTCCCGTTCACGGCGTTCGCCCGTTCTTCTTTCCTCGGCTCTCGCTCGTCCAGCACTCGACCGCCTCTGTTCCCTCGGTCGAACTCGTTCGAGCACCTTGGGCCTTTCCGCCGCCGCCGCCGCCACCGCTGCACCGCGATGCCGCGGCCAATAAATCGCAGCCACAGCCTGCTGCGGCTCTTCGTGCATAGAGACGAGATCTCGCACGACCGGTAGCCACCCCAACACTCGCCGGGCTCGACAGCAGCCACACCATACTGTGGAGCAGCAGCGGATGCCGGTGCGTACCGGAGAGCACGGCGCCCCCAACTCCTACCAGTAGTTCCCGTTCCTTTATCCCGCCCTCACACGAGGACACACCGCCCTGTGACGGTGAGTCACATCGAGAGAGACGTCCCGTCGGTAGCTGGGTAGGACTGCCTGCACTGGAGTGGGCCGCATGCCATCTAACAGTATTGATCGCCCGACTTCCCGGCTGCACCGTTGTCGTACAGCAGCTGCAAAACACAAGGTGGGGTGGCTGGTAACGTGCCGGCGATCGTCTGCCGAATGGGGCGATGTGCCGCACGACCGCCCGCTGCTTCCCCCCGTCAGCCCAAAGGCGCCCACCTGGTGCTGCCTGCCTCTCAGCCTTCCACCCGCCCACCCCGTCCCTGGCCCCGAGCATCCCGTCTCTCCATCCCGTCAATTGTAGTCCTGATCCATCGACATGCAGATTGCCAAGAGTATAAACGCCCCCCTCGCGCTCGAACACTCCTCTTCCTTCCTCCTCCTCAGTTGTTGCCGCCACCACTCGCGGGCATGAAGCCAATGTGGTTCATCGCCCATCGGCAGCAATCGCAGCTGTCACCCTCTCCAGCTTCTACTCCTCCTAGTCCTCGCCATCCTCATTCTCCTGGCCATTCGTCCCCACACAAACCACCCAAAGACGTGAACATCCGATAGCCTGAACATCCGATAGTGATATCTTCCTCTGCTCTCTCCGCGTAACTCACTCGCCATGCCCACCTCGCTTGACCCCGCTTCCTCACCACAGCCTCCCTCCACCCCCGCGTTCATAGTGACGGCAGGAGAGGATTAAAAGGGGTCGGGTCACGCTTTTGTTTGTCTTTTACCTTTGTCATTTTCCTTAGTACGAGCCATCTTTTCTCTGGGACAGGCCCGGGCGGAGGGCAAAAGGGGAGCTTGGAACGAGCCGCCTTGCGTGGACTGCGGACGGGAAACCTGGGTAAAATGTGCGCCGCCATGATCTATATAGGTCGCATGCGAGTATGAATAAACAAAAAAAAAACCACAGCCTCCCTCCACTCCTGGACCTGGAGTATCACTGCTTGCCACGGGCGCGAATTGTACGCCCGCGTCGAGCCCAGAACACCTATGTAGAGGGAAGTAGATGCTTAGCTTTGTTTCTTTTTCATCTAGATCTCAGACCCCGCGCAGTAAACGGTTTCGGACTACATGGGAGCGGCGACCGGTAAAGTAATCGAAAGTCAGCATGAACCGACATTGACGGCAATTCTGACCGAACCACGGCCTCCACAGAGAAGCTACCGGTCTTCCCACCACCTGCAGGAGAGTGTGGAGCTGGTTGGCAAGAGTGCTCATGTCCGGTGGGATGCTGGTGCTCGAACAGCTGTCGGTCGCAGTCTCGTCTTTTCGAGAGTGGTCACTAGCTATCACTCATCTCGCGTAAAACCAAATCGGGAAAATCGAGTGGAAAATATCGTTACCGTGGCATGCTCGAAGTGGGGCCTATATGGGGAAGCAAACGGCTTCTCCACCTGTGAGAAGCCCAGGAGTAGGCTGGCACGGCTGCTCGGGCACAGGTGATGAGTGGTTCTCGAGCAGCGAGCGGGGAAGTGTTATCAAAACCGATTCCGACAATTACGGCCTCCACCATGAAGTTGCGGAATTGTCTACCTGCAGAAGGCTTGGAGCAGGTCAGCATTTCTGCTCAGGCCCGGTAGCAAGCTGTGCTCGAACTATTGGTCAAAATATCTTCTTCCTGACACTGATCACTAGCTATCACTCATCTCGGGAAAATGAAAGGCGTAAAAATCGCGCGGAAAATATTGCTGCTAGTGCCACGGCCTCTACAAGAAAGTGAGCGGCTTCTCCACCTGTGAGAAGCCCAGGAGTAGGCTGGCACGGCTGCTCGGGCACATTCACCGACGGATCACGGCTCGACAGCGGTGCGGCAGGCCGGTATTCGGTGGTGTGGAAGAGGGGCCGGACCTGGGTAGGCCCCAAACCCCACATGGGTTACAACCAGGAGGCCTATGACGCAGAGTGTGCCGCGCTGGCAAGGGCGCTGGAATCGGCTTCGCGAAGGCAGACAACGCCGGCGCGGATCACGATCTTCACCGACGCCCAAGCCGCCATCAGACCAATGGCATCGGAGGAGCTTGGCCCCGGTCAACAGTACGCACTCCAGGCTAGGAAGCATATTGCTGCGCTGCGGCGCGCTAGGCCGGGAATCATCATTGGGATGAGATGGTGCCCGGCTCACAAAGGGGAGGAAGGCAACGAGAAGGCGGATGAGTGAGCGGAAATTGCCGCGGAGGAGCCAGACACCCGCGGGGTGGATTGGCTGGGTTATTCGGACCGGACGGGGGCATGTGCACTGCCTCTCCCACGATCTCTTGCCAACCTCAAGCGGGAGATCTCCGAGAAGAAGTGGGCGGAAGCGCGCCAGTGGGCTGGATGCCGGACCTCCAAGGCGAAGTACGGAATGCCGAAAAGCTAAACGCCGGACGGCTCGGTGGCCGGGAGCGCCAGAGGCTCGCCTCGCGGTTCTACCAGCTCAAGCAGGACACTGCCTACCCGGGCAGTACCTTCATTGGACGAATTTGGACCGGGCCACCCCGCAATGCTGGTGGTGTCGGCATCAGAACCAAACTCGGGAGCCTCTTCAAGGTGTGTCCGGGGTGGAAGGCCCAGCAGAAGATCCTGTGGGCGGAGATGCGGAAGGAGACCGGGAGGTGGAAGGATAGGTGGAAGATCCTGGACCTCTTGGCGGATGAGAGGTGCAGCCCGGCGGTGCTGGACTTCTTTCCCTCTGCGGACGTGGGGAAGCGGGTGCTGGCTAAGGTGGAGGCCGCAGTGAGCGAGGTGTCTGAGGCGGAGCTGCGGGAGTGGGTTGAGGGGGCGGAGGCTCGAGAGCTGGGCGCCGGGGGGGGATCGCCACCGTTCCTGCCCACGCGACTTCATGGTGTCCGCAGAAGAGGGGAGGCGATTTCATTGGTCTCTTTCCTCTCTCATACCCTTTTTAATTTCCTTGGTGCGCACATCTTCTTGGGACAGGTCTGGGCGGAGGCCAAAGGGGAGCTTACAACGTGCCGCCACTGCGCGGACAGCGGACAGAAAACGGGCTGTATATAATCTCGCCATGATCTAGGTAGGTCGCATGCGAGTAATGATTAAAAAAAACCCCCCCCACCAGAACTACCGCATCACCACATCACCCCACAGGCTGTTACTGCAGAAAGTGACCGCCGTGACTAGCTGCGAACGACGCACACAACAGTGTCAGCCATCAAGTATGGAACACAGAGTGACCTAAACAAATGAGCGACTCGACATGCAATGCGTCGGCGAGCTGTTCGCAAGCTTGGATGGGCCAGCCGAGGAGTGAGTCGCATGGCAGGCCGCCTACGACCGGGGAGCTGGAGGCGCGAGTCGTATAGTGCCGCCTATGACCGCAAAGCATGAGCGAATCAAGGAACGGGTTTGGCACGCTGCCGACGATCAGAACGCATGAGCGAACCGAGGAGGGAGTTGTATGGCAAGTTGCCGACGAGTTAGTTGATTCGAGTCATTTTATTTATTTACTTCAGCCATTCTATCAATTGATTAGAGTCGTTCTGTTTATTGACCCGAGTCACTGTATTTATTCACTTGAATTCTATTAATCGACTCAAGTCATTTTACTTATTTGCTCGGGCTATCTATCCATTCATTCCAGTCGTTTTATTTATTGAGACGAGTCATTTTATTTCTTCAGTTGAATATTTATTGACAACTTAGTTATTCTATTACTGGATCGGGTCCGAAAAACTGCCGTGCAAACCGAGTGAGAAATGGTGCCAGCTGGCCGATATGATTATTTCTTACTCTACCACCACATCATATATGTAGCCCAAGTTCGCAGATGAACCAACCCTAAGTGTGTTAATGGGATATTGGGTTAGGGGGCCTATGACGAGATTTTGGTTGACTATGACCAATTGACGTTGAAATCATACGTTGCACTGGCTAGCGAACCCAAAGTCGTCATGCCGAAAAACCTTGTTGTATCAGCTTTAATCTAACAAGATCGATTAACACACCTTGGGTTGGTTCCTCTGTGAATTTGGACTATATATATACACATGATGTTGGGCTGGAGTAGGGATGAATTTGACGCGCGCCTGGTATGTAGTACATTTATCACTCGCGTTGCCGCAACACTTTTTCTACATGGAGAAAATAAAAAGAACGACTTGAGCGTAACTAAAACATGAGAGTCAATAAATTACTTAATTATCGGAGTCAATAACGAGAATGGCTCGAGTTAATAAGTAAAGGGACGAATCAATAAACCAAATGACTCGAGTCAATTGAGATCAATTAATGGAATTGCTCAAGCCAATAACTCGTCGGCACCTTGCATACAAACTCTCTCCTCTGTTCGCTCATGCTTTCTGATCGTCGGCGGCTTGTGATACGAGTCTCTCCTGGTTTCTCTAATACGTTCCAGTAGGCAGCGGCTTGCCATAAGAGTCGCTTATCGGTTCGTTAATGAATTCTGCACGCGACTTGTCATACGAGAAGCTCCTTGGTTCGCCTATGCCTTCCGCTCGCTGGTGGCTTTGTTGAAGATATTGCCAAGGTGCCGCACGAGGAGGCTAGCTGCGGAGGAGGCAGGTGGACGCGAGGGAAGGCAAGGATGGTAGGAGGAAAAAGAGGGGTAGTTTAGTGTGTTTTTCTTCCTTGCATT
>Ga0307508_10007610_pt1 | contig 10067 bp, 14 predicted proteins | sample 9_EM_MG_FD_203089 | JGI IMG/M metagenome (GOLD analysis project Ga0307508, IMG submission 203089) | Populus trichocarpa ectomycorrhiza microbial communities from riparian zone in the Pacific Northwest, United States - 9_EM | ecosystem: Host-associated > Plants > Roots > Unclassified | place...
AGAAACAAGAATAGCGCTTAAGAAGCAGGGAAGGCGCAAGGGAAGGTCGTCTGGCCTTGAATGATGCCGAACACGCGGGACTGCAGAGGGAATATGCATTCGTGTCATGATTGAACCAGAGTTTTTAAATTTTCATGATCGTATGTCGGAGTATACCAGTTTCAGGGTTTCAAGTGACGTTATTCGCCGTGAATCAAGGCACTTTCTAAGTACGAAAATTTCGTGCGGAGCTTGCCGCAGCCAGATAAATGGATTGAAGGTGGACCAAGATGTGCGGCAGAATCGTCTTTTCATACTTTGGCTCCGTAACAGATTTATCCTTGTTAGTTAGTAGTTCAAAGCGCTGGGCCGACTCGGCGCTAAATGAGTCTCCTGTGAGGATGGTTGTAGTAGAACTCCGAATTTATAAAGTTAGAGTGCCACTCAGGAAGGATTTGTATTACGAATGCACTACGCACTCGGATCCTGTTTCTGAATGAGCCGATTCGATATATATGTAACATTGGAGTCCAACTCACACTAGGAAAGACTAACCCATACCCTTTGAGTTCCTCTGCTTGCATGGCGGCGAAAAAAACCTTGTTAACAGGAACGAAAGAACGTGGTGAAGACTGAGTCGGACGGCGAACACGAGGGTTGGCGAAATCTCGTGATCAGTAAGCTTGCGCAGTGATTTGACTCCTGGCTCTGCAGAGATTGATCATCGCGCTTGGTGGTTTTCAACTTCTTAGGTTCGCGCAGATCTTTCTCATGGACTGAATGCTGTCCAAGAATGGAGTTTGTCCACAACGCCGCTGGTAATGTCCGTCTCGAATCACCCATGTATTGGGGTCACCATTACTACTTGAAGAACGAAGGACTTGACCCAGGATATGCCCATGATTCCCGCTGCTCCTGTACCTTATGTCTTTACCTGTCGTGCCATCAGAGAACATCATCTTCATCCAGATCCCATATCGGATTCGGGGCCAGGGCCACCCATGTTCAAACTCCTTCAGCGGTCGGCGTCTGACAAATTGTCGCGACATGCTCATGTATAAGTTTGCTCCCGTTTAAGGCCCTTTTCAGGTTAAACTGCTGGATTACGACAGTCTTTCATATCCGTTTCTTTTGTATGATAACTCGTGTCGTGGCTCCCTTGCCGTTGTTCGACCTCGCCAACAACGTCTGAAATCTGAAAATAGATTTCTAGGCAGGCGTACAAAAGCTGGAGCTTTTCTTGAACAGGCTCCAGATAGTCGAGCCCAAAACCCAGTGCCTCTCCACTCATCCAACCGACTTACCAAATGGCTATCAACTCAGATACCACAACCGAGCACCGCATAGGAAGCACATCGTGTACCTGCAGACACACTTCCGATGACCACTATCTCATCCGATGCGGTTGCTCAAATGATCGGCCTTCATCTCATCCCATGCACATTAACGATGACGCGTTCCACCGAATGTGGTGTGGTGTTTGCCTGAATTATTGTTACAAGGACGAAAAGTGTCCAAACATTTTGCCCTGTACGAAAATGGTATGCTCTGATTACTATTGTTTTCTTCTTTTATATCCACGAGTCTTGATGTTGCATTCCGTAGAGGACTCGATTTTCCGCTCCAACGTCAGGTTCCCGTGATATGTAAACTAATTTCGATTAATCGACTTGGAAGCTGGAGGCCCAGGCCAGAAACTATTGATACACGTGTGGACTGGAAGGAGCTCTCTGGGGCTGCAGTACAATCTTCGATTTCTTATTTCTATAGACTTTTTTTAGTACACCGCTTACAATTACTTGATGTATCGTTGACGGCTCTTTTGGCAACAAACACGACCGCAGGCTACAGTGTAGCATACATGTGGAATGCAAGAACTTGTCTGGGGAGCCGGGAAGTGGTTCCGCGAATTCGGTGGAATAGTAGTACATCGTTCATCAGGTTATTTTTAGCTCGCGTGTCCACCCTTGATGGTCGTAAGTAATCCCAATGGATTATTGGCTGGAAGCGGATAACAATTCCAAAATAGAAATACCGTGACATAAGACCATCTTTCCTATTGGGAATTCAGCGAGGAGTAGAGCCAGCATGCAACGCTACAGCTTGGCGTGCTGCAACACGAAGGACGACGCTTTCTTGGACTTGACCTTGTTGACATCATTGGTCGTGACAGGACGACATTCATGAGCGTGGTTATAGCCAAGTCTATGAGATAGGAGGTTAAGATTGATCAATATGAAGTTCTTCACCATGGTGGAACTTGCCTCGTTCTTCCATCCGCGCCACCTGGTCGATAAAACTCTGGCCTCCTGAGTAACGAAACGACCACAGCGCCTCCAAGTCCAAGGTTGTGAACAAGCCCAAACTTTCCACGCTTGTCTGGGAGATCGAAAAGTCCTTGTGCTTGCATGGGACCCGCCCCTGTGATTGGGTTGCAAGGAGCTCAAATGGTGATGAAGTGAACTTGCAACATCTCAGCTGCACTAACGATCAATCGAATGTAACAAGGCACATCTAGGACAAACGTGCACAGACTCACTCATAATGTAGAAGTGCATGCCTAATCCGGTGGCACCGAGAGGATGGCCTTTTGCCTCAAGACCTCCACTTGGATTGACCACGTATTTCCCACCATACTTGGTCTCGTCAGAAACTTTCACGCAAAGAGGCGTGGACTGACGGTATTGTCTCCCCGTTCAACTAGCTGATGGGCTTCGTGCGGCCCACAAAGTCAAAGCAGGCTACGTTATGAGCTGGATGCAGTGCCCATCGCGTTTAATTTTCTTGATCTGGCTGATACATTTTACATACCTCGTTGGCGGCAAAGCAGTCGTGGAGTTCAACGACACCAACGAGGTCTCGACCTTGACCTTCTGCAAAACCAGCCTCCTTGAAGACCTGATCAGCACAAGTCATTGTCATTTCATAACCCACAACATCCATCGCACTGCGTCCTTCGAAAGTCGCGGGTCCGTCAGTGCAAAGGGCCATAGATACAAACTCAATAGCTTGGTTCTCTAGACCGTGAGCATGGACGAACATCTCGGAGGCGACAACACAACAAGCAGCTCCATCCTGAGTCAGAACCAAAAATGCCGTTACTGAATATTGCCTACATCGCACCAGGAGTATTGATGTACTCACGGACGTAGGGCTGCACATGAATTTCGTGAGGTTTCTCGTAATCTTTGGCGCTTGATGAAGTTGATCCACACTCCAGCCATCTCTGAACTGGGAATATGGGTTATTGACTGAATATCTGTGGTTCTTGGATGCTTGGACGATCCTTTTTTTTGAGCAGTTAGCTAAATTTCCGAAATGCAGAATAGACCTACCAATCATTGCAAGGTGCTCAACGCCGCCACCGTGCTTCATGAAGTACTCTTGGACACCATTGTCAAACATCCTAGGAGAGGAAGGTCCATGATTATCGCCTACATATTCTTCCATGAGAATTCCTGGAGAGGGACGATCGCTAAAGTTGGTTCCAAGACTTCCAGGCTTCATCTTTTCGAACCCGAGTGCCAATGCACATTCAAACTGCCCATACTTCACGGCGTTATTTGCTTGATACAGTGCAGTATTCAGCACGAATTGTGAAAGGAGAACATTTGAGGGAAGTATACCTGCCCAGAAGTTGAATCCCCATAGCATGCGCAGTTTCTATCGCATCATATGTGATGCCTAATGGTGGTGAGATCCGAAGCTTGTGATCTACAATGACACCTACCAGAATCCAGGAGAGCTTTCGTGCATGCTTCTAGACCCATCTAAGCGAGCTCATTATCTCAGTTCGATGTATAGTGTCTTCAGAAAGTTACAAAACGGACATCATTTGTTTCCCTCTTTCCTCTCGGCTGCATTGAAGAACGGCGCCTGATCAGCAATTCAGACCAAACACGACTTGCAGCAAACCTTTATAAAAGCTGTACATCCCCCACCTATTAGAAATGTCCTTCGCATCGTGAGTCTAAGATTTGAACAACAAGTTGAGGACTTGCATGCCAACTTCGGAGATAGCCGTGTATGTATTCAATCATGCTTAAAGCCAAGGACACCTGAATAAAAATCCTAGGAGCAGGATAGCTAGATGTCATATAGCCGCACCCCGTAGTAAAGACATGTAAACCACAGCTACCATAAGGTGTACACCTCCGAGGCAGTTAAACAGAGAAAATCCCCGTAAGGCCGAGAGTTGAACATTGAACGCTGAATCATTACTTCCTGGACACTGTGTTTACTTTCGGGAATTCCAGAGGAACAGAGAGGATTGCCCGTTTCTCATCGGCCACATTATCAGGAATACCCAGCCTTGCCCTTTCTCTCTCGCTAAGCTTGGCGATTTTACAGCCTGATAAATCAAGGAATTAAAATCTGTTTGAATGACCTTCAGAGTGGAACTAACCAAGGGACCTGAATAGTTTATGGACACTGAAGTAGTGCCAGTTGAAAAGCTGTTGGAAAAAAAAAGCTGAACAAAAAGTCGTACTCACTCTGTTACCGGAATGCTGAGGTCATGAGCGATGACCTTTGGATCTGTGGCAAAATCATCCAGCTTGAGGCATAGTGCCAAAAGGTGAGTCAACAGGTTGGTTTTTGTTGCGGAAGTAACTTGGTGGCTTCGAGAAATCAACTATCAGGGGATAAGCTTTAATGGATACTTTCCGAAACTCACATGAAGGAGCCTCTGGGCATCTCCGCAAAGCGAAATAGCAAACTATCAACGATAATCGTTGGCACCATCGACAGCTTTTCGTATAGCGATTCTTTTATGATCGGCTTCTTCCGTGCTGCCTGTCTGAATGCAAGCATTGTCGAAATGTAAACAAGGATTTTACTACGATAAGATTTCAGTTAGGTTTCTTTTGTTTCGAAGAGAACATACAGCTTCTTCTTCCGTTCTTTTGATTCCGGGACTTGTGTCAATGACTCCATATGTTCATTAAGCCAGTCAGATCTCTGGTGGGGAAGCAATGCCATGCGACCACGGTCGAAACCTGCGATATTGAGGACTTTCCATTCTGCCTCGGGAATGATGTTGTGAAGAGGATACACATCTTCGGGATTGCTTGCTGTGGCGGAGAATGGAGGGATAAGACGGCTTTTGTCGGTAGCTTCCTGACTCTCCTCTTGGGTTCATGGTCAGCGAACGATTCCATCATCGAAGCTGGATACACCAAACCTGCAGTGGGAAGATTTTCTACACCCTTGTCGATAGTTTCTATCACGTAGTCCATGACACCTTGCATTGCATCAGGATCGACTTGGTTCCTTTCTTGCATTCGAATGTCGGCCTTTTGTCGTTTTGTGCCAAAAGTTTGGCCAAGTGTAGTTTTCGCCTGGAGATATTGAACCTTCGGCAGAGCCGCAGAAGAAGGGGTCGACTTCAAAGCTTTGACGGTACGGGTCATAACGTAGGGTGATTTCGCAGTTGGTAATAAGGAGACAGTTCCCGTCCTTTTGTTCCTGAGAGCAAGAAGATACCTTGTAACGTATGTGAGTAGACTTCGATAAAATATTTCCATTAACTGACCGACAACCTGAGTCGGCCACTTTCTTGCTCTCGTCGTCATTGGATACGAATTCCACACTTGCTGTTTCGCCAACCACGAACAGTCCATCGTTCAAGGGACCTTTGGCTGAATCCTCCCCAGTTTTTGGCCGTTTATGCGAATAACATTGGAAAGCTGTTGAGGAGGGAACTTGTAGAGCCGGAAAACTGACTGAAAGGGGTCTCAATACATTTCACAGGCGAATCGATGTTTACCCACCAAGCAGAGGTCCGATTTTGCCAGCTTTAGATTGGGAGATCTCAAAACCCAACTCGGGATTGCTATCTCTTTTTCTCTTTTTGGAGGTAAATTTTTGTGCGGACATTTTGTTGACTTTTCTTGAGTAGATAAAGAGTTGAGGTGGAGAGTAAATAGCAAATGATGTTTGCGGTTCAAGTCAAAGTTTGGTTTCTGTGACTCGAATACCAGTATTTTTGTTTGTAAGCTCTTTCCCTGACATTGTATGGCATAGTCTACCCTTGAGGATTAATCGTAACTCTCTTTCACACTCTTTCATACCCTGGATATTGACCTTTGTTAGGTACCGCATCGCTTTTTTGCAGCGGAAACGAGCAAAATTTGAGTTGCTCAGTTGTATCTGGGTTCTTGGTCGCTGGATCCCAACATAGCGCCGGTCCTTATCGACCTCACATCTTAATCGCGTGCCCTTGTCCCAACGATGAGAGAGCAAGACCCGAGCCATGTTGATGCACGGAACAGCTCATTTGCTGTTGATCAATGTCTTGCAATTGTACCACATAGGAACAAAGAAGAGACTTTGACTGCAATCCCTGCACTTTCCATCATGGCTTCTACAACACCTATGGACGTCGACACAGTCGTCAAGACTGAGGACTTTCCTTCGCCCTCGCAATCTCCAACCCTTGTGGCCGAAGTCCCAGGTCCAAAGTTCAAGGTGTCCCGCACGCCCACTCCAATTGAGTCACCCATGTCAGGAGGCTGTACCCCCTCAAAATCCTCCACACCTGTTTCTATACAACCGAAAACTCCACGGAAGGCAGGATCTGTACCTGTACAGCTCGTTGCAGACCTTCCCGTCGCAAGAGAGGAAGCCCTAGCAAGTTTCAATGAGATTCAGGACAATAATTATCAGAACAAGTCTCTAGGGCGGTCCAGAGAACTGCTTGAGAGCATGACGTGTGAATGCACATATGAGCCTGGTTCGTCGTCGTCGTTCTTTCTGCTCTCCTGTAGTTAGCATAGCTCAGTCCACTTGTGCCTCAAATTTTTTTATCTCTCCCGCAACATACCTCACCTAGGGTTTCTCACATTTTCTTACAGGTGTCGACAATGAAGACAATGCTTGCGGTCCTTATTCCGATTGTATCAATAGATTAACGCAGATTGAATGCCTGCCTGACGATTGCCGCTGTGCGTCAGCTTGCCACAACCAACGGTAGTGCTGTTCCCATCTTATTAATGCCTTATCACTGAGCCCTCCACTACACGCAGATTCCAGCGAAAGCAGTACGCAAACATTGAGATCGTACTGACCGAGAAGAAAGGTTATGGGTTGAGAGCGGAGGAGGATATGCCCAAGTGCGTTCCAAGAATTTACACCGGATTTGTCTGAAAACGATATTTATATGCAGAGACGCATTCATTTACGAGTATGTAGGCGATGTTGTCAACCCATTCTCCTTCAAAAGGAGGATGCGAGAGTACGCTGAGGAGGGAATTCGTCATTTTTACTTCATGATGTTGCAAAAGGATGAAGTGAGTGAGCATAGACGAACCCTGATGCACCTTCTAAAATTTCCCAAAGTTCATCGACGCGACGAAAAGTGGGGGCCTTGGCCGCTTTGCCAACCATAGTTGTAATCCGAACTGCTATGTTGCAAAATGGACGATTGGCAAACATGTAAGGATGGGAATCTTTGCCAAACGAAGTATTCAGAAACACGAGGAATTGACATTCAATTACAATGTCGATCGCTACGGGTGCGTTATCTGTGAATTTCTTTTTAATGCCGCAATGACCTGACGTTGGATATCAGTCATCAAGCACAAGAGTGTTTCTGCGCAGAACCTAATTGTCTTGGGTTCATTGGCGGGAAAACCCAAACGGACTTCGCAACTATGGATGATCTCTATCTAGATGCGCTCGGAATTACCGACGAGGATGATCTGAGAGAACTAAAGGGTACTAAGAAGAAGAAGGGGAAGAAGATCGACGACCCTGACTTCATGGTGCGCATATCTAGTATTTCATCTATCAAGTCCCTTTCCTTACGTTTCATTTATAAAGCCGACCCTTAAATCACTAACAGTACAAGACGTTCCGAAGGTTATTCAGGCCATTCGACAGACAACAAGTAGAAAAGTTCTTTCGAAACTGCTGACCAGGATTAAGATAACGGAGGACGAAATTGCCCTAAGGCAGATCATGCGCTTGCGTGGCTACAGTGTGATGACGAACGTCTTGGAGGACCATGCCGCTGATATGGAATTAATCACTTTGGTTCGTTCTTCGCTTTCTTTTGGAGCAGAGCCCTTTGAGCTTTTGTTGTGATATCTCAGGCACTGGAAAGTATGAAAAAATGGCCATTGGTCAACCGGAATAAGGTACTAGACTCCAAAGTCCATGTTCCTATCGAGTCATGTGCGACGCTGGAGAATGCGACGGTCAAAGACCTCGCACAAAAGGCAAGCCACAAACATAATGGCCCGATGGGCTGTATTTGACATCAGTTCAGCTGCTAGATCATTGGAACACACTTCCAGTCTACAATCGAATACCCAAAAGACAAATTGAGGTTGACACAGGTTCAATTATTGTTATGAACTGTATTGAAGTCTTGCGTTTAGGAATCTGAAATTCTTCCACTAATGACCCCAATTCAAGAGACACTTTCAACCTATTTTCAACCTCAGATCTTTGGGAAAACTCTCAAGGAAGGGGAGAGAGACAATCGCCGGGAAGAACATTGGCGTGATATGAAGAAGCGCCGCTTCGATGATCGTTGGTCGGAGAATAATATCCAAGAACGAAGAGCGCAGGATGAGCGACGAAGGGCAGAGGATGAGCAACGAAAGGCAGAGGATGAACAACGAAGGGTACAAGATGAGCAGGCGTTTCGGAAAATAAAGAAACAACAAGAAGACCTGGCGACTGTCATCGCCAAAGCCGCGAAGGCAGCTGCAGAGGACGAAGCCGCTGCCGCTTCGGCTGCTGCTGCTGCTAAAGCGGAGGCGGAGGCGAAAGCCGCAGCTAGAGCAGCAAAGAGGAAGGAAAGGGCGGAAAGGAAATCGTCCATGACACCTCAGGAGAAAGAAGCGTTGAAAGAGAAGCGATTGTTAAAGCTAATTGGTGCAGTGGTGGTTAAATGTATGTCGAAGTATGCCAAATCCCTCGACCGGGAAAACTTCAAGAAGTATGCTAGAGAGGTATGTTTAAATTCCACCCCGACACTTTGCTTATGTTGATCTGCGTATTTTCTTCCAGCTTACACAAGTCATTGCCGAAAAGGAGAAGAAGTCATCCAGCTACCGGGAAGCACGTTTGGAAGCCCTATCTGACGACAAGGTTGCTAAGATCAAGAAGTTCTCAAAGGAGTATATCGCAAAAGTCCTTCACAAGATAGAGAAATCTGGCAAGCGATCTCATCGTCATTCGGACCGCAGTAATACGAATAACACACCATCTACGTCAACTGCTGTGGGCACGCCACGTTCGCATGATGACGGTGGGGATATGCTTGAGCAGATGACAGTGGAAGAGGCAATGGGGTTGGATCTGGACGAAGACGATGCTGAAGATAGTGATGGTGGCGGTCATGATGGAGATGAGAATGGTTCAGAGCCAGAGGTAGGGAGTGATGGAGGAGCCTGCCATGGTACCGGAGGTGTGCTTCCATCAAATGGACATTTTTCTGGAGAGGACGTCAGAGACGATGACGGAATGTCTATAGATAATTCCGCTTCTCTTAGGACAGCTGTACAAGTTCCGCTTCCCAGTCCTCCACTTTTGCTATCAGCGAATGGTCTAGTGGATGGAATGGGGTGATGGTAGATTCCTGTTAATGTTGCAACCTTTGTATTTTTCCCATCCTTTAATCGATATCTATGTAGGTAGTTGTGGATCGACATGACTTCTCCGTGCTGTTCAACATCAATGCATTGCTAGTATAGTTGCTATTTTTAAATCGACAACGTCAGTCTATGTCTGGATTTTATGATAAAAAGAAATTATGGTTGTAAAATGCAGTGTAAATCAAGTGTTAGTATACAATATTTTACTGGATAGATACCCGGCTAATGTAGTCAGATGCAACTTATCCCAATGGCGGCATATGAAACAGATGAATGCGGTTTAAACATATAGACGGCGTCTAGGTGTAGATAAAAAGTCGATAGGATCTGGTTCGTCATCGATAACGAGAGGCGCAGATGAATTCTGGATAAGCAAGAGGACGCTCTTCGGTAAGCCCTTTGTGGGTGGCAATTTGATAACCTCCTTTGGGTCAGAACCGGTACGCTTGGTGGTCGTGTTCTCCTTCCGTTTCCTGTCCATGA
>Ga0307508_10007611_pt1 | contig 10067 bp, 8 predicted proteins | sample 9_EM_MG_FD_203089 | JGI IMG/M metagenome (GOLD analysis project Ga0307508, IMG submission 203089) | Populus trichocarpa ectomycorrhiza microbial communities from riparian zone in the Pacific Northwest, United States - 9_EM | ecosystem: Host-associated > Plants > Roots > Unclassified | place...
CACTATGCCATACGCGTCCAGGGCGTCTGAATTGATTCTTGAGCATCGATTAGCCCTGCTTGCGTCGACCTGCAGCTCACGCAGAGCATCTGAACCGTTTTATTGTGCCATCAGGCTGACACTGACCGGTCTCAGAATGCCACTACTGCGCAGACTCCAAGGAAAGGGAAAGAAGCGAAACCGCGCCGACACGGCTAGATCAGGCAGATGCCGTAAGCAATTCAAAGACTGACAACTCACACCGACCTGCCGTCTCGTTCTGCGAGCATCTCTCCCTCTATTCCTCTTTCCTGTTGTCACACAATCCGAATGAGCGAGGCACCTCAATACCTATACAAGATATTCAGTGCCGTGGAGCCTCCATCTTCGCCTATTCCACTCGAGCTTCCTTTATCACCCTTGGACGCCAAGGATGGCTTCATACACTTATCCACTGTAAAGCAGACCCCGGTTACTGCGGCGTTGTTTTTCGCCATGCGAACATCTTTATCGGCAAGATTCCGATGGATCGTTTGAATCCTGATCATGTGAAGTGGGAGGTTGAAGGATCACCTGGATGTGCACATCTTTACAACGGGCCGAAACTAGGAAGCGCTGAACTTGTGGAGATCAAAAATTTTGAGCGCGGGGAGTCGGACTGGAAAGATGTGCTCGCCGATGATTCTTGGCTCGAGCAGCAAGTGGCAATATTGCTTTGTAGGTGAGTGAACGCGTATTTGTGACACCCTCAGACTGGCACTGACGCCTGCAATCAGCAGTCTTTTGGGCCTCCTATATTGATCGCCCAAGCCCTTCGCACGTTGTGCATTCAAAACCGAGTCATGCAATAACGGCGTATGTAGTACGGTGCTCCACCAGTGCATTTTACACTTCTCATCATACCACATTGCGCTATTGACCCAAGCCCACACGTTTATCTGCTCGTCCTGTCCGCCCTTTCTTGATGAATTCTCTCTCGCTGTGTAATCTTTGCGTGCACATCGCCATCCTAAAGTCGAGCGGAGATATATTTCTCTGGATTGTGCGACTCGACTGCCAAACGTGAGCAAGCCACCTCGCTGTCCTTGTTACTTGCTTCGTAGTAAATACCTCAACTGAGCTAGAACTCCTCTATGACTTGCCTCAGGGAAGTGCAAATCAACTGGACGCCCGCCCTGTCGACAGAAGTTACAGAACTCATTTCGGCAATCCTGATACAAGGTACACCCGACTTTACACCCGCCTATAGACGTTATCCATCCGCCTCTTGCGCAATCAATCGGCGTCTTCGAGCTACACCTGTTCATATATGTTCACTATGGATACGAATTTCCATTCATTCCCCAAATGACCTTCACCTCGCTATTAAAATGATGGCTCTCAGTCTCAGGTACCCTCTTGATATAAGTGTGCGCCTTTTCCACTTCACCCGATTACAAGGCTTATGGCGGGGACGTGATAAGTTTTCTGGCTCCCGCGACGCACCAGCGCTTCGCAGCCTTCCCTTGCTTGTTTCCTGCCCCCCGCGTCGTATCCCGCCTTCATCTCTTCCGCTCAAGCCCCCTCGATGCCTGGTGCATGGCAGAGCAAACTATCAGTTACCGCCGAGCTGTTTACTGGCTCGAGCATCATTGAGAGTGTCACGCCACTTCATTTTCAAGCTGGATTGTGTGGAATTAGGCCGAGGACTTGCCTAGGAACTTACGCTTATCTGTGCAAACTATCCTACCCGAGCGTGTGACGTTAAACGGAGGCGTAAACAATTACTGGTTCAAGCGATAAGTTGTAATATTAACAACTTCCTGGTGAGCGAGACGCTTAAGCTCGCGCTTACGCGTTTGGTCTCATAGTACGCCTGTCATGGGTACCCCTGGGCGCATGGTACACATCCGTTCTTGCGCAATACCGCGTTTTGGAAACTTGTGTCCACCAGGTCCATGGCGAACTTGCACTATATATCTCTCGTGCAGCGCACTTCGCACTGCTTAACTCAGCATATGACGCTGAGGAATTTCAAGAATGGGGCCAAAATCCACAGTAAATGCACGGCCTTTGAGTTATATACAGTAGAAGCGAATGAAGGGTAATGTGATTAATGTGTTGAATGATAAAGAACGCGATCGCTTCAAAGAACACTCCAGGAGACAGGTTGAATAGTTCCAAAATCGCGATTTGCGAGTTTATCGAATCTGGTTTGCAGGGAGGCGGGCATCAGGATGACATCGGAAAAATGCGCAGAAATCAGAGTGACTTACGCAGCGGGAGAGAAGTTGAGTTTGTACTGAGGTGCCCCGGGATTGCTATCAACTACCTTTGCGGTAACTGTCTTGCCGTTGTCTGGATTATTTCAATTGATATGGAGTCAGTCAAAATCCTGCGTGTAGTGTGATTGGGACGCACAAGTAGCCTGGATCTGGCGGCCACATAATGGGTTTGTGTTGGGATTCCCCCCACCGTAGCCACTAAGTTTGCGAAGTGCAAGTCAGGAAAGAAGTGTGCCTCGGGGCAGAACGATGTACTCACGGCCAAGCATTGAAGAATGTTTGAGATACTCCAACAACAAGATCGGTGTCTTTGGACGTCACGCCACACGCGCCCAAACCTTCATAAGTCCACGTCGCGGGGCCTTGGAAGGGACCAACAGGTGCGGCGAACACGGAGGTCGCAAAAACGAATATCGTCACAATGATTGCCGAAAGTTTTACCATGTTGAAGAGAGTAGGCCTGAGTCGGAGAACGAGGACTCTGTCGCGTAGTGAGAAGGTGGTGGGGGCAAAGAGGACGGGATATTTGGCACCAGTGTCTTATACAGGAGCCAGAGTGTATTTTAACGTAACAGTAAAGTGACCGCGCGTATGGTTCCATCTTCGCCGGGCCGTGACCGTGTGTCCTATTTCGCTTGAGCCACACGTAACGCCGAGTAGTATATTATACACTCCGTGTAAACCGTTCTGAGATGGGTATGCCTTCTAGCATTCACCACGATTGAAACATGAGAGGATTCTCGCATCCGTAACATTGCATCAAGGGAGCATTGATGGGGTTTCAGAAACCCTTAGCGTGACGCTCAGACAGCACTTCAGTACAGTATACAGAAAAAATTACTGGCGATGTTTCACGAGAAGCATGCAACAACAAGAACCTGTTTGAGAGGAGTGACGTCGAGGTCCCATCTCTGCGGAGTCGGCCGAATACATCGGTCGTCTGCAACTAAGTGTTTCGGGACCGTGGCGAATGCCACCAAATTTTTTCTGTATAATGTGTACCCAATGCCTCATCTCCGACGACGATGCCCTTGTCATGTTGGCGAGTTGGGCGGTTGGGACGGGACATCGTTGGACACACTTGAAGTCCTGGGCGGGGGCGCACGTTTTCTCCCTCATTTCTGCGACGTACTTGATAAATCAAGTCATATCGCTATCCACATGGTTTCCGTCCGACTGGCACGGCGCATTTTCGGCGAAAACACTGGTGGCGGTCATCACCTGCGTTGGTGGCCCGAATATTTACGTTTTCATTAGTATTTTAGTCTTCTAATTACCTCAGTATGCATGTCTTCTGGAATCGCCAATATATCGTCCTATTGCTCGTTTGAACGTCGGCTGGTCGTCCTTCCCGCGGGGACGCCAACACAATCTCCCAGATCTGCGAACTGACAGACCCCATCATACCTAGGGAATTTGCGAACTAGGCTTAGAGTGCAGTCAAATGTCACTGCAATACGTTGTGATAACGGAGCGCAATGTCAATGTACGATTCTGGGCTCGGTGTGGTACAAGCGCGTGTGTGTTACATTCGATAGTGCTTTATCTACGGGAATAGATTGTGTAGTAGGCGACAAATCGACTAATTCAAAGGATGCGCCATACGACACCCGAAATGGATCCGAGATCTCTGCTAGCAAGCATATCGAAGCTGGTAAGGAAAACATTATTATACTTCGCCCCGCAGGCAACCAGGCAAGACAGTGACACTTACGCAGAGGGTGAGAAGAGGAGACTATGTTGAGCAGCTCCAGGAATCCTGTCGACTACGATGGCATTAACCGTCTTTCCTTTATCTATATGATGGGGTGCGAATGAGGGAAGGCAAACGCTCTGGCACCTCAACAAACATACAGGCAGCAATGATGGGCCGACCACAAAGGGGATTTTTATTAGGGTTTCCTCCGTATCCACTGGAGGCGGGAGAACGAGGTGGAAGACGTTAGCAAACGCTGGTTCGAGACTGAGGACTCTGCCGCAGATGGAACAACCGTCGCCCGGAGGAACATACTCACGGGAATGCATTAAAGAGATGTGCAGACACTCCAACGACAAGCTGAGAGTCCGTTGAAGTCTTCCCGCACGCGCCCACGCCTTCCGACGTCCAACCAGCGAAACCCGTGAAAGGACCGGCGGCGGATGGAGCAGCTGACACCGAGGCCGCAAGTGCAAGAATTGTGGCCGCAGCGAGATTCCTGACCATCCTGGATGATATATAACTAGTATGTGATCCTCAGAGCTGGAAGCGGCAGTCTTGAACAGAGCGCTATTTCGAGGAATCGTGGCTCGTGGTAGGTACTTAAATACATGAGGATGGTGCTGAGGAATCTGTGGTGACCAGAGAACACGCGGCGACCGGGAGACGGACAGAAAGCGAAAGTAAACAAGTGGTTAAACGCAAGTAGCGTGTCTCACGTAAAATAGAACTTCTCGTGAGAATGATCGCAAAGTAATACCCCAAGATTCTACCGAGATCTTACGTAGTGGCTCGAGCGACCCATCAGGCGGGATGCTGAAACCACGCTGGCCGCATTGGGTCACTACTCGCACAAAGACTGTAGCGCTCACTGCAACGCGTCAGAGAACTTGCGAGCCAACGATTTGTGTCCTGCAAGCGATTTCCAGACGGTAACCAAGACTATTTGCACGCAAAAAATAAGAGACCCGAGAAATAAGCAAGTTGCCTGAGTAATGCGTACATGCAGGATGCACATATGCCTGGTCCAGCGCAGTATCCAAGAGAGAAAGACAATGAGACGAGTATAGGCCCTTGCGCGTTGCACTACAGCCAAGATCTCGAGGCGTTTTAAAGGGATAGTGTGCAAACGTCCGCAGAGATAATTCTCAAATACTAATTGTGAGTGCAAATACAACCCAACTAGAGCATAGTTCACGCCTGTATATAAATTGCGTCGTCAGATCGTCCGATACGTGTCGATGTGGATCTCCATCACACGCCCGGCGCACATTGCGGAGTAGCAGGTAACAGAGTCGCCCTGAAATGCAGAAAACTGGTTCAGGTCATCTATTCACCCGCAAAGAGGCGAACAATGAGATAAGACGTTGCGCCGACAAAACGGAAGACTGTTTGGCCAGATCAGTTGTCGGCTACGAGGATTCCACCATGATGAATACTCACAAGCAAGGCCAGCAACAGAGTAAAGGACGAATGCCATATAGCCTGCAATGCTCGTTGATGCGTTGCTCCTTGTTGTCGTTTGGCTATCAAGAGGCGAGTTGGCAAGAGGGGGGAGGCACGGCGCATAAGACAACTCACGTTATTGCTACGGCGAGTGCTCCCTGAGTGGATGTATGGATGCAATCGTCAGCAGCGGGTTCCAGATGAGGAGAAGGCATATTACATTTGATAAAGTCCATGCAAGCAATACACTGCGATGACAAAATTCAGTCCTGCGCCATTGCGTGCGACGCAAACGGGGCTCACTTTGTGCGGAATTGGCGGTAGTAATCCTCCTGCTTCTGGCTGGGGCTTCGCTTCTGCTCGATTTTGGGTGGTTTGCTACGGGTGGCGGGCATAAGGACAGGGCGGGGAATTGCACAGCGATGGCAGGCACCTGTTGATAACAGCTAACGCATCTTCGTACGCTGCATTAATATCCATTTCATCTTCTGGCACGGCTACATCGACTTTGTTGTCCTTTGCCTTGCCCACTACGCCGAGGTCGGTTTGGATAATGTTGTCACCTTTGGTACCCCACGACACATCGCTACATAAGGGAAAATTAGTGACTCTGTATCATTTCCTGGCAGTCGGCGACGTACTGTACGTTTGCAAACTATTGTGATAGACAGTGAGCCAGCCGTCCTTCAAAAAAAAGCGATCTCAAGTACCCACAGCATAAACATTTAGCACATTAATGTAGGAGGGTGCGAGGAGGATATACTGCAAAAATGAAGTGATCATGTGCCAAGGCTCAAACTACGGACGGAAACTTGTCAGTACACCATCTTGCATCGACGCCATCAGACACTTACGAAGAGGATAGATGAAATGAAGTAGAGTCCGAGAGTGGCAAGCAGCGAGAGGACAATGTTCCTGAAAATCAGGTTATTGAACAGGTTGCTACCCGCTTTGGCGTTTTTCTCTATGTCGTGGATGCCTCTGAAGGCCAAGAAGAACGCCGCAATCTAATTAAACGAGCCGCACATGATTCAGCGTCCTGGGCGAAGGGTAAATAAAGAAGGAATTATCTCACGGTCATGTAAACAGTGATGAGAGCGAAACCAATCATTGCGAGAGTGTAGCCAAATTTGGAACCTTGCGGTCGATTGCCGAGGGCCAGGAGGAAGCACATCACCACAAGGACAAGGTAAAAATAGTGCAGGATACCGTTGACAATGTCAATACGACCAAGATTGAGCGACTTGTCCTCAAGTGCATCGGTCAATATAATGAAGGAGACGTAAAAATTTCCCTGTGTGAAAGCAAATATGAACGACGAGATGATACAAATTCATCACGAAACGAACCAAGGCAAACCATGAGAAGATCAGATTAAATGTTTGATAAATCATCTCGACGTGGATCCAGAATTTGCGCGCAAAAGTGTGAGAGGAACGATAAATGTACGCAAACTTCACCGTACTGTGAATCGCCTGTCACGCCATTGGTCTGCATCAGTTTGAAACCCGCTAGCCGCAGGGGGAAGAATAGTGCGTACCGCGAAGAAAGATCCGTTAAGCCAGCGACGACGTTGACTGACGAGCTCAGGGACCTAAAGTAATAAATAATTGATTATCTCATCCAGTTGCGATTGCAATAGAGATTGGGCACAGATACTGACAGTGTCTGGCACATCCGTCTCCGCGTATGCAGACTTCACGTAATGCAAGATCCATGAACCACCTCGTTTCGAGACGAGTTCCCAACAGAGAATCTGCCAATGGCAATGAGCTTGAGGCATTGTAACCATAGGGACAATGTAAAACTTACACGATCCTCGGCCAGATACATGTTTGCAGTGAAGATATCCGCGTCCGCACCGTGCTGCATATGGTTACTACATCAGCTTATCTCGTGGATAAATGAGGTTTCAACATCATCAGTACCATTTGCTCGCCAAGGAAGTACTTCTGCAGAGGCCCTTCGCCCACGGGGTCATTCTGCAAGGCGATGTAACGATATGCAGAAAAGGCTCCAGGCAAGACAGTGATGTATCCAAAAATCGACTCCAAAGGTTTGTCAAGGATGTTGCTCATCTTGTACTCGAAATTCTGTGCCGCCACTGATATCGCCACATCATCAGTTATTGCACTTCCGGAGCGCAGGGCGGTTGACGGCGCCGAAGAAGATTCGCACCAAGTGGATTCAGCAAGTTGCGCCAGAACTTCCCCTTGAGAGCAACAATCTCTCCGCATGCTCCGCCAACATTTGAGTTGATATCGAACGCCTTCCACAAGTGGTAAATGGAGTGGGGCCCAGGCATCGTACCCACATCGAGAAGGACGCAAACATTGGGCTCTAAGATAGGGCCAAAAGCGTTGAAAAACCACCTGGAAACGGCGAATATGAGTATTTTTGAGGTAGGCGACTTCATAGCACGAACCGGTGCGAGTTGATCTTCTTCTGATTCTTCTCCTTGAGGCAGAAGATGACTTGCACAGGAACCGCGCGGTCACCGGCTTGGATCTTAGCGTTCTCCTTCAAGAACACTGTAATATGTGTTGGGTCAATAATTGGGCTCCGATGAACGCAACAAATGCTGCCACCATCTCACATTGTGTTGTATATTCATATAGGTGCGCTGTCTGCAAAAGTGAAAGCCGCGTGAGTAACCCGCCTTGAGCCTCCATATGTCGTCAATGCCACGCACCACAGGCTTTCCACCGACGACATTCTGCGCTAGGGCTGTCAATAGGAGGAGAGATATGAGTCGGATGGTAACATGCCTTCGCGACGCCGTCCTGATAACACCCTATTGTCGCAATACTGGCCAGCGTTCTAGCATTCACTTTCTGACGTCCATCAGACACGATGCACACTACAACTTTCTTCCAGCCTTCCTTGCCCCAGGTTTTGGAGCGATCCCGAGTGCAGAGGTGCGCCACATTTCTCATTACTCCAGACATCGTCCGCGCAAAGAGTTCTTCGTCCTCCTGCCGGCCATGATCAAAACAACCAGTAAATATCACCACTCGCGAAGAGTACTTACATTGTACATCGTCATAACGATGAATAGCTCAGTCTTTCGTGGGGGCTCATACAGGACTTGGCGGAGGGCGTAACCATCAGCCTTCCAAGTAGATCACAAGGCAAGATTACTCAGTGAGTTCAACCAGATGGGCAATGAGTATTCGAAATGAAACAGCCGTCTCCGGCACAGCAAATGGAGACATCACGCAGGTGTGCGATAAATGACCACAAGGTCTGCAACCTGGAAATGGATCGGTTTGACTCACCTTGAAGTTATTGGGATCGCACGTGGCGGCGGTGTATCGCATATGAGTGAATTCTCGCTCGTTGCGCATAGCGCACATGTCGAGCAGCTTTGTCGGAACTGGACAATCTAGGACAAGATTTCCATTGTACAGTCTTCATCAAGAAAAGACGGAGTGGCAGGCGGATCGGGTTAAATGCGTGAAAGAAGAGAGGCAGCGCATCATTAGTATGTTATTGATACTCCGAGCCAGTTGAGGGCAGTCAAAAGTCCGAGTAAGATGTACAGTACGCAACTGGATTTTTTTAGTCGTCTTGAATCGTCTCGGTACCCTTTGAGGGATGCGACCGTAATGGATGTAATTCTCTTCTTCTGAGGGGACCTGTGGTTCCGGCAGTCCACCAGGCATAGAGCCACCGTACCCGGAACCGTGCCTCGGCAAGAGAGGAATGTCGCCAGTTTGGTCATCATGAGACACGACACCTTCATCTTCAAGCTTATAACGAGTTGAAGAGGGCGAAGGGCCTGGATCATATCGTGGATCTAGATAGTGGTCGTCTGGGGCTGGGGTGGCAAAGCGCACCTCAGAAGGTTGATGGAACGGGGAGGGGGGAACAGGGGGTGGGGGAAGCACTGTAGGCGGCGGTGGAGGCGCAACGAAGCCTTGTTCGGGCGGATGCGTACTGTAAGGGCGAGCATATGGATCTGCCTGGCTAGCAAACTCGTAGTCCAACTGGGATTGGTGTGAGTGTGGAGTCGCGAATGGATCTTGGAAGGGATTAGGAAATGCGCTACCCAGGCCACCTGGGGGAGGCGTTGGTGCGTGCTGAGGTGCATGCTGGTAATGATAGCCTGGGTCAACGCCATAACGATCTGGCTGCACAGGCGTCGGGTCGCGCGGAATTTGTGGATTATAGTGTTGTGCCTCTGGATCGCCCTTCAGAGTGGCGGCGGAAGTAACGGCAAAGGACGCGACACCCACGCAGTCAAGAGAGACGAATCAGGGGAGTTCATGAAACATGGCAGGGGTCAGCGCAGGGGTTCGTTGCTAGCTATGCGGAATCATCGCACCCCTGGATAGTTATAGTTATACGACATGGCGAATAGCGTATTACGAGTAACGTCGATGGCAAGGGAGCAAAGCGAAAGGTTTGTGATGAGAGGCTGAGCAGGCGCTGCGGCCTGTGCCTGGTTGGAGGCTGTGCAGCAACACCACCTGCGGTTCCGCGGCTTCCGCCAACCTTTATTCAGAATCACACCCACAGCTCGTCAATGACATTCAGCTCGCATATCGATACGTTCTCTGCGACGGTTGGCCCAATCACGACCCAGTACTCAATCCGTGTGCCAACTGTCGGGACCTCTTCCTTGCGCTCTCACTCACTGACGCGAAGTCCTGAGTCCTGACACGCTGCCTCTTATTACA